>ENA-OPWY01000002-OPWY01000002.1-human-gut-metagenome-genome-assembly--contig:-NODE-2-length-371162-cov-9.278475_pt1 | contig 371162 bp, 334 predicted proteins | sample MGYA00241515_ERZ502022 | MGnify/ENA primary metagenome ERZ502022 (study PRJEB25962, sample SAMEA2043045) | human gut metagenome | biome: human gut; feature: human-associated habitat; material: faeces...
CGAGCATTTTTCATAAAAGCGTTGAAATATCGGCGTTTTGGCAACGTTCGTATTACTATCTGTTGGCATATTAAAAACGTATATAATTTTCAATTTTTTTTGCTTGACAATCAAAAAGTATCGTGTATAATTATTTTCAACAACATATAAAGGCGTTTATGAGGACGTGACAAAGTTTTGGCAGCACAGAGAGCCGTCGGTTGGTGTAAGGCGGTATGCGGATTTTGTCTTATCACCTTCCAGTCGCCCGACAGAACGGAAACTATTAAGTCGGGACGGGCGCTCCCGTTACAGAGCAACGCATTGATGGATGCGTAAGTGGCTGTTAAAGCAATTTGAGTGGTACCGCGGATTAATTCTCCGTCTCAAAACGAGACGGGGATTTTTTTATAAGGATAAAGATATGCAACTTTACGAAAAATACGTTACCGAAACCGTTGACGAAAAAACGGGCAGACTGACAAAAATCGATTTTCATATTCCCGACGACTTCAACTTCGGGTTTGACGTGGTGGATTTCTGGGGCACAAACACCCCCGATAAAACCGCGCTTTTGTGGGTTGGCGAACATCACGAAGAAAAGACGTTCACTTTTTCGGACATGATGCGCCTTACAAACAAAACGGCAAATTATTTCAGGTCGCTGGGCATTAAAAAAGGCGACAGGGTAATGCTTATTCTGCGCCGTCATTATCAATTCTGGTTTTCAATCGTTGCGCTGCACAAAATCGGCGCGATCGTCATTCCCGCAACCGATCAGCTGATGAAAAAGGACCTTGTATACAGGTTCAATCTTGCGGGCGTGAGCGCGGTCGTCATCAGTTCCACGGGGAGTATCGTTGACGAGGCGGAAAAAGCCTTTGAACAATGCGACGTGAAAACGAAAATACTTGTCGGGGCAAGCCGTGACGGCTGGCATGATTTCGACGCGGAATTTCAGGCGTTTTCGGACGAGTTCAAGCGTGGCGAAGGCGTTGACGCAACTTATAAAAACGACGCCGCTCTTATGTTCTTTACGTCGGGCACGTCGGGTTATCCGAAACTTGTCATGCACGACCACGCATACGCAATCGGACACTTTATCACTGCCAAATGGTGGCATAATATCGACGGAAACGGCGTTCACCTGACGATTGCGGACACAGGCTGGGGCAAAGCGGTCTGGGGCAAACTGTACGGACAATGGCTGATGGGCAACTGTGTTTTCGTTTACGATTTCACCCGTTTCAATGCCGACGATATGCTGTCCGTCATCGAGAAGCACAAAATCACGACGTTTTGCGCGCCGCCCACGATTTTCAGGTTCCTTATCAAAGAAGACTTGTCAAAGTACGACATTTCCAGCATAAAATACGCGACGATCGCCGGCGAAGCGTTGAATCCCGAGGTATATAAACAATTTTTGAGCCTTACGGGCATCAAACTTATGGAAGGCTTCGGACAGACCGAAACGACGCTTACGCTTGCAAACCTTCTTCATATGAACCCGAAACCCGGCAGCATGGGCATGCCGAGCCCGCAGTATAAAATCAAACTGATTACCGCCGACGGCAGACTTGCCGCAAACGGCGAAGAAGGCGAAATCTGCGTCGATATTTCGGAAGGCGCGCCCGTCGGACTTTTCCGCGGATATTACAACAACGAAGAAGCGACAAAAGCGGTAATGCACGACGGACTTTATCACACGGGCGACACGGCGTGGCGCGACGAAGACGGCTATTATTGGTTTGTCGGGCGCACCGACGACATCATCAAATCGTCGGGTTATCGCATCGGACCGTTTGAAATCGAAAGCGTACTTATGGAACACCCCGCCGTGCTGGAATGCGCGATAACGGGCGCACCCGACCCCGTGCGCGGACAGGTTGTCAAAGCAACGATTGTCCTTGCGAAAGGTTACACCCCGTCGGAAGAACTGAAAAAGGAAATCCAGCAATACGTGAAAAGACTTACCGCACCGTACAAATATCCGCGCATTGTGGAATTCGTGACGGAACTTCCAAAGACGATTTCCGGCAAAATCAGGCACGCCGAAATAAGAAAACAGGATAATCAATAAAAGAAGTAATATGACAAAATCCACGGTTTAACCGTGGATTTTTGCTTATAAAAACATTGTTTTGCTATTTTGATTTGATTATCCTTACGATTTGTTCAATGTAAAGTTTCTTGAATTCCTGGTCGTTAAGGTTAAAAATTTGTCTGAATTGATTGCCGTTTAAGATATTGAACGTGCTGAAAAACGGAGTCAGGAAAGTTGACAGAAGGACGAGGTATCTTGCCTTCAATTCGTTGTCGCTTGCCGCGCTTGTCGCGCGCATATACGAAATCACCTTAAAGCACAAATCGGAATCCGTTGAAAACATCTGGCTTACCGTTTTGTTGAAATAATTGTTGTATTCTACGTTTTCGGGGGCGAGCATAAAGTTTATGACGTTGATGTTTTCGGCGCAGTATTCGTGGCAAGCGTTGAAAAATGCGGAAATGGTTTCCTCGGGGTGAGTGTTCAGTTCCGTCAAGTTTGCGACAAGGTTGTCGGCAATTTTTTTGAAGTCGGAAATCGTGCGTCTGATGACGACGGAAATCAGCGATTTTTTGTCGGTGAAATGATAATTTATCGCAGCAATATTCACGCCGGCGTCGTCGGAGATCTCCTTAATGGTAACTTTCCCGTTGGCTTTTAAGAGTTTAACGGTGCTGTTGATTATTGCGGTTTTGGTAAATTCGGTCTTTTTCATAATTCAAAAATATCGTGTGTTTTTTTCAAATATATATTAATGATATTATGAAATCCGCGATTTGTAAAGAATTTTTTTGACAATTGAAAAAAATTGTCGGAAATTTTCCTTTGAAAGCGGCGATTTGACTTTCGCAAAATTATTAAAAACACCCGTTTGTAAGTATTTTTTTGCATAAAAAAGGCGGGATATAATCCCGCATGGCACCCCCTAGGAGAATCGAACTCCTGTTTCCGCCGTGAGAGGGCGGCGTCTTAACCGCTTGACCAAGGAGGCACAATATATTTAGCGTTTATAATCTATCATAATTTATCGCAGTTGACAAGCGTTTTTACGAATTTATCGGCAAAATATTTTCTTGACAACGCCGTCGCTTTGGCATATCCTTTTTATTATGAAGTTTTTTGAGAAGAAAAAGAAGCCCGTTTACGATATGGCTGACCAATCGTTTGTCGCAAGCGTTCTGGACGCGTTGAATTTGTCGCACGGCGACGCCGTCCTTGAAATATCGAAAGACAGCGTGCTTTTCGAAAGTTATTTTGCAAACAGATACGGCGCATACGTAAAGCACCTGAAAACCGCAAGCGAATTTACGGGCGGATTTTTTGAACTCTCGGTGATGATCGACGTGGTTTCCGACTTTGAAAACCTGTTTGAAATCGCAAGGGAAAATTCCGAACAGGTCGCCGTAATATATCTTAAAAAAGGCGATGAAGAATTGCCGCCTAAATTTTGCGGCGCGCCGTGCAAAACGAGCGTTTCAAGCGGGAATTATAGATTCTTTTTATTCTGACGTACTCATCAAAATTCTGACTTTTTACCGATTAACAAAACACCCACCGCAAAGGTGGGTGAGTTTTTAGATTTTGAAGTATTTTTGGTTTTTGCTGGTGGGTTTATCGGGTTCGGTCATTCCGATAAGCCCTGCGTCCAACGCTGGTTGCAGATAATTGTTTCTGAAACCTGCGCGTGATTTCAAATTTAACTTTTCCATAAGTTCCGTTGCCGATTGCGGATAAGGCTCGACAACTTTCAAAAGTTCGGCAACTCGGTTGTTCAGGTGATTGCTGTGGTTTTTGGCGTCGTCAACAAGTTCCTTGATTGCGTTGTTGATGACGTCCAGCATAAACTCGACAAAAATGTTTGACTTGCCTTGGCTTGTGGACAGCGCGATTGCGTTGTAATATGCCCCTTGGTTGTTTTTGATAATACTTTCGATTGGGATCCACGCGAAAATAGGTTTCCAACTTGCAAGCAACGCCGTCTGCCAAAACCTGCCTGTCCTGCCGTTGCCGTCGTTGAACGGGTGGATAAACTCGAATTCGTAGTGAAACACGCTCGATTTAATCAGCATATTCGTCTTGCTTGTCTGCACCCAGCCGAAAAGTTGCGCGATTTGCCCGGGGACGAATTCGGCAGGCGGGGCAAGGTGAACGACTTTGCCGTCCTGATTGTAAACACCGACTTGTCCCGAGCGCAGTTGTCCCGCCTCTTTAACAAGCCCGTCCGTCATAACGCCGTGAATTTTCAGAAGGTCGTCGACGCTATACGGATTAATCTCGTCAAGCTTTTCGTAGGCGCGAAAAGCATTTTGCACTTCCAAAACGTCTTTTTGTGGCGCAAGGACGGGTTTTCCGTTGATAACCGCCGTGACTTGCTCAAACGAAAGCGTGTTGTTTTCAATCGCGAGCGACGAATGAATGGACTTGATTCTGTTCACCCGGCGAAGACGTGGCAACTTTTCAAGTTCGTTGACGCCTGAAAGCCTGCCGAGGTTTTCCATAATATCGGAGATAAGCCTCAACATTTCGTCGGTTATTTCATATGGCGGAACGTATTTGTTTTCCATAATCTTCCTCTTGGATATTTATAATATTATTATACCAAATAAGGGTTTTTCAGTCAACGTCTTGTACATTATCTTATACATTATCTTGTACATTTTTTTGTAAAGAGCGGTTGTGAGCGGAATAAACGAGGAACAAAGGGAGCGCGGGTGAAAAAACAAAAAACGAAAAAGACCAAAACGCTTATCACGTTTCGGTCTTTTGGAGCTGGTGGGCGGATTCGAACCGCCGACCTGTTCATTACGAGTGAACCGCTCTACCTGCTGAGCCACACCAGCAAAACATTTGTTATTATATCATAAATTATCAAATTATCAAGCAAATTTAAGCAGTATCGAAAAATTTTTCGGGAAAATGCGAAATATAAAAAACGTCGCGCGGGCAAAGCGCAAAAAAAGACCGCCGCGACGAGCGACGGTTTTATCGCCAAGTTGCCGACTGTAACTTTTTGCGCAACCTATGCGCATAGGTGGGCAAACTATCCGAAACCGCTGTTTTCCTTTATGGTCCGTGAGGACAAGGCGTAACATAAGAGACGGAAATCGTAATCCCTGAAAAAGTTGTGGTTGGAAAATAAGTTACATATCGTACAACCCAGGTACATCTTAATTATACCGCATTATGGCGTATTGTCAATACAATTTTATCATTTTGTCGATAAATCGTGTCAAAGTGTTAGTTATTTTGACATAAAACGTTTGACAGCGGTTTTGATAATATGTATAATTAAAACATAATAAAATAATGAGGTTCGTTTATGACAAGGGTTGCAAGGGGCAGCATTTTCAGCGGCGCAAAACATTTTCACGTTCTCACGGACGGTCTTCCCGGGCTTGACGTTTTCAGAGAGCCGAATATGAAAAACTTTTATCTCATCACGGTTGAGGAAAAGGCAAAGGACACGGGCGTTTCCGTCCTTGCGTACTGCGTGATGCAAAATCACTCGCACCTTATCGTGACCTCCGACGACGTCCAGAACATTTCGGAGTTTATGCGAAGGGTGAACACGACTTACGCCAAGTTTTTCAACCGCATAAACGGCAGGAGCGGATACGTCTTTAACGGAAGATACGAAAGCGACGCTCTTAAAACCCCCGACGAAATCCTTGCCGCGATATATTTCGTACACAACAATCCCGTGAAAGCGCGCGTCGCCGTCAACAGCGGGGAATATCTATACAGCAGCGCGAAAGATTATCTCAACCAACTGAGTTTCATCGACTACAAGGAACTGAAAAGGCTTTTCAAAAAGGTGCCGGAACTTTCCTCGTACGGCGGCAGCACCGACGAATATAAATTCAAAGAGGCAAAACCTTACGAAAACTGCGACGACGTTCTGATGGACCTGATTCGTCGGTTCAACATCACCGACAAAGCCGCGCTTCAAGATCCCGAACTTCTGAAAACGATTATTTACGAATTGCAGACGAGAAGCGGCGTGTCCCTGCGCGACGTTGCGGTGCTTGTCGGGCTTGACCGCGAAAAGATCAGACGCACGGCAAAGAAAATAAATTACAACGTTTAATAAAGTTATATAACCCCCCAAAAATTATATTGAAACAAGGCGGACGACGTATATTTCTCTCCTTTTATACGCCGTCCGCTTTGTTTTATCACGCGTTTTTTTGACAAAAGTAAAAATTAAAAAATAGCAAGTCGTTTTTTTACAATTTGAAAAAATCCGCCGTGTAAAGCGCGATTTTCCTGCGTTTTTGGACGCCTTAAAAACAAAACCATAGGATTAATATTGACTTTACTATATTTATATAATAAAATATATGCAAGAGATTTTTTCTCAAATAAAGTATTATCGGCAAAAAGAAGGAAAATTTTATGAAAAAACTTTCGAGGTTGCTTTTAGTTTTGACGCTCGTACTGCTTATCGGATGCACGTCCGTGCTTCTCGTCGCGTGCGATGACGATACCGATCAGGGTCCCGCCCCGACCACGCCGTCTTTCAGGGTGTCTTTCATGAAAAACTATCCCGAATCCGGCGAAGAAGACGTGGCTTTCACCAACGTCACGGTGCGACAGGGCAAAACCGTCAGCGCGTATGAAATTACCGAAGACGACCGCCCCGCGGGATACGATTTCGTCGGCTGGTTTGTCGAAAAAGACGGTGACGAAAATTTCGATTTCGCAACGAAAATCACCCAAAACGTCAAAATTTACGCCCACTGGACAGAAAACGGAAAATCCACGGAAGCCGACCTTAAAGGCGGCGTTTTCACCCCTGAAAAAGTGAAAATCAAAACCAAAGAAGGCGAAAAGGAAGTCGATAACGGCGTTTGGAGATACGTCACGGGCGCAAATAACGAAATCGCGCACGAAGAGTCGCGTTTCGACTTCGACACCGACGTTTTAAGAAAATTAAAAGCGGCAAGCCCGAAAACCACGTATTCGGTATGGAAGGACGAAGAATGCAGCCTGACCATAAATAACGACGCAACAAACTTTGTCGTAAACCTTAAAAACGGCGACAACGTTTACTATATCAAAGCGGTTGCGGAAGACAGCAAAGTCACCGTTGTTTACAAAATCAACGTATATCTTGAACCGAAATACGACGTGAGCGTCATAAGGATTCAGGGCAATTACGAGTCCGCGATCACGATTTCCGCCGTCGCAAAGGGACAAAAAGCCACCGCGCCGAGCATCGCCACGTACGTCGGACACACCTTCGACGGCTGGTATTATTACTCGGAAGAAAAAAGAAACGATAAAGGACAAATTGTCGACGCGGACGAAGACAGCGGCAATATCCTTGTGAAAGTCGGTGATAAGTACTACCTTGCGGACGAAAACGGCAACAGATTGTTCGCATACGAAGACGCAAACGGCAGAAAAGTCGTATTGTATAAAGGAAAATATTATCTGACCGACAAATCGGGCGCGCGCACCGATACGCCGATAGACAAAGAAAATATCTACAACCGCCTTGACGAAAACGGCTATCCGGTTTACGACGAAGGCAAGCCAATCAAAGTAGGCTCGAAAACCGAATATAAATGGGACTTCAACATAAACGTCATTGACCGCGAAGACATCACCGTGTTCGGTAAATGGACAACCAATACATACTCGATAACGCTCAAAATCTCGGAAGCGGATAGGGCAAAGGGCGCAAAATTCGCAAAAACCAACGAAACCGAACTCGTTATCGGCGGCGTAAACTTCGGCGCGACCGAAAAAGCGATTGAACAGCTTATAAGCAACAAAATCGGCGAAACGACCGACAGCAGTCGCCCGGTTGAAAAACCCTTTGCGACGTTCGCAGGCTGGTATTATACCGACGACCTGGGCAACGAAATCAAAGTCGTTGACGAAAACGGCAACGGCGTCCATGCGTTCGACTTTGCAAAAAATATCGATCTTGTCGCAAAATTCAACGCAGTCACTTACAAACTCGTCGTGAACGCAAACGACGACTCCATGATGCAGGAAGTTACGGGCAGCAACGACGCGTGGCCGTACGACCAGAAGGCGACGTTCACCGCAAACCCGAAAGACGGCTATACGCTTGTCCGCTGGCTTCTGAACGGCGAAGAATACGCCCCGTTCGGCGCGAACAAGAGCGTTGAATACAATATCGACGAAAAGCACGCCATCAATAAGACGATTACATTCACGGCAGTGTTTGCCCCGAAAGACATCAACGTAACCCTCGTGGACACCGTTGACAACTACGGCAAGACGTTCGTCGTGAAATACAATTCCGACGTCGTTTTGGGACAAGACGCGATCCCCGACGTTCCGAAACTGTCAAACGACGGGACGAAACGCTTCATCGGCTGGTATTATCTTGACTCGGAAGGCACAAAAACTTACGTCGTGAAATACAACGTCAACAAAAACGAAATTCTTGTCGGCAAATGGGCGTTCACGGAAGACGTAACGCTCACCGCAGAATGGCAGCCGTATGAGTTCCATATCGCGATTTACAAGGCGAAATCAAAGATTGCAATGCCCGACGCGGATATGGGTACGGTCAATATCGGCACGGGTTGGGACGCTTGGACGAAACTTATCGGAAGCACCGAAGACTATGACCTTGAAGGCTATACGAAACCGTTTGACAACAACGCCGAATTCAGCGTTACGGCAAGCGTTTCGGACAACAATTATTACGTCTTCACAGGCTGGAAACGTCTGACTGCGGACGGACAACTCGTGGACGTTGCGGAAGGCGAAGTTGAGAATAATCAACTTAAAGTAAAAGTGCAGGAACAAGACGTCGCGTACGTTGCGATTCTGGACTATAAGCCCGTAACCGTTACGTTTGACCGCGGCGACGCACCCGAAACGGTTGCCGTTCCCGAAAACGTGAACGTTGACTTCAGCAAACCGCTGGCACTCAAAGTGCCCGAAGGCGCGCCCACCGAAAAAACCTTTGCGGGTTGGTGGTACGGCGAAGTTCAGTACACCGGCGCGGACGGCACAAGCGTCGATTACAAAACGATTACCGATCCTGAATTCATTAAAAACGGTATCACGCTTACCGCAAAATGGGTTCCCATCGAATACTTCGTCATCGAAAACGGCGTCATCGTCGGCATCGACGAAAACAAGGCGAAGAAGGGCGATTCCTATAAAACCGAATTCACGATAAACTTCGACGACGCAGTCCATGCAATAAAAGACGTCGCGTTCAAAAACAATAAGTTTATCAGAAAGATTACGATAAAAGGCAACATTCAGACCATCGGCGAAGAAGCGTTTGCAAACAGCAATATCGAAGAAGTCGTGTTCGAAGGCAACTTCAAAGGGCTTGTCATCGGCGCGGGCGCGTTCCGTAATTGCGTCAGGATCACGGCGATCACGCTTCCCGACAACGTGGAACAAATCGGAGATAACGTGTTTGAAGGCTGCTATAACCTTACAAATCTTGCGTACTCCGCAAAAATCCCGCTCGGCAGACTGTTCACGACAGCACCGCAAAACGACAACTGGTATAAGGCGGAACAGGGCGGCGTTACCTATTATCTGCCCAGGAAACTGAAAGAAATCGTCGTTACCAACACTGCTACGGCGATTGCAGATTTCGCCTTCCAGAACGCATCGCAACTCACAAAAGTCACGCTTGCAACCGCAAACGGCGATAAACCTTACACGACGGAAATCGGCAACTATGCCTTTGCAAACACCGGCAGCATTGAAGTAAATCTCGGCAGCGTCGAAATTATCGGCAACGCCGCGTTCAGAAACAGCGGCATCGCGACGATTGAGTTCACCGCGCTCAAAAAACTTGGCGTAGACGCATTCAACGGTACGACGCGCATTACGGTCGTAGATTTCAACGACGCACCCATCGACAACGTTTCGGCAAGAGCGTTTGCAAGCTCGTCGATTGAAAGAGTGCACCTTGGCGGTATTAAGACAATTGCGATGAGCGCGTTTGCAGATAGCCAACTTTCGATTGTTTCTGACGGCGAGAGCGTCGAATCGATCAAGAAGATGGCGTTCTATAAGACCAAAATCAACTCGGTTGATATTTTCCAGAACGTCGTCGATATCGAAGAAAAAGCGTTCCACGAAACGGATTTCTTCAATAATGCAGCAGTCGGATTTGTCTATATCGGCAAAGTATTGTATTACGACAATAGCAAAGGCGGCAGCTACTCGGTCGATACGCGCGTCGTTTCGATTGCGCCGTATGCGTTTGAAAGCACGCAACACCCAACGCTCGACCTCGGGGGCTTCTCCAACCTTAAATATGTCGGAAGTTTCGCCTTTGCAAACAATAGTAGCATTTTGGAAGTAACGCTTCCCGCGTCGCTTTCCGAAATCAAGGACAGCGCGTTCAAAGGTTCGTCAATCAAGAAAATCAACCTGTCGGGATGCAGCAATATTTCAAGAATCTGGCAATATGCGTTTGCGGACTGCGAAGCCCTTGACACGATTAAGTTTGCAACCTTTACGTCAACCGACGATATGGCTGTGAAACTTGCGATAAACGACTACGCTTTCAGCGGATGTATTGCGCTTGAAACGCTCAATCTGCCCGAAAACCTCGGCACGCTCGACTCGTACGCGTTCAATGGCTGCACGGCTCTTACAACGGTAAACTTCGTCGCAAATGCGAAATTCATTACGCCCGAAACGACGGGAGGTGGCACCGATCCTGCGCCCGAGGCATACGACCCGGCAGGCCTTGTTACGACAATCGGCGACGGCGCGTTTATGGGTTGTACGTCTTTGACGACGATAACTCTGCCGTACTTCATCGCACGTATCGGCAACTCCGCATTTGAAAACTGCACGGCGCTTGCAACTTTCACGACGATGGACGGCGCAGACAACAAGACCGCCGCGCTTCGTACAATCGGCGACAGAGCGTTCTTCGGCAACACAAGCCTTAATAACGTCGACGAGAACACCACTAAGGGCGTCAATACCATCGGCGTATCGGCGTTTGAAAACTGCGGACAGCTTGCAACGATTAAACTTAGCGGCGTGACCAGATTCGCAGAAGGCGTGTTTAGAAACGCAAAAGCGTTGAAGAGCGTCACTATGAGTGCAAACGCAAGCATTTACGTCGGTCAAGAAGCGTTCAGAAACTGCGTGACCTTGACGGATATCACCGCAAGAATCGCGGCGGTTGACGACGGCGCGTTTAGAAACTGCATAAGTTTAAGGGCGATTACGTTTGTGTCAAGCGGCATTGAATACATCGGCAGCAACGCGTTCAACGGTTGCGTGCTTATCCAGAAAGTTTCGATCCCGTCATCGGTCGTCGCAATCGGCGACTCGGCATTCGACGGCTGCCGCGGCATTACGTCGCTCACGTTTGAGTCCGACGAAACGCTGCAAACGATCGGCTACTCGGCATTCGGCGGCTGCTCGCTTTTGACAAAGGTCATTCTTCCTTCGTCGCTTGTCGAGCTTAACGCGTCGGCATTCTATGGCTGCTCGGATCTTAAATACGTCGAATTCGGCGAAAATATTCAGACTGTCGGCGAGGACGCTTTCGCTCTTTGCAAAAACGGACTTGAAGTAAGATTTACCGGCAAGACCGTTCCCGTCTTCACGGGCGACATCTTCACCGCAACCGAAAATGCGACAATCAGCGTAAGACAGGGATACAAAGCAACTTTCGAGGCGGCACTCGGCACCAAGTACACGATCGTCGAATACACCGCTTAATTGATATTAAGCATACTTCCTCACGGCGAAAGCCGTGGGGAATTTTTTTGAATTATGAAAATTTACGACCTTATTATCGTTGGCGGCGGTATCGGAGGAATGACCGCTGCCGCCCGCGTTAAAAACAAGAGCGTTCTGATTTTGGACGCAAACGACAGAATCGGCAAAAAATTGCTGTCGACGGGCGCGGGGAAGTGCAATTTCCTGAACGAAAACTTCGACGTCGGGAAATATAACGACGGGAGTTTCGTTTCGGCAACGTTTGAAAAGTACGGTTTTTTTGAAATCAAAAAGTTTTTTGAAAGTCTGGGACTGCTTATGCGGTTTGACGAAGAAGGCAGGGGTTATCCGCTGTCGGAGTCGGCAAATACCGTGCTTGACGCATATCGCCGCGCGCTTCAAAAAAACGGGGTGGAAGTCAAAACGTCTGCACTCGTCACGAAAATTTCGAAACAAAACGACGTGTTCAAGGTTTCCTGCGACGTCGATTATTACGGCAAAAACGTGTTTTTCGCAACGGGCAGCAACGCGGGGTTCGGATATGATTCCACGGGCGTTCTTTCGGACTTTGCAAACGTCAGGAAGTTCACGCCGTCGCTTGCGCCGCTTTCAACCGACACGACGTACATCAAAGGGCTGAACGGCGTCAGGGTAAAAGCAAAGGTCGGCTTAATCGTTGATAACAAAGTCGTGCACGAAGAATACGGCGAGGTGCTGTTCAAGTCGTTCGGGCTGTCAGGCATTGCGACGTTCAATAATTCGGCGTACTATGCGCGTCTGGGCGCGCCGAAAAACGCATATCTTTCGTTAAACTTTCTGAATGAAAACAAAAACGAAACTTTTTTGATACTGAAAAGGTTGAAAGAGTTTTCCGGTGACGTCGGGGAACTGCTTTCGGGCGCGTTCCATAAGATGATCGCGCAACAGATTCTGAATATGGCGGGCATACAGGGAAGTGAGAAAGCGAACGACGAAAACCTTAATAAACTTGCCGCCGTCGTTTCCGATTTCAGAATCAAAATCACGGGCGTTTCCGATAAGTCGCTTGCACAGGTTATGAGCGGCGGTATCGACGCGTCGTGCGTAAATAAAAACACCCTTGAAATCAAGGGCGTGAAAAATCTTTTTGTCGGCGGAGAGATTCTCGATATCGACGGGCTTTCGGGCGGCTACAACATAATGTGGGCGGTTGCGTCCGCGCTGAAAGTAGCAGACGAAATATCAGAAAAGCCTTAAATCGTTGCCGTCAATGTTGGAAATAATCGTTTTGTTCACGTTGAAAAGTCGTGAGAAAACGCGTTCGTTGTAAGAGTTTTTGAGTTGTTCGTCGTTAAGGTTTGTTGTCACAAACACGGGTTTATCGGCTTTTTCGCGCTCGTCAAGTATCTTTAAGAGATATTCGTCGGTAACGTTTTTGATTTTTTGTTCGCTTCCCAAGTCGTCTATGATAAGCAGGTCGCAGTCGATGACGTCGGCAAGATATACGTCGCGCTCCGACACGAACGACGTGTGGTACGACAGCATAAGGGAATTCAGTTTGATTGCCGAAACGTACAAAACGCTGAATCCGTTTTTCATAAACTCGTTTGCGACGGCGTACATAAGATAACTTTTGCCGACGCCCGTGCCGCCCATTATAAGGGCGTTTTTATATTTCACGGAAGGATATTTGTCGCAATATTTTTTGAAAAGTTTATAGTTGGACTCCAACTTTTTTCTTTGTTTCGCGTCCTTGACTTTTGAAAAATCGACGTCGGAAAACGTGACATTTCGGATTTGCCCGATGCCGAGAAAATCGCATAAAGTTTCGTAATAACGCTTTTTGAAACAATCGCAGAATTTGCCGGAAAGCACACCCGTGTCGTTGCACGTTTCGCAGTCGAAGTTCGGCAAAAAGTCGCTTGCGCGCATGCCCATACATTTAAGGGTTGCGGCGCGTTCCTTTTCAAGAAGTTTTATTTTTTGAAGTTCGTCCGACGCGTCCTGCTTTTTCGCTTGTTTTAATACGACGTCGAAGTTCAGGGAAGAAAGCTCCTTTGTTATGCGTCTGAAATCGTCGTTTTCCATTGCGCGGGCAAGGTTATTGTCGGCGACTTCGACCGCGCGGTCGTGTTTCAATTTGTATTCGTCCTTAACGGCAAGGACGATTTTTCCGCTTTTCATCATATGTCGTATTCCTCGATATCGGGAACGTTTTTGAAGATGCTGTCAAGTTGTTCCTTGGTGTATTCGCGTTCCGTGAAGTTTTTCGCCGACGACTTCGGATTTTCGACGGCGATTGCCGATTTTTTGGCTTGTTCCAGCGTGGTTATGCGCGCGTCGTGCCACTTTGCAAGTTGCTTATTGATAAATTGCAAGGGGAAGCGGCTGTTTGCGGCAAGTTCCGCGGCGTACAGAATAAGGTCGTCGGGCATGCCCCATTCGGTGCACCAGACGCGGTAATATTCGCGGTCGTTTTGCGAGACGAACCTGTTTGTCCCGGCAAGCGACAGGACTTTTTTGATGAACTCGTCGTTCTGGATTTGTCTGTCGATGTAATCGCGTATGGATTCGGACGTGATGCAGCCTTCCTTATAAAAGTGCATTACGGTCAGGTTCATACCCTGCAAGGTTTTGACGTTTGAAGTGAAGCAATATTTCGCGATGTCGAGCAGGGCGTCGTCGTCGAAGCCTTTTGAAAGCCACGGGCTGACGTACGTTTCGATAATATAATCCAGACTGTCGTAAAACACACCGATCGTGCGGTTAATTTTTACGGCAAGGTCGTGATAATGTTCGCGCTCCTTGACGTACTCGCTCATTTCGGACTCGGTAAACTTATTCAGACGGTAATATTCGTCAAGGACGGCGTCAAGTTTTTTGAAACCGCCTTTGTTTTTGCATTGTTTTGCCGCAAAGAGTATCGCGGGCATATCGAAGCCCCAATTTTTCGTCCATTTGACAAGCATTTGTTTTTCTTCGATATCGGTTGAGCCGCGGCGACCGAGAGCGCGCATAAGAGAGCGCATATCTTCGTCAAGCGAGTTGAACTCGTTGAGTTTCGCCTCCACGTCCTCGACAGTCCTTACGCCTTCGCGCGCCCAGTTTCTTGCAACGGCGTTGATGTAAGGATAGCGCACGGTCGTGCCCTTATAGTTGATGCAATACTGGATAATCATAAGCATTGCGTCGGGCTGAATTTTCGTGCTGTCCATCACGTCGTAGTACTGCAAATACTCGTTGGGCATAATCTGACGGGTGTTGAAAAGTCGTTGCGCCTCCACGTTGAAGTCGGCGAATTTCCCCGAAGCGTACTTTTTCGGGGGCTGTTTTGCGCCTTTTATCGACAAATATCTGACTTCCAGCGGGTTCACGGAAATGATTTCCAAAAGCCCCTGATCCTGCCAATACTTGAAAATTTCAAGGATTTTATCTTCGTCCATATCAAGGACTTTCGCGAAACTTTCAACCGAGTTATCGCGTCCCGACGGATTTGTGCAAAGATATAACCCATAAAGGTATACCTTTATGTACCCTTCTTCGGCATAGGGCAGATATTCATTCATAAAAAGATTATCGACGAGCGTGAACGACTCCATCAGATAATCGCTTGAAAACTTGCAAAACGACATTTTTATAACCCTTTCAAAAAAAATCGACCTTGTAATTTTCGTTACAAAGGCGTATAATAAACGGTAAGTGAAAGTATAGCACGAATCGCGCGCGAAAGGTAACCAAAAATACGCGATTTTGAAAATTTACAATATATTGTGATAACAAAAAAAACCGACACAAATGCGTCAGTTCTCTTTTGTCTCGTCGGCGGGGGTTTCGTCCAAAAAAGCCTTCCTCGTCACAAGCGACGGCACTTTCTTTTTGATAAGCAAAACAAGCGGCACGCCGATGAAGAATATCACGACCGCTTCGGATAGCGTAATCGAAATAAGATTTACCCAATACGCCGCGTCCGTGCCCAGAAGATACCACATAAGCGGCAGCACAAGAGCATTGAGAAGCACCGGCGGCAACCCGGAAAGCCAGGCGTTTTTAATCTTTGACGTAAGTATGCCGGCAATAAGCGTCGCAAGCGAGCCGAAAATCACGTCGTACACGGGGAAGGTCGAAAACGCGTTTGCGGCGGCGCAACCTATCGTTATCCCCAGAATGCTTTCGGGCATAATATAAGGAAGCATGACAAGCGCTTCGCTCAGCCTGAACTGGACGGGACCGAACGATATGGGTTGCAGTAATAAGGTCAGCGCGAAATACATTGCCGCGACGACGGCGGAATAAGCGATTTTTTTAACGGGAATCCTTTTCACAAAGCACCTCGGTTTTTTTATTGATGTGTTTTCCGAAAACCATCAAGCGCACTATAACACAAAAAACTTAAATTGACAACACTTTTAAGGAGATATTTATGGCAGAATTCAAAAATGCGGAAGAAATGCTGAAAAACTATACCACGCACGGCTGTTTCGTCGTCGCGGGCGAAAGACCTAACGTTATGACCGCAAGCTGGGGCTTCTTCGGAGAAATGTGGGGCAAAAAAGTTGCGCTTGTCCCCGTGCGCGACAGCAGATTCACAAAAGGTATTATCGACGAGAAACAGGAATTCACGTTATGCGTACCGTTCGGCGATAAGTACAAAAAAGAACTTTTGTATTGCGGCACGAAGTCGGGAAGGGATTGCGATAAGGTTAAGGATTTGAACCTTAAAATCGCGCCCGCAAAAAAAGTGAACACCTACGTTATCGACGGGTGCGGGGCGTATTACGAATGCAAGGTTTTGCAGGTCATGAATTTTTCGGGACAGGAAATTTCGCCTTTCGTGAAAAAAGCATACGGAGAAAAGCCCGATTACCACAATTTTTACTTTGCGGAAATCGTCGAAGAGTATTAAAACGTAAAAAAAAGGACTGTTCGCAGTCCCTTTCGTTTTTAAGTAATCAGTCTTCTTTCACGTTCTCCACGACGAGCTTGTCGAAATCGACGGGCTCCACAAAGTCGCGGGGCAGAAATTTCACGCTGTTGTAATTCAAAAAATGGTGAAAGTGTTGCGACAAAACGACGGGCGTCGAAAGGTCGAAAGCGTCAACCGCTTCTTTCAGCATTTCATCGAAAACGTCGCGCGAAACGCCTTTTTTCGACAAAACTATCGAGTTTGTGATTTTGTCGCCGACGTAAGTTTTTATCCAAAGTTTCATATTAAAATCCGCAGTAGGTCATAAAGCGGTCGAACGCCTGTTCGCCTTTTTCGTCGTGCTTGAACACCGCCGTGCAATCGAGAATACGGACGCATGCGTCGTTGATGTAATCGGTGACGCGGGTTGCCGCTTCTTCATCGGTCAGACTTGTGCCGAAGTCGTTTGCAAGCTGCGCGATCATGCCGATATGCTTGCTCAAAGGATTGCTTTCGTCTGACAATGCCTTGAAGTCAAGCGGGGTTTTGCCGGTTAATATATCGCGGATACCGTGCGCTTCGGACGACAAACGCCCCGGAAGAATGAAAAGTCCCAACGCTTCGATAATTCCGATGCCTTCTTTTTTGATGTTGTGCAGGTCTTCCGTGGGGTGGAAAATACCGAACGGGTGAGCCTTGTCTGTGCGGTTATTTCGCAAAATCATATCGATTACGTAATGATTTTCGTCGTTAAACCTTGCAATCGGCGTAACGGTGTTGTGCGGCTCGTTTCTTGTCTTTGCGGAAATATCGACGTTTTTGTCGCTGTATTCGCGCCAGCATTTGAGGATATGCGCGGCAAGTTCTTTCACTTCTTTCCTGTCCTTTCCTTCAAGGCGGATCACGCTGTTGTACCAGTCGACAATCGACACTTTGACGTTTTCAAAGGAACTGTGGGTGAAAAACTTTTTGGACGGCGCGCTCATTTCGGGCAATACCTTACTGCCGCCCTGATAATGGTCGTGCGACAAAATGCTGCCGCCGACGATGGGCAAATCCGCGTTGCTGCCGATGAAGTAATCGGGGAAGAGTTCCACAAAGTCGAACATTCTTTCAAAGGTGTCGGCGTCGATGTGCATCGGGCGATGTTCGTCCGAAAGCGCGATGCAGTGGTTTTCAAAATATACGTATGGCGAAAATTGGAAATGCCATACTTCGTTGTTGAGGATAATCGGGATTGTTCTGAGCGTCTGACGGGCAGGGCGTGCGGCGTTTCCCGAAAACCCGACGCATTCCTTGCAGAGCATACATTTGGGGTATGCGGTCTGCGGCGCGTTTTTCGCGGCGAGAATGGCTTTTGGGTCTTTTTCCGGCTTGCTGAGATTTATGGTAATCATAATATCGCCGCGCGGACTTGCGACTTTCCAGCCGATGTTTTTGTCGATATCGACTTTCCTTATATAATTGCTGTTGACGGACAGGTTGTAAAGGTATTTCGTCGCGAGAGCGGGATCGCTTGCGGCAAGTTGTTCAAACGTGGTGATAACCTGAAACGGCATCGGCATAAGAAGCCCCATGACGCGGGTTTCGAAGTTGATTTTTTCCCATTCTTCGGCAAGGTGATTTTCCGCCGCGTATTCGTTGACGTCGTCCAGAATTTCCTGCAAAGGACGGCAGTTATCGACGGGCGCGTCGGCGGGTGCGTCCACTTTCAAAAGGTCCAGAAGGTTATTCCTTCTCAGAATATAATCTTCCTCGTACATATCAAGGTTTTTGCCTGCGTAAAAAAGCAACTCTTCAATAACAACTTTAATATCGTTTGTCATCGTCAAAACTCCTTATAACAATTGCAATTATTATACGATTGTGTTATAATCGCCTTATCGTTATTCCCGATAAAGCAAATTTATTTTAATGTAATTCGGGGAAATATGCAACGGATTTACGGGTAATATGCAAAAAATCACGTCAATCGACGAAATTACTTGTTCGTCGGAATTTGAAAAAACAGTAACCCATCTTTACGGCTCGGCGGAAGGTCAGACCGAAAGATACAAAAATCTTTACCTTGCCCACGTTGAAAAATTCAACCTTGCGGAAGGGGAATTCTTCTCAAGCCCCGGCAGGATCGAAGTTATCGGCAACCACACCGATCACAACCACGGAAAAGTGCTTACGGCGGCAATCTCCGTCGATACGCTTGCGTTCGTGACGAAAACCGGCGACAATATCGTCAGAATCAATTCCGAAGGATACGCCCCGTTGGAGCAAAACCTTGACGACCTTTCTTTCGTCGAAAGCGAGGTGGGCGACAGCAAAGCCCTTGTGAAAGGCATTGCGAAATACTTTGTCGATAACGGCTGCAACGTCGGCGGATTCACGGCAAGCGTTACTTCGTGCGTTCCTGCGGCGGCGGGCGTTTCTTCGTCTGCCTCGTTTGAACTGCTGATTGCCGAAATCTTCAACGTGCTTTACAACGACGGCGCGGTGTCGAAAATGAAAAAGGCGCAGGCGTCGCAATATGCGGAAAACGTTTATTTCTTAAAGCCGTGCGGACTTATGGATCAGTCGGCGATATCTTTGGGCGGCGTTTCGATGATCGATTTCGAAAACGTTGAAAATCCCTTTGTGCTCGGCGTGCAGTATCCGTTCACCGACACCGACATCGTCATCACGAATACGGGCGGCAATCACGCCGACCTTACTTCCGACTACGCCGCAATCCGCGCGGAAATGGAAGAAGTTTCCGAAAAGTTTTCGGAAAAGTATTTAAGGCTTGTCGATTATCAGAAGTTTCTGGACGCAGTCCCCGCGCTGCAAAACGAGGTTTCGGGCAGGGCGATTATGCGCGCGATACACTTCTTTGACGAAAATCTGCGCGTCGACAAGGCGGTTTCCGCAATCAATATGAAAAACGCCGACGCATTTTACAAAATCGTGGGCGAAAGCGGCGACAGCAGTTTCAAACTTCTGCAAAACTGCTACGTTCCCGCGGACACGGTTCAGCGCATACCTTTGGGTATCGTGCTTTCGCAACACGTCACGGGCGTGAAAGCGGTGCGCGTGCACGGCGGCGGCTTTGCCGGGACGATTATCGCTTTTGTCGAAAAGGCGGAAACGCACGAATACGTCAGTCGTATGAGCGAGGTTTTCGGCGCGGATCACGTTTATAAACTTTCAATAAGGCAGGAGGGCGCTTGTCGCGTCGATTTCTGATGTTATACGACGTTCTTATGAATATAAATCCCGTGGCGTTCCGCATCGGGAATCTTGAAGTAAGGTGGTATGGGCTTATCATCACGTGCGCGATGGTGCTGGGGCTTATCATTCTTATTTTCATGGCAAAAAAGAAAGGTATTTCTTCCGACGACACGCTGGAACTTTTCCTGTGGGTAATTCCGCTGGGCATAGTTTTCGCGCGTGTGATTTACGTTTTTGCAAACAATAAAGAATACGGATATTTCCCAATCGAGTCGTGGGACGACTTCGTAAACTGCATCGCGATCTGGGACGGCGGTATCACCATTTACGGCGGTATGGTCGGCGGCGTTTTGGGCGCGCTTATCTTCTGCAAAAGGAAAAAATTCAAACTCGGCACGATACTCGATATGCTTGTGCCGATTGTGCTGTTGTGTCAGGCAATCGGAAGATGGGGCAATTTTTGCAATCAGGAAGCCTACGGACAACTTGTCACCAACGAGAAACTTTTCGGGCTGCCGTTTTCGGTTTATATCGACGCGGCGCACGCCGTGAACGGGGCGGCGGGTTGGTATCAGGCGACTTTTTTTTACGAATCGGTCTATAATTTCATCGGCGCGATTTTAACGTATTGTTTGTGGCGCAAAAACAAAGTGAACGGCGCGCTCGTTTTCTTTTACGCCGTATGGTACTGCGTGATTCGTCTTATCCTTGACTTTTTGCGCGTGGACGGACTTTTGTCAACGAAAATCGCCTGCGTCATCGTTATACCCACGTTCACCGCTTTGGGTATCTGGTATTATTTACACGGACTTAAAAAACTCGACCACGATAAGGTCGCGCTGGAAGTCGAGGAAATGCTCGCTTCCGACGATTAAAGGAGAAATATGAGAAACTTAACTTTGCTTACCGACTTTTACGAACTCACGATGATGAACGGATATCTTAAAGAGGGCATCGCCGACAACGAGGCGTGCTTCGACGTTTTTTATCGTGGCGGAAATAAACTCGAATACGCAATGTGCGCGGGGCTGGAACAAGTCGTGCACTATATCAACAATCTGCACTTCGACAAGGAAGATTTGGATTACCTCGACGGGCTGAACGTTTTCGGGAAAGAATTTATCGAAAGGCTGAAAAACTTCAAATTCACGGGCGATATTTACGCCGTGCCCGAAGGTACGATTATTTTCCCGTATGAGCCGATATTGACAATCAAAGCGCCCCTTTTCGAGGCGCAACTTTTGGAAACCGCGATACTTTGCGTGCTTAATCATCAGACGCTCATCGCGACGAAAGCGGCAAGGCTTTGCCAGAATACCGACGCGAAAATCATGGAGTTCGGTTTAAGGCGCGCGCAAGGTCCCGACGCAGGCATTTACGGCGCAAGGGCAGCGTATATCGGCGGTTGCAGAAGCACATCGAACGTGCTTGCCGGACAAATGTTCGGTATCCCCGTGAAAGGCACGCACGCCCACAGCTGGGTTATGTCTTTCCCCGACGAACTGACGGCGTTTCGCGCGTATGCGAAACTTTATCCCGAAGGGTGCATGCTGCTTGTCGACACTTACGACACCTTAAAAAGCGGCGTACCCAACGCAATCAAAGTCTTTGACGAGCTCAAACAAAAAGGATATAAACCTCTCGGGATCAGGCTTGACAGCGGCGACCTTGCGTATCTTTCCAAAGAAGCGCGCAAAATGCTGGACGACGCGGGACATTCCGACTGCATCATCTGCGTTTCAAACGACATCGACGAGCAGGTTTTGCTGAGTCTGAAAGCGCAGGACGCGAAAATCGACCTTTTCGGCATAGGCACCCGCCTTATCACAAGTTACGACGCGCCTTCGCTCGGCGGCGTTTACAAACTTTGTGCAATCGAAGAAAACGGAAAACTCGTGCCCAAAATCAAACTGTCCGACACTCAGGCGAAAATCACCAACCCGGGGCTTAAAAAGATTTTCAGGATTTACGACGAAAACGGCTTTGCAAAAGCCGACCTTATCGCGCTCAAAAAGGACAAAATCGACGCCGACAAACCTTTGACGATTTTCCACCCGCAATACCCGTGGAAGAAAACCACGTTTGAAAAATACAGCGTGAGAGAACTGATGGTAACGGTGTTCAAGGGCGGAAAACAGGTGTATAAACTGCCGTCGCTTGAAGAAATCGCGAAACACGCCGACAACGAAATCGCGCATTTTTACCCCGAGTATTTAAGGACGGTGAACACGCAGGAATACAAGGTCGATCTTTCCGACAGCCTTTACAATCTCAAAATCAAAATGCTCACGAAAAACAGCAAAAACATATAATTATCGTCGTTTTTCGACAAAAAACTCAAAACTTCAAAAGACCTTCGTCGGTTACAATATAGCCACGGAGGTTTTTTTGTGAGTAAAAAAAATTTAACGTTCAAAACGGAACTTAACGGTTACAAAAAATGCGAGGTCGACGAAAGACTTCAAAAAGACGCAAGGCGCATCGAGGTGCTGGAAGCGCAGGTCGCGCTCGTCGACGGGTTGAAAGATGAAAATCAAAGACTTGCGTCGGAAGTCGAAAAGTACAAAAAATGCGAGGACGAGGTCAAAAACGTGCTTGCCGTCGCTACGAAAAAAGCGTTTGACATCAAAACGGATATGAAACTTCAATACGCGCTGGAAACCGAAAGGCTGAAAATTTTCAAGGCGAAATGGACAAGCGCGTACGACGAATTGAAAAGGAAATACGGTTTCGATACCGACGCCGCAATCGTCGAAAGCACGGTTACCGACGTGTCCTTGAAAATCGAGGCTATTCTCAACAAAGATTTCGGGATACGACTGACCGACGACGCCACCGACGCCGAAAAACAACTTATGGAAGAAGCGGACAGACTTTCAATCAGTCAGGACGAAATAAATAAACTTGTCGAAAAATTGAAAGGGGAACTTAAAAACGTATCGTAGCCGCTTGAAAACGCGCACTTATTATTGTATAATATAAGTATGGAAGACTTATATTTATATACTACAATTGCAATTATCCCGCTTGTCGTGCTGACGTTGATTGCAGGATTCGTCGTGCAGTTCAGATTTGCGAAGTATTCAAAAGAAAGCAATTTATCGGGGCTTACGGGCGCGCAGGCAGCACGAAAGATTCTGGACGAACACGGGCTTTTCGACGTCTCAATCGTGAGAATCGAAGGAAATCTCACCGACAACTTCAACCCGAAAACCAACGTCGTTTCGTTGTCGCCGAAAGTGCACGACGGCAATACTATCGCCGCCGTTGCGGTTGCCGCGCACGAGGTCGGACACGCGATACAGCACGCGGAAGGCTATGCGCCGATGAAACTTCGCGGCGCGCTTGTTCCCGCTTGCGTCGTTACCTCGAAAGCGGCTGTGCCTCTTCTTCTCATCGGCATACTGCTGGAAATTTTTCTGAGCCAGAATCCCGCGTCGAGCATACTGTTTTTCCTGGGAATCGCGTGCTACGCATTGTACGCGCTGTTCACGCTTATCACCCTTCCCGTTGAGTTTAACGCGTCGAGAAGGGCGGGCGAAAACCTTGTCGATTACGGCGTTATCGACGCCCGCGACGAAAAGAAGGTCAACGCAATGCTTCGCGCGGCGGGCATGACTTACGTCATGAGTTTTGCGATGGCACTTTTGCAAATGCTCAGGATTATCGCGATTTTCGGCGGATCGAGAAGCAGGGAAAAGTAATCAGTTTATATCGGTTATAAATCCGTCTTTTACGGTGAAATCGAACACGCGGGGCGTGATAATCGGCTCGGCTGAATAAGAAATCAAAGCGACTTTTTTAAGGTCGCTTATTTTTTGCGCGTTTTGGTGTTTTATCGGCGAAATTTCGTCAAAAGGCTTGAAATAATCCAAAAAAACTTCGGGGCTTTCCCTGATATCAGGCGTTAGACACGCCGTCGCTCTTTCAAAGTCTTTCGCGGCAAGCGATTCCAAAAATAAATAAGGGATAAGTTCGTCGGGATAAACGCGGTCTTGAAGATACGAAAACTCGGTTTTGCTTTTTGCCGCCGCGCCCGAAAACGAATACGTTGTGGTTTTCACGCGGGAGAGCATGTCTTTCAGATATTCGGTTGCAATTACGCCCGCGTACGAAAACGACACGTCGTCCGCCTCGACCGACAACAGTTTTCTAAACCCGCCGTCAAAAAGCATGACGAGGACGTATTGTATTTTAGCGGTTCCCGAAATCACTAAGAGCAGTCCTTCCTTTGTTTCGGAAAAGGAAATTTTCGGGGAAGAAAGCGGCGGGATTTCCACCGTCGTCACGCCGCCCGAGCACTCGAAAATAGCGCGGGTTTTCGTGTCTTTATAAATCGTCACAAGTATTTCGTCGCCGTTATAAGTCGTCGAGTTTTGCGCGATAGGGACGGGCGGGGCGTATTCAAAGTACTTTTGCGGCTCGATAATCACGTCGTACGCGCCGTTTTGCCAGTCGATAAGTTGCGCCGAGCCGTAAACCCGCACGGTATTTTTAACGTCAATGACGGCATAGGACGGCACGTATATTTCGTTTTTGCAATTTTCCTTTGCGGCAAAAAGCATAATCGCGCCGTCGTTTTGTTCAATCGAGAACGGTGCGTCGTGCGACGCGTTGTTTGCAACGATAAGCCCGTTCGGGGCAAAATAAAACCTCGCCATACAATAAATATACGGCGAGGCGTTTCGTTTTATGAAATTATTATGCCTTGGTTGCGGACGCGTCTTTTAAGGTATAGGTGAAATTGCCTTCCACGAACTCCACAAGCGTTTGTTTGAGTTTGTAGTGGTTTGAAAGCTCGATTTCCGACTTTGCGTAGTACGCGCGGAACGCCTGATTTGTCGAAACGGGGGCGGAAGTAAGGGCGATATATACGACCTGACAATCCGTTGAGTTTGCTTCGCCGCCGATCGTGTATCCCTTGTTTTCGGTTGCGCCCAGGGAGCATTGAAGTTTCACGACGTTGTTTTCACCCGGGGCGAAAGTGCTGAACGCAAGGTTGAACTTTTTGTCGAAACTCGCGCCGCGGATAATAGTGTAAAACTGCATATTGTCGTAGTAGGGCGAAGAAATATCGTGTTCGGATGCCGCCGTTCCTTCGGGAATCGTGTCGCCGTCCGCCTGATAAAACCTGACTTTTTTGCCGTCGTAGACGATTTTCTGCGTTGTTTTGACGCCGCCTTTTTCGGTGGTCAGCACGCTTTCGGACGGCAGGAAACTGCCCGATTTCGAAAAGCTGACGCTGCCGTTAATTGTGGTGCCGTCGTCCATCGTTTGTTGTCTTTCGATGACGTAGCCGCTTCCGGCGGGTTTAATGGTGAAAGTAAGCGTGCCCGTAACGAGCGTTTCGCCGACTTTCCCGGATACCGAATAAGTAAACGTTTCCGTAAAGCCGCCGTCGCACCAGTTAAGGCGCAAAAGTTTGTCCGTCGCGACGTTGCTGTTGCACGCGGTAAGCGAAAACGCAAGAACCGACGCAATAATTACCGTTAAAATAATAAGAATAACCTTTTTCATATCGGATAGTATAGCATACTTCCGAAAAAAAGCAAAGCATATATAAAGTATTTTGTGCGCGCGCGTTGCTTTAACAATAAAAGTAATGTATAATTATTATATATTTATACCTTATTTTATTTATTGATTATGAGCGTTATATTCATTCTTTCAAACACGTTCGGTTTTTCCGCCGACAATATGTATCGGCTTATCGCAAAAAACGTCGGAAACGGCAGGCAAATCGTCATCGTACCCGACAAGTTTTCGCTTGCTTTTGAAAGGAATATCTTAAAAAAACTCGGGCTGACCTCGACGTTCGACGTGGACGTTACGTCGTTTATGCGACTTGCCGTGAAAGCAATGCGCGGGAAAAACGGGAAGTGTCTGACGCCCGAAGGCTCGGTCATGCTGCTGAAAAGGGCAATCGACGAGGTGAAAAACGACCTTGCCGTTTATAAGGACGTTGACGACGTGACTTTCCCCAGGGAAATGTACGCTGTCATCACCGCTCTTCGAAACAGCGGCGTCAATGCCGAAGACACGTTGGCGGTCGACGACGAAAAACTGAAAGACGTCGGCATTATTTACGAAAAATACCTTGAAATATTGCACAAATCGTTTATTGATTCGACCTCGCGGCTCGAAGCGTTTTCTGCGGGCATCGGCGACGACTTTTCGGACGCCGACGTTTATATTTTCGGATTTCCCGATTTCACCGCAACGCAATACGAGATAATTTTCCGTCTTTTCGTCCACGCAAGGAACGTGACCGTCGGGCTTATCGCGCCCGAAGACGACGCGAAAAACAAAAGACTTTATCCGAGCCGCGCTTTCAAAAAACTCACAAGCGGACTTTCGGACGCGAATATCGCATACGACGTAACGTATGCTTTCGTCGGGCTCGACAACGTCAAAAAACAACTTTCAAACCTGTTTTCATACGCCAAACTTCCTTCCGTCGAAACCGACGGAAAGGTTGAGATTATCGAGGCGAAAAACATCATGGACGAGATGGAATACGTCGCGAAAAATATTCGCCGCGCGGTAATCGAACAAAAACTGAGATACAAAGACTTCGCCGTCGTCGTGCCGTCGTCGGACGACTACGAAAACGACGTCAGAAATGTCTTTACGCGATACGACGTGCCTTATTTTCTGGACAAAAAAATACCTTTTTCGTCCGCGCCGCAGGCAAGATATATTTTGTCGGCGATAAAGTGCGCGTCCGACGGCTTCGATTTTGCGGACGTCAACGCGCTTATCAAAAATCCGCTGTTTTACAAAACCCCGGAAGGGTACGAGAGCGTGCAACTTTTTGAAAATTACGTGCTGAAAAACGCGCTTTCAAACAAACTCCACAAAAAATTCAAAAACGAAACGGCGGAAAGCGTCAGAAAACGCATATTCGACGTAACCGCGCCTTTTTCGGGACTTGACGGGAAGGACGTCAAAGAGTACGTCGCCGCCCTTAACGCTTTTTTGGAAAACGAAAAAATCAAGGAATATTCGGAAACCGTCTCGGACGAAATCAAAACCGTCGAAAGCAAGGCTGCCGAACAGTTTTACGATAAGTTTGTCGATATCGTCGACGAAATGCAGGTTGTGCTGAAAGATACGACTTTCTCGCTTTATGAGTTTTCGGAAACCTTGAAAGGCGTGTTTGAAAACGTCAAGGTCGCGCTTGTGCCGATGTATCTCGACAGCGTTTACGTCGGACAAAGCAACGAAAGTTTCTTTGACGGAATAAAAATAATGTACGTGTGCGGTGCGGTCGAAGGACTTGTGCCGCGCTCTGTCGCAAATACCGCCGTGCTTGGCGTAAAGGAAGAAGAAAGCCTTTTGAAAAACGGGCTCGAGTTATACCCGTCGAAGAAAGAGAGTGTGAAAAACAACGCGTTTGAACTGATATCCCTTCTGACAAAGCCCGAAAAAGTCGTCGTGTCGTATCCCGTAAATTACAAGGGAACGGAAGGGCGCGCGGCGGCGTTTGTCGCGTCGATGACGGATTACTTTACCGTCGGCGGCAGTCCGCTTTCGCCCGTTCGCACCGACAAAAAACGCGCGTTGACCAAGGAGGAGGAGTTGAAAGAGTACGCCTTTGACACGGCAACCTACGAAAACGGCAAATACAAACTTCTGCTGTCGAAATCCGCAAAATCGAAAGTCGACGCCGGCAGTTTCTTTTCTCTGTTGTCCGACGAAGAAAAATCTTACGTCGAAAAACTTATTGAAACGTCCGACTCGCAAGAAAGTGTGAAAATCAACACGTCGCTCGATCGGGGCGTGTTTTCGGCAAGCCAGCTGGAAACGTATTTCGCCTGTCCGTACAAACAGTTTTTGCGCTACGGTATAAGGCTGAAACCGCGCGAAGAAGGCGTGCTTCGTACCCTTGAAACGGGCACGCTCATGCACGCGATCATGGAAAAGTTCGTGAAAGAAAAGGCTTACGAAAACCCGACGGACGAGATTATCGCAAGCGTTTGCGACCGCGCCGTGAAAGAACAGCTTGAATCCCCGGTTTTTTTACAGTTCGACGCCGCGAAAAACAAGCTTTCTTTCGACCGCGTGAAAAAGGAAGGCGCGAAAATCTGCAAGGAAATCGCCGCGCAGTTCCAAAAATCCGACTTCAAGCCGTACCTTGCGGAAGCGAAAATCGGAAAGAAGGGCGAGGCGAATTTCGAAGGGCTTAAAATCAAAAAGGACGGGAAAGAGTACGTCCTTGTCGGAAGTATCGACCGCATCGACGAAAAAGACGGGTATTTCGCGATAATCGACTACAAAAGTTACTCAAAAAATCTTTCGGTGAAAGACATTTACAGCGGCGAAAAAATCCAGCCCGTTTTGTATATGGACGCCGCGAAAAACAAGGATTTGAAATATCCCGTCGGCATGCTTTATCAGCCCGTTTCGGTGGGATATAAAACAAAAGGCAAAAACCGCTTCAAAATGAGCGGATTCATAATAAATAATCCCGATATTATTTCGATGATGGACAATACGCTGGTTGCGGGGAAAGGCAGCGACTTTCTTCCCGTTTCGCTGAAAAACGACGGCACCGCGGGTAAACGGGACACCGTTGTGCCCGATACGGCGTTCCTTGCGTTTGAAAAGTACGCCGAAAAACTTGCCGAAAAGGCGATCGGAGAAATTCTGGACGGCAACGTCGCGCCGTCTCCGCTCAAAGAGACGTGCGGCTACTGCGATTATAAGGATATTTGTCCGTACGAGGGCGACGAACGGTTTGTCCGCGACGGCTTCCCGAAAATATCTTCGCCCGATGACCTTATGACGCTTGCAAACGGCGGCAAAATCGAAAGCCGCATCAAAAAGGAGACGAACGAAGATGACTAAGTGGACGAACGAACAAATTAATGTCTTTGACGCAAGCGGCAACGTTCTCGTGTACGCCTCGGCAGGCAGCGGGAAAACGTCGGTAATGGTCAAAAAAATCGTCGACGACGTCGTGAAAGGAGTGCCCATCAAGGATATTCTCGTCGTGTCGTACACGAAAGCGTCGGCGACGGATATGCGACTGAAAATCATCAACGCGCTGTTTGACGTCGCAAAGGACGAAAACGTCAAAGACGTCGATAAAATCCGCGAAGAAATCGACAACCTTCCGTTTGCCGAAATCGGCACGATGGACTCATTTTTGGGAAGGATTATCAAGGAAAATTTCGAATACCTTAAAATCTCGCCGAAAGCGCAGCAAATGGACGAGACCGAGTCCAAGGATATGAAACGCCGCGCCCTGAAAAAGGTGATGAACGACGAATACGAAAAACAGGCGGAAGACTTTATCCGCGTTGCGTCGCGCGCGTCGGGCATCGTCGACGACACCCCGCTTTCGGAAATAGTGTTGAGAATTTACGACGCGATTTCCATAAACCCCCGTCCCGACGAGTTCAAGGCGATGCTGCTTTCAAGCGTCACCGACAACCCCGACAGCGTTTACGGAAAAATCATACTTGATTTTTATCGCGACCTTGCGGCGGAAACTTTGCCGTTTGTGAAAAGGACGATTGACGTGACCGCGCTTAACGATGCGCCGGTTCACGCTGCCGCACTCAGGTATTCTGTGGAAACTTTGGAACAACTTTCTGATGTGTGCACGGCAAACGACGCGAAGAAAATAATCGAAAGATACGTAAAGCCGAATTTCAGGGGAGGAAAACCCAAAATTTCCGACGAAGATAAGGCGCTTGTCACGACGGCTCGCGACAAAACCGCCGAAATAATCGAGAAACTGTCCGAAAAACTTTTCGTCGATTATACAAATTATAACGTGAACGACGCAAAAGAGTTTATGCGCGTCGTTATGCGCGTCGTCGAAGAATTCGACAAAGAGTACGAAAGACTTAAAAAACGCGAAAATAAAATCGACTTTGCCGACTTGTCGAAATACGCCGTAAAACTTCTGAAAGACGAGTCCCGCAGAGAAGAAATAAGACAAAAATTCTCGCTCGTGTTCGTGGACGAATATCAGGACATCAACCCGTTGCAGGAAGAAATTTTGTTGAAAATCACCGACGGCAATCTGTTTATGGTCGGCGACGTCAAACAAAGCATTTACGCCTTCCGAAACGCCGACTCCAAAATCTTTACCGACAAAAAGAAGTCGTTTGAAACGGGAAGGTCGCAAGGTCGCGCGCTGCCGATGACCGCGAATTTCCGAAGTGAAAATGGCGTTCTGGAATTTGTCGACCGCGTATTTTCGGGGATAATGACGCTCACTCACGGCGGGTGCGATTATAAAAACGAAAGCCTATTCATAAAAGACGGGTTCACGGGCGAAATGTCGAAAAACGCGCGCATTATGCTTGTGAAAAACGATCCTTCGCGCGAAGAAACCGAAATTTCGGGCGTTTACAGCGTAATGTCGCACGAAAGAAACTCGTCATTGGACGAAATAAGCGGTTACACGGAAGGCAGCGCGGTTGCCGAAGAAATCAGGAAAATAATCGGCTCAAAATATGTCAAAAGCGACGGCACGCCGCTCGAATACAAAGACATTGCGGTGCTTTTCAGGAAAAGGGGAAGCGGCTCGGACGGATTTTTGCGCGCGCTGACCGACAACGGTATCCCGTACGCCAGCGACGGCTTTATCGAAGGCGCGGGCAAACGGTATATTAAAGAACTTTCCTGCTTTATAAAAGCGGTCGACAACTCGCTGGACGATATTGCGTTCGTCGGGTTTTTAAGGTCGCACTTTGCGAAGTTTTCGGACGAGGACGTTGCGAAAGTCGTGAAATATTACAAAAGCGATTTCGTTTACGACGCCGTGAAAAAGTGCGCGGAAAAGACTGACGAACTTTCGGAAAAATGCCGAATCGCTCTGGCATTTTTGTGGGACGAAAGAAAAAGGGCGGCGTTTTGCGGCGTGAAAGATTTCTTGTACGAAGTGGTCGGAACGACCGCGTTCGACGCATACGTCCTTGCCGGCGAAAAGGGGAAAGACGATATGACGGCGGTCAGAAAATTTATTTCGGACGGCGCGGCGTATCCCGATTTGCAATCCTTTGCGGCGGCGATAAGAAACGGCGACGACGACGATTTCACAAACCCCGACGACGAAGCGGACGCGGTAAAAATCCTTACCGTCCACGCAAGCAAAGGGCTTGAATTCCCCGTCGTATTCCTTGCAAGGTGCGATGTAAACTGGGGCGGCGGCACGAAAGCGGGCGACATAGTTTTTGACAGAACCCTCGGCGCGGGCATAAAACTTTTTGACGAGGAAACAAGGTTAAAGGCGGATTCGCTTGCCTATACCGCAATAAAGTTGGAAGCGAAACGCAGGGAAGCGGACGAAAACATAAGGCTTCTGTACGTTGCGCTGACGCGTGCGAAAAACCGCATTTACGTCACGGGAACGACCAATAAAGCGCTTGAAAAGAAGTTCGATTTCCCGACGCCGGTCATTTCGTCAATGAAATTTTCCGACCTTATCACGTTCGCCGTGGCGATGGACGACGGTTTATACGGACTTATCGACTTCGTGGAGCCGACCGTTGAAAATCCGAACGAAGTCGCAAAAAGCGGACTTTATCTGTCAAATGGCGACGATAAAACACGAAATGCGTTGAAAAAGGTACTTGATTTCGTTTATCCGTTTGAAAAATCGAGCCGTATAAGCCCGAAATATACCGTAACGGAGATAAACAGGCTTGTCCGCGACGAAGAAAACGAAGGATTCACGCCGAGTATGATAAATCCGTCGTCGGACAACCGCCGCACGGGTATCGCGTACCACGCCGTCATGGAAAACATCGACTTCTCGACACGCACCGTGAGCGAGATAAACTATCTTTTGAAAAACCTTGTCGAAAACGGCGTCCTTCAAGACGGCGACGAAGAACTTGTCGACGCAAACGATATTTTAAGGTGCATTCAAAGCCCCGTCATTCAGGAAGGGATAAAGGGCAGATATATCCGCGAAAAATCCTTCATGCTTTCGTTGCAGGCGGGAGAAGTCGGCGGCGACTCGTCCGACGATATTCTGGTGCAGGGCACGATCGACCTTGCGTTTTTCGGCGAAGAAAACGTCATAATCGACTTCAAATATTCTGGACTTTCCGACGAAAGACTTGCTGAAAAATACGCGCGGCAGCTCAAAACGTATAAAATCGCCGTCATGCAAGCCTACAATGTCAAAGTTGATAAAATCCTGTTATATTCTTTCAAAACCGGGCATTTTATAGATATAAAGTAATTTTTTTGCTGAAAAGTGCGCGTAATTATTTGCAATTAACTAATTTTATGTTATAATAACATAGATTTGTAACAAGCATTGTTTTACTACGCGAAATAAAGGATGTGTTTTATGGTTGCTCAATTGTTGTCAACAGTGGAATTTTGGCAGGCTTTCAGCGTTCCCGAAAGGGCACTTTTCTGCGGTTTGGTTACCGTGCTCGGGCTGACGCTTATCGCATTCGTCGTATTCGGCGGCATTCTCGGAAAATTGTCGGGACGCAGGTTCATTAAATCCTGCAAAACAATCGGCAATTTCGCAAACGAATCCGGCGTTATCGACGACGGTAATTTGGAACAGTTCGAGGCAACTTGCTTCAACGAAAAAACCGACAAAACTTTTATGGAAGGTTGGGAAGCATTCAAAGGCGCACGTTTCGATTATCCCAGCAAATACGTCGATTCCGACAAGGTAAAGGCAAAATATTCAAGCAGAAAATTTAAGGTCGGGCTTATTTCGACCGCAATCGCATTGCTTGTTTTCGCACTTGTTTTCGTGGTTTACGGGCTTGTTCAAGTCAAGAGCGCCGGAGGCGTCGATATCGCGGTTTACTGCGTGGTGCTTGCGTTCCCGATTATTCTTATGTTGTCATACGCTTTCGTAAAGCCCGAGAAGAAGACCGGCGCCGCATTAGACCAGATGCTGGAAGACCTCGACACCGCGGTGAAACTCCAACGCCACGTTGAACGCAAGGTTGACAACAGCCGCCTGTACGAAATCGAAAATCGCATCCGCGACGTCATCATTCACGAACAGTCCAAACCTATTCCTTCAAAGAAGGATCAGCTTGAAAAACAAAAAGCGCAGGAACTTGAAATGGCGGACGAAGACCTTGACGATATCCGCGACGAAATTTTCGCCGACGACAACGTTGAAGAGCCTGTTGCGGAAGAACCCGCTATTGAAGAACCTGTTGCGGAAGAACCCGCGGCGGAAGTCGAAGCACCCGTCGAAAAACCCAAAAAGGTTATCCCGTTCGAGCCGTTCGTAAAAGTCCTTGACGAAGCCATCGAAAAAGGTTATTCCAAAGCGACGATGCGTAAAATGGCAAACATTCTCGTGCTTGCTTTCGGAAAATTCCAGGAGCCCGCTCAGCGTGAAACCCTTAAAAACTCCATCAGAAAATTCATCGTCCAATACAAAGCGGCGGTTGAAAGAGAAAGGGCGGCGGAAGCGGAATATGTCGCGGCAGACGCGGCGACTCAGCAGGAAGCCTACGGCGAATGGCAAAACCCCGACGCAGAATAATAAAGACGCGATATCCCCGACAAATCGTCGGGGATTTTTTATGCGAATTTTCGCGCCGCAATAACGGAAAACGGCGCAAAAACACGGCGGTTTTCTTTGAAAAAACTCTTTTTTTCCGTAAACGCGGTTTTTTTCTTGCCAAAAAATTTTTGAAGTGTTATTATTTCATTATCTTTTTGAACACGAGGTGTTAATAATTTACTATGGACGACCCTTTAAGTAAAAAGCAAATCAATATTGTTGACACCGTTCTTTTTGCGTAAGTAATTCTTTCCTTGTACGATGAGCGCGGTGTCCCCGTGCTTTTATTTTGTATTGGAGGAAGGAGAAATGCTTCAAATTTACTATACCGACGAAAATAATCAGCTTTTGTCGTTTGACGTCGAAAACGGCGTCGAAAACGTCGATCTCACCGGAAAATGGATTAACCTTTCAAACCCCACGGACAAAGAAATCGAACTCGTGAGCCGCGTTACCGCGCTTCCCGAGGACTATATCAAAGCCGCGTTGGACGAGGAAGAGCGCGCCCGTATCGAAGTCGAAGACGGGAATCTTCTGACGCTTTTCGATATCCCGGTTATGGAAGACGACGAGGGCAGCGACTACTATACCTATTCGACCTTGCCGTTTGCTTTCATTTCAAACCAGAAAACCGTCGTTACCGTTTGTCTGAAAGAAAATATCATCACGCAAAACTTCATTATGAACCGCGTGAAAGGTTTCGCGACGTATAAACGCACAAGGTTTTTGTTGCAACTTATGTACGTTTCAAGTACGAAATTTTTGCAATACCTGCGCCAGATCGACAAAACCAGCACCCGTATTCAGGCGGAGCTGAACAAAAGTATGAAAAACAAGGAACTTATCCAACTTCTGGATATCGAGAAATCCCTTGTTTACTTTTCGACGTCCCTTCGCGGAAACAGTTTCGTCATCGACAAGATTCAGCGCACCGAAGGCGTGAAGTTTTATGAGGAAGACCAAGACCTTTGGGAAGACGTCGGCATCGAAAACCGTCAGGCAATCGAAATGTGTAATATTTATCGGGACATTCTGTCGGGCACGATGGACGCGTTTGCGTCGGTCATCAGCAACAACCTGAACATCGTCATGCGTACGCTTACCATTCTGACGCTGCTTGTCGCGATACCTTCCATGATTGCGGCGTTCTGGGGCATGAACACCGGCGTGCCGTGGGAAGGGAAACTGTACGGTTTCTGGATTGTCGTGGGGATTTCGATTGCGATTTGTCTGGTTTTGGGTTTATTTATGTTCAAGAATCGCGGCAGGAAGAGATAACACGGCGGTTAAAATTGACATAAAAGCATTTCTTTGGTATAATTTACCCTGAACTTTTGTTCAGGGTGATTTTTTTATGCGCAAAAAAGTTTTATTAAGTTTACTGATTTTAATAATTGCGGCGTCGGTGCTTACGGCGTGCAATAAGGGTAAGGACAAAAACCCCGCCGTAACTTACGGCGATATTTACGTGCAACACGGCGGCATTGTGCGAAAAGCCGATTACGACCACGATCGTTCGTTTGTCTTGCCCGAAGGGCTTATGCCGTATTACGAGGAAAAAGGCACGGTCAATACGTACAAGGAGTACGTCAATGCCTACGACAAGGAAAACGGCGTGTTTAAGGTCAGGAAAGACATCCTCGGCGAGAACGGCAAGGTCGCTTCGTCCAGGTATGGTTTCGTCAGCCTTAAAACGAAAAACCTTATCGGAAGCGGCGCGGTGTATTCTGCGGACTTTTTTGTCGAAAACGGATTTATCGGCGCGTACAATGCCGACACGAATAAATATGAACTTTTCAGAAACGACGGCACGCGGCTGAACGTTCCGGTGAGTGCCGATTCCAAAAAAACGTCCGAAATGTTTATGACGTTGTCGGAAGACTATTACGCACTTTCGGACGGCAATAACTCCTGGCAGATTTACGCCGCAAACAATTCCGCGTCGCCCGTTGCAGGTGGAAAAAAGTTTTCAACCTATTATTTTGACGAGCAGGCGCAAAAGGCGTATGACGTGTCGTATATCGTTGCCGACAATTACATTATCGCAACGCGTATGATAAAAGCGACGTCGGTGTTTTCAAAGGACGCTGTCGTCGACGTTGTCGCATACGACCTTGCAAGCGGCAACGAAATCACAAGAATGTTCAAGGGCGTCGGCGCATATTCGTCGGGTGCAATCCGCGCGGCGTATTACCTCGGAGGCGACAAATTTTATTGCTATGAACAAACGTCCAGCACCAAAGACGACGGATATCAGTACAAGGTGCTGACCAATCCCGAAGAGGAAGAAATCGACAAGCGGTACACTTATTACAAAATTTCGGTGTGGACGTACGATATGACAACGGGCGCGAAAACCCTTATCGTTCCCGACCGCATTTTCTCGACAATCGTCAATAAATATTACAAAAAGAGCGTTGGTCGTGATTTGTCGGAATATATTAACAACGGATACAGCTGGGTGTCGGTCGCAATCACCAGAGACGCCGACCGCGTTGCGACGCAGGATCAGCAATACGTCATCGACAGCAATCTGAATATTTACGTTTCGCTGTCGGATAAGTCGGGCAGCGCGACGTGCTACGATGAAGGCTCCAACGATTATCGCTACGTCAAACTGACCTTTGTCGACGGCTACGGCTTTGACGAGGACTCCACTTCCGACCTTATTATTTACGACAAACAGGGCAACACCGTTTTAAGAAAAGAAGGCACTTACAGCAAAGTATTTTACAACAACGGTATCGTTACCGCGGTCAAGGAAGTTGAGGACGGAAGCAAATACGCGGTCGCTTATAAACTTGACGGCACGGTCGTCTTTGACGAAACGAGAGAATACTCCGACATCGTCGGAAGCACTTATAACAACGACCGTCTGGCTTTCGTCGGAAAGTACGCAATGGTCAAAAAAGGCACGACGTACCTTCTTGTCGACAACACGGGACGCGACGTCGGAAATCCCTCGGTCAGCGATATGTACACGACAAAAAGAGGCGCGTTCTTCTTCAACGGCGTGTACGTCACGCAGGATAAAAAAACCTTGAAATTCGGGCTTAAAAACTACGACGGCGACGTTATTTTTGAAAATAAGTTCAAAGAAGTGATTATCGACGCGAAAAGGTTCGGCGACGTGGCGTTTTACGCAAAGGGCGAAAACGGAGTGTGGAACGTATACTTCGTATAATTAAGAAAGGCGTTTGACAAACGTTATCGTTTACGACGTTCCGGCTGATGTTTTCGGAGCGGCGTTTATATTATTTATTCACGGATTATGAAAACGCAGGTTATGGGAGCGGAAGGCATCGACCTTGCCGCAAAACTTATAAGAGAAGGAGAAGTCGTCGCTTTCCCCACCGAGACGGTTTACGGGCTGGGGGGAGATTGCTTCAACGACGACGCCGTAAAAAGGATTTACGCGGCAAAAGGACGTCCGTCCGATAATCCGCTGATTGTGCATATTTCGACGCTCTCGGACGTTTACAGGGTGGCGAAAGACGTGCCCGACGCGTACTTCCGCCTTGCCGAAAAGTTTTTGCCCGGCCCCCTTACGGTCATTCTTCCCAAAGCGGACGATCTGCCTTTGTCGTGTACGGGCGGGTTGGATACCGTCGCGGTGAGATACCCCGCGCACAAGATGGCGCGCGACTTCATAAAAGCCACGGGAACGCTTATTGCCGCGCCTTCGGCAAACGTGTCGACGCACGTGTCGCCGACGACCGCAAAACACGTATACGACGATCTGAACGGGCGTATTCCGCTTATCCTTGACGGCGGCGAATGCGAGGGGGGAATCGAAAGCACGATAATCACGTTGTGCCGCGAAATCCCCACGATTTTACGCCCCGGCATAATCACCGAGCGCGATATTTTAGGTGTTCTGAACGAGGTGGAATTGTTCAAGGGCAAGGTGGAAAAAGCCGAAGCCCCCGGCATGAAATACAAGCATTACGCACCCCGTTGCAGGGCGGTGCTCGCAAGCACGCCGGAGAAAGCGATTGAACTTTACGATAATGCAGTAAAAGACGGTTTATCGCCTGAAATCCTTGCGTTAACCGAACATATTGCGATTTACGGTAACAGGAAACTTATTGATCTCGGCGGTGACGAATATGCCGTTGCGCGCCATATTTACAACGCTTTGCACGTTGCGGAAAACGACGCCGACTTCATCATCATCGACAACCTTACGGGCGGCGGCGTGTATGACTCCGTGATGAACCGAGTGATGAAAGCGGTTGCGGGAAAGGTGGAATGATGCGCGTGGTTTTCGTATGCACCGGGAATACTTGCAGAAGCCCTATGGCGGAAGCGATTTTCAGGTTTTTTGCCAAAGAAAGCGGGGTGAAAGCCGACGTTTCGTCGTACGGACTTTTCATAAATCCCGAGGAGTGCGAAACGCGCGGACAAGCCTTGACTGCGGTCAGAAAACTTAATATCCCGATCAGGAAGAAAAAGTCGAAAGTCATCACGGAAGACGTCGTGAAAAACGCCGACTACGTCGTTACGATGACCAAAAAACAAAAAGACGCATTGCCGTACGACAACGTTTTTACTTTTTCGGAACTCGTAGGAGGCGGCGATATTCCCGATCCGTACGGACTTGACCAGAACGCATACGACGTGACTGCTTTCAGGCTGAAACTCGCGTCGCAGAATTTATTGAATATCATTTCTGAAAAAAGGTGAGAAAATGAAGTTTGAACTGAAGCTTTTGGACTGGTGGTGGAACAAACAGGTCTTAAAAAGCGACAAAAAACGCGCGGCGAAACTCACGAAAACCACGGGCGTGTCCGCGATAAAAGACCTTGATTATTTCGGCGACGGCAGCAAATGGCACCTTATGGACGTGTATCGCCCCGAGGGCACGGAAAACGAAAAACTGCCCGTAATTATCGATATTCACGGCGGCGGCTGGATGTACGGCGACAAGGATCTGAACGCGCCGTATTGCGAGGCGCTTGCAAAACGCGGTTTCGTCGTCGTGAGTTTTTCGTACAGTCTGTTTCCGAGCGTGACTTTGCCCGTCCCCGTGCAGGAGATTTTCAGGGCGATAAACTTCGTTTACGACAACGCCGAAAGGTTTAATATCGACCTCAACAACGCCTTTATCACGGGCGACAGCGCAGGCGGGCATTACGCAGGGCTTGTACTTTCGATTATCGCGGACGAAGAACTTGAAAAACTTTACGAGGTCGAAAAATGTCGTATGACTTTCAAAGGGGTTGCGTTTACCTGCGCCGCGTTTTATCCGAACTCGATTGCGAATTTCCCCTTGCACATCGCAAAGACGTACGTCGGGCTGTTTTACGGCGGGGCGAAGAAATATGAAAAGCACAAGTTTTATAAAAGCGTCGATATAATCAATAATAAGGTGGAAAAGTTCCCGCCGATGTTCATCAACAGTTGCTTCAACGATATGTTGAAGGGCGATACGAACAGGTTTATCGAATGTTTGGACAGGAAGAAAATCCCGTATACCCTCGATTTCCCGACGTCGGACGAGTGCGAAAACAAAATGGGACACGTTTACGCCGTTTTGTATCCCGAAGACTTCGACGAAAGCAAAAAAACAATCGACAAAACGTGCGAGTTTTTCAAAGAGCAGATGAACAAATAAAATCAAACGGAATAATTGACAAAAAAACGGCGACGAGCGAAAGCCCGTCGCTTTGTTTTCAAAAAACTGCGCAACCGTAACCTGACAATTTGCACCGAAGTGATACAAAAACAGGTAACTCCTTCAAGGTAACCTCGTGGCACACGCCGTTAACCGCTTAATGCTGCTGCGGTCAAGCTCTGACATGGTTCACGGGACGACATTGCACAAGACCTTGATATCAACGTCCCTTATTTTTGCCGACCAACCATACAAAAGGCCGCATACGGCATTCAGCCCCGCATATAGAGGGTTTCGGATTACAGGGTACCCCTAGTCCCCCGCCTAGCGCAGTAAACGTATTGTACCACCAACGCGCGACAAAGTCAAGAAAAAGTTTATCGTTATTGTTTGATACGTATTGCCTGAAAAAGTTTATCGTTATTGTTCGGTACGGGTTGACTGAAAGAGAGAAAATGTTGTATCATAAATAATATGAAAAACAAAAAGTTGATTTTAATTTTAATTGCGACGATTACGGTTATCGCGGCGGCAACCGTCCTTTCCGCGTGCGACAAAAATAAGGGCGAGTTCGTCGACGTCGGTATCGAGTTGTATTCCGCAAAGCAATATTACGTCGAGGGCGAAACTTTCACGCCCGAAGGCGGTATCCTTAAAGTTTACTCTTACAACGAAAAAACGAAGGAAGAAAAATACCGCTTCGTCGATCTGACCGACAAGGACGTTACCCTTGAAAACACGACGGGAGCGCGCGTCGATACGTACACCGTTACCGCAAGATACAAAGGGCTTGCGACGCGGTTCAAGTATATCGTGCAAAAAGAAGAAAACGCCGTATCAAGCGTTGATTTCGTGCTGTCGGAAGACCACGGCGCGCCTGTGTATTCGGTGTCGGATATTCGCCGTGAAATTGATTTTTCGGACTTTATCGGTATGAAATTTGTGATAAAGTACCGTAATACGGAAAAACAAGACGAAGAAGTTCCGCTTTGGGACGAGAACAGTTATAGATTTTACGACCTTTCTTACAGCGGTTTCGACGTAAAGACGGCAGGGCTTAAATACATCACTTTCACCTGCATCGCGACCGACGTCGTGCTGCCGTATAAGGTGACCGAAGACGATTTCGTTTACGACTTCGAATTCGTGAAATACGATAATGAAAAAGGGAAGTACGTTTCCGTCAAAAAAGAAGACAGCGTGAGAAGAAATTACCTTGTCGGCGAAAAGTTTGACGCGCAGAACACGAAAATCAGATATATTTACAAGTCGCTGAAAAAAGCGGAGCCCGTCGAAATTTCCGAAAGTCAGATTTCCGGTTTCGACACGACGACGCCTTCCGACAAAAAAATGTTTATGCTTTCGTTGCGCACGGGGATTGAAACGTTCAATTATTCGGTATTCGAAGAAACCGACGTCAAAGGCGTTACAGTGAACAACAAAGATTTTTCGCAGCCCACGCCCGGATTCAATGACGTATGGACGGAAAAAACGAAAGGCGAATGGAAGGAGTACGAGGAGTATATCGACGCCATTAAACTGTGCCTCGTTCTGGACGAAAACAGCAAGCAATACGTACCCGTGACGGGCGCGGACGAAGATATTATTTTGTATTACGTCACCCCCGACGAACAAGATCTGAGCCTTAAAAAGGAATTCACGAAAGAAGCCTTCGACGAACTCAAAAAGACGGCGTGCGAATACGAAATCATCGCGGTTTATCGGAAAAATCCCGAAGCGTACGCAAGGCGAATTTTCTTTACCGTGAAAAACTTTATCACGGGCATAGATTTTGTAAACCTGAACGTTGAAAATCTTACGTTTACGGAAGGCGACGCGTTCAGTTTCGGCGAAGCAACTGCAACAGTGCATTACGCCGACGGAAAGACCAAAACCGTAAGGTTGCAGGACGAATACGAAAAAGCCGACGAAAACACAAGGCTGATACGAATGAAAAACCTGAAAGCTGTCGAGGCGAAAACGTTCGATATGAGCTTAGGCGAGCATAAAAAGCAATATTATATTACTGCAAATATCGACGTTTCCGAGTACGAAGTGACCGTGAACGGCGAAAAATTCGTCGAAGACAACGGATTCAGGATTTATATAAGTTACGTCGTGCAAAAAGCGTAAATCAAAAAGATTTTTCAGGGGCGAAGGCAAAGGCTTTCGCCTTTTTCGCGCGCTTTTCTTGACAATTCATAATATATTTTCTATAATGTCTTGAAATATATAAATTATTGAGGTTTTTCAATGTACAAAAAAGTTGACAACGGTCTTGATTTTGTGGCGCGCGAAAAGGAAGTTCTGGACTTCTGGAAGGAAAACCACATTTTTGAAAAAAGCGTCGAAAAAAACGTCGGCAATCCCGAGTTTTCGTTTTTCGACGGTCCGCCCACGGCAAACGGACGTCCCCACATCGGGCATATTCTCACCCGTGTTATGAAGGATATTATTCCCCGCTATAAGACGATGAAAGGTTATCACGTTTTAAGGAAAGCGGGCTGGGATACTCACGGTCTTCCCGTCGAACTCGAAGTGGAAAAACAACTGCACATCGACGGCAAACAGGAAATCGAAAAGTACGGTATCGAGCCGTTCATCAAGCAGTGCAAAGAAAGCGTATGGAAATATAAACACGAATGGGAAGTCATGTCCGACCGCGTCGGTTACTGGGCGGATATGGAAAACCCCTACGTCACCTACGACGACAATTATATCGAGTCGGTGTGGTGGAGCCTGAAAGAAATCGACAAAAAAGGACTTTTATACAAAGGCTATAAAATCGTTCCTTACTGCCCGCGTTGCGGCACGGCTTTGTCAAGCCACGAGGTCGCGCAGGGATACAAGGACGTCAAAGAACGCTCCGTTTTCGTAAGGTTCAGGCTCGTTGACGAAGAAAACACGAGTTTCCTTGCCTGGACGACCACCCCGTGGACGCTCCCCAGCAACGTCGCGCTTTGTATGAACGCGAAAGAAGACTACGCCAAAATCAAGGTCGGCGACGAATACTTCATTATGGCAAAGGCTCTTATCCCGTCCCTTTTCAAGGAGGACGAATACGAACTTGTCAGCGTGAAAAAGGGCAAGGATTACGAATATACGAAATATAAACCCCTTTTCGATTACGTCAAAGACACGTCGAAGGGCTGGTTTGTCACGAACGCCGATTACGTCACTCTTACCGACGGCACGGGCGTCGTACACATTGCGCCCGCATTCGGCGAAGACGACGCGCAGGTCGGCAGACGTTACGACTTGCCTTTTGTGAAATTCGTGGACGACCGCGGCAGACTCACCGATGACGTTTACGACTTCAAAGGTCTTTTCGTGAAAGACGCCGATCGTCCCATTATCATGAAACTGAACGAAACGGGATTGCTGTTCAAGGATATGCTTTACGAACACAGTTATCCGTTCTGCTGGCGTTGCGACACTCCGCTTATTTATTACGCACGCGAAAGCTGGTTCATTAAGATGACGGCTGTCCGCGACGAACTTATGAAACGCAATCTGTCGGTCAACTGGATGCCGCCGACAATCGCGACGGGACGTATGGGCAACTTCATCGAAAACGTCATCGACTGGGGCATCAGCCGCGAACGTTATTGGGGCACGCCGCTTCCCATCTGGATTTGCGACAAGTGCGGACATAAACACGTCGTCGGCAGCCGCGAAGAACTTTGCAAACTCGGCGGGCTTGAAAAAGCACCCGAACTTCATAAACCTTATATCGACGAGGTCACTTTCACGTGTCCCGAATGCGGCGGCGTAATGCACCGCGTTCCCGAAGTGCTGGATTGCTGGTACGACAGCGGCAGCATGCCTTTCGCGCAGTGGCACTATCCGTTTGAAAACAAGGAAATTTTCGACGAAGTGTATCCCGCCGACTTTATTTCGGAAGCAATCGACCAGACTCGCGGTTGGTTCTATACCTTGCTTGCGATTTCGACGCTTCTGTTCGACAAGGCAAGTTTCAAAAACTGCATAGTTTTGGGACACGTCAACGACAAAGACGGCATCAAAATGAGCAAGCATAAGGGCAACGTCGTCGATCCGTTCAGCGTGCTCGACAAGCAAGGCGCGGACGCAGTGAGATGGCATTTCTATACGTCAAGCGCACCTTGGCTTCCTTCGAGGTTTTATCCCGAAGCCGTCAGTGAGTCGCAGCGTAAATTCATGGGCACGCTCTGGAACACCTATGCGTTCTTTGTACTTTACGCCGATATCGACAAATTTGATCCGACGAAATACAACCTTAAAGATTGCAAACTGTCTGTCATGGACAGATGGGTGCTTTCGGGGCTCAACAGCCTTATCAAATACGTGGACGACTGTCTGAACGAATATAAGATTTTCGAAAGCGCAAGGAAGATTCAGGACTTCGTGGACGAACTTTCCAACTGGTACGTCCGTCGCGGTCGCGAAAGATACTGGGGAAGCGAAATGTCCGACGACAAAATCGCCGCGTATATGACGCTTTACACCGTCCTTACCGAACTCTCGAAACTCATCGCGCCGTACACCCCGTTTATGGCGGAAAGCATTTATCAGAACCTTGTCAGGTCGTTTGATAAAAACGCGCCCGAAAGCGTGCATATGACCTCGTTCCCCGTCGCGGACGAAAGTTTCATCGACACCGCGCTCGAAGACGGCATGGAAGAAGTTATCCGCGTTGTAGTTTTGGGACGCGCCGCAAGAAATCAGGCGAACATCAAAAACCGCCAGCCCTTGCAGAAACTGTACGTGACCGGCGTTGAATTCGACGACGAACTGAAAGCCCTCGTTTCCGACGAACTTAACGTGAAAGAAGTGCTTAACGCGTCGGGCGAACAGGACTTCGTAACGTACGAAATAAAGCCGCAACTCAAAACGATCGGTCCGAAATACGGAAAACTTTTGGGCAAAATCAAGGAACATCTTGCGAATGCCGACGGGAAAGCAATCGTGAACGCAGTCGCAACCGGCACGTATAAGGTCGATATCGACGGCACGGAAGTCGAGTTTTCAAAGGACGATATTCTCGTGTCCGTGAAAAACAAGGAAGGTTTCAGCAGCGAAGTTGACGGCGATATTTCGGTAATCCTTGACACCGCGCTCACCGCAGAACTTATCGAAGAAGGCGCAATGCGTGAAATCGTATCCAAAATCCAGACGATGAGAAAGGAAGCGGGTTTTGAAGTTACCGACCATATCACGCTCGGGTTCAAAACGGATTCCGCGCTCCTTAAAAAGATTATGAACGACAACACTACGGTCAGAAACGCCGTCCTTGCCGACGAAGTTAGAAACGATATCGACGGCTATTTGAAAGAATGGGACATCGGCGACGATAAAATCACGTTGTCCGTCAAAAAGAAATAATGCAAGTCAATTCCGAGTGGATAGATTACGAGGTCATCGCAACCGGCGACGGCAATAAGCTGGAAAGGTGGGGCAAATACGTTTTGCTTCGTCCCGATCCGCAGGTCATCTGGCCCGAATCTTTCCCCCTTGAAAACTACAAAGGTCTGACGGCAAAGTACGTGAGAAGCGCGACGGGCGGCGGCCATTGGGAATACCTGGAACCCATGCCCGAAAACTTCACCGTGAGTTGGCGCAATCTTACGTTCAAATTGAAACTTATGGGCTTCAAACATACGGGGCTTTTCCCGGAGCAGGCGGTAAACTGGGCGAAAATGATCGACCTTATCAAAAACGCCGGAAGACCCGTTAAAGTTCTGAACCTGTTTGCCTATACCGGCGGCGCGACGGTTGCGTGTGCGTCGGCGGGCGCGGAAGTTACCCACGTCGACAGCGCGAAAGCAATGGTCGAAAGGGCTGGCGAAAACGTGCGCCTTTCGGGACTTACCGACGCCAAAGTCAGATATATCATTGACGATTGCTTAAAATTCGTCCGTCGCGAAATAAAGCGCGGCAGGAAGTACGACGCAATCATCATGGACCCGCCGAGTTTCGGCAGAGGTCCCAACGGCGAAACGTGGAAAATCGAGGACAATCTGTTTTCGCTCATCAGGGAAACGAAAGAAGTTTTGTCGGACAATCCGCTTTTTTATCTTCTCAACAGTTACACGACGGGGCTTCAACCCACCGTTATGGCAAATATGCTGAAACTCGGGCTGAATACGTCGAAAAACGCAGTAATTACCGCCGACGAAATCGGTCTGAATACCAGGGAGGAGGGTATCGTCTTGCCAGCAGGCGCAAGCGCCCTTGCGATATTTTAATGGAAAACAATGCAATCAAAGAATATCAAGGCGTAAAAATCATTTACGAAGACAACCATATTCTCGTTGCGGTGAAGCCGCAGAATATGCCGTCGCAGGAAGACGAGTCGAAAGATCCCGATATTCTTTCGATTCTGAAAAATTATCTGAAAGAAACTTACGATAAGCCCGGCGACGCGTATCTCGGACTTGTGCACAGGCTTGACAGAGTTACGGGCGGCGTTATGGTTTTCGCAAAAACGTCAAAGGCGGCGGCAAGACTTTCGGAGGCAATCCGCGAAGGCGAGTTTGAAAAAACTTATCTTGCGGTCGTTTACGATACGCCCAAAGAAAAACAGGCGGTGCTTGTAAATCACATGAAAAAGGACCCGAAAAGCAATACCGTCCGCGTCGTTCCGGAAGTCACCGAGGGCGCAAAGTATGCGGAACTTACTTATAAGGTGTTCGAGTCCATCGGGAAACTTTCGCTTGTCGGCGTGAAACTTGCAACCGGCAGAAGTCATCAGATCCGCGTGCAGATGGCGCATATCGGAAACCCCATCGTCGGCGATATGCGATACAGCGGAAATCGTCCGAAAGCGCAATGCAATCTCGCGCTATGGGCGGCGGAACTTCGTTTTAAGCACCCCACGCTCGACCAGACAATGGTATTCAAGGTTTCCCCGCCGGAAGACGAAAAACCCTGGAATTATTTTAATCTCGAACCTTTCTTCCGCGTCAGCGTGAAAGACGCTATGGCGGAAACGTTATAAACTTATGGAATTTATCGAAAACACTTTGGGCGGCGTCCTGGACGACCTCTCAAAAAACAATCCGAACGGCTGGGCGGTAAGATATACCGACAGAAATTACTTCCGCACCTGGAAAGAACTTAACGACGAGGCGGATCTCATCGCGCGCGGCATGATGTCTTTGGGCGTCAAAAAGGGCGATCACGTCGCAATCTGGGCAACCAACACGCCCGAATGGATTCTGACGTTGTTCGCGGCGGCGAAAATCGGCGCGGTGCTTGTAACCGTCAATACCAATTTCAAAATCTTTGAGTTGGAATACCTTTTAAGGCAGTCGGACACGAAACTTCTCGTGATGATCGGCGGATTCAAAAACAACGACTACGTCGCAACCGTGAACGAACTTCTGCCCGAACTTAAAACGACGTCCGGCGAAATCGAGTCGGAGCATCTGCCGTTTTTGAAACGCGTCGTTTTTGCAGGGAAAGAAACGCCCGAAGGTATGCTCAATTTTGAGGATTTGAAAATTCTTGGCGGCGATTTCCCCGTCGAAATTTACGAGGAAAACAAAAAAACGCTGAACACCCACGACGTCGTGAATATGCAATATACCTCGGGCACGACGGGCTTTCCGAAGGGCGTAATGCTCACGCACTACAATATCCTGAACAACGGCAAAACCATCGGCGACGGAATGAAATTTACAAAAAACGACAAACTTTGCATCACCGTTCCGTTTTTCCACTGCTTCGGACTTGTGCTTGCGATGATGGCGTGCATTACTCACGGCACGACGATGGTCCCCGTCGAAAGATACAGCCCCGTCCCCGTCATGAACGCAATCAGCGTCGAAAAATGCACGGCGGTGCACGGCGTACCCACGATGTTCATCGCAATGCTGGAACACGCGCAGTTCAATAACTTTGATTTTTCAAGCCTCAGAACGGGCATTATGGCGGGCTCGCCTTGTCCCATCGAAGTGATGAAAAAAGTCATCGACAAAATGAATATGCGCGAAATCGTCATTGTTTTCGGACAGACCGAAGCGTCGCCCGGCTGCACGATGACGACGACTTCCGACAGCATCGACAAACGAGTAAACACGGTAGGGCGTGCGTTCCCGGGCGTAGAGTGCAAAATTATCGATCCGGAAACCGGCGACGAATTGCCCATAAATACCCCCGGCGAATTTTGTGCAAGGGGATACAATATTATGAAAGGGTATTACAAAATGCCCGAAGCAACCGCGCAAGCCATCGACAAGGACGGCTGGTTGCATACAGGCGATTTGTGCACCGTGGACGAGGACGGATATTATAAGGTTGTAGGACGTATAAAAGATATGATTATCCGCGGCGGCGAAAATATTTATCCGAAAGAAATCGAGGAGTGCTTGTACACGTGCGACAAAGTTTCAGACGTGCAGGTCATCGGCGTGCCTTCCGAGGCGTACGGCGAAGAAGTCATGGTGTGCGTCATTCTGAAAGAGGGCGAAGAAATGACCGAGGAAGAAGTCAAGGAATTCGTCGGCGCAAGAATGGCAAAACACAAGGTGCCGAGATACGTCAGGTTCGTGGACTCGTTCCCGACGAACGCGGCAGGCAAAATACAAAAATACAAGATGCGTGAAGAAGCGATCGAGATTCTGAAACTGCAAACCGCCGCTTCAATCGAAACCGCATAACAAGGACTTTAAGGAGGAATTTCAGAGATGAAACTTGCTTTTTCGACAATCGGTTGCCCGAACTGGTCTTATGACGAAGTGGTATCCACCGCGTCCGATCTCGGCTACGACGGCTTTGAAGTGCGTGGTATAGGCGGCGAAATCTATGCGCCGGACGTCAAACAGTTCAAACCCGAAAATATTGAAAAAACCAAAGAAAAATTGAAAAGCCTCGGGCTTGGCATTACTATGCTTACGTCGGGTGCGTCGCTTGCGGTGTATTCCGAAAAGGAAAAAGCGGTTGCTGAAGCCAAGGCTTATATCGACCTTGCGGAGTCGCTCGGCGTGCCGTACATCAGGGTAATGTGCACCAACAGACCTATGCCCGACGGCGGCGATATCCAACTTTGCAAACGACTTTACAAGGAGATTTTAAGTTACGCAAGCGGCAAAAACGTCCTGCCTCTTATCGAAACGAACGGCATCTTTTGCGACACGAAACTGTTGCGCGATTTTGTCGAAGAGTGCGACGGCGGCGTGCTGTGGGACATAAATCACCCGTACCGTTTCAACGGCGAAAGTATCGAAACAACGCTCAAAAACCTTGGCGGCAGAATTTGTTACGTCCATATCAAGGACAGCGTCGTCCAGAACGGAGTAACGAAATATAAAATGCTGGGTTACGGCGATATTCCCGTCAAAGACGCCTTGCGCGGATTAAAGAAAGCCGGATACGACGGCACCGTTTCGCTGGAATGGGTGAAACGCTGGGAGCCCGACCTCGAAGAGCCCGGCATCGTGTTCTCGCAGTTCATAAGCACGATAAAAAGATATCTGAAACAATTATAAAAATCCGAAACAAAAGTCGCGCCGATCGGCGCGATTTTTTTTGTGTAACGCAACCCGCCTTCCGCATATAATGATAAAAACGCGGAGGGCTTATGAATAACGATAAACGACTGGAAATAATTTTCAACCACATTAAAAACGGGGTGGAATTTATATCGACGGACAACGTCTTTATCGACGAAACCGTGCGTATCGGCAAACACACGATAGTTTTTCCCGACCAGTACATAAGGGGGAATACCGTGATCGGCAACAGTTGCGTTTTGGACACGGGAAACGTCATTGAGGACAGCATAGTCGGAAACGGCGTAACAATCATAAAAAGCGTGTTAAGGAATGCAAAAATAGGCGATAAAACCACTGTCGGGCCGTTTGCCAACGTTCATACCAACGCCGACGTCGGGAAAGAATGCAGGGTCGGAAACTTTGTGGAAATCAAAAACGCAACCGTCGGACAGCGCGTAAAGGCGGCGCATCTTGCGTACGTCGGCGACGTCGATATCGGCGATTTGTGCAACGTCGGGTGCGGCAGTATCTTTGTGAACTACGACGGCAAAAACAAGCACAGAAGCACCGTCGGGGAAAGCGTTTTTATCGGCAGTAACAGCAACGTCATCGCGCCTGTCAACATTGAAAACAACGCCTATATCGCGGCGGGCACGACCGTCACCGTCGACCTTCCGAAAAACTGTATGTGCATCGGACGAAGCCGCGAAACCGTCAAGGAAAACCGCACGAAGTACGTCAAAAACCAGTTTGACATGAAATACTTCGGCACGGACGGCATACGCGGGATTTACGGCGAAACGCTTTGTGACGACCTTGCGTACCTTGTCGGAAATTTTCTGGGTTATTCCGCGGACGGCGGCAAAGTCGTGCTGGGCAGGGATACGAGGATAAGCGGCGAAAAACTGTCAGGCGCGATTATAAGCGGCATTATCGACGCCGGCGCGGACGTAATAAACCTCGATATAGTGCCGACGCCCGCCGTGTCTTTCGTCACGCGTGAGATCGACGCAAACTACGGCGTTATGATCAGCGCGTCGCACAATCCGCCCGAATACAACGGCATAAAAATCTTTATGAGCGACGGACGAAAACTTTGCCGCATCGAAGAAGCCGAAATCGAAAAACATATCGAAAGCAAGCGAAAAGTCGTCGCAAACGAAAAAGGCAAGGTCGAAAACGGTGCAAAATATTTTGAAAACTATGTGCGAGCGGTGACGGAAATCGCCGACGATTTGTCGGGGCTCAAAGTCGTTTTGGACTGTGCGAACGGCGCGCTTTCACACGTTGCAGGACACGTTTTTGAAAGCCTTAACGCCACCGTGTATTCCTTTAACGACGAGGGTTGCGGGCGTATTATCAATCACGAGTGCGGCGCGACCGACACAGAATTTTTGCGGCAGAAGGTGACAGAACTTAACGCCGACGTCGGATTTGCGTACGACGGCGACGCCGACCGCCTTATCGCTGTTGACGAAAACGGCCGCGAAGTCGACGGGGACGAAATTATTTTCATTATCGCGCGCGAACTTCTGAAACAAGGAAAACTCAACAAAAAGAAAGTCGTTTGCACGGTTTTAAGCAATATGGGCGTTGAAAGAAACTTAAATTCCATGGGCGTGAGTATGCTGCGCGTGGACGTCGGCGATCATAACGTGCAGGCGGCGATGGCAAAAGGCGGCTACGTTCTGGGCGGCGAGCAGTCGGGGCACATAATCCTTGGCGAGTTTGCGGCGACGGGCGACGGACTTCTTGCAAGCGTGTACCTTGCAAGCACGATAAAGAAAACGAAACAGCCGCTGAGCGTTTTGTCAAAAGTTACGCGATATCCGCAAATCAACGCAAGTTTCGCGGTGAAAAACAAGTCGGAAGTCGTCAGGAATAAGGACTTGCAAAACTACGTTTCGGCAATAAAAGGGGAACTGCCCGAGGGCAGAATCTTAATCCGCGAAAGCGGCACGGAAGAAAAAATCAGACTGACCGTCGAAGCGAAAGACGAAGAAATAATGAACAACGCGTTCAAAAAAATGTCGAAGTATATAAAAGAAAAATTTATGTAAAATAAAACAAAAAGAAAGAAGCAACGCAATCCGCGTTGCTTCTTCCGCCTTAAAGCAAATATATATCAGATTTTTGATATATCGAGTTTTTGGAAGCCGCCGTGCATTTGCTCTGCGACGTCGTCATAGCAATCTTCGCCCAAAAACAGGGTATAGATTTCGCGCGCCTTTTCGACGTAATTGAAGTTGAGTTTTTCTGGGGCGATATCGTGATACTGCACCCACGCGTCGAAGTATGCGTCGGCGTAAGCGGTTTCGAGATTGGTGTAATATGCGTTGTAGGGCATTTGCAGATAAATCTCGCCGTTTTGGAAAGCCGAAAGGTTGTTGAATATTTCGGGTTTTTCTTTGAGTTGGGTTTTGAGAATATAAAGTCCGCCGGCGTCAAGGATAATCCTTTGAGGATTCATTTTTACGAGTTTTTCAAGGTCGAGCGATTTCTGGTATCCTTTGTAGCCGTTCTCGTCCAGAACGTTTCTGATTTTCGAAACGTCGAAGATGGAGTAATTTGCCGACGAACTTTCAATGCCGTGCGTGCCGTAGTTGCTTTGGCAGCCGAGATATACGGTTGCTTTTTTGTCCTTGTCGATACCTTCGCCAATGCTCGAAAGATAGGTTTCCGTGTCGGAAATGAACGATAAAAGTTTGTTTGCGCGTTCTTTCCTGTTCAGAATGTCGCCAAGAAGGGCAATGGATTTTTTGACGTTTGCGTCAAACGCTTCCGTCTTGCCGTAACTTAATACCACGACGGGTTTCCCGATTTTTTGTTGCAAATCGTCCATCGCCGCCTTGTCCGAAGTGTAAAGGGAGAAGACGATATCGGGGTTTAACGAAAGGATCTTTTCGGCTTCGGGCGAGCCTTGCGGACCTCCCTTGCCGCACGACGGAAGAGAATTGAATAAATCCTTGTTGACCATTTTATACGGTCTTATCGAAAGTGTTGCTCCGACGCCCGTGCCGTCTTTATCGACGTCCTCGACGCCGACAAGTTTCTTCAAATCGCCGACGTAGGTGTAAAGGCGAAGAGAGCCTGCGCCGATGCATACGACGCGGTTGATTTTTTCGGGCACGGTAACTTCGCGCCCCAGAAGGTCGGTTACGGTTTTGCCGTTTGCGGTGCCTTTGTCTTTATCGCAAGCCGAAAAAGCGAAAAGCGACGACAGAGTAACGATAATCATCAAAAGAATCAAAGCAGGTTTTTTCATTTTTAGTCCTCGTATATAATCGTTTTTTTGCCGTTTATTTCAACGACGTTGGCATTCACGTCGAAAGTGTCCTTAAAGTCTTGTGCGGTTACGTCGCATGACGGGCATTGGCGCAGGATTTTCCCGTCCTTCATAAACGCGATTTCGTCCGCAAATCTTAGCGCAAGCGACAGGTCGTGCACGATCGCGACGGTAATTACGTTTTTGTCCACCGTAAGTTTTTTGATGAAAGACAAAACGTCCGCCTGATTTTTCACGTCAAGATTGCTTGTAAGTTCGTCAAAAAGCAAAACCTGCGGTTCTTGTGCAAGGGCGCGGGCGATGGCGATTTTTTGTTTTTCGCCGCCCGAAAGGCTGTCGACGTTCCGCATTGCGAAGTCTTCCACTGAAAGGTCGGTGAATAGTTTTTCCACAACGGACAAATCGTTTTCGGTAACGCCCCATTTGATGTAAGGACGTCGCCCGAGAAGCACCGCGTCGAACGCGCTCCCCGACGGGAAGAAAACGTTTTGCGGGACGTATCCCAGAAGTTTTGCTTTTTCGCGCGGTTTAAGCGACGATAATTCCGCGTCGTCAAGGGTGATTTTGCCGAAAGACGGAGTCAATAACCCCAGAATATTTGAAAACAAAGTTGTCTTTCCCGCTCCGTTTGCGCCGAGAAGGAAAGTGCATTTCCCCGATTCCGCCTGAAAATTCACGCCGTCAAGGACTTGTTTTCCGGAGGAATATTTGAACGATAAATCAGATATTTTCAGATTCATTCTTCTTCCTCCTTAAAAGTATTGCCAAAAATACGGGACCGCCGATAAGCGACGTTACTACGCCGACGGGAACCGACGTGCCGAAAATCGGAAGACGTCCCAGAATGTCGGATATTAAAAGGAGCAGCGCGCCCGCAAGGAACGACGACGGCAAAAGAAATCTGTAATCGTCGCCGACAATGCGTTTCATAAACTGCGGCGCGGTAAGTCCGACAAACCCGATTATGCCAAGAAACGAAACGGTAACCGACGTGATGAGCGACGCAAGCAACAACGACATAATCGTCATGAAACGCGTGTTCACGCCAAGGGTTTTCGCATACGCAATCCCGCCCGACATCGCCGAAAAATCCCAACGCTTCAAAAAGAAGAACAACGTCGAAACCGCAACGACGATAAACATAATAAGGTCGGTTTTGTAGGACGCGCGCCCAAGGTCGCCGAAAGTCCAGTACACGGCGGAAGCAACCTGCGTGTCGCTTGCAAAATATTGAATGAGCGTCGTGCCTGCCTGAAAAATCGCGGATACCGCAACGCCCGCAAGCACTATCGCCGACGCGTTCAGATTTTTAAGCCGCGCAAGAAGAAGTATCGAGCCGGCTGCGATAATCGCCGATAAAAACGAGAAAGTCGAAACGAGATAAGGATTGCTTATCGAAAGCCACGAGCCGTGCGTAGAGTGGAACGCGCCCGCCCCGACGACGATGATTGCAAAGTTCGCCCCGAAAACGGCGGCGTTGCTCACGCCGAGCGTCGGGGGGGAAGCAAGCGGGTTTTTCAAAACCGTCTGCATGACAAGCCCCGACACCGCAAGCCCGCCGCCCGCAATAAGCGCGGCGATGACGCGCGGAAACCTTATGCGACGGACGATAAGCCGCGCCGTTTCGCTGCCTTTGTTGAAAATCGCAAGGAAAACTTCTTTGAAGGAAAGCGTGCCGCTGCCGACGAAAACGCTCACGACGAAAAACAAAAAAACAAGCGCGAGAAGTATAAAAATAATCGCGAGTTTTTTTGCTTTGGCGACGTTGTATTGTTCGCTTACGGAAAGCGTTTTTTCGTTCTTTCTGTTCATATCGATAAAATTATGCAGAAAAAACAGGCGTTTGTCAAACAATATCTTTGGTTTTGTTCGGATAATTTAATAAAAACTATACTTTACCGAACGCAATGTTTGATATGTCGAAATTTGCCGAACAAATAGTATTGACAACCGAACACGTCGTATGATAAAATAACGAAAGGAGAATAATATGAATAAAAAAATCGAAGATACAAATGAGAAAATTTACAACGCCTTTTCGGAAGTTTTGCTCCTGAAAGACTACAACGACGTAAGGATTCAGGACGTGCTGGACAAAAGCGGCGTCGCAAGAAGCACCTTTTACGCGCACTACAAAACGAAGGAAGATTTGTTGAAATCGGTCTGCACGACGATATTTTCGCACGTATTTTCGCACGTTCTGAAAGAGGAAAAAAGCCACGACTTTTCCCGCTCGTCGATTTTTGACTACAAGCATTTCATAACGCACATTTTTTATCACATAAAGGACGAAAGCCGCCTTATACACGCGATTTTGCTGTCGCAAAGCAAGGCGATTTTCCTTGACTATATGCGTGAAGGCGTCAGGGAGTTTGCGACTGCGTGCGTCGTCAACGGTTTCGTCGATTTGAAAGGACTGCCCGAAAAACTGAAAGTCAGAAGCGTTATCGAAAGTTTCATTCTTATCATCGAGTATTGGAGCGACGCGGAATTTTCGGACACGCCCGAAAAACTCACCGATTACTTCCTGAAACTTAACGTATAAATCTTTAATTGCGACATCAAAAAAGCACGCCGTAAAAAGCGTGCTATTATTATAATAAGGTTCAAAGGGAAATTATAATTTGCTTGCGGCTTCTTTGTCAAGAATCACCGTGACCGACGGGTGCCGCTGCAACACGGAAGCGGGACAACTTTCGTCAACTTTCCCCGAAATCATTCTGAAAACGGCGTCCGCTTTGTTTTTGCCGCTTGCGAGCATAAGGATTTTTTTGGCGCGCATTATCTCGCCGATGCCCATTGTAATCGCGCTTTTCGGGACCTCGTCGATCTGACCGAAAAAGCGGGAATTGTCGCTTATGGTTTTTTCGGTGAGCCATACGCGGTGGGTGACGCTGTCGAAAGGTGTGCCCGGCTCGTTAAAAGCGATGTGTCCGTTGCCGCCGATGCCCAGAACCTGAATATCGACGACGGCATTTTTCAAAAGGGCGGAATACCTTGCACATTCTTCGTCGACGTTTTCCGCCGTGCCGCAGGGGATATTGACGTTTTTCATATCGACGTCGATTTTTGAAAACAGGTTGCGCGTCATGAAGTTTACGTAGCTTTCCTTGTGCGACGCGGGAAGCCCGACGTATTCGTCAAGGTTGAAAGTTTTGACGTCCTTATAAGACGTGCCGCGATCATTATGGTCTTTTACCATTTCCGCGTAAAGCGGCAGCGGAGTTGAGCCCGTTGCGAGCCCGAGCGTTGCGGACGGGTTGTTTTTGACGACTTTGTAAACTTCGTTGAACGCGGCTTTGCCGAATTCTTCGGGAGTGTCAACGATAATAATCTTCATATTTTACCTCGGATTAAATTATACTATTATCAGGCTATCGGAGTCAACACAAAAGCCCGCGTTAAGCATTATATTATATGTTGAGCGCGCGCTGTTGACACCCCGTTTTCGGTATGATAAAATATAACGGAAAGGAATTTTATGGATAACGAAAAAAAGAAATTTGCTGTCATCGTTGTCAACGACAAAAGCGGGCGAGGAAAACGCGCAAACGTCGATAAACTCAAAAAAACGATGCTGAAAACGTACGACGTACGCGTGTTTCATATTACCGACGGCGAAGGGTTTTCGTACGTGCCGTGCGACGTTATCGCGGTGTTCGGCGGCGACGGTACGCTCAATTCCGTCGTGAATATGTACGCCGACAAGGAAACGAAAATTATTTACGTTCCGTCGGGCACGCTTAACGAGTGCTCGAAAAACGCCGACGGACATTTTGAAATCAGGTCGTTGGGGCGGGCGGACGAAAAATATTTCACTTACGTCCTTGCGACTGGCACGTTCACGCCGCTCGGCTACAACGTCGATAACAAACTAAAAAGGAAAATAAAAGCGCTTGCGTATATCCTCGGAGTGTTCAAGGAACTGAAAGTTTACAGAATCCCCGCAAAAATCTGCGCCGACGGGAAAACGCAAAAGGGCGAATATTCGCTTATTATGGCGATTAAGTCAAAGCAATGTTTTAACCTTAAATTCAACCGCGCTTACAAAAAAACGGGCGGGATTTACCTTTTGACGATCGCCGCGCCGAAGCACGATAAACTCCTTGGACTTATCGAACTTTTCTTCCCGTATTTCAGGGCGTTCTTCGTCGGATTTTCAAAGGAATATTCGTCAAAGCGGATAAAGTTTTTGAAAATAAACAATGCAAATATCACGCTCGAAAGCGGCGCAACGTTCTGCGTCGACGGCGAAAAGCGAGATATGCCGCAGTCGTTTGATATTGCGGAATCAGGGCTTAATCCGCCGATTACGGTCATATCAAAGCGTTGTTTTGATAAATTGTAATAAATAAGAGGTGTCTTATGCAAACACGAAAGGTCAGAAAAGCCGTTATCCCGGCAGCGGGGCACGGCACCAGGTTTATGCCGATCACGAAAAGCGTCCCGAAAGAGATGCTCGTACTTGTCGATAAACCCGCAATCCATTACATAGTCGAAGAATGCGCCGAAAGCGGCATCGAAGAAGTCGCGATAATAGTCAGCCGCGGCAAGGAAGCAATCGAAAGATACTTTACGAAAGCCTTAAACGACACGCCGGAACTTAAAGCACTTCTTAAAAAAATCAAAATCACCTTTATCACGCAGGAAACCCTGAACGGGACGGGCGGGGCAATATTGCTCACGAAAGACTTTGTCGGGGACGAACCTTTTGCGGTGCTTTTCGGTGACGACGTCGTCGTGAACGACGTGCCGTGCATAAAACAACTTATCGACGCGTACGACGAAACGGGCAAAACAATTGTCGGCGTGCAGGAAGTCGAAAACGAACTTGCGGTGCTGTACGGCGCAATCGAAAAAGGCGAGGCGCACGGACGGTTTACCGAGTTTAAGAACCTTATCGAAAAACCCGACATCAACAATCTTCCGTCAAATCTCGTGAGCCTTGGACGTTTCGTGCTGTCAAACGGGATTTTCGGCGCGCTGGAACAAACGCCGATGCGCGGGACGGAACTTGTTCTTCCCGAAGCGGTCTCGACCATTGCAAAGACGGAAGGTGCGGTCGCTTATACTTTCGAGGGGGCGCATTACGACATCGGAAACAAGTTGGGGTACGCTATCGCCGCCGCCGATTTTTCGCTTGCGCGATTCGGCGACGACTTCAAAAAACATATAAAAACTATTTTGTAGTATTCTTTTTAAGAACCGTTATAAAGACGTCGCTTTCGCCGTAGTTTTTGTTGAATGCGCCGTCTTTTTTGTTTGCCGAAAATGCGACGATGCCGCTTTCAAAAACCTTTACGCAAGCCGCAGACGCGGGATATTTTTCGATTTTTTCAATGCTTACGGCGTCGTACGAATACAACGTCACGTGTTCGCCGTCAAAGAGCGCGATTCTCCCGGACTCGTCAAAATACGGCACAAGCGACGTTTCTGAATCGTACGTGCGCGTTATCACTTCGTCAAGGTGCGTGCAAAAAAGCGAGAATGTCGTTTTTCCGTTTTGCGACGACACAAGCATAAGGTTTTCGCCGTTTTTCAAAAGTTTTGTAAATCCTGCGGGCGGGAGTTGTTTTTCAAAAGACACGACGGCGTTTTCGTCTGCGGTGAACAAGAACTTTTCGCCGTTTTCAAGGTATATTCCAGCGAATCCGCCGTTGAAAGGCAAAATTTCATCGATTGTTTTACCCACCGTTTCGTCGGACGACAGGAAACCGTAAAAGTCCGAATACCTTATGTGAACATAACTTTTTTCAAGGTTCACGAACATATTGACCGTTTCGTCCTTTTCGTAACACAGGGCGATTTTCGGGGACAAAAGATATATCGACGACGATTTTTCAAGTGTGCCGTCGCTGCCGATAACCCGTACGGACAAGGAAGAATCGCTTGTCGTTATCGAAAGAAGTTTTCCGTTTGTTTGAAGGTGCAGCGTGCCGTCGACTTCCTTTTCAAAAACCGTTCTGTTGATTACGACAAGGTCGAAATTCATTTTGTACAACGCAACGTACGAGTCGGATTTCGTAAGGACGAAAAACCCGTCGCCCGTGATTTTGGACGAAAGATAATATTCCGCATTGTCGCCCGACAGAGCCACGGTTTTTTTGAGGGTAAGATTTTCGTCGACAAGGGCGCACGCGACCGACGGCGCGGCGGTTTTCACGTCGTAGCCGTTTGACGAAGTGTCGAAAAAGACGTAAGCGGTTTTGCCGAAAGTATGTACGTTTTTAAGGATATCGTCATCGTCGCCGCCGATATTCTGGAATTGTTGCCCGTTGTACGAATACGCGCTTTTCGGAAGGGTGTTGTAAAACACGGGACGTTCGGGCTTGTCCGTTTCCGCCGTGTGTTCGGTTTTGGTTTCCGCGACGGCGGGGGCGGTGGATTTCTGGATTTTTTCAAGATATAAAAGACAAAACACGCTTATCGCAAGCATAAGCGTTACCGTAAGCCATTTGTAAAGTTTTACGTTTTTCATATTTCACCTCAGGTGAAAGTGTAGCACCCGAAAAACGTTATTTCCCGCCGTTCGCAAAAGAAGTCAGAATTCGTGCAATTGTCCTATTTCCCGCGCAAGATACGGGGCGAGTCGGCACGGTTGTGCGATATATTTCGTTTATGAAAGGTTCTTCCGAAAGGTTTTCTTCGTAAAGAACGCGCGCGCCGAAATTTCTTGCATATTCGGCATTGTCAAGCTGATCCCCGCGCGAAGCCGATTTTGAAAGCGGGATAAGAAGCAGCGGCTTTTTGAGATAAGTCAGTTCGCATATCGCGCCTGCGCCGGCACGGGACACGACAAGGTCTGCGGCAGCGAACAAATCGCCGATATCGTTTGTGAATTCCACGGGGTGATAACCTTGTTTTTTGGGAATATCGTTTTTGCCTTTTCCCGTGACGTGCACGATTTCGTAGTCTTTCAACAGCACGTCAAGGGACTGCGCCAGAACGTCGTTCAACTTCTTTGCGCCCATACTTCCGCCGATGACGAGAAGGGTTTTTCTGGTCTTGTCAAGCCCGTATTTTTTCACTGCAGCGCTTGCGTTTCCGAATTCCACTTCTTTGCGTAAAGGAAAGCCTACGTATATAAAATCGTCTGATAAAGTCGCTGTTTTGTCAAAACCTGTCAAAATCGTCGCGCCTTTTTTCATGGCGATTCTGTTTGCAAGGCCAAGCGAAAGATCGCTTTCGTGGGCGACGCACGGGATTTTGAGTTTCCGCGCCGCAAGCACCGTCGGCAGGGATATAAAACCGCCTTTTGAAAACACGACGTCGGGATGGATTTCTCTTAAAAACCTTTTTTGTTCTCTTACCGCCTTGAACAGCACGAAAGGGATTTTCAGGTTCTTGAAAACGTGCGCGCGGTCAAGCCCTACGGTGTGTATTTCGTGATAGAAAACGCCCGCGTCTTTCACAAGCGTTTTTTCGATACCGCTGCCGCCGACGAAGTATATTTTGGCAAAGTTTTCTTTTATCTCGGGCAGCAGCGCAAGAATGGGAATCACGTGTCCGCCGCTGCCGCCGCCCGTAAGCACGATTGTCTTGTTTTTCATGGCGTCCATAGTAAAATATATCCTAAGGACTGCAAAAAATACCGAAAATTTAAAAATGACTTGCAAAATCGCGCGTTATGTTGTTATAATTAAACGTGACTTGAAAATATGATACGTTATGAGGTGAATTATGAAATACGTTAAATTTACATCTTTCGACAACACGATTTTGCAGGCATACGTCTGGGACGACGTGAAAATGCCCAAAGGCGTTGTGCAGATTGTACACGGTATGGCGGAACACGCGCGCCGTTACGACGACTTTGCAAAGTTTCTGAATGCGAACGGATATATTGTTTTTGCGGACGACCACCGCGCCCACGGCAACACCGAAAAGAAAAACGACATCGGATATCATGCGGGCGATATTTATGGCGACTCCGTCAAGGACGAACTGTTTATCACGAAATACCTTTCCGAAAAATACGCGCTCCCCGTGGTATTCCTCGGACACAGCTACGGCAGTTTCATCGGACAACGCTATCTTGAAAACGACAGCGACGCGGTCGGCGTTATCTTGTCGGGCAGCGCGCGTCAACCCGGCGTCGTGGTGGGCGCGGGCAAGTTTTTCTCAAACGCCATCACGAATATTAAAGGCGAACAGGCAAAAGGCAAATTTATGGACAAAGTCGCTTTCGGCAGTTTCAACAAGCCTTTCAAAAAAGAAGGACACAACTTTGCCTGGCTTTCGCGCGACGTCGATCAGGTCAAAAAGTACTGCTACGACGAACAATGCGGATGCGTCATGTCCAACAACTTCTTTAAATGCTTTATGAACGGGCTTTCGGAAGTTTATAAAAAGGAAAACCTTGCAAAAGTCAATAAGGATCGTCCCATTGCGATTTTCAGCGGCGAAAAGGATCCCGTCGGCGGAAAGAACGCGTCGAACGTCAAAAAACTTGCCGAAATGTACAAGGGGCTTGGCGTGAAAAATGTCAGCATCAAGATTTACAAAGATTGCCGTCACGAAATCCTGAACGAACTTAACAACAAGGAAGTTTACAAGGATATGCTTGACGCCATCAACGGATTCGTCGGCAAATAACACGGCAAAACGAAACGACTTTCAAAAACACGCCCAACGGCGTGTTTTTTTGCGCCGCATTTCTCCACGCAAGTACAAAAGTATCTTGCGTGGGTACGGCTTCGCAAGTTATATTTTGACTACGTCAAAGTTATATTTTGGCTGTCGCCAAAGCTAAGGTGTTTATCCGCTTGCATTTGTGTAATAATGTCAAAGGGACGGTGAAATAAGCCAAAGGGACGCACAACATTTTGTGGTTTTTTTCAAAAAGCAACCACAATTTACTTTTATTATTTATAAAAATATGTTAAACTTATTTGGTAGTTTTATATTTGAAACTTTTTACGATTTTGTGAGAGGAAAATAATGTCATCTAATTACAGCGCAGAAAAAATCGAAATTCTGGAAGGTCTTGAAGCGGTAAGACTTCGCCCCGGTATGTATATCGGCGGCACGGGCAACCACGGGCTTCATCATATCCTTTGGGAAATTATCGACAACAGTATCGACGAAGTCGCAAACGGATACGGCAACACCGTCGAAATCACTCTTATGGGCGACAACGTCGCGCGCGTTGCCGACAACGGCCGCGGTATCCCCGTGGACATTCATCCGAAACTGAAAGTCAGCGGCGTGGAAGTCGTTTTCACACAGTTGCACGCGGGCGGCAAATTCAATAACGACTCGTACGCGTATTCGGGCGGTCTGCACGGCGTCGGCGCAAGCGTCACGAACGCACTGTCCGAGTGGCTCACCGTCGAGGTTTTTAAGGACGGCAACGAATATCGTCAGGATTTCCATTCGCCCGAAGTCAACGGAAAAATCAAGTCGGGCGTTCCCGTCGGCAGTCTGAAACTTGTCGGGAAAACCAAAAAGTCGGGCACGCAGGTTACGTTCAAGCCGGATACGCGCGTTTTCAAAAACGAAAAGTTCAATTATCAGATCATTGCGACGCGTCTTCGCGAAATCGCTTTTCTGAACAAGTCGATTACGCTTATCCTGAACGACAACCGTCCCGAAAACGAAGGCGGCACCGGAAAACAAAGCGTTTATCATTACGAAGGCGGACTTTCGGACTTCGTGTCGTATATCAACGCCGAAAAGGACGCAATTTACGCAAAACCTATTCATATCACGGCGGAGCAGGACGGCGTACAGGTTGACGTCGCGATGCAGCATACGACGGGTTATACCGAAAATATTTTTTCTTTCGTCAACAATATCCCGACTCCCGACGGCGGCACGCACGAGATAGGGTTCAAGTCGGCTTGCACGAAAGTCTTTAACGCATACGCACAAAGGAACAACCTTATCAAGGACAAAAAGCTTTCCGCGCTTATCGGCGAGGACTATCGCGAAGGCATGACGGCGGTAATTTCCGTAAGGCTCAAAAACGTGCAGTTCGAAGGGCAGACGAAAACCAAACTCGGCAATCCCGAAGTCAAGCCGCTTGTGGAACAACTCGTGTCGCAGAAACTTGACGAATTTCTGAATCTTAAATCGTCAAAGTCGATTGCCGAAAAGATTGTGGAAAAGGCAATGGGCGCGGCACGCACGCGCGACAACGTACGCCGCGCGAAAGAACTGAGCCGTCAGCAAAAGAGCATAAACAACGCAAACCTTGTCGGAAAACTTGCGTCCTGCACTGGGAAAAAGCCCGAATTCAACGAATTGTTTATCGTCGAGGGCGACTCCGCAGGCGGCAGCGCAAAGCAAGGTCGCGACCGCACGACGCAGGCGATTTTACCCCTTCGCGGAAAGCCGTTGAACGTCGAAAAGTCGTCAATCGACAAAATCCTTGAAAACGAGGAATTCAGGACGCTTATAAGCGCACTCGGCACGGGGCTCGGCGACGACTTCGACATCGAAGACCTGAAATATCACAAAATAATTATCCTTGCCGACGCCGACCAGGACGGCGGACACATCAGGGCGATTCTTCTCACGTTCTTTTTCAGATATATGCGGCGACTTATCACCGACGGTCACGTTTACATCGGTATGCCGCCCCTTTACAAACTGCAAAAGAAAGACGAGGTCGAATACTGCTATAACGACGAAGAACTTGAAACGAAACGTCAGAACTTCGGCAGGAATTATACCTTGCAACGCTTCAAAGGTCTTGGCGAAATGAACCCCGAGCAACTGTGGGAAACGACGATGAACCCTTACAACAGAAGTCTGACGCGCGTTACCATCGAGGACGCTACGGAAGCGGAAAAGAGCATCTCGACGCTTATGGGCGACAAGTCCGAGCCGAGAAAAGAATATATCAACGAACACGCAAACTTCAACCGTGAAGATTACTTCGATAAGGTGGTGAACGGATAATGGCAAAGAAACAAACGGAAATTGAAAACAAATCGCAACTTTTCGAAATGTCCGTCGAAGAAGTCATGCACACTTCGATGATGCCGTACAGCGAATACGTTATCCTTGACCGCGCCATTCCGCGCGTCGAAGACGGTCTTAAACCCGTGCAACGCCGTATCCTTTACGCCATGTACGAACTCGGAAACACCCCCGACAAACCGCATAAAAAGTCTGCGCGTATCGTCGGCGAATGTCTGGGCAAATTCCACCCCCACGGCGACACGTCCGTTTACGACGCTATGGTCAGAATGGCGCAACCTTTCAATATGAGAGAAGTGCTGATTGACGGCCACGGCAACTTCGGCAGTATCGACGGCGACGGCGCGGCGGCAATGCGTTACACCGAAGCCCGCCTGAATCCCCTTGCGATGGAAATCCTGAAAGACCTGGAAAAGGACACCGTGCCATGGCAATGGAACTTCGACGATACGATGAAAGAGCCGGTGCTTTTGCCGTGCCGATTCCCCAACCTTCTCGTGAACGGCGCAAACGGCATAGCGGTCGGTTTTTCGACGAATATCCCGACTCACAATATCGGCGAAATCATCGACGGCGCGGTTGCGGTTGTTGATAATCCCAAAATCAAACTTGACGAACTTATGAAAATCGTCCCCGGCCCCGACTTTTCGACGGGCGGCATAATAATTGCGGGGGACGACCTTGTGCAGGCGTACTCGACGGGCAAGGGCAAAATCACTCTGCGCGCGAGAATCCACATCGAGGACGGCGAATACGAAAAGAAAAATATCGTTATTTCGGAACTACCGTATCAGGTTGAAAAAGCCGACCTGCTGCAAAAAATACTGCAACTTCGCGAAGCGAAAAAGGAAATTCTCGGCGGTATTTCGGACATCGTGGACGAGTCCGACAGAAACGGTATGCGCGCCGTAATTAAGGTGCGTAAGGACGCCGACGCGCAGAAAATCGTAAATTATCTTCTTGCACATACCAAACTTGAAACAAACTTCAATATCAATATGGTGGCGATCGCGGAAGGCAAGCCCAAACAACTCGGACTTGTCGAAATGCTGGTGCATTACGTCAACTTCCAGCGCGACGTGCTTATAAAACGCTGCAATTTTGACCTGAAACAGGCGAAAATCCGCGCGGAAATCGTGGAAGGACTGCTCATCGCAATTAACAATATCGACGAAATCATCAAAATCATCAAGACTTCGAAATCGGCGGCGATTGCGTCGGAGAGAATGCGTCAGAGATTCGGACTCACCGAAAGACAGGCGCAGGCAATCCTTGAAATGAAACTTCGTCGTCTGACGGGGCTTGAAGAAGACGCACTCAAAGCCGAACTTGCGGAACTTAAAAAGACAATCGAGGAACTTACCGCGATTCTTAACAGCAAGAGATTGCAAAACAGCAAGATAAAATCCGACCTTCTGGACGTCAAAAAGCGTTTCAAATCCCCAAGAAAAAGCGAAATCATCGGCGAAAAGGAATCGAAAAAGGAAATCCCGTTCAAATCCGACGAAACCGCTTATAAAGAAGGCGTCGTGGTACTGAGCGATACGGGCACGCTGAAATTCGTCGGTACTCGCGGCTTCCAGCAGGCGGCGCGACGGGCGGTGGACGTCGATAAAAACACGACCGTCAGAAAGGCGGAATTCGTCAACAACCGTTTAAAACTTATCGCGTTTTCAAACCTCGGTAATATCTTCAAAATCGAAATCGACGACCTGCCCGAAAAGAGGTACCGCGACAAGGGCATAAGCCTTGCGGAACTTAACAAGGACGCGCTTGCGAAAGAATACGCCGTACAGATTTTCACGGCGGAAAACTTCCCCATCGGAGAGGCGTTGATTTTCACGAAACAAGGCATGGTCAAACGCACGTCTTTTGACGAACTTAACGTTTCGAAATCGGCGTACAAGGCGATAAATCTCACGGACGGCGACGAAGTCGTGTCGGTCGAAGTCGTGAAAGACGGGCTCAACGTGTTCACGGCAACCGAAAACGGAATGTGTCTTGCGTACGAAACGCAGGAAATCCCCGTGCAGGGCAGAAACGCGGGCGGCGTAAAGAGCATACAACTCGACAGCGACGACAGCGTGGCGTTTGCGGGGCTTATCAACGACGAAGGAGAAATCCTTGTCGTCAGCGAAACGGGCTTTGCAAAACGAGTGTTCGCGTTCACTTTCGACTTATCAAAACGTTACAGAAAGGGAGTGAAACTCATTGATATGCCCACCGGTATCAAAGTCGCGCTTGCGGCGTACGTCAAGGAGCCTTACGACATCGCGGTGTTTGACGGCGAAAACGTATTCGGGTTTTCCACCGAAGACGTGAAACTCGACGGGCGCACCACGCGCGGCAAACAACTTCAAAAATTTGCGGGAAAAATAACTGCCGACAAGCACGTTGTCGATTATTTCAGACCGCTCAACGTATAAAAAGAGGTACTACTTATGAAAATCGGCTTTGACAGCGAAAAGTATATGCAGATTCAGTCCAAGCATATTCTGGAACGCATCGACAGCTTCGGCGGAAAACTTTATCTTGAATTCGGCGGAAAACTCTTTGACGACCTGCATGCGTCAAGGGTGCTTCCCGGGTTTGACGAAAACGCAAAAATCAAACTTTTGCAGAAACTCAAAGACAAATGCGAAATCATCTTTTGCATCAGCGCGTCGGATATCGAAAGAAATAAAATCCGCGCGGACTACGGCATCACTTACGGCGCGGAAATTTTGCGACTCATCGACGCGATGGCTTCAATGAAAATCAAGGTCAACAGCATCGTTATCACAAAGTTTGAGGATCAGCCGTCGGCGATTGCGTACAAAAACAAGCTGGAAGCGCGCGGCATTAAGGTTTATATGCACGGGCTCACGAAAGGTTATCCCACCGACGTCGATACGATCGTTTCAGACGAAGGCTACGGCAAAAATCCTTACATCGAAACGACGCGTCCTTTGGTTGTCGTAAACGCCCCGGGCCCCAACAGCGGAAAACTTGCGACGTGTCTTGGGCAACTTTATCACGAATACAAACGCGGCGTGAAGGCGGGCTATGCGAAGTTTGAAACCTTCCCCATCTGGAATCTTCCTTTGAAACACCCCGTGAATATCGCGTACGAGGCGGCGACCGCCGACATCAAAGACGTGAATATGATCGACTATTTCCACTTGCAGGCGTACGGCGTGCAGACAGTAAACTACAACAGGGATATCGAAGTGTTCCCCGTCGTGCGTTCCATTTTGTCAAAACTTTCGGCAAACGAACTCGACTACAAATCCCCAACGGATATGGGCGTAAATATGGCGGGCTACTGCATTTTCGACGACGAAGCGTGTCAGGAAGCGTCGAAACAGGAAGTCATCCGCCGCTATTACAAGAGCTGCTGCGACAATAAAAACGGCAGAGTTGACCTTGCGACCGTAAAACGTATCGAACTTTTAATGGGCGAACTCGGCATCAAACCCGCGAACAGGGCGGTCGTGCAACCCGCGCTCGATAAGGAAGCCGCGTCCGGCGAACCCGCCTGCGCGATCGAACTCAAAGACGGCACGATAGTTACGGGCAGAGATACGAAACTTATGTCCGCGCCCGCGTCAACCATTCTCAACTCTTTGAAATCGCTTGCGAAACTTCCCGACCGCTTGAAACTTATCGCGCCGCAAATCGTCAAACCCATTATGGATTTGAAACAGCAGTTTTTGCATGAGAAAAACTACAAACTCACGCTCAACGAAGTGCTTGTCGCGCTGTCGATCTGCGCCGCGACCAACGAGGCGGCGGCTATGTGCGTCGATTGCATAAACGACCTTGCCGGCTGCGAAATGCACAGCACGAGAATGCTCCTTAAAAGCGACGAGGAGGCGCTGAGAAAGATTAAAGTCAATTTAACCTCGGAACCCAAGTTTTTGAGCGACCAGCTTTGCGATTTTTAATTTATTTGCCGCTTGAAAAACGACCTACCGCAACAGGTTGTGGTTTTGTTTTTTGACGACGAATATCTTTGATTTTCGCCGCGGATAAGTATATACTTATTATAATTTTTCAATTTGGAGGGCTTTATGGCAAAAATACCCGAAAGAAAATCGGTAAAAGACAAATACAAATGGAATCTTTGCGACCTTGTCAACGGCGACGAGGCGTGGGAAGAAAAATATAACGAACTTTCAAAAAAAGTACCGTCTTTGCAGGAATACAAAGGAAAACTCGGCTCCGACGACGTCCTTTTGGAATTTCTGAAAAAGCAGGACGAAATCGCGATTGACCTTATCAAGGTTTATTGTTATTCGTCGATGAGCAATCATCAGGATCTCAGGGTAAAAAAATATCAGGAAATGAACGCAAAAGCCGAAATGCTGGCAGTAACTTTCGGCACCGTTACCGCTTTTGCGGAGCCCGAAATTTGCGAACGCTCGGAAGAAGAACTTCTTGCGCTGTCCAAAAAGCCCGAGTTTTCCGATTACAGTTATCGTTTTGAACGCCTTGCGAAAGACAAAAAACACGTCTTGTCCGAAAAGGAAGAAACGTTGCTTGCGGAAGTCGGAAACTTTTCGGGCAACTTCCAGGACAGTTTCCAGATGCTCGACAGCGCGGATATTAAGTTCGATCCCGTGACGGTTGACGGCAAGGAAGTCGAAATGTCGCACGGCATGTACGGCGTGTTACTGCAAAATCCCGACCAAAGCGTCAGACAGCAGGCTTTTGAAAGCATGTTCAACGCATATAAAAACCATATCAACACAATCACGTCCCTGTATGCGGGCAGCGTCAAAAAAGACTGGTTTTTCAGAAAAGTGCGCGGATTCTCGTCATCGCTCGAAGGCGCGCTTTCCGGGACGGACGTCGACGTAAAGGCTTACGAAAACCTTATCAAAGCAGTCGATAACAACTGCCGCTATATGCACCAGTACATCGCTTTCAGAAAGCAGGTTTTGGGCGTCGAAACCCTTAATATGTGGGATTTGCATTGCCCGATGGTAAAGGGCGCGGACATCGCCGTTCCTTACGAAAAGGCATGCGATATGGTGAAAAAAGCCCTGAAACCTTTCGGCGACGAATACGCCGCGCTCCTTGACAGAGCGTTCAACGAAAGATGGATCGACGTCGTTGAAAACAAGGGCAAACGTAGCGGCGCGTATAGTATGGGCACGTTCGGTTGCCATCCTTACGTCCTGCTCAATTACCAGAAAAGCACGCACGAAGTCTTCACGATCGCGCACGAACTCGGACACGCAATGCACACCTATTTCAGCTGCAAGGCGCAACCTTTCGCAAAAAGCGATTACGAAATTTTCGTTGCCGAAATCGCCTCGACCGTCAACGAAGTCCTTATGCTGAAATACCTGCTTGCAAACACCGACAACGTCGACACGAAGAAGTTCCTTTTAAGTTATTATCTCGATATGTTCCGCACGACTCTGTTCCGTCAGACAATGTTTGCCGAGTTCGAACTCAAAGCGCATAACCTCGTCGAACAGAATCAACCGCTGTCGGCGGAAGGTTTGTCGGATATTTATATGGACCTCAACAAAAAATACTACGGCAAAGCCGTCAGACACAACGACCTTATCCGTTACGAATGGGCGCGTATCCCGCACTTCTATACGGCGTTTTACGTTTATCAGTACGCAACGGGTATCACTGCCGCCGTTTCGATTGCAAACTCGATATTAAAACACGGCGACAAAGCGTTTTACAACTACAAGAAATTCCTGTCGGCAGGCGGAAGTATGCCTCCCGTCGAAATTTTGAAACTCGCAGGCGTCGACCTTACGACAGAGCAACCTTTCAACGTCGCTATGCGTGAATTCAGGGATACGCTCAACAGCCTTAAAGCGTTGTACAATGAAGAAAAGTAAAATCTTTTTAAGCATAATTCTTGTCGTCGTCGCCGCATTCGCGCTTACCGCGTGCTGCACGCTCGACTTTACCTACGTCCAGAATTCCGACGGCACTTACACGCATATCGTGAAAGTTACGCTCACCGAAGAAGGGGTGGATGCTACGGACGTGGGGCTTACTCTCGACGAAGCGCTGAACGCCTTGAAAGAGGGCTTTATACGCAAGGATTATTTCGTAAGCGCAGACGGGAACACCGTTACCGCAAGGAAAAATTTTGACAGCGTGCAGGCATTGCAAAACGACCTTATCGGAAACGGCATTATCACAAACGACGTAAAAAAGGACGAAAACGCTTTTGTCGTAAAACAGACGATATTTGGCGATATTAAGGTTTCCGGGAAGTTTATAAGCACAAACACCTGGTGGTTTGCAGGAGTTTTGACAAGCGGCGGACTGTCGCAGATAAACGCCGAGAAAATCGCCTTGAAACTTTCGGGTGCCGACACGTCCTATACATTCGTTACGCCGTACGAATCGACGACGTCCAACGCCGACAAAGTCGTGAAAACGGAAGACGGCAATTACATGCACGTGTGGAATTTCGACGGCGGCAACGACACCGCGGAAATCACGGTGATGAAAATCAAGGGCGCAATGTGGTATGGTATCGCGATTATCGCGGCAGTGTTTGTCTTCCTTGTTTTTGTCGTAACAAAGGAAATAACGTCGCACAAAAATACGAAACGCAACAATTCTTAATTTTCGCTCATACTAACCGTATCAGCGTTTAAGAGGTAAAAATATGGCAGATAAAGTTATGAAAATGCCCGTAAACTACGAGGCGGAACAGGCGATGCTCGGCAGTATCATGATGGACACGAACGTCGCAAACGACTTCACCACGCTTCTTCGCGAGGACGATTTTGCGTTGCAGCAGCACAAACAAATCTTCCTTGCAATCTACAATCTTATTCAGAATAACGAGCCTGTCGACGCTTTGACCGTCGCGGACAAACTTGCGACAAGCGGGAAAATCGCCGAGGCGGGCGGTATGGAATACATCGGAAAACTCGCAACCGGAATCCCCAGCACCGCAAACGCCGACAAGTATTTTGAAATCGTGAAGCGCGACAGCCTGCTAAGGGGCATTATCGAGGCGGGCAATAAAATCAGCAAAAACGCCTACACCGCGGAAGACGCGAACAAGGCGTTGGATTTTGCCGAACAAACCGTTTTCAGAATTTCCGAAGAAAAGGAAGCAAGCAAGCTTGAACCTATAGTCGAAGCGTCGTCGGAAGCGCTCAATAAAATCAACACCATGCAGCGCGGCGATTACGTCGACGAGGGCATAAAGACGGGATTCAAGTTGCTGGACAGAAAAATCGAAAGCATGAAGCCCGGCGCATTGTGTATTCTTGCGGCGCGTCCGTCCGTCGGTAAAACGGCGTTTGCGCTTACGGTTGCAATCAACGCCGCAATCCGCAACAATAAAAAAGTCGCGATTTTCAGCTTTGAAATGCCGACGGTACAACTTGTTCAGCGTATGCTGACGACCGTTTCGCAAATCTCGTTCAAGCGGCAGAAACAGCCCGGTATGCTCAATTTCAACGAAACGCAAAGGCTTTTCAACGCGCACGAGGCACTTTCAAACAGCAAAATTTACGTCGACGACAACTCGGGCAACACCCCGGGCGATATTATCAGCAAATGCCGCCGTATGAAAAACACGGTGGGGCTTGACCTCGTCATCATCGACTACCTGCAACTTATCACCCTCGATACGAAGTCGAAGGCCGAAAACCGCCAGCAGGAAGTATCGACGATGAGCCGTCAGATGAAACTTTATGCAAAAGAACTCGGCGTGCCGTTTCTGGTGCTTTCGCAGTTGTCGCGCGGTACCGAGCAGCGCGGGGAAGAACCGCAACTTTCCGACCTTCGCGAATCGGGCGCAATCGAACAGGACGCCGATATGGTAATGTTCCTGCATCGTCCCAAAAAGGTCGAGAATCCGAAGTCGGAAGAAAGTAAGTTCGCCGCAAGTTACGACGACGACGGCGATCACAAGTTTGTAAAAATGCTCGTCGCCAAAAACCGTAACGGCGAAACCGGCAACGTGTACTTCGACTGGTGCGGCGATATGCAGACGTTCAAACCCATCGACATAAGAGAAATGTCCACGGCGGAAGAAAAACAGCCCGCGGCGAAACTCAACACCGAAATTACGTCTGTCGAACAAATGCGCTCGGACGACGACGCATTCGACGATATGAAAATGGTGGACGACGACGGACAGAAAGGTACGGTCGAAATCGTGATGGACGACACCGCAACCCCCGCGACGATAAAAGAAGAACCGCTTGACTTTTCGGACTCCGACGGTATGACTTTCACAAACAACGAAAGCGGCGACCAGAGTATAAATAACGGCGACTTGCCTTTTTAACGATACGTTTTAGTCTATGACGTACATTGCCGAAATCAAGGATATTCCATACGACAAAAAACGCGCCGACGTCGTTTTAAGCGATGGCGAAATTTGCCGCGCGTTCAAAGCCACGATTAAGGAATACGGGCTTGTTGAAGGGAAAAATATCGACTTTGCGGAACTTAAACGCATCGCAAAGGAAGGCGAGGAACACATCGCTTTCACGACGGCAATCGACAGCTTGTCGCGCGGGATAAAATCGCAGAACGAAGTACGGAAAAATCTGAAAACCAAAAAGTTTTCGGACGACGCCGTAAACGTTACCGTCGAAAAATTATTGAGTTACAATTACCTCGGCGACCGCGCTTACGCCGAAGCATACGTTTCGTACAAGGGGCAAAAAACCGGGCGCAGAAAAATTATTTACGAACTTATCACCATAAAAGGCATTGATAAAAACGTCGCGCAGGAAGTCGCATACGCGAAACTTTCGGACGAGGAAGAAATCGAAAAAGCAATTTCCATGGCGCAAAAGTATATCGAAAAGGAAAAGAAAAAACGCACGCGACTTAAAGAGCGCGCCTATTGCTTCCTTGCGACAAGAGGGTTCGACACCGATATTATCTCGTCCGCAATGAACAGCCTCGACTTTTCGGAAGAAGAATAAATTATCTTACGACCTTGCTTGAACGGCAAGGTTTTTTCATGTTTTTTGCATAATCGCAAAACCCACGGCATTTTTTATAAGTAGAAAAACCGAGGTGCAATTTATGAAAAAAACATTTTTATTGATTCTTACGATTATCCTGACGCTCGGCACGGTGTTTTCGCTTTCGGCGTGCAAAAAGAAACCCAAACAGAACGAAGTCGATATTTCAAAAAACGTCAGTTACGCCGAAACACATCGCTACGTCGGCGAGAACGAAGACTTCAAAGTTGCCGTAACTAGCGGCGTCAGGGAAAAACTTTTCATTGCGGACGGGAAAGCGACGGACGTTCAAAACTTTACGGAAATCACGCTTATTCCGCTTAAAGCGAATTTGCAGAACAAGGCGTATTCTTTCGTGTTGAATTACGAGGGCGGAAGCGTCGAGGGCGAACTTAAACGCGACGTCGTAACGCACAATTTCACGGCGGTTATCGACGCCGAAAGTTTCAAGGATACGATAAAGTCGATTGTGATAAAATACGACAAAGTCGAAAGCGAAATACCGCTTGAAAACGCACTTAACGGCAAAATTGATTACTGTAAAGTGCTGGAAATTGCAAAAACCGCATTGAAAGACGAAATCGGCGCGAATACCACGGACGGCATTTTCAACCGCGAGATCATGGTGAAACTCGTGCGGGACAGACGCGCGCCCGACAGCCCGTATTACTGGTATATTTCGTTTATCGCGGGCGATAACGGATACTGGGCACTACTTATAAATCCCGAAACCGGCGACGTCGTATCAAAGAAAAATTAATTGTAAAAAGGCATAAAAAATCCCCGAAAAATCTTCGGGGATTTTGTCGTATTTTTGTTATTTAAGTCTTCCGAGACCGAAAGACATTCCTTGCGATTTGCCGATTTCTTTTTTGGTTTTTCCGTCGATGAGATTCACGCAGTTGATAAACGTCTGAATTTGCTCGTACATAAGGTCAAGGTTGAATTTGTCCATATGTTCGTTGCCCGTCGGATCGACCGAGCAGAGATAATCGGGGGCGGTAACGAGCGCGATTTCGGGGATATGCTTTTTGGACAGCGGCTGTCCTTCGCCGAAGTGCATCGTGTTGTGCGCGCGAAGGGTGGTTGTCCTGACATTTTTCCTGTCTTTTATCGCCTCGTAATAAATCTTATCAAGGTTTTTGTTGCCGGTGTAAACAAGTTCGGTATCAATATCGTTGGTTTTTGTGTAAACGCCGTTGACGTCTTTCCATTCCGTACAGCCCAGATGTTCGACAGACACGCCCGCAACGGCTTTGTACGTTTTGCCATTCCAAAGGTTCTTGTTTTCGGCAAGCCATCTTCCCGTCGCCTGATTGGAGGTCATAATACCTTCGCGGAAGACGGGCAGGCGGAAGTGTCCCGTCACGAACACGAAAATAAGCGTGCGTTTTGTGGGGTGCGCCTTAAAATATTTCATCATCGGGAGAATACCGATCCCGCCGTTTTCTTCCGAGAAGTTGCAGCCGTCGGTGTGGGTGTTTATGATGATTGCCTCGTTCGTGTCGCCGGTGCCTTTAAGGATTGCGTGGAAAGATTCCGTCTTTGCGTTGTCGTCTATATTGCCGACAAGGCGCAACGTTGCGGATTTTTTGTTTTTCGCCGCCGCAAGGACTTTTTTGCCGTTTGTTTCGTTCACCCAAAGCATGGGTACGCCGAGATATCCCAAAATAAAGTTGAGAACCTGTCCCTCGACCATTGCGTCGGACATATCTTCCCAGATGCAGATCATGCCTTTCATACCCGACAGTTTCGCCGCCCAGAATGAGAGCAATGTTTTGACGAAAGACGTGCTGACGGGGCCGCGGTAACTTTTTTCGATTTCAAGGTTTTCGGGCACGGAAGCGCGCTTATTAAATGCGATTTTACTGCTGATTTTTGAAAGGTTTTTGATGCGGCATACCGCGATTTTGCCCCTTGCGCGCTGGAAATCCAACGGGTTGTTGAAAACGGTAACGAGTTTGCCGGTCACGCCTTTTTCGTCGGTGAGTCCGCTGTAAGGGAAGGGGGAAGAAACGTCGATATTTTGTCCGTCGACAGTCAGCGACCAATCCGTCGCCTCCCATTTTTTGAACGTGTATTGCTTACTGACCACGTCGTAGCCCATTTTTGCGATTTCGTCTTTCAGCCAAGCCGTGTAAGCGTTCTGACCTTTCGTACCCGTCAGACGGCTGCCGAAAGAGTTCATCTTTTGCATATTTTCCATCACGCTTTCTTTTGAAGGCAAATCGTTGAGAAAAATTGTCATAACCCCCCCCTTAAAAATAAAATTTGTGGTTATATTATATATTTTCGACGGCGATATGTCAATGAATGACGGGAAAATCGAATCGCGACAAACCGCATTCGGCGCGCGGGCGCAAAATCGCTTGATTTAGGAAAGATAACAGTGTAAAATATAAAAAACAGGAGATATTATGGCAAATTCGTTTTCAAGGTCGGAACTGATTTTAGGGCATGACGCAATGCGGAAACTCGCCGCGGCAAGGGTTGCGGTTTTCGGCGTCGGCGGCGTCGGCGGATACGTCGTGGAAGCGCTTGCAAGGACGGGAATCGGCGCGCTCGATCTCATCGACAACGACACCGTGTGTCTTACCAACCTGAACCGTCAGATAATCGCAACGCACGATACGATAGGGAAGTATAAGGTCGACGTTTTTAAGGAGCGCGTGCACGCGATAAATCCCGATTGCAAGGTCGCGACTTACAAGACGTTTTTCCTGCCCGAAACCGCAGGCTCTTTCGACTTCAAAAACTATGACTACGTCGTGGACGCAATCGATACGGTGGCGGGGAAAATCGCCATAATCGAAAAAGCAAACGAGGCGGGCGTTCCCGTGATTTCGTCGATGGGCGCGGGCAATAAGACGGATCCGACCGCGTTTAAAGTTGCGGATTTGTACGACACGTCCGTGTGTCCCCTTGCAAAAGTGATGCGAAAAGAGTGCAAAAAACGCGCTCTCAAAAACGTGAAAGTCGTGTATTCAACCGAAAAAGCGGTGAAACAAAAATCCGCGCCGGACTCTGACGACGTGAATCCTTGTCGCCGCTCGACGCCGGGCTCGCTTTCTTTCGTTCCGTCGGTCGCGGGACTTATTATCGCCGGCGAAGTGATTAAAGACGTCTCGGGCTACGTCCCCGAATACGACGACTGATTTCAGCGCGACAATTTTACTAATGCGGTTGACAAAATACGCGATAATTGCTATACTTTCAACCGTTGTAATAAATGGAGGAATATCGAAGCGGTCATAACGAGGCGGTCTTGAAAACCGTTTGGGTGAAAGCCCACGGGGGTTCGAATCCCTCTTCCTCCGCCAAAAATCGACAAGTTTCGACAGAAGCTTGTCGATTTTACTTTTTCACTCTTCACTCTTCACTTTTCACTTTTCACTTTTCACTAAAATTACCTTGTCGATTTTTGGCAAGTAATAAGTAATAGTGAATAGTGAAAAGGTGCTGATGTAGCTTTTCTCTCGTCGGTCGAAAAGCATTTTTATTATATCCAATTGAAAAGTAGTAGGTTTTATGTTATAATTATCGTAATAACGTGAAAGGTGGTAAGGTTATGACTGATAGCCCCTTGATTATAAAATCTAAAACATTTGCACTTGATGTAATACAAGTTTGTAAAGAACTGAGGGGTGCAAAGTGTGAAAGTGCATTGATCAATCAGTTTTTGCGTTCAGGAACAAGCATTGGCGCGAATATCAGAGAAGCATTTTATGCTCACGGCAAGGCTGACTTTATTGCAAAACTTCAAATCGCTTTGAAAGAGTGCTCCGAAACGGAATATTGGATTGAGCTTATTTTAGAAAGTGGCTATTATCACGATAAAACTTTGCTTGATAAGTGCACGGAAATTAAAAGAATTTTAATCGCTTCTCTAAACACCGCCAAGGAGAAAAATAATGGGTAAAATTTATACGCGTTTTAAAGAATTAAAAAAATAATCTCCTAAAGATTGGTTTATGGATAAAATAGGGCTTGTAAAATTTGAATACGATAACAAAAAATACGAGATATATTTTACTCGCAAACGCGCAAACAGATATTCTATTATTCACTGTATAAACAATACGATAGAATAGGAACAGTTTCCCGTTTTGCCTCGCATAGCAGGTAGACGCTACGGTATAAGAGAACCGATCATCAAGCTTGCGCCATCAAAAGACTGCATTAAGATTTTTGTGATTATGGGCAAGCCAAACAGCATCATAGGGCTTGATGAAGGAATTTTTCGTTCGATTCATAAGTATGATGAAAATTATATAAACGTAATGTCGGAATCGCGTTTCAAGGATCTATAACCCACATGAGTTCAAGTCCATACGAAAACTCACGAAAATATCTTTTTTGTCCGCTCTTCACACAATAACCCGACAAATATTGTCGGTTTTTTTGTTGCTACGGAAGAGGAATTCCTGCGCAATAAAATACGGGGAGAAGGAGCACACAAGCAAAAGTGTGAGCATTATCGCCCCCGATAATGCGATTTCAAAAGTGCAGTGTGCGACGTGTGCGCGCGGCTACGCCGCTGAACCCCCTACCACGGGGCTGACCGCAAGCGAAGAGAGAAGCAAGCGCTTGCATTTGCGAAAATCGAGCGCAGCGGACATAGCTAACGATTGTGCGATTTGTCGCACGAATGCGTAGCATTGTTGCTTGCAACAAAGCGTTGAGCGTAGACCGCAAGCGAAGAGAGAAGCAAGCGCTTGCATTTGCGGAAATCGAACGCAGCGGACATAGCCAACAACCGGACACGAAGTGTCAAATGCAGGGCATTAGCGCGAAAGCGCGGTTGTTGAGCGTAGACCGAAGGCTTTTACGAGTAATCACCCTGTCGCATCATTAAACGAACTATTCTTTCCGCAAAGAAAAACCGCCTTTTCGGGCGGTTTTGGGTTTTTTGGCGAAAAGAATTTGCGCTTTTTTCGATTTGAAAAAGTCAGACGTTGCTTAAAAACGATTTGAGTTTTTCAGACTTCGGATTCAAAAGTATCTCACGGGGGTCGCCCCGTTCCGTCAGTATGCCGTTGCTTAAAAACAGCACTTCGTCGGCAAGTCTTAACGCCTGATTGACCGAATGAGTTGCAAAGATAACGATTGGCGAAAACTCGGCGCAATAATTATCGAGCATTTTTTCGGCGACCGCCGTTGCGGCAACGTCCATTGCGGACGTAGGCTCGTCAAGAAGCAGGACTTCGTGTTTGTCGGCAAAGACGCGGCACAAAGCCATTCTTTGGGTTTCGCCGCCGGAAAGTTTCAAAGCGTTTTTGTTTTTCAGTTCCCACAAGCCCATATCCCGAATGAGATTGTTGCATCTGTTTTTGTAATACAGGCGTGTATCCCGGCTTTTAATGCGGGGAAGGTCGGGGCAGGCAACGTATACGTTCCGTTTCAGCGACATATCGAAAGCGTAACTTGTCTGGGACATATAACAGATTGTATTGCCGCCTCTGGCGAAGTCCGTTTCAATAATCGCGTTTTTGTCGGGTTTTATCACGCCGCCGATAATTTTGAGCATGGTGGTTTTTCCCGATCCGTTGGAACCGATGACCGCGTAGCGTTTTCCTTTTTCGAAAATCAGTCCGCCGACGTCTAATACGACTTTTCCGTCGTATGTTTTTTTGCAAGACAGATTAAGCATGTTTTCTTCGTTTCAATCCGAATTGTAATAACGCGGCGACGCAATTTACGCACAACGATATCATCAGAAGAATGAATCCGAGCGCGATCGCCATCGAAAAATCGCCCGTGTTGTAATTCAGGGCGATTGCAGTGGTCATAACTCTGGTTTTGTAAAGAATGTTTCCGCCGACAATCTGCACTGCGCCGACTTCCGATATAGCGCGCGCAAAAGCAAACAGATATACCGCGATAAGCTGATACTTGCTTTCGCCGATAATCAAAAAAACTCTCTTGAAAGGATTAGCGCCCATACCTTTTAGCGAGGGGAGAGCGTTTTTGACTATGGGCGAAATTGCCGTTTCGGTCATTCCCGCAACGATTGGCGTAATCAATACTACCTGCGCGATTATCATAAGCTTTACGGAATAAATAAGCCTAAGATTGCCGAAAGGCCCCGTGCCGGAAAACAATACGTAAACGATAATACCCACGACAACGGGCGGTAATCCCATGAGCGTGCGCATAAACGTTACGACGATTCTTTTCCCGGGGAAATCGTTGAACGCGACAAGAAGCCCGATTAGCGTCCCGAAAAGGAACGCTATTATCGAACTTGAAAACGCCATTTGAAGCGTAGTGTTTATTATGTTGTCAAGCAACGGGTCGTTGTCTTGCATCAACCGCATTGCCTGTTCCCATACGTTATTCAACTATTATCCCTTGTAGATAATGCTTTCGGGGATATCGTTAATATCGTTGGAACCGTCTTTCTTCAACGTTCCGCTGGGCCACAAAGTAACTTCTTTGTTGTGGGTGCCGCTCTTATCGCCGCGGGATACAAAGAGATGTTTGCCATCGGCAATACTCTTGAATGCGTCTTTAACGGTTGCGGCGGTTGCAGCTTTTGCGGGATCGGTTTTGGGCCCGACAAGTACAAAGTAGTTGTACATGAAAGAAATTCTTTCTGCCTTAAAGCCGTCGACAATGCGTGCGAAACCAGCTTCTACAAATTCGTCTTCTGCTTTTTTGGAGTGAACGAGAATTACGTCGGCGTTGCCGTATTGTGCGGCTTTGATAGCGGCGCCCGTGCCTGCCGAGGATATTTCCCATTTGTAAGTCGGGTTATCCTTTTTGAATTCTTCGTGGAGATATTGCATGAGACCGCTGTCATTTACCGACGTGGTGGTCGAAATGCGAATGGCTGTCCTTTCGTCGTCTGCACTTGCAGTACCTTCCGCAGGAGTCTCAGCCTTGTATTCTTTTTCGTCTATGAGAGTGAAAAGGCTTGCACCATATTTTGCTTTACCGTATTCGGCAATTAAGCCCCTTGCTTTTTCGCCGGTCATCCAATTAATGAAGACATTGGCAGCTTCCGTATTTATTACAACGCCGGATTTGGGTTGACCGGTAACGGAATCAACGAACGGAGCGTCGGGTTTGACAGCAATCATCGAATAGGTGTTTTTAAGGTCGTTGTCAGACTCTTTAAGAATTTCGAGATTGGGAATCTTATCCCCGTCGGGGTTGTTTTTGTACGAAAGGAACGTTGCTTTGTCGGTAAGGACGTAAGCGTTTTTCTCGTTCGCGATATTCAGACATGCGCCCATGCCTTGTCCCGCGGAGATGTACCAACCGGGTTCTTTGTCCTTATCCTTGTTGCAGGCAACGAGTGCCAAGGACGTGAAAGCAATTACCAGCACCAGAAGCAGTGCAAGCAGTTTTTTGTTTTGTTTCATTAAGTTTTCCTCCTTTCCTCAATGGGAGGCACGTCCGTTTTCAGACGTACCCTATCGTTTCGTACTCCATGGCGGGCGCTGTAGGCGTACGAAATCGGATCAATTTTATTGTTACATAAGATTCCGGGCTTGTCAACAGTAATTTTTTATATAATTTTTGTACAAAATTGGCAAAAATGTAAGGCTTTTGCATAAAAAATTGGCGAAAAAAGATATAGACAAACTGTTCAAGAATGTGGTAACATATATTTATAACATACATACACAAACATTACGCAAATGTTGTTTCGACACAAGAGGGAGGAAAATTATGTATCGAATCGATAAGGACAAATGCGCAGATTGTGGATATTGCAACTATGTGTGTCCGTTTCAAAGTTTAATTCACAACATCGAAGAAAAAGCATGGGAAATCGACCGCGAAAAGTGTAAGGAATGCGGTCAGTGTTACGACGCGTGCATCACGAAAGCCGTTTTGTGCGACGACGACCAGAAAAGGGTGGAAACAATTTTCATAGGCGACAACTGCATAGGTTGTTCTTTGTGCAAGCGTGCGTGTCCTGCGGACGCGATTTCCGGCGTCATCAAACAAAAATTCAACATCGACGAAAAATTGTGCATTAAGTGCGGCTTTTGTCTGACGAAATGTAAAAAGGAAGCGATAACGGCAACTTATCGCAACGTACACGGGGGTGAATTATGAGCACGAAATACTGCGGTTATTGCGGGAAAGTTTTGAAAGTTAACCTGACCGACCGAAGCGTTTCGGAGTATCCTTTTTCGGATAAGGACAGGGAAAAATATCTGGGCGGCAAAATAATGGCTGCCAAAATCATCGCAGATCACATCAAAGGGAAAATCGACCCGCTGTCGGAAGAAAACGTCATCGTCGTGACGACGGGACCGCTGAACGCGCTCGGCGCGCCGTGCTCGTCAAGGTTCAATACGTCGACGATTTCGCCGCTGACGGGGTATTATACGTCGTCAAACTGCGGCGGTAACTTCGGCATGTCGCTGAAACGCGCCGGCTACGACGCCCTTATTATCACCGGGAAAAGCGAAGAAAAAGTTTATCTTAAAGTCACGGCGGGCGGCGTCGAATTCAAGGACGCGACACCGTATTGGGGTATGAAAACCGGCGAGGCGCAGGAGCAAATCCCCGACAAAGGTGAAAAGTTCGTCATCGGCCCCGCGGGTGAAAACCTTGTGAGATACGCCTGCGTCGTCAGCAACGAAAGGGCGGCGGGTAGAGGCGGCGTCGGCGCGGTCTTCGGCTCCAAAAACCTGAAAGGTATCGTTGCGGACGGTCACGTTACGCCGAAAATCTTCAACGAAGAAAAATATAAAGCCAACAACGAAAAGTGGACGAAACGTCTGCGGATACATCCCACCACGGGCGTTCAGCTGCCCGAACTCGGCACGGCGGGACTCATTTCCACAATGAACGCCAAAAACCTGCTTGCGACCAACAACTACCGCAGCGGAAAATACGATAAGTTTGAGGACGTTTGCGGCGAAACGCTGAAAGAAGATTACCTTGTCAGAAACAGCGGCTGCGTAACTTGTCCGATACGATGCGCGCGCGTCGTTAAAGTCGAGGGCAAGGAAGTCAAAGGGCCGGAAGTCGAAACGCTGGGGCTTTTCGGACCGAACATACTCAACAACAACATGCAAAGCATACTTGACCTGAACTATGAGATGGACGAACTCGGAATGGATACCATTTCCTGCGGAAATACCATTTCGTTTGCGATGGAACTGAACGAAAAAGGCATGTGGAAAAACGAGTTGGAATTCGGCAAAATCGACAACGTCGGGAAGGTTATCGAAGATATCGCGTATCGCCGCGGCATCGGCGACGACCTTGCGGAAGGCAGTATGCGCCTTGCCGAAAAGTACGGCGGACACGAATTCGCAATGAACGCGAAGGGAATGGAACTTGCCGCGTACGAACCGCGCGGGGCTGTCGGACAGGGACTCGGATACGCCGTTGCGAACAGGGGCGGCTGCCACCTTAACGGCGGTTACCTTGTCGTTCTGGAAGGGCTGGGGCTTTCCGTCAATCCTTATACCACGCACGGAAAAGGCGTATTGTGCGCCATGTTCCAGGACCTTATGGAAGCGTGCAGCGCAGGCGGAAACTGTCTGTTCACGACCTATGCGTTTTTCCCGACTTTCCTTATGAGCAAGCCCAACAGCATAGTTACGCGCGTCGTCAATAAGGTGATGACCGAACTCGGACTTGTAATCAAACTTTTGTTGCGCGTGCCGACTGCGATCGCGATGCATATGCCGTTTGAAATGCTGCCGCATACTAAGGCGATTTATTACGCGACGGGCATGAAAATGAACTTCGGAAAGTTCCTCAGAATCGGCGAAAGAGGATATAACCTTGAAAGGCTTATCGACATAAAACTCGGCGTAAGCGAAAAGGACGACGATTTGCCCGAAAGACTTAAAAGCGAATTGCAGATCGCAACGAATCCGAAAAGCAAAGTGCCCCTTGACAAACTTCGCGCGAAGTATTACAAGGCGCGTTTCTGGGACGAACAAGGTCGCCCGACCAAAAAACTTATCAAAAGGCTTGGAATGGAGGACGTATTATGATTGAAATAAAGTTTTTCGGTACGGCAAGAGTTAAATTTCAGGAAAGATCCATCGAGGTCGAGGCAAACGACGTGAAAGAACTCATAAGCGTCGTTGCGGAAAGATTCTGCATCCGCGAAAAAGAAGTAAAACAGTTTCTGATTTACGTCAACGACGTGAATATCGCGTCGCTGAAAATGTACAAAACAAAATTGAAAGACGGCGATAAGGTCATGTTTTTGTCGCCCGCATCGGGGGGATAATGCAAGGACTCGGCGGCAGAGTATTGGTCATAGGCTGCGGAGGACTCGGCGGCTACGTTGCCGAGGAGTTGGCGCGGCTTAACGTCGATTATCTTATCCTCGTCGACGGCGACTATTATACCGAAAGCAATATGAACAGACAAATCGGCGCGCTGTTTTCCACGCTCGGCAAGAACAAAGCCGAAGTGATGCTTTCCCGCGTGAGAGATATCAGCAAAACCCACGTGAAAAGCGTGCCCAACGACTTCACGAGATACAACGCTTATCTTATCGACGAGGTCGATATCGTCGTGGACTGCGTGGACAATATCGAAACGCGGCTACTTATCGAAGAAGAGTGTGAGAAACGCAAAAAAGTGCTGATTCACGGCGCGGTCGACGGGATTATGGGACAATGTATGATCTGCTATCCCGGCGAAAGAAGGCTGTCGAAAATGTACAGAAAATCCAAGGACGTTCCGCACAAGACTTATTCCTTCGTCGTGGCGCTGGTTGCCTCGATTCAGGTCGCGCTTGTTTATTCCGTACTGAAACACGAGGACGAAGATACGAAAGGAAAATTGTTTATGCTGGATCTTGGCGTAATGGAAACAAGGGTGGTGAAACTATGATGAAAACGGTTGCGGTGCTTGTCGCGAGCGACAGCTGTTTCAATGGCGAAAGAGAAGATAAAAGCGGCAAAGCGATTGTCGAAATTATGAAAGCGGCAAATTATAAAATCGAAAGTTATGACGTCGTTTCCGATGATTTAACTGCCATTTCTGCAAAATTGAACGAATACGTCAATCGCGAAATAAACCTTGTTCTGACAACGGGCGGCACGGGATTTTCGTCACGCGACAATATGCCCGAAGCCACAAAAGCCGTGATCGACAGGGAAGCGCCCGGGATTGCGGAAGCCATAAGATTTTCGTCGTTTGCAATCACGAAAAAGGCGATGCTGTCACGCGCCGTGTCGGGCATCAAGGATAAAACCCTTATCATAAATCTGCCGGGTTCCGAAAAAGCGGTCAGGGAAAGTATCGACGTGATATTGTCGCCTGTCGAACACGGACTCGATATTCTTTTGGGGCTTGCACATAACTGCGGCGAAAACGTAAAATGAAGTTTTTTAAGGTTCTGGACACCAAAGAAGCAAAAAAAATCGTAAAAGATAATATTGAAGCGGCGGCGTTGAAAGTTACGTCGCGAAAAACGTCGGACGCGGTCGGATATACCGTTTCCGACGACGTTTTCAGTACCGAAAAATATCCGCCGTACAACCGCTCCACCGTGGACGGATTTGCGGTTTTTTCGGGCGACGTCGCATGCGCGGGTTCGTCCGTTCCGTCGGTAATGAAAATAACGGGACGTCTGCGTATCGGCGAAAAGCCCGGCGTTTGTGTGAAAAGCGGCGACTGCGTTGCGATACCCACGGGCGGCGTTGTTCCCGACGGCGCGAACGCGGTCGTAATGATCGAGGACGTTGAAGTACTGAACGACGAAATCGCGGTGTATCGTCCCGTGAAACCGTGGGAAAACGTCATTCGTTGCGGCGAAGAACTTGACAAAGGCTCAATCGTGATGAACAGGGGCGGCGTAATAACGCCCGTTGCGGCGGGGGCTCTTGCGGGGCTCGGGATATGGCGCGTCGACGTTTACGACGGCATTAAAATTTCGGTAATTTCGACGGGTGACGAACTCGTTGACGTATCGAGCGACGCGTCGGACGGGAAAATCCGCGACGTCAACACGACTCTTTTGTCAGCGGCAATCAAAAAAGACGGCTTTGACCTTGTCTTTACCGCGCGCACGAAAGACGACGAAAACGAAATCAGAAACGCAGTTAGCACCGCCGTTTCAAAAAGCGACGTTGTGCTGATAAGCGGCGGCAGTTCCGTCGGCGCGAAAGACTTTACCGAAAGGGTGCTTTCCGACGGCGAAATCCTTATGCACGGGCTTGCGATGAAACCCGGGAAACCGACCATTCTTGCAAAAATCGACAAAACCCTTGTCGTGGGATTGCCCGGGAATCCGTACGCCGCATATATGGTTTACAACGAAATAATTTCAACCGTCGTGAAAGAAATCAGGGGACAAAAGGAGAAAACGCTGGATTGCTTTTCGGCGTGCAATTTTCCGTCCGTGCCGGGACGTACGACGCTGCAACTCGTGAACGTCGCTTTTGACGGGACAAGGTACGTCGCGACGCCCGTGTTTTTGAAGTCCGCAAACCTCATCACCGCGATGAGCGCGAACGGTTACGTCAGAATCTCAAAGGACGAGGAGGGCATTTATAAGGACGCCCCGCTCAAAGTCATACCGCTTGAATTATGAGAAACGTTTATATCGAAAACAAAAGTCTGGACGAAACGCTGGAAACGTATTTGTCTTTTGTGAAACCTATCGGGGAAGAGGAAATAAAAACCATCGACGCCGCGGGCAGGATAACGGCGGAAGCCGTGTTTGCAAAAGTGTGCGATCCGTGCTATAACGCGTCGGCAATGGACGGAATCGCGGTGCGCTCCGAAGATACCGTCGAGGCAGCAGAACTCAACCCCGTAACCCTTAAAAAGAACGAGTTCGAATACGTCAACACGGGCGGCGTGATAAAACCGTCGTACGACAGCGTGATTATGATCGAAAACGTCGTCGCGGACGGCGAAAACGTGATAATCAACGCCTCGTCGCATCCGTGGCAGCATATACGCGCCGTCGGCGAAACCGTCGTTGCGAACGAAATGGTCATTCCGTCAAAAAGGAAAATCCGCGCCATAGACATCGGCGCGATTCTCGCGTCGGGAAACGAAACCGTCACCGTCAGAAAAAAACCGAAAGTCGCGATAATCCCCACCGGCGACGAAATGGTGGAACACGTGAAAGACGTGCGCGTCGGTAAACTTATCGAAAGCAACAGCCGCGTTTTTTGCGCGCTGATTGACGAATACGGCGGAATACCCGACAGATTCGACGTCGTGCGCGACGATGAAACCCTGATTGAAAACGCATTGAAAAACGCCGTAAAAAACCACGACGTCGTGCTTATCAACGCGGGTTCTTCGGCAGGCACGAAAGATTTTACGAAAAAAATTATCGGGCATCTCGGCACGGTTGTCGCGCACGGGCTTGCAATAAAACCCGGGAAGCCGACGGTGCTTGGCATAATCGACGATAAACCCGTCATCGGCGTGCCGGGGTATCCCGTTTCCGCATACACGGTGATGGACAAGGTCGTGAAACCCGTGATTGAAAAAATTACCTGCGCTCCGCCGACGAAAAGGCAATACGTCACGGCAACGCTCACAAAGCGCGTCGTATCGTCGCTGAAAAGCCGCGAGTTTTTGCGAGTCGCGCTGGGGTTCATCGACGGTAAATACTTCGCAACGCCCCTTGAAAGGGGAGCCGCCGCGATTATGAGTATGGTCAAAGCCGACGGCATCGTCGATATCGACAGAAACGTCGAAGGAATCGATTCCGGCGAAGAAGTCAGGGTTGAACTTTTAAGCGACCTTGACAGCATAAAAAGAAAGCTTGTGATTATCGGCAGCCACGACGTGGCAATCGATATTATCGGCGATACGATCCCCGTCGTGTCGGCGCACGTCGGAAGTATGGGCGGGATTTTCGCAATGAAAAACGGCGCGTGCCATATTGCGCCCATTCATCTTCTTGACGCGGAAACGGGGGAATACAACGTCCCGTTCGTCAAAAAATACTTCGGCGAGGGAACGATGGCGATAATCAAAGGGTTGGGGCGTACGCAAGGGCTTATGGTGCGTCGCGGCGATGACAGGATAAAATCCGTTGACGACCTTAAAAGCGGCAGGTTTTCCTTTGCAAACCGACAAAGCGGCGCGGGCACGCGACTTCTGTTCGATTATCTTCTGAAAAAAAGCGGAATAAGCAAGGACGAGGTCAACGGCTACGAAAAAGAATTCGTCACGCATCTTGCGGTTGCGTGCGCGGTGCAGAACGGCTTGTTTGACTGCGGTCTCGGCGTGGAGTCGGCGGCAAACGCAATGGGGCTTGACTTTATCCCCGTCGGGCAGGAAAGTTACGACTTCCTTGTGAAAAAATCAATGCTTCAAAACGACGAAATCAAAAACTTCATAAGCGTTTTGAAAAGCGACGATTTCAGGGAAAAAACGGCTGCGCTCGGCGGCTATACGTTCGACAAGACAGGGGAAATTATTTTGGTATGAAAGACGCGTTTTCACGGACAATCGATTATATGCGGGTATCGCTGACCGACAGATGCAACTATCGGTGCGTGTACTGCATGGACGAATGCGGCGTCGAAAAAAAGTCTCACGACGACATTCTGTCTTTTGAAGACGTAGTGACGATAATCAGGGCGTTTCATAACCTTGGCGGAAAAAAAGTGCGCTTCACCGGGGGCGAGCCGCTTCTGAGGAAAAACGCCGCGGATTTAATTTGTACGGTAAAAAAAGAATTGCCCGACCTTTGCATCGGATTGACGACAAACGGCGTTTATCTTCCGAAATATATTGATAAACTGTCGGATTGCATTGACGGGCTTAACGTGAGTATCGATTCGCTCAGCGACGAAATCTATAAAGAAATAACGCGGGGCGGCAATCTCGAATGTGCGATACAAGGAATTTCGGCGGCGAAAAACAGCGGCATAAAAAATATCAAAGTCAACGCCGTTTTAATGAAGGGCGTGAACGACGACGTGAGCGCGTTTTCGGAATTTGCAAAAAAACACGACGTAAAAGTCAGGTTTATCGAAATGATGCCGATAATGAACGAGCATGCGTTTCATAAGTATTTTCTGCCGTCGGATATTTTCGTGAAGGAAAACGATATGAAGTTTCTTCGCCGCGAAAACAAGGTTGACGTTTATATGACGAAAGACGGCGTCGAAATCGGCGTAATCGCCGCGCTCCAAAGCAAGTTCTGTTCGTCGTGCAATCGCATAAGACTGACCGCCGACGGCAAGATTTTACCGTGTCTGCATCACGACGTTTTTGTTGACGTAAATCCGTATCTTGCCGACGGGAACGTCGAGGACGCAATCCTGAAAGCGGTGGAAATCAAACCGCTGGAACACCTTATCGAAATGGGTGTGCTTCAAAAAATCAATATGTACGGAATCGGAGGATAATATGGAACTGAGTCACGTTGACGAAAACGGCGCGAAAATGGTTGACGTCGGGGAGAAATCGGCGACAAAACGCACTGCCGTTGCGCGCGGGGAAATCAAAACGAAACCCGAAACGATAATTCTTCTTACAAACAAGGAAACGCCGAAGGGCGACGTCCTGAACACGGCGAGAGTTGCGGGGATTATGGCGGCAAAAAACACGTCGTCGCTTATCCCGATGTGCCATAACGTCCCCCTTGACAACGTAAAAATCGAGTTTGAAATAAGGAGCGACAAAGTGGTCGTCACGGCAACCGCCGTCGCAACGTACAAAACAGGGGTCGAGATGGAAGCGCTTGTCGCGGTGAGCGTCGCAAGCCTTACGATATACGATATGCTGAAAGCCGTCGATAAAAGTATGGTGATCGGCGAGATTTGCCTTTTGAAAAAAGAAGGCGGAAAAAGCGGAATTTACGAGAGGGTGTAATATGGCAAAAGTTGTTGCGGTAAACGTAAGCGAGAAAAAAGGAACAATCAAACACGCAGTCGAAGAGGTCGAAATGAAGGAAGATTTCGGCATCGTCGGGGATTCTCACGCCGAACAAGGCAGTATCCGACAGATAAGTCTTCTTGGCATCGAAAGCATCAACAAAATGAAAGAATACGGCATCGGGCTTTGCGTCGGAAAATTTGCCGAAAACGTGACGACGGAAGGGATTTGTTTGTACGAACTGCCCGTCGGGACAAAACTGAAAATCGGCGAAACACTCCACGAAGTTACGCAAATCGGCAAAAAATGCCACGCCGGCGACGGGTGCGAAATCGCGAAACTCACGGGAAAATGCATTATGCCGAAAGAAGGAATATTCACGCGTGTGCTGAAAGGCGGCATCGTGCGCGCAGGCGACGAAATCGTCATTGAAAAATAAGGGATATTAAAACTTGCAAAAACAAAACAAGCGGTTTATGACGCTTGTTTTTTTCGTTAAATATGGTTATTTGCAAATTATCGGGAAATCGTGACCATTTTTATCGTGTTGGTATTGCCCGATTTTTCGCCCGCCGTGCCTGCGGTTATTACAATCGAATCGCCCGGACTGAGCGACGGCATATTGTTTATCGCAGCCTTTTCCGCCTCGTAAAACAGAACGTCGGTGGAATTGTAGTGCGTGCTCATGACGGGAAGAACGCCCCAGGACAAAGCAAGTTTATACCACACCGCCTTGTCGGTTGCCATGCCGATTATATCCATCGGCGCGCGGAAACGGGAAACCATACGGACGGTCGTGCCCGAATTTGAAGTGACGACGATTGCTTTCGCGTCGATATCGATTGCCATACCGCACGTTGCGTGCGACACCGCGTCCGCCTTGTTTTTGATTTTGAAATGGCTGTCGTGGAAGCGGGAAACGTAGTCGATGTGCCGCTCCGTTTCTTCGACGATATCCGACATTATACGTACCGTTTCGACGGGGTACTTGCCCGCCGCCGATTCGCCCGACAGCATAACCGCGCTCGTGCCGTCGTAAACGGCGTTTGCAACGTCCGAAATTTCCGCGCGGGTGGGGCGGGGGTTCTGAATCATTGATTCCAGCATTTCGGTTGCGGTGATAACGCGCTTTCCGAGAAGGCGGCATTTCGTGATGAGATATTTCTGGACGGCGGGTACTTCGGCTAACGGGATTTCCACGCCCAGATCCCCGCGGCCGATCATAATGCCTTCGCACTCCGAACAAATATCCTCAATATTTTCAATGCCGCTGCGGTTTTCGATTTTTGCGATTATATCGATGTTTTCGCCGCCGTTTTCTTTCAGAAAGGTTTTAAGGTCGACAAGGTCCTGCTTGCACGACACGAACGACGCCGCAATAAAACTCACGCCGTTTTTTATGCCGAAAAGAAGGTCGGCTTTGTCCTGTTCGCCAAGGTAAATCTGGCGGAGCGTTTTTCCCGGGAAGGACATACTTTTGCGGTTTGAAAGTTCGCCGCCGATAAGGGTCTTGCACTTGATTTCCGTGCCGTCGATTTTGGCGACTTCAAAGGACACAAGCCCGTTGTTGACAAGGATTTTGTCGCCGACGGACAAGTCGGACGGCAAACCTTTGTAGCTCACCGACACGATATTTTCGTTGCCTTGAACGTCGCGCGCCGTGAACGTGAAATCCGCGCCGTCGGGGATAAATACCTTGCCGTTTTCAAAGGTTTTTATGCGGTATTCGGGACCTTTCGTGTCAAGCATAATCGCGATGGGCAGGTTAAGTTCCTCACGCACCTTTTTAATCATTTCGATTGTTTTTTTGTGTTCGTCGTGAGTCCCGTGCGAAAAGTTGAGCCTTGCGACGTTCAACCCCGTTTTGCACATTGCGCGAAAGACGTCTTCGTTGTTTGACGACGGACCTATCGTGCATACTATTTTGGTTTTTCTCATATTAAAACTCCATACGCAAATCAATGCGTAAATATTATATTCGATTGTAATAAATTATAAATATTTTCACGAAATCGTCAAGCGTAAATAAGGTATTGAGTTTTTCCCGTTTTCATGATAAAATAGTTTTCGGAGGGGCAGCGATATGGATACGAAAATAAAATACGTGTCTGACGACCGTCGTTATAAAATCGTAAGCATTATTCTCGTTTCGATAATAGTGTTGTTTTACGTTGCCATCCCGATTTATCGTAAATTGTACGATAAGTTTTTCATTTATTACAAAAAAGAAAATCCGTCGATTTCGACGGGAATAGGGTTGTATGGAAAACCTGAAAAAACCTCGGTTTACGATGAAGCAACGGGAACATATACCGTTTCTTATACCGTCGAATATAAGATAAACGCCGGCGCACCCGTTGTAAGCTTTACTTGCACGTATGATTTTCGCGACAAAGACGGCGTGGTACAGGATACGACAACGAGCAACCCCGTCGTAATCAACGAATGCCCCGACGATAAACTTACGATTGTTTTTGAGAAAGTAAGAATAGATCCCGTTTCGTACAAAAACGTCGATATGAACGTCGTTTACGCAAAGTCGTTTTACGAAGAAGGGCTTGAAAAACTTTCCCCGTTTGACAGGTGGTTGAAAGAGAATCCGTGGGTGTGGGCGTTATTTGTCGTGCCATACCTTATCGCTATGGGCGTGATTATGGTTGCCACGGCAAAGTTTTTATGCGCCGATTGCGACCTGAAAGACAAGGAATTTTGGAAGTCCGTCGCGGCGGGCGTAGTTTGGCCGATCGGCGCGCCGATACTTCTTTCTGCGTATATCAAATCCGAAAAAGAAAAACAACGAAAACGCATCGAAAGAAACAAAAAGGAACGCGCTGAAAAAACAGGGGAAACCGAACAGACAAACGATTGAGTGTATCAAGACATCAAAAACGGACGAAAACTCGTCCGTTTTTGTTATTTAATGTAAATTCCGAGGCGGACGGACAATACCGCCGCGATAAAAAGTTTCACAAGGTCGGGCACGATACAAGCAAAAAGCCGCCGAAATTCGGCGGCTTATGTTTAGGGTAACTGTTTTAAGCGTTCCAGATTATGTTGGGCGTGCCGTTGCATTTGGACCATTTTTCGTCCCAGCCCGCGGGCTTTTCGCTTGCGGCGCATCTGAAAGTTATCGACGACGAGTCGCTTCCGCTCCAATTGAACGCATATCCGGCAATCTTTTCAACGCTTGACGGGATATATACGGTCGAAAGGTTTTCGCAATTACCGAAAGCATTCAAGCCGATGCTCTTTACCGACGAGGGAAGAGTTACGCTTGTAATATTCGTACTGATGAACGCTTCGGGATTAATATCGGTAATTCCCGAAAGATCGGACGCTTCGATTACGGTTTTTTCGCCGGTGTATCTCATAAGAATCTTTCTGCCGTTGTACGAATAGTAAATCATATCGTTTTCGGTGACGAGCTTGCCGGTTACCGCCGATTCGCTTGTGACGTATTCGCCGAGGTAATCGTCGGGCACGGAAACCTGAACGTTGCTTTCGTTGACGATAAGGGCGGGCAGGGATAAGTCATAAGTGTCCGTCGAGGTAACGTCCGACGCAAAATGCACGTCATAAAAATTGTCAAGCCACGACGAATGTACACTTAAAGTGCCGCCGGTAAGGTATAGATGACGGACGAAAGTCGACTGTTTTCTGTTGAAAACGGATTTCATAAAGTCTGCGCTGATATAAAGCGTTTCAAGGGAAGATATTCTTCCGAAAACGCATACTTTCTTAACGGTGGAAGGCACTTTAAGCGTTTTGATTTTCGTGTAATCGAACGGACCCAGATAGGCATCCAGATTGTTGTCTTCTCCGAGTATCGATTCAAGACCTTCGTTCAGCGTTACGGTTTCAAGCCCGCTTTTTGCAAATGCGCCGTATTCGATTGTTTTGAGCGAAGATGGAGCATTGAACACGGTAAGACTTTCGCAACCGTAAAAGGCATATTGTCCGATTGTTTCGAGCGACGCGGAAAAAGTGACGGACGAGAGTTTCGTGAGTCGTGCGAATGCACCTTGTCCGATGGTTTTCACGGTGTCGGCAAGCACCAACGTTTCAAGATTTTTCTTGTTGCCGCTTATTCCTTCAACGGTTTCGCCCGCGGTTATTTTTATCGTTTTGAGTTCATTCGAATCGGTGTAACACTTATTGTAAATTTCGGCGGGTGCGGTAAGTTCTTCCAATGATACACATTCCATAAGCAAATAACTACCTGAGAAGGCTGCATCTTCCGGGAACGTTGCCTTTTTAAGCGACGGCATATTATAAAGACCATGATCTTTAACCGTTTTAAGGCTCGACGGGAACGTTATCTCTTCGAAATATGCATAAGAGAACGCGCAATATTTGATTGTTTCGAGAGTCGAGGGTAAAATAAGCGATTTGCGCTCGTATCCCGTGAACGCGTATTGTTCAATGGTTTTTACGCCTTCCGGAATAACGTATGCGCTGGTTGTTTCAACGGATCTTCCCATCGGATACGCAATGAGCGTGTCAAGCGTCTTGTTGAACAAAACGCCGCCTTTCGATGCGTATTTTGCGTTGCTTTCGTCAACTTCGATGGTGTAAAGGCTGACAGACCAGAACAAAGAAAGTCCGTCGATGCTTTCGATATTTGCGGGAATTTTCAGACTTTTGATTGCCGCAATCGTGCTTTCATCTTCGGCAATCTGGAAAACCTGACCGCCGAGCGCGCTTGCGTTTTCGGGAAGAATAATGTGTTCTTTATTTCCTTTGTATTTAGTCAGCGTAATTTTGCCGTCTGCTTCGGTATAGTCGAAATCGTCGAGCGTGGATTGAACGTAGGTTGCTTTTTCCTGCCATTTGGCATAGAATTTCACGTCTTTCGAAATGGTATAAGGGAACACGACGCGATTGCCGCTGTAATCGGAATTTTCGTACCAGCCGACAAAATCGAACCCGTCTTTTTCAGGCAAAGGCTCGTTTTGAACGGTTTTCCCTTTTACTGACGGAACGGTGTTGCCGCCGCAGGAGTCGAACGTTACCGTAAATTCGGTCGGCGCAGGCGGCGTAGGCGGAGAGGGTGGTGTGTCCGGTTTGTTGTCGTCGCCCGATGTTTTGTGACAAGCGGCAAGCGAAAACGCGAGCAGTAGTATCGTTACGAGTGTGGCGATCATAACGAATGATTTTTTTTGTTTCATAGGGTACCTCCATATCATTTTTCTTCGCATTAAGCGAGGGTATGCATTAAAAAAAGTGCGCCGCCGAAGCGACGCACTACAATACGCCGCGTTGTTGCCACACAACTTTTTGCATACCCGAAAGAGATACCCAATGCAGCGGTATTGCCTATACGAGATATCTTTCGGATAAATAATGAAATTATTCGGTTGTGTGGCAAATTTAGTCTAACACAAAATGTCTTTTTGTGCAACAATAAGGAGATATAATAAAAAAACGGACGGGGAAACCGTCCGATATTTGTTGTGTTTTGTGATTTTATTTCATGTAAATTCCGAGGCGGACGGATAATACCGCCGCGATAAAAAGTTTCACAAGGTCGGGCACAATATACGGCACCACGCAAAGCAAAAGCGCGCTTTTCACGCCGATACTGCCGACGTTTTTCCCGTAAACCGTGATAAACCATGCCGTACCGAAAACGTAACATATCGTAAGCCCCAGAATATTTGCGGCGAAAAACACGCCGATTCGAGCGAATTTGTTTTTCACGGGGATAAGTTTTGCAAGCCCCGAAATCACGACGGCGAAAGCGAAACCGAAAATATATCCGCCCGTCGCGCCCATAAGCGCGGGCACGCCCGATTTGAACCCCGCAAAAACCGGAACGCCGATAAGCCCCAGAAGAATATAAATAAGGATTGTCAACAGTCCTTTTTTCCAGCCGAGAATACCGCCGATTGCCGCAACCGCAAGCGTTTGCAACGTAAAGGGCACGTCGCCGACGGGGATTGAAATCCACGCGCAAACGGTAACGACCGCAACGCCCAGCGCAACGTAGGTAAGATCCCTTGTTTTCGACGGGCGGTCGGCGTCTGAAAAGGTGTTTTCGCAATTTATGGCAACGTCTTTTTTCATATCGGAAATATTTTATCGTTTCTCGGCGAAGTTGTCAATACCCAATATTATATATCTGCATATACATCCGACATTGTACAAAAATTAACGATCCCGCAATAATAATGTTTGCAAAACGCGCGCGCATAGTGTAGAATATCAAGTGAAATAATCAAAGGACGGACTAATATGAAATACGGCAAAATCAATCACGTCGGTATCGTCGTCAAAGACTGGAACGAGGCAACCGACAGATACGGCAAACTTTTCGGCATTAAACACTGGTATGAAATCGTCACCGACGAGGGCACTTTCGACCTTAAATACCACGGCGAAAAAAAGGACTGCAAGGTCCGCATCTTCTACGGCGGAAAGGGCACGACCAAACTTGAAATCATCGAAACTCAGGGCGAAAAGAATATTTACGATTACTTTTACGAAAAGCGCGGCGAGGCGGCGCATCACCTTATGTATATGACGAAAGACCTTGACAGGACGATTAAGGAGTTTTCGGAAAACGGATACAAAGTGTTCCAGAGCGCGACGTTTTCAAGCGGCGGCGCGAAAATCCGCTACGCCTACATGGGCAAGGACGAAGACGGGCTTATTTTTGAATTCGTCGAGTGTTCCATCACCAAACATATCAAAAAAGGCGACATGCCTTTCGAGATGCAAATCGGCGCTCTTACGGGCAGCTATAAAAAAGTCAAATAAGGAGAAACGCTTATGGACATCAGAGAAATTTTGAATCATTGCGACCACACTTTGCTTGCGCAGACCGCAACGTGGGAAGAAATCAAGGCGATTCTGGACGACGGCATAAAATATCACGTCGCGTCGTGCTGTATTCCCCCGTCATTCGTGAAGCGCGCGAAAGAGTACGTCGGGGACAAACTCAGCATTTGCACGGTCATCGGGTTCCCCAACGGCTACAACACCGCCGACGTCAAACTCTTTGAGACGGAACAGGCTCTGAAAGAGGGCGCGGACGAAATCGATATGGTTGTCAATATCGGCGACGTGAAAGAGCATAACTTTGAAAAAGTTACCGACGAAATCAGACTTCTGAAAAACGCCTGCGGCAAAAAAGTCCTGAAAGTCATCATCGAAACCTGCCTGTTGACCGACGAAGAAAAAATCGCAATGTGCAAAGCCGTTACCGACGCACATGCCGATTATATCAAAACGTCGACGGGATTTTCAAAGGCGGGCGCAACTTTTGAAGACGTGGAACTTTTCAAAAAACACGTCGGAAAAGACGTGAAAATCAAGGCGGCGGGCGGTATCGCGTCCCTTGACGACGCCGAAAAATTCCTTTCTCTCGGCGCAGACCGACTCGGCACGAGCCGTATCGTTAAAATCGCAAAAGCAAACGAAAATAAATGAGGTAAATTATGAGAAATATCCCCACACCCCACAACAGTGCAAATATCGACGATTTTGCAAAAACCGTCCTTATGCCGGGCGATCCCCTTCGCGCGAAATTCATTGCGGAAAACTTTTTGGAAGACCCCGTACTCGTCAACGGCGTGCGCGGTATTAACGGATATACCGGTATGTACAACGGCAAAATCGTGTCCGTCATGGCGTCGGGCATGGGCATGCCGTCGATCGGCATTTATTCGTACGAACTTTTCAATTTTTACAACGTCGAAAACATCATAAGAATCGGCAGCGCGGGCGCGATCTCCGACGAGGTCAACCTTCGCGATATCGTCATCGGACAGGGCGCTTGCACCAACAGCAATTACGCAAGTCAGTTCAATCTTCCCGGCACGTACGCGCCGATCGCAAGTTATAAACTCCTGAAACAGGCGGTCGATTTTGCACAAGACGCGGGCGTCAATTATAAGGTCGGCAATCTGTTTTCGTCGGACACCTTTTACGACGACGCGGCAAGCCTTTCCGACTGGCGTAAAATGGGCGTGCTTGCGGTTGAAATGGAAAGCGCCGCGCTTTATATGAACGCAGCGCGCGCCGGCAAGAACGCGCTGTGCATCTGCACCATTTCGGATTGTCCGTTCACAGGGGAAAGTTGCACTGCCGAAGAAAGACAGAATACTTTCACCGATATGATGGAAATCGCACTTAAAATTGCGGAAATAAATGATTAAACGTGTTTTTTTGATTGTTTTGGATAGTTTGGGAGTCGGCGAACTTCCCGACGCGTACAAGTTTCACGACGAGGGAAGCAACACTTTGCGCGCGATTAGAACGTCAAAGTTTTTTGTGGGAGATAACCTGAAAAAACTTGGAATGTTCAACATCGACGGCGTTGAAGGCGGCATCGAAAATCCGACGGGCGTTTATGCGAGGCTTTCCGAAAAATCGGCGGGCAAGGACACTACCGTCGGGCACTGGGAAATCGCTGGGCTCGTGTCGGAAAATCCGCTGCCCACGTTCCCCGACGGCTTTCCGAAAGAAGTCATCGACGAGTTTGAAAAACAGACCGGCAGAAAAACTTTGTGCAATAAGCCGTATTCCGGCACGGAAGTCATAAAAGACTTTGGAAAAGAACACGTCGACACGGGCGCGCTCATCGTTTATACGTCCGCCGACAGCGTGTTCCAGATTGCCGCGCACGAGGACGTCGTCCCCGTGAAAGAACTGTATCGTTATTGCGAAATCGCAAGGAAGATTCTGACGGGTAAATACGGCGTCGGAAGGGTAATCGCACGACCTTTCGTAGGCAGTTATCCGGACTTTGTCCGCACCGAAAATCGCCACGACTTTTCCTTAACGCCTCCCGGCGACACCATGCTCGATCTTATCGAAAGAAAAGGACTGGACACGATCGGCGTCGGAAAGATTTACGATATTTTCAACGGAAAGGGCATAAAGGAAACTTATCATATCCGCGATAACGCCGACGGCATGCGCGTTACGAAAGAACTGCAAGAAAAGGACTTCAACGGGCTTTGCTTTGTGAATCTTGTGGACTTCGATATGAAATACGGTCACAGAAACGACGTGGACGGATATGCAAAAGCCGTCGCCGAATTCGACGCGTGGCTCCCGACGTTTATTAAGGATATGAAAGCCGACGACGTTTTGATGATAACGTCCGACCACGGCTGCGATCCGCTCACGCCCAGCACCGACCACAGCAGAGAATATATTTTCCTGCTTGCGACGGGCAAAACGCTGAAAGAAAACGTCAACCTTGGCACGTTGGACGGGTACAGCGACATCTCGGCAACGATACTCGACGCGTTTGGCATCGAAAACACTTTGCAGGGAAAAAGTTTCCTGAAACAAATCGAAAAACAGCAATGATTATTATCTGTTGGCATAGCCTCGGATTTTTAATAAAATTCCGACAGCCGCAAGACAACAGTTATCTTTTTTGAAGAAAGTACCTTTGCGACGAGGTCGAAGGTATGCGCGAATTGCACGTGGGTATGGCGAAAAAATGATGGATTATAAAAGTTTGATCAGAAAAGCAATGCAGGCGTCCGAAAGGGCGTATTCCCCGTACTCTCACTTTAAGGTGGGGGCGGTGCTTGTCGCAAAAGACGGGCGCGAATACGAGGGCGCGAATATCGAAAACGCCTCCTTTTCCGTCACGAATTGTGCGGAACGAGTTGCGCTCGGCAAGGCGATTTTCGACGGCGCACGGGAGTTTCGTGCGATTGTCGTCGTCGGACACAAGGACGGACAACCTTTCGATTACTGCGCTCCGTGCGGCGTTTGTCGTCAGGCTCTGACGGAATTCAACGACGGCAGTATGGAGGTCGTTTTGGCAAAATCGGAAGATGAATATAAAGTTTTGACGCTTAAAGACGTTATACCGCTTGCTTTCACGGAGGTTAACTTATGAGAATGTACGATATTATCAAGAAAAAACGCGACGGCGGCACGCTTACGAAAGAAGAAATCGAGTTCTTCATTTCGGGTTACGTTGCGGGCGATATCCCCGATTATCAGGCGTCGGCGCTTCTTATGGCGATATACTTTCGCGGGATGAACGTCGACGAAACCACGTGTCTGACGCTTGCAATCACGAATTCGGGCGACAAGGTCGATTTGTCCGGCATCAAAGGCTTTAAGGCGGACAAACATTCGACGGGCGGCGTCGGCGACAAAACCACGCTTATCGTTGCGCCTATCGTGGCTTCCGCAGGCGTTAAGGTCGCAAAAATGAGCGGCAGGGGGCTTGGTCATACGGGCGGCACCGTCGATAAACTCGAATCTATCCCGGGATATGAAACTTCCCTTTCGCGCGAAAGATTCTTTGAAATCGTGAATACCGTCGGGTGCAGCGTCATCGGTCAGAGCGGGGAACTTGCGCCCGCAGACAAAAAACTGTACGCGCTCCGCGACGTAACGGCAACCGTCGACAAACGCCCGCTTATCGCATCCAGCATTATGGGCAAAAAACTCGCCTCGGGCGCGGACGGCATCGTTCTGGACGTCAAAGTCGGCAGCGGCGCGTTCAATAAAACCTTTGACGAAGGGCTCGCGCTTGCAAAAATTATGGTCAATATCGGCAATAAGGCGGGCAAAATCACAAGGGCGGTCATCACGAATATGGATAAACCGCTGGGCTACGCCGTCGGAAACGCCATCGAGGTCAAGGAAGCCGTCGAAATCCTAAAAGGAAACGGCGATAAGGAACTCAAAGAAATCTGCATCGAACTTGCAAGCAATATGCTGTATATCGCGGGACGCGGCAGCCTTGAAAACTGCAAAAAAATCGCAACCGCAAAACTCGAAAACGGCGACGCATTCGAAACCTTCAAGGCGATGGTTCAGGCGCACGGCGGCGATACGTCGTACGTCGACAATCCCGAAAAATTCCCCCTTGGCAAGTTTTCGCGCGACGTCAAAGCCGATAAAAGCGGCTATATCGTCAATATGGACTGCGAAAAGTACGGGCTTACAAGCCTTGCTCTCGGCGCGGGGCGCAACAAAAAAGAAGACAATATCGACTTTGCGGCAGGGCTTGCCGTAAGAAAGAAAACAGGCGACTTTGTGGAAGTCGGCGACGTCCTTGCAACCCTTTATACCTCGGACGAATCGAAACTCGACGCGGCGGAAGAAATTCTGAAATCCGCTTTGTCGTTCGGCGACGTCAAACCGCCCGAAGTCCCCATTATCCTCGGCAGAGTGAAATAATATGTACAACGACCTGAAATCGGCAATCGAGTTTTTCAAAAACGACAAATTCGCGGCTTCGACCGGCGTTGAAATTCTGTCTGTCGAAAAGGGCAGCGCCGTTTGCGCGCTTGAAATTTTGCAAGGTCACGTCAACTCGGACGGGTTCGTGCAGGGCGGGGTAATCTTTACGCTTGCCGATTCCGCTTTCGCCGTCGCCGCAAATCTTGGTACCGCGGACGATTGCTGCGTCGTTACCACACAAAGTAATATCAATTTCCTTTCGTCAGCCGCTTCGGGGAAACTCCTTGCCGAAGCCGTTTGCGTACGCGACGGACACAGCGTTTCGGTTTATAAGGTTACCGTGTCCGACGAAGCGAAAAATCCGATTGCCTTCGCGACGTTCACCGGATATAAGGTCAAAAAATAATTAATTTTTCCGCATTTTTGCGGTTTTTTGGAAATTATGTGCATTTTCAGACTGTTTTTGAAAAAAGACGAAAAACCCGCCGAAAATTCCACCGATTCCGTCGTCCCGACGCCCGACGATATAGATGAGCTGGAATCTTTCGACGATATTTTCGACGACGACTGACTTTTATTCGCTTTCACGTATATTTTGCGCTATTTCGGCGAATATCGTTTGACAACGCCTTGTAAATTAAGTATAATTTTAGCGTTGTAAAATTTAATATCTTTTGGAGAAATCGCCTAGTTGGTCGAGGGCGCACGACTGGAAATCGTGTAACCGTGAGAAACGGTTCGAGAGTTCGAATCTCTCTTTCTCCGCCAATCAAAACCTAAATCGAATACGAGAGTGTTTGGTTTAGGTTTTTTGTTTGCAAAAATGCAGTATTCTTTAGCGTTTTGGGTTGTCTATGTGCCGTCGTTTTGGTCTTTTCGGGGTTCGTATGTGTGTGTTCGTATCGCTTTATCCGTAGCATTTGCAGACGGTTTTATGCCGCGAAAGGTTCTTGACGTGAGAAAGGAGTGTGTCAGGCTATCTTGCCAAAGGCAAACGAAAAGCCCCTTTGGGGCTGTCGGTTGGCGGTTTATTTGCCTATCGACACGCTCCTGAGAGGCTCAGGTCAAGAACACCGTGGAATAAATCGTCTGCGTATGTATCAAATACGCATTATAAGTCTGAAATCTTTTAAGCCGTAATACTTTTTGTTTTGTATCACATACGGCATTTTGACGTTTTTGTCGTAAAAAGAAAAACCCTGACTTTCGTCAAGGTTTATCGTCTTTGGTGTGTTGTAGATAATTATCATTTTGTCGTCATACAACTGAATTTCTTTTACGAAGTAATTTATCAGTTGTAGCGGCTCTTTTTCAAGCGCAGATTTGTAATAATCAATTATTTGTTCTTTGGAAAGCCTGAACGCCGTCTGAGATTTTTCAATCGTCAATCGCTTTTCGATGTCGGTCAGTTTTTCTTCGAGTTCTCGCATACGTTTCATAACCGTTGCGCTTTGTCCGCCTAATTCTATGGCTTGCATAATGTTGTTTATCGTATTCTCGGTTTGGCGTTTCTCTTTTATGAGATTTGTCAGAACCGAGTTTTGTTTTATTCGGTTTTCCTGCACTTGCAGTAAATACGTTGCCATTTTGTCTAATATTTCGGGGTGTTGCATTTGTTCGCATACGTTGTCAAGCACATATTTTTCGAGTATTTCTTTTCTGACTTGGGATTTTTTACAACCGCTTTGGTGTTTTCGTCCCAAACATTTGTAATAACGTATTTTTTGTCCGTTTTTAGCCGTACCGCATTCCGCAGAGATAGGACTGCCGCAATATCCGCATTTAATTTTGTTGCGAAGTAAATACACGACTTCAACACTACGAGTTCCGTATTTATTTGTTTCGGTCTTTCGTCTTACGTTTTCGTAAATCTCCGTCGGCACGATTTGTGGATACATATTTGTAAAAACTTCGTTGCCGTGTCTGTAAATACCCGCATACTTTTCGTTTTTGAGTATGTTGTAGACGGTATTTCTCGCAAACTTTTTACCGCGGTTGAAAATACCTCGTTCGGTAAGCGTTTTTATTATGTCTTTAACGTAAACGCCTTGCGCGTATTGGTCGTAAATAAACCTTACTACTTCGGCTTTTTCTTCGTCAATCACGACTTTATGATTTTCTACTTTATAGCCATAAATGATAGTTCCGCCTGTAAAGTTGCCTTTTTGTCTTGTTTCGTTCATTCCGCGCTTTACCTTTTGAGAAAGTTCGGCAGAATAATATTCGGCGTAGCCCTCAATCATACTTTCAAGTATAATTGCCTCGGGGCTGTCGGGAATATATTCGGTAGCGGAAACGACTTTAACGCCGTTGTCTTTAAGTGTTTTCTTGTGTTTCGTGGTTTCGTATTTATTACGCGAAAACCTATCGAATTTGTAAACGAGTACGACATTGAAATCGTGTTTTTTGCTATCTTCTATCATCTGACGGAAGTCGGGACGATTGTCGTTAGTGCCCGTCATAGCACGGTCTATATAGGTTCTTAAAATGAGTATGTCGTTGTTTTTCGCATACTCGTTACATACACGGAGTTGTCCCTCTATGGACTGTTCCGTTTGGCTGTCGCTCGAATAACGAGCATAAATAACTCCAGTTTTCAAAATTTGTTACTCCTTTAATTTTATTTTTTTAGATTTGTCTTTCGACGGGAAACGAAAAAACGAAAACGTATGCAAATTTTGCTTACATTTTAGTCTTAATTCTTTCTCGTCAAGGGTTGCGCCAAGCAATGCACTTTACCCTTGACGAAAAAGTCGTTTTCGTTTAACATTTCCCGATCCGAAAGACTAATTAGTTGCAATGCGGCAACTGCGATATAATTTCTTTGCTTACTTTTCCGAGAATTTCGCCCTCGTTGATACAGGTAAAGTTATCGAAAAGCAATACCTTGCGGTCATCAACTCCGAAAGCGCATATAACATCTTCGTCCAAAACGTCCGAGCGGAAGTAAGTCGGCAATTTCCCGCCATAGACTAAACGCTCGCCGGACTTTTCTATATACTTCGTTATGTATTTTGCTGCCTCGGAAATATCGTCCTGTGTGGCAATGTCTTTGAAGTCGGTACGCCCGAATTGTTTCAGAAAGTGCGTGTTTTGGTATGTCGTTTGCATACGGTGGTTTCGCGTGTCGTAGTCTTTTACTTCTTCGAGTTTTCCTATCATTTTGTCGTCGGGGATATAGAAAATGCCGTGGAAATGTAGTCTGTTCGTATCTTCGCCGCGCTCCCATACTCCGACGTATTTCCAACCGTTACGGGCAACAAGGTGTTTCAGAGTGTTAGATAACTTTTTGCGGAACGTTTCTTCGGTGTGAAGTTCGTTCGAGTAGGTAAAAGTTACGAAAAAATTCCAGTCCTGCAAACGCAATTTTCGCATAAGCCTTACTTTGCGTTTAATGGCGTTGGTTTGCATTCGTTCGGTGTGTTTCTCGACGAAAGCGTTTAATTCGGCTTTATCCTTGAAATCGTCTTTCAAAGCGGCTTTTATATGCGCCTTGCGTTCTCGCTTGGGTAGCGATTGGCTCTCTTTATATGCCGTTTCAAAGCGTTCTTTCGGGGTTTCGGGCGGCGTTACATCTGCCGTCGACTGTTGTTTAATTTGTTTAACGGCGCGCCTTTTGCAGCCTTTTCCGCTTGGAAACGCTCCTTGCGGTATTCCGACGTAATGACCGCCATCATAATAGATTTTCATATTTGCGTAATTCATAGTTTTTACTCCTTGTGATTTAGATTTTTTGTATGGCGAAAGAAAATAAAAAACGGCAGAATACGAAACACCATACAATTTCATACTCTGCCGTTTACAGTTCGGTTTAATTACAATTTAATTCAGTTCAATTCGGTTAGTTCAATTCATAAATAGATTTCCGTTCAGTTCCTTTCATTTCGTTTATGTTATCGCTTTTTAGCGTTATTTTCTCATTTATATTTTTCTATTTACTCGGTTTAGTTTATTTAGTTTTTTTTGCGTAATTCTTTCGGCTTTTAAGTCAGGTTTCGTTTTTGTTTTCGGTTTGCGTTTGTTGGTGCAGTTCGACTATCCTTGAAAAGATACTTTCAAAGAAAGTGCGTTTTTCGCCGTCGGTCAACGCCTCTAAATCAGGCTCGCCGACGGCTACGACTTTCAACTCGGTTTGCAGCATTTTTTCGTCCTCCTTTTTTTGAAATAGATTTTATTACCCGAACTCGCAAGATTTCTGCGACTTCGAGAAAATAATATTTCGTAAATACGACAAATCTTGTCGCATTCACAAAAAAGGAATAGAAAAAGGACGTAATACGACTGTAAAATTTCGTACTTCGCCCTTAAAATGCCGCCTCTGACCCTGTTTTCACGGGTGTAATGCTTTTCGCTATCTGTCCTTACGCCGTTTGATAGTTAATTCGCTCCTGACTTAAAAACTCGGCTTGCTATTCTTGCTATACGCCTTTGACTATTCGATTGCGTTACAACTATACCACGGAAAATTGGCAAATACAAGGACATTGATGTGACCGAAATGTACCAAAATGTGATGTCGTTGTAACATCTATGATTATATCATACGCCAATGAAAAAGCGTGAATGGGTTGAAGTAGGTTTTGCGTGGATTTTTGATGTTTTCAGGGAGTGAAGTCATACTCAAGCAGGACTAAAAAATGGTTTTTGCGGCAGTAAAAAAGGACGGCGCAGGAAAACACCGCCCGAAACAAAACGCAACCGAAAACACTTGGAAGAAAGAATAGGAGCAAAAACTCAAAATTTAGCCGACGAGCGAAGAATTATGGGGCGATTCGCCAAGCGGTTTAGCGGCGAACGCCCCGTTTCGCTCGGCTTTGAGTTGACCTTTTTATCCGAGTTTAAGTGAGTTGTTAGGCGGGTGCTTGACCGCGCCGCGAAGCGGCGCGCTTGTATAAGTCAAGCACCCGCCAAAGTGCCATTTGAAGTTTTTCAAGAATTCTACGTCTGCAAACTCAATAGCGGTTGAAAAATTTAGAGAAATATGCTATAATGTAGAAAATAATTATTGGAGGGTGCCTTAAATGAACTTAATTAGTTTGTTCAGCGGTTGCGGCGGTTTGGATTTAGGCTTTGAAAAGGCAGGCTTTAATGTTGCCGTAGCAAACGAATTTGACCCGACGATATGGGCAACTTTCAAGGTAAATCATCCCAATACTAAGTTAATAGAAGGCGATATTCGCAAAATTAAAGATACAGATTTTCCCGACAATATTGACGGAATAATCGGCGGACCGCCTTGTCAATCTTGGTCTGAAGCAGGCGCACAACGTGGAATCGACGATTTGCGCGGTCAACTTTTTTATGAATACATAAGGATATTAAAAAGTAAACAGCCGAAATTTTTCCTTGCAGAGAATGTAAGCGGTATGTTGCTCGGCAGACATTCCGAGGCTGTTAAAAATATTATTGAACTGTTCAAAGAATGCGGTTATAACGTAACCGTTACTTTAGTAAACGCTAAAGACTATGGTGTGCCACAAGAGCGCAAGCGTGTTTTTTACATCGGCTTTAGAAACGATTTGAATATTGATTTCGAATTTCCTCAAGGTTCCACAAAAGACAACAATAAAAAAATAACGCTTCGCGATACAATTTGGGATTTACAATTCACAGCAGTTCCTGCCGGTGATAAAAATTACCATAACCCTAATGCAGTCAATAATAACGAATACTTTACGGGGGCGTTTTCGCCTATATTTATGAGTCGCAACAGAGTAAAATCTTGGGACGAACAAGCATTCACGGTTCAAGCATCAGGCAGGCAATGTCAAATACACCCGCAAGCCCCGAAAATGACTTTCATTTCTCAAAATCATCGTGAATTTGTAAAAGGCAAAGAACACTTATATCGTAGAATGACTATTCGTGAAATTGCACGTATTCAAGGTTTTCCCGATACGTTCAAATTTATTTACGATTATACGGACAACGCCTATAAAATGATTGGCAATGCAGTTCCCGTAAATCTCGCCTACGAGGTTGCGGTAGCGATAAAACAAGCATTACAAGCGAAGGAGGAAAAATGAGCGAACAAAGCAATAATCAAGGTCGTGCTTATGAATTTATTTGCCTGTTGACTTTATCTCAAGAAATCAACAAAATTCGCAAGGCTGAAATTGAGGTTAATAGCGCATATCACGCCGCTGAACACGCTTGGAATACGATTTCTGATGAATTAAAGTCTATCCTTGTGCAAAGTGCTACTGCCGCTGTATCTACTATTTTTGATATGGAACCTATGATTGTCGAAAATAGCGATGATATTCTTTTCCTAAAGATTCAAACTGACAACGAAGGAAAAGAAGGTGATGTCAGAGATATAGTGATTGCTCGCAAAGACGTAAAATGGGAAATCGGCCTGAGCCTTAAACATAATCATTTTGCTGTAAAGCATAGCCGTTTGGCAAAAGGCTTGGATTTTGGTAATAAATGGTTTGGTATCCCTTGTTCTGAAAACTATTGGAACGATATTAAGCCAATTTTCAATTATTTGACAGAACAAAAGGCTGACAATAAAAAATGGAATGAATTGCCGTCTAAAGATATATCGGTATACGTTCCTCTTTTGCAGGCATTTATGGATGAACTTAATCGTAGTAATGCGTTAGATTCTTCCGTTCCGCAAAAAATGGTTGAGTATTTACTTGGCGAGTTTGATTTTTACAAAGTTATCAGTATTGATTCAAAGCGTATCACTCGTATTCAATCGTATAATATGCACGGTCAACTTAACCGAGCAAGCAAAACAATAAAACCGCAAATACATATTCCTGAGGCTTGTCTGCCCACTCGTATTGTAAATCTTGAATTTAAGCCAAATAGCACAAACACGGTAGAGTTATATATGGACGGTGGTTGGCAATTCAGTTTCCGTATACATAATGCGGCTACAAAAGTCGAAACAAGTTTGAAATTCGACATTCAAATTGTCGGAATGCCAACTACGATTATTACTATCAATTGCAGTTGGAATTAAATTCAATATATAAAATTGTGGTTCATTACAATTGTTTTAAGCTTTAATTAAAAGAAAATGATAAGGAGTATGTTTATGGCGAGCAATGTTAATACAGCTTTTTCCGAATTTTTGAATTCAATAGTAAATGTAAAAAAAGAAGAATCGGATAAAGCGAAGAAAAGTAGGGATTTTTTACTGGAACAAATACAAAGTGTGAGTGCTAATGGCGTTTTCTTGTCCCTTGCCCCACAATATAATTCATTTTTCGGTTCATTTGCACGCAAAACAAAAATTCAGCCGCTTGACGATATTGATATTATAATTGGTTTGTCAGGCGATTTTTTGCAGATGGAAGGATATGAATGGAATAATATTACTTTAAAAGTCAAAAACGATTGTTCAGATAGACGAATTATTGACTCTTCAGATAAATTTACTCAATATTGGGGGCTTCCGATTTATCAATTAAATTCAAATATAGTAAAAAATAAACTTGTATCTGCACTGAAAAACATTCCGCAATACGAAAAATCGGAAATTCATGCACGAGGAGAAGCTGTAACATTGAAACTAAAATCGTATTCATGGAATTTTGATATCGTCCCCGCTTTCTATTGTTCTGGAAATGGAGTGCCTTATTATTTGATTCCAAATGGTTATGGTAAATGGAAGAAAACCAATCCAAAAACTGAGCAAGACAGATTGTCTAAGTTGAATGCGAAATTCAATGGCATTGTTCTTTCAACTATAAGATTAGTAAAGTATTGGAATCGTCGTGGACAAATGCCTAATATAACATCATATGTTCTAGAAACTATGGTTCTTGATTATTTTACACAAACGAATAATAGCGTTTATAGCAACGGTAAATGTTATGACTATCCTGATATGCATTTTAGAGATGCTTTATTATATATTGCAAACAATATTATGTGTTCGGTACAGGACAGTAAGGGGATACAAGGGAACATAAATACGCTCACATATGAACAAAGGCTTAAAATAAAAACACGAGCAAACAATGATTATTATAAATCGTGCAATGCAGTTAATGCTGAAATACATGAAAAAAACAATCATAAATCTATAGATATTTGGCGTGATATATTTGGAGATGATTTCCCGAAGTATGGCTAAAAAACAACATAAAATATTTAAGAGACAGAATGAATCAGCTATGCAGCAATTAATTGTTGCGCAACACTATACTTATACAAATGCAAAGCACTGGTGCTTTATTTTGTTTTGTATATTAGTTGTCTTTCCCATAGGAATCAATATCGCATTGTTTTTTGACTTACCTGATTTCGCAACTGGAATTTTGGCGTTGTCTTCGCTTGTGTTGTTGATTTTAGGCGAAATAATCAGGGATTATGTTCAAGGTCAAAAACAACGTGCCGCAATGCTACAACAAAAATTTGACACCTATGTTTTCAATATAGTTAACCAATATGGCATAGATGAAAATATAATCGCTGAACAATTAGAAAAATATAAGAATAAAGATTGGAACAGAAAAAAAGATTGGTATCAAAACTATGAAAACATGCAAGACGAAAAAGCGGTATTCTATTGTCAAAAAGAAAATATCGATTGGACAAATGCCATCGGTAATAAGTATTGCGGTTTTCTATTAATATCATTAACGGTCATACTACTATCGTTCATTGTAAACTTTATAATACACAACAGCTCATTTATAAGGGTAATATCTATTATATTGGCAATGGTCCCACTGGTTTCCTATGGGATATCCAGTTACAAGAAGATAAAACATGATAATTATGAATTGGCGAGAATTAATGGATTTATCAATGAAATTGATAATGATTTAAATACAATGAACGAGTTTGATTTAAAAAACAGGATTAATGTTTTACAGGTGATGATTTACGGTTTTAGACAAACGAAATATCTTATACCTGACTGGTTTGAAAACATTTATCATAAGCGTAGGCAAGCAATAGAAACTCGCAAAGCAAGAAACCATATTGTTGCTGACAAAAAAAGAAATGATAAAACGTGAATATATAGGAGTAATTGCAAATGATAAAAAAAGACATGTTCAAACATATAGTTGCAATCCGTACAGCAAAAAATAATAGTATAATTGGTGGAACTGGATTCTTTATAAAAACCGAGGATAAAATCTATTTAGTTACAGCAAATCATGTAGCTCGAGATACTACTATACAAACAGATATTTGGGTACGCAATCTTGTAACTGGTATGCCAACTTCATTTAAAATAAGCCAACTAAATCCAATGGTTATTTGGCTATATCATCCAACTGCAGACATTGCGATACTAGAAGTAACCAAAACAAAAGACATAGATTTAGCACAGTACATTCTTGACTTACAATTATTTGTTAACGACTTCAATATTATTCCCGAAAGAGAATCAACTTTAACTATGTATGGAATGCCAGATGTTTATACTGACTTAACATTTAGTCCATTTACTTGCGATAGCAAACCGGCTTCAGATTTGTGGGTTTCATATTTTGAAATAACAGGAAGTATGTATAAATGTTTTATGCTTGACAAACCTTCAACTCAAGGATTCAGCGGCGGTCCAGTTGTTTGCTTGGAAAACCCTGAAAAACCAATTTTTTATGGTATTATACACGGAACAATAAACGATGACACTGGAGGAAAACTTGCAGTTGTGGTTCATAGTGCCTATTTGTTTGAATTAATTCAATATGCGCAAGAAAACCAATAAATTCGATTTACGTTACTAACGCTCCGCCAAAAAAACCCGACGTTTCAGTCGGGTTTTTTGCCGTCAAAAGAGAGATTCTGTGCAATCAAACAAACATTGATTGCACACGACGGCTGCGCCGCCGAACTCTCCGTTGCACGCTCCACTAACGCGAGTAAACTCGCTCGTTCCCGCTGTAAGGCGAATCTCTCTTTCTCCGCCAAAAAAACCCGACGTTTCAGTCGGGTTTTTTGCCGTCAAAAGAGAGATTCTGTGCAATCAAACAAACATTGATTGCACACGACGGCTGCGCCGCCGAACTCTCCGTTGCACGCTCCACTAACGCGAGTAAACTCGTCCGTTCTCGCTGAAAGGCGAATCTCTCTTTCTTCAAAACTCGCGGAGCAGAAGAGATGTTTGTTGCAAAGCAACAACTGACCTCTCTTTATTTGAGGTAAAGATTTGTTTTGTTGGCATACCCAAGACAGTATTCGTTAGGGCAGTAAGCGGAAAGTTTCTATGCAAACTCTCCGCGCGTTATGGTCAACCTTTTATTCGATTATTTGACCGTCGGTGGAAATAGTTACCACTCTCCAGGGAAGGAATTTGCCGCTATTTTGCAACGCGGTCTTTACGGCGTTTTCTATCCCGCCGCAGCACGGGACTTCCATTCGTACGACGGTTACGCTTTTAATTGAGTTTTCGGCAATAATAGCCGCGAGTTTCTCGGCATAGTCTACGCTATCGAGTTTAGGACAACCTACGAGAGTAATTCGATTGCGAATAAACTCGTTATGGAAATCAGCGTAGGCATAAGCTGTGCAGTCCGCCGCAACGAGAAGGTTTGCATTTTCAAAATAAGGCGCGTTCACGGGTACGAGTTTAATCTGTACAGGCCATTGCGACAGTTGACTGCTTACCGATACGCGTTGCGCGACAGTGCTTGGATCGTGCTTGATTATCTTGGATTGTGTGCCGGGGCAACCGCACGGCAATCTTTGTCCGAGTTTTTGCATTTTGGCTTGTTTCACCGCTTGTTCGTCGTATGCCGGAGCATCTCTTTCTTCAAACGTAATTGCGGCCGTGGGACAAGCAGGCAAACAATCTCCGAGTCCGTCGCAATAGTCTTCGCGAACAAGCTTTGCTTTGCCGTTTACCATAGCGATTGCGCCTTCATGGCAGGCATTCGCGCACGCACCGCAACCGTTACACTTTTTTTCATCGATTTTAATTATTTTTCTTATCATTTTTTACCTCCGTAAACTTCGTTTGCTTGTCTTTATGTTCAAAGTATAGTACAATCCATTTGTAATGTATGTTGAAATTTCAACAAACGGAGGCTTTTGTGAATAATTTTATTGAAATATTAACCGAGTGTCGATTATTTCTGGGCGTGGATCGCGACAATCTCTTTAAAATGATCGGTTGCCTTGGGGCAAAAACAAAAAAATTTACCAAAGATCAATTTATATTATCGGAAGGTAATGAGGCGAAATATATAGGTGTCGTGTTGTCGGGAGAAGCACAAATCATAAGAACCGACTTGTTCGGCAACAGAACTATTCTTGCAAGAGTTGTTCCGTCGCAGTTATTCGGAGAATCTTTCGCTTGTGCCGATATGAAATCGATTCCCATAAACGTTGTGGCGACAAGCGATTGCGAAGTAATGTTGATAGACGCAAAACGCATTACGCAAACCTGCAATGGCGCGTGCGCGTTCCATAGCAAAATGATTTATAATTTATTAAAAGTCGTTGCCGAAAAAAATATAATTTTTCATGAAAAAATCGAGATAACGTCCAAACGCACCACCCGCGAAAAACTAATGACTTATCTGCAAATACAGGCGAAAAAAGAGGGAAATAGCACTTTCGATATACCTTTTGCCAGGCAGGACCTTGCCGATTATCTCGAAGTGGAGCGAAGCGGTTTGTCTGTGGAAATAAGTAAATTACGAAAAGAAGGACGGATAGAAAATTATCGAAACACTTTCAAACTCTTGTCGCAAAACGAACGGGAATAAACTTAAATCGGACACGCGTTTATAAATTAGCGACGGCGCAATAATCGGCGCAAAATCCGTCGTATCAAAAAATGTGCCGCCTACGCCGCATAACGCCGTTAACGAAAACCCGACAGAACAGTCGGGTATTTTGCCGTCAAAAGAGAGATTACGGTAATTGTATTTAATATATAAGGCGTAAATAATTGATAATCAATAAATCGCGAGAAAGTGTGAGTTGTTTGCACGATTTTCAAAAAATGTACTTTTGTGCGATAAATCGGTTGACAAAGCGAAAGTTTGTTGATAATATGATAACAACAATTAAGAGGCGCAAAGCTTATGAGTAACCGCTCCGCAACGGATTGAAGGGGCGAGGGAAAGGAAGTTTTGCCGAAACGGGAAGTCTTATCCGGAAGATTTTGCCGTTGGGTTGCAGGGAAATACGTTGCAAACTGTCGCAAGGGAACTTGCGGAGCGCTTGATGTTAAATATTGATAGTTTTATCATTTTTGCATTTATTGTATCCGTTAGTTTCCGCTAACGGATTTTTGTTATTGAAAAAATTTTCAGATAAAGGAGTAACTAAAATGAAAAAAGTAATTACTACGATTGTTTCCGTAATGCTCGTGTCTTTGTTGCTTGTCGGCGCGGTGTTCTGTTTCACCGGTTGCCAGAACAAGAAAGATGACAGCAAACTGTACGTCGGTATGGAATGCGGATATGCTCCCTTTAACTATACCCAGACGGACGCTTCCAACGGCGCGGTCAAAATCTCGAACGCGGACGGCTACGCAAACGGCTATGACGTTATGATTGCGAAAAAAATCGCAGAAGCCCTTGGAAAAGAACTTGTTATCGTAAAATACACATTCGACGCGCTTATCCCCGCCGTCAACGCAAAATCGCTGGATATGATCATTGCGGGTATGAGCCCCACCGCCAAAAGAAAAGAAGCCATTGATTTCTCCGACGCATACTACACAAGCCAACTTGTCATCGTCGTAAGAAAGGACGGGGCATTTGCAAACGCAACGAAACTTGCCAACTTTAACGGCGCAAAAATCGCAGCGCAAATCGGCACTTTCCACAACGACGCATTGCAAGCGCAGGCAAGTGAATACGGCATTTTGCCTCAAACCCCTATGAAAGATTTCCCCGCGCTTATCACCGCTCTTACATCCAAAACTATCGACGGTTACGTTGCGGAAGAACCCGGTGCAAAAGCGGACTGTGCGGCAAACAAAGAGCTTACCTATATCCCTCTTAAAAATAACGTTACCGGTTTTTCGGCATCTCCCGAAGACGTGCAAATCGCAATCGGTTTGATTAAAAACAGCAGTATCAAAGATCAAATCAACGCCGCACTTAAAAAAATCTCGGCGGAAGAACGCGTCAAAATGATGGGCGACGCAACCTTCTTTGCAACCGGTAAAACCGTTCTCCCTGATCCCGTACCCGAGGAATAATACTGTAATTAAGGAAGAAAAATGAACATTTTTCAAAAAATGGCTGATATATTTGTCAAATATCACCAGATGATATTCAAGGGCATCGGTTACACGATGCTCGTATCGATAATCGGTACGATAATCGGTCTTGTCATCGGTTTGATTATCGGCGTATTCCGCACGATGCCCACGCCGAAAAACAAGTTTTTGAGAGTTCTGAAAAAAGCTGCCGACTGGATACTTTCGGCTTACGTCGAAATATTCCGCGGCACGCCGATGATGGTGCAGGCGATGGTAATTTTCTGGGGCTTTGCGCTTATCAACAACGGCGTCACGCTGAACGTAGTCTTTGCCGGCTTGTTTATCGTTTCGATCAACACCGGCGCGTACATGGCGGAAATCGTCAGGGGCGGTATCATTTCCGTTTCCAAAGGGCAGTTCGAGGGCGCGCACGCAATCGGTATGACGCACGCGCAAACGATGTTTTACGTCGTTATCCCGCAGGTTTTAAGGAATATTCTTCCGTCTGTTGCGAACGAGTTCGTCATTAATATCAAAGATACGTCGGTGCTTAACGTTATCGGTTTTACCGAACTGTACTTTGTGGCGTACACGATAAACTCCATAAACTACCAGACTTTCGCAACGTATTTGCTTGTCGCGATAATCTACTTTGTGCTGACTTTCACTATAACACGTATTCTGCGCCTTATCGAAAAGAAAATGGACGGCAAAAAGAACTATACGGTGCAGGGCTCGCAAAATATGGACGCGGACTCTATCTTGCGTGAGCAAACCGCCGCCGGAGGTAACGGCAATGACTGACGAAATCAGAAACGATAATTTTACAAACGAAACGGAATGCGAAACCCGCGCGGATAACGCCCAAAACGAGGTCGTCATCGAAATCAGACACCTTGGAAAATCTTTTGGCGATCACGAAGTCCTGAAAGACATCGACTTCACCGTGCGCCGCGGCGACGTTACCTGCATAATCGGTGCGTCGGGCAGCGGCAAATCCACGCTTCTTCGCTGCATCAACCTTTTTGAAACTCCGTCTTCGGGCGAAATACTTTTGAACGGAGAGAACGTCGTCAACACCAAAAACCCTGCGGAATTCAGAAAAAAGGTGGGTATGGTTTTCCAGTCGTTCAACCTTTTCAAAAATATGAACGTACTGAAAAACTGCACGGTCGGCCCCAGAAAAGTCCTGAAACTTTCAAAGGAAGAATCCGAAGCCAGGGCAAGGAAGTATCTGAGACTTGTCGGTATGGAAGCGTACGTCGACGCGCGTCCCGGGCAACTTTCGGGCGGGCAGAAACAGCGCGTCGCAATCGCAAGGGCGCTTGCAATGGAGCCCGAGGTGCTGCTCTTTGACGAGCCGACTTCCGCGCTCGATCCCGAGATGGTTGGCGAGGTTTTGACAGTCATGAAAACGCTTGCCGAAAGCGGGCTTACGATGATTGTCGTCACGCACGAAATGGCTTTTGCAAGGGACGTCGCGACCAACGTTGTGTTTATGGATCAGGGCGTCATCGTCGAAGAAGGCGCGCCGAAAGACATCTTCACAAACCCGAAAGAAGAGCGCACGAAGGAGTTTTTGTCCAGACTTCTTGGCGAGAACAAATAATTTTTCAAAAAACGACGTCGGACGCCCGAGGAAAACCTTGGGCGTCTTTTTGTTGCGAATTTTGTCGAATATGCCAAAAACGTGGGTTCTTGCAACCGAATTGTCACATAAACGCGTGGTTTTATTATTTGAGCAGAAAACACGACACGCGTATAAATATATTTAAATAATAAATCCTTAATAATAATTTCGATTTAGTCTTGACATTGTTTTTTGAAATAAGCTATAATCAAATTGACAAACGGTTGAGGTTATTTTCTTTGACCGTTTCGCTATGTATAAGGATGGTTAAGCAGACTAAACTGCTAAATTATAAACCTAAAGGAGAAGAATATGAAGAAAAAAGTATTACTCGTAACGCTTCTTGTTGTGGCTATCGTTGCAAGTTGCTTCGCGTTCACCGCGTGCAACAAAGACAAAGGCGACGGCGACAAAGGCGTAAAAGTTGCGATGATTACCGACTACGGCGATATCACCGACCAGTCTTTCAACCAGACCACGTACGAAGCGTGCAAGGCTTACTGTGATGCTAACAACATTAAGTTTAAGTATTATAAACCTACCGGTGACAGCACAGAAGCCCGTGTTGCTTCTGTAAACGCTGCTATTGCCGAAGGTTATACAATTATCGTTATGCCCGGCTATGCATTCGGTGGCACGATCGTTGAAGTTGCAGAAAACAACCCCGAAATTAAATTTGTTGCGTTGGACGTTGCAAGAGGCGATTTGCTTGAAGCAAAGTATGGTAAAGAATATGATTATAATCCCGATAATCCGAAGTGGACTTATCAACTTCCTTCGAACGTAACTTGCTTCGTATATCAAGAAGAAATCTCCGGCTTTATGGCAGGTTATGCTGCTGTTAAAGAAGGCTATAAGAAACTCGGCTTCCTCGGCGGTATGGCAGTTCCTGCGGTTATCCGTTTCGGTTTCGGTTTCGTACAAGGCGTGAACGCTGCTGCTGTTGAAATGAACATTGCAAACGAGGTTTCCGTAAACTATGTATATGGTGGCAAATTCAATGGCACTCCCGAAATCACTGCTGTAATGGACACTTGGTATCAAGGTGGAACAGAAGTCGTATTCGCATGCGGCGGCGGTATTTATACTTCTGCTTGTGAAGCGGCGACGAAAGCAGGCGTCAACGGCAAAGTCATCGGCGTTGACACCGACCAGAGCTATATCATTAACGGTAAATACGGCGCAGGTTTGTGCATTACTTCCGCAATGAAAGGTCTTGCTCCTACTGTCAACACCATTCTTACCGATATTTTTGCAGACAAATGGGAAAACTATGCAGGCAAAATCAATAAATTAGGTATGGTATCGGGTACCGACGCTTCCTTGAACTACGTACAACTCCCGACGGACACCTGGTCGATGAAGAACTTCACGAAAGAAGATTATGCAACGCTTGTCGGCAAAATCTTTGACGGAACCATCAAGATTTCCGACGCAATTGACAAAATGCCTACGACTACGATTAAAGTAACCACGCAGGATAACATTCACTAATTGAAAACCAAAAAGAAAGGAAGGCTCTGCCTTCCTTTTTTTATGCGGTGAAACATTAAATATATATAAATTTCTTGAAAACACAGCCGATATATAGTATAATAAATATATCAATTTTGAGGTTATATCGATATGGCAGAAAACTATGTAAAAAATGACGCATCCGAAGACTTCGTCATTGAGATGCGCCATATCACGAAAGAATTCCCCGGAATTATCGCAAACGACGATATTACGTTGCAACTAAAACGCGGGGAAATTCACGCCCTTCTTGGCGAAAACGGCGCCGGAAAATCCACGCTTATGTCGGTGTTGTTCGGCTTGTATCAGCCCGAAAAAGGCGAAATTTTGAAAAACGGACAAGTCGTCAAAATCAATAACCCCAACGACGCAACCGCTCTTGGCATCGGTATGGTGCATCAGCACTTCAAACTTGTGGAAGTGTTCAGCGTACTTGACAACATTATCCTCGGGGCGGAGCCTAATAAGGCGGGCTTTCTGACGAAAAAAGAGGCGCGCGAAAAGGTTGTCGCGCTTTCCGAAAAGTACGGTCTTATGGTTGATCCCGACGCGATTATCGAAGATATTACGGTCGGTATGCAACAGCGCGTCGAAATTTTGAAAATGCTGTACCGCGACAACGAAATCCTGATTTTTGACGAGCCGACGGCAGTCCTTACCCCGCAGGAAATCGACGAACTTATGAAGATTATGAAAAACCTTGCGGCGGAAGGAAAGTCGATTTTGTTCATCACCCACAAACTCAACGAAATTATGGCGGTTGCCGACCGTTGCAGCGTATTAAGAAAGGGCAAGTACATCGGCACCGTCGAAATCAAGGACACGACAAAGGAAGAACTTTCCGAAATGATGGTCGGCCGCCAGGTGAAGTTTGAGGTCGATAAGGACGAATCAGTCCCCGGCGACGTCGTTCTGGACGTCGATAAACTGTGCGTCGAAAGCAAGATTCACAAAAAACTTGCCGTAAAGGACGTGAGTTTTCAGGTGCATGCGGGCGAAATCGTGTGTATCGCGGGCATTGACGGCAACGGTCAGACCGAACTTGTTTACGGCATAACGGGGCTTGAAAGGCTTGCTCCCAACGTCAAAGAAGAGGTCGAAGAGCACGTTGAAAAACCCGTATGGCAAAAACTAAAAGAAGTCGAAAAACAGGAACGCGCGAAATTATTCTTTAAGCAGTGCGGGGAACAGCTGAAATTCTTCTTTGTCGAACTTGGCAAAAAGATTTGGAAAAAACTGAAAAAATTCGGCGAAACGGTTGCGGCAAAAGCCGTTGCTCTTTGGAACAAACTCGTTTTGCTGTTCAATAAAAACAAGGCGCAGGAACTTGACCCGAACGCCGACGTGAAGGGAAGAATCACCCTTTGCGGACAGGATGTCACGAAAGCACCGATAAGAAAGCGCAGCAAAACGGGCATGAGCCATATCCCCGAAGACAGGCATAAATACGGACTTGTCTTGGACTATACGCTGGAACAAAATATGGTGCTTCAACGCTATTGGCAAAAAGAGTTTGAAAAAGCCGGTTTCATAAAAAAGAAGGCGGTCAGAAAATATTCCGACAAACTTATCGAACAGTACGACGTCAGAAGCGGACAAGGCTCCGTAACAATGGTCAGGAGCATGTCGGGCGGCAACCAGCAAAAGGCAATCGTCGCGCGCGAACTCGACCGCGAGCATAAGCTCCTGATTGCCGTACAGCCCACACGCGGACTTGACGTCGGCGCAATCGAATATATTCACTCGCAAATCGTGAAAGACCGCGACGCGGGGGCGGGCGTACTGCTTGTTTCGCTGGAACTTGACGAAGTTATGAATCTGAGCGACCGAATCCTTGTAATGTACGAGGGCGAAATCGTGGGCGAACTCGATCCGAAGAAAACCACGGTGCAGGAACTCGGTTTGTATATGGCTGGCGCAAAGCGCGATAACTCTGAAAACAACAAGGAGGACGAACAATGAAAAACTTCGGTGAAAAAACAAAACGCTGGTTCAAGTCGTTATTCGTCCAGACCGACGGCAACGAGCCCAAAATGTTGACTTTTGTCAAAAAAGAAGGCACGCAGACGGTAATTTCGTCGATACTGTGCGCGCTTCTCGGTATTTTACTTGGTTATATCGTATTGCTTTGCATTAATGCGGAAAACGCAGGAAAAGCAATGGGGGCAATACTTAAAAACTTTGGCAACTTTTCGTCAAACCCACGACTTGAAAAGTATTATTTCGGCTCGACACTGGTGAAATCCGTGCCGCTTATCATGTGCGGACTTTCGGTAATGTTTGCATATAAGGCGGGCTTGTTTAATATCGGCGTCGGCGGACAGTACTGCATCGGCATTTGCTTTTCGCTTTATGCCGCGCTCGTGTGGCAACTTCCCTGGTACGCGTGCATAATCGTTGCCGCATTGATGGGCGCGCTTTGGGGTGCGCTTTCCGGATTGTTTAAGGCGCTGTTCAACGTGAACGAAGTCATCGCCTGCATTATGACAAACTGGATAGGGCTGTATCTCACAAATATCATGCTGAGCAATCCGAAAGCAATGAACCCGACGTTGTCGGAAACTTACAGAATAGGGAAAAAAGCAATTATTCCCGACGGCGGTCTTTCAAAACTTTTCAGCAATAACCAATACGTTACCCTTGCGATTATTTTCACGATAATTATTGCGGTTATCGTCCTTATCGTAATGAATAAAACGACTTTCGGGTACGAACTGAAAGCAACGGGCAACAATAAATTCGCGGCAAAATACGCGGGTATGAAAGATAAACGCAACATTGTCCTCACGATGGTGATTTCGGGCGCGCTTGCGTCCCTCGGCGCGGCGTTTTTCTATCTCACGGGTATCGAAAACTTCAAGACGGCAAGCTCCGTCCCCGCAATGGGCTTCAACGGCATCGCCGTCGCGTTCCTTGGCGGTCTTAACCCTATCGGTATAGTTGTTGCGGGTTTCTTTGTCGAACATATCACGCTCGGCGGCGGATACGTCGATACGACGTATTACAACCCGCAGGTTGCCGACCTTATGATCGCAATCATTATTTATCTGTGCGCATTCGTACTGTTCTTCAAACAATTTATGAAAAAATATCTGAATAAACTCACCGAAAAAATCGCCGGAAAAACAGGCGCACAGGCGGAAGTAACGGCTGACTCAACCGTCACCGAAACGGCGTCCGACGCGTCCGACGGCGAAATAAACGATAATTCGGAAACCCCCGAAGAAGAGTTTAAGAAAGAGGTCGAAACGGAGGTCGAGGAAATGCCCCCGATTGTCGATGAAAAATCCGGAAAGGAGGTCGATGAGAAATGACGTTACTTGTTCAATATACTTTGATTTATGCGGCAGTTTTGACCTTGGTTGCTCTCGGCGGCATGTTCTCGGAACGCTCGGGCGTTATCAATATCGGCCTTGAAGGTATCATGGTTTTCGGCGCGATGGGCGGCGCAATGACAATGGTTTTGTTGCCCGCAACCACACCCCCGGGACTTATCGTAATTCTGACTCTTATCGTCGCCGCGCTTGTCGGTATGGTTTCGTCGCTTCTTCTTGCGGTGGCGTGCATCAACTTCAAAGCCGACCAGACTCTTGCGGGCACTGCGCTGAATATGCTGGCGACGGCAACCGCAACGGTGCTTATCAAAGCGTTCAACACAAAGCGCAGCAACGGCTCCAACTTCTCGGCAATACTCGACTACATCGACGCAAGGCGCGGCTTTATCTTCAAAATCGGCAAACTCGAACTCAGCTGGTTTATCGTGATTGCGATAATTCTTCTGATTGTCTCGTGGGTTGTGCTTTATAAAACCAAATTCGGTTTGCGACTTCGTTCCTGCGGCGAGCACCCGCAGGCGGCAGACAGCGTCGGTATCAACGTTTATAAAATGAGATACGCGGGCGTTATTATTTCGGGCGCGCTGGGCGGTCTTGGCGGTCTTATTTATATCGCCGCGGCAAACAGCACCTGGCACTTCGACGTCGGCGTTGCAGGCGCGGGCTTCCTTGCGCTTGCGGTTATGATTTTCGGTCAATGGAAACCGATAAGAATCGCGCTTGCCGCATTGTTGTTCGGTTTGTTCAGGGCGTTGTCGAACGTGTATCTCGGTATCGACTGGCTTGCGAATATCGGCATCAGCGGCACGGTTTACAATATGTTGCCGTATATCGTCTCCCTTATCGTCCTGGCGTTCACGTCCAAAAAGTCGCGCGCGCCGAAAGCGGAGGGGATCCCGTACGACAAGGGTATGCGCTAAACTATGGCAAAATTATATTTCAAATTCGGGGCGATGGGCTGCTCGAAAACAGCCCAGGCTCTTATTACCAAATTCAACTATGAAGAGCGCGGCATGAAAGTGCTGCTTCTGAAACCGTCCGTGGACGTGCGCGACGGAGAGGAAATCGTCAAATCGCGAATCGGGCTTACCGCAAAAGCCGTCGTCGTGAACGATAAGGAAGACCTTTACAAGGCGTATGAGGAAAAGTACCGCGACCGCGACGTCATCATTGTGGATGAGTGCCAGTTTCTTACGCCCGAACAGGTGGACGAACTCGGACAAATCGTCATCGACTTCAACGTGCCGGTGCTGTGCTTTGGTCTTCGCACCGACTTTCTGACGCATTTGTTCCCGGGGAGTCGCAGACTTTTTGAAATTGCCGAGTCCATTACCGAGATCAAATCGGTGTGCAAATGCGGCGCGAAAGCAACCGTCAACGCGCGCCTTGACGATGACGGAAACGTCGTGTATTCGGGCGAACAGGTGTGTCTCGGCGGCAACGACAGGTACGTCGCTATGTGCAGAAAATGCTGGCTGAAAAAGAAAGCCGAACAGGAAAACGCAAAAGAGTCATGAACTGTATCGTAATTGGTTTTACGGGCGGCACGGGCAGCGGCAAAACCACGCTCGCACAACGCCTGAACGAGGTTTTCAAAAACAACTCCGTCATAATTAAGCAGGACAGTTATTACAAGGACTTTCCCGATAAATCGTTTGAGGAGCGCGTACAGATAAATTACGACCACCCCGATTCGTTCGATATGGAACGGTTTACCGACGACGTAAGACGCCTTAAAGCGGGCGAAACCATCGAGTGTCCCGTCTATAACTACGCCGAGTACAAGCGCGATAAGGACACCGTCACGGTGGAACCAAAAAGAATAATAATCCTAGAAGGGCTGTTCCTTTTTGAAAACCCTGCGCTCAGCGATCTTATCGACATCAAAGTGTTTGTCGATACGGACGCCGACGTAAGGATTTTAAGGCGCATTATCCGCGACGTCAAGGAAAGAGGCAGGAGCCTTGATTCCGTCGTTTTGCAGTACCTTACGACCGTCAAACCGATGCACGAAAGGTTTATCGAGCCGGAAAAGAAACGCGCCGATATTATCGTGCCGGAAGGCGGATATAACGAGGTTGCTTTTGACATGATTGTGGACGCGATAAAGCACAAGTTGAATTAAAAAGGAAAAGACAAGAAACCGTTTACGGCGCAGCGATAAATAATCGCTGCGCCGATGTTTTTGCAAAGCAAAGTGCGGCGCACACTGCGCTTTTGAAATCGCATTATCGGGGGCAATAACGCTCACTCTTTTGCTTGTGTGCGCCTTTTTTCTCCACGCAAGTACAAAAGTATCTTGCGAGGGATTGATTGATGTGCAAGTTATATTTTGACTTTGTCAAAGTTATATTTCGGCTTTCAGCCGAAGTTAAGGTTAATCCGCAACTTGCCCAAAGGGCAAATATCACTGTCGAAGACAATATAACTGCGAAAGCATTATCACTGTCGAAGACAATATAACTGCCGTTAGGCACATCGCTTTTGCCGACAGGCAAAAACATCACTTGCCGCAGGCAACACCACGCCGTAGGCACATCGTTGCCGCAGGCAACATAAATAAAAAACCCCTCGCGGTGGCGAGGGGTTTTCAAACGGAAAATTATTGTTGATTGTAAACGTCGTAAGTGGGAACTTCGTACGTCATGCCCGAATAGGGGACTTCGTAAGTTTCGGTTGTGTCGGTTGTATCGGTTGCGGCGTCGTTAGTATCCGCTGCGGCGTCTTCGGTAACAGGCGTATCGGTGTTTTCGTCGTCGTGCTTTTTGCCGTCCGTGCCGGGATTATCAAGGCGATATTCTTTCATACGGATTGCGCCGATAAGAATCGCAAGGATAACCGTAATGCCGGAGAAGATATAGCAAGTCTGACGAATTGCGAACAAGCCGGTGATTGCGAAGAGCAGACCGTTTGCGTCAACCCAGCTGTAACGCATATAGTCGATTGTACCGCGAGAGTAGTTTTGAGAATATACGCCGAGCTGCGTGGGTTTGTCGCCTACGTTGCCGTAGTAACTGCCGTTGGTGGTGCCGACAACAGAGCCGTCCGCGTTGACGAGTTTCAGGAACAAGGGCGCGAAGCCGTATCTCCAACCCGAAGAACCGGTATTTGAATTATCGACGGTGATGCCGTCTTCCGCAAATCCGGGGGTGCCTGCGACGTTGGGATTGCCGACCGCGTATGCGACGGAATTGAGAATGCTGTCAAGCAGGTAATATACGGGCGGGATTTCAAGAACGCCAAGGAGACTTGAAGTTTCGGTTAGGCAGTTTTCAAGCCCAATGGTCTTCAAAAGTTCGCCGACGTTGAGACCGTTTGCGTTGCCGATATTGATGCCGCTGATCATTGCGAACAAGCCGCCTTCGCCGAGTTTGCCGGAAAGGTCAACGGGAAGGGTAACGTCCGTGCCGTCGATTTTGTCAGGGTTGTAGGTGTAGCCGTCGCCCATCATATCGAGGACCGTCCAGCCGACTTCGATCATTTCAACCTTGCAGGTTGTGGGGTTGTACCACGGATAAAGGTGCAGGTTGGGCTGCATTACGCGGGTTTCGTCGGGATTTTTACTGACGCCGCCTTTCTGGTCGCCGGTCGCAACGGAAGGACGCTGACCGAGAACAAGGTTCAGGACAACGGGAATCGTCATGCGTTTATCGTTTGCAAGGTCAACCCACGGGCCAACCCAGCTTTCGTAACCGGAAAGGTTCAAACTGTCGTACATATTGTACTTGCCGTCGCGGGCAATAAGCGACTTCACTTCTTCGCTGCTGTAACCCATGTCGGTGTACTTCTTGATTTTTTTCTGGAAGTATTCAACCATGGTGGCGATTTCTTCGTCGGATTTCACAGCGGGTTCCGCCGCGTTTGTACGGCAGTATTCTTTGTCGAAATCCTTATAAGAAGAGTCGTTGGAACCTATGGTATCTTTCACGTAGAAGCCGTATTTGCAAAGGACAAGGGGATTGTTGTCTTTGTCAACGACGCGCCCGGTATATGCGCCCGTGTAGTTGCCGCTGTTGTCGTGCTCGGACTGTTTGTAATAAGAGAAGTATTGTGTGTTGCCGTCTGCGTCTTCGCCGATGATACCGTTAAGCACACTTCTGGCGATAATTGCGTCAAGCATATCTTTGTTGAGCGTCGCGCGGTTGTTTGCGGCGTCGGACTCCGCAACGTCTTCATAGAAAATCGTGCCGGAAGTAAGGTCGCCGAAAATCATGGGCAGCGCGCCGTCAAGAACGAACATAAGCCCTGAGCAGAGCAAAAGGCTTACAACAACCTGACATGCGGTTTGTTTTCTTATCTTTTTCGCTTTGTTTTTGACGTCTTTTTTGGAAAGTTTAAGTTCCTGCACCAAGACGACAATCGCCCATATTACCGAGAATAAAACGGCAACGATAATGCTTGCGTAGGTCAAAAGACCGTACGAGCCGCCTTTTTCAACGTTGTGCATCGACGCAAGGATTGCGAAAACCATAAACAGCGGGAAGCTGCATACGTAACATACTATTTTTGCGATTTTAAGCAATGCTTTCATCAATATTCACCTCCGTTAAGAGCGATTTCGTAAGCGTAGAGTTTTTCCTTATTGTGGAAGTAGGTCGAAAGGAAGATGCTCATCGCGAGAATGCCTGCCCAAATCGAGAAGTAACGTCTTGCGGCAAGCAAGGGATACATATTGGGCTGATAGGCAATGTCTGCCTGCAACTGATAGCAGTCGGCAAGGGAAATCGCGGCGTCGGCAGAAGTGCCGTTACCGATTGTTTTTCCTGTGAGAAGACCGCCTTTTGCAACAAGCGCGCAACCGGACGTAATGCCGAAATCTTCGCAGGTGTACTTAATCCAGGCATAGTCGCTCATATCGACCGTTGTGCCGGCGGTTGTGGCAAGTGCTTTGTCGGTGTCGGACACGAAGTCGGACTGCCAGCACTTTTTAAGAAGCGGGTGGCTGTAAAACGAAAGTTCGCCAAGGACGGTGTCCAAAAGTTTTTGCACGTCTTCGACGGTAACGCCCGTAAGGTCGATCTTGCTGAGAACCTGCGTAAGAATCGCGTTCAGGTCAAGGTCGGGAGCGATTGCTTTCAAAATTGCCGGAATGTCAAGTCCGGGAACAAGACCGCCGATTATGTCGTTGAGGTCCAAAAGACCGCCGACAAGTCCCAAAGCGGGTTGCAAACTCTTGATAATGTCGACAAGTGCAGCCGTGTTGGGGTTTTTGTTGTCGCTTTCGAGTTTCGTCTTGTAAGCAGTGTAAGCCGTCCCGAGTTTTGTCTTTGCATAAGTGTCACCCGTGGTGTATTTCTGTTCGGGAACGATTTCCGCGATGGTTTTGGGAGATTGTTTCATCGTTGCCGCGTCAAACGCTTCGCGGGTAATCTTTGCGGTAAGAACGGGGGTGCCGTCATCGTTGACTTCGCCGGAGTCGGTGTATGTGGTAACGTATACCACTTCGTCCGCCAGCGCGCCGACTTTGAAAGCGTTTTTGCCGGTTGATTTGTAAACCTCTTTGGACGTGAAGTCAAGGTTGCCGAAGAGATATTGTACGGGCAACGCAAGACCTGTGGTTTCGCCGCCTTTGCCGTTGTTGTAGCCGTAAAGAAGTTGCGAAACGACGTTGCCGATATCGCCGCTTGAAAGGTCGGCGCTGTTTTCTTTAAGCAGGGAGTTGATAAGGTCAAGCAGTTGTTGCGCTTTCAGACTGTCAAGGAGCTTATTGATTGCCGGGTTCATCCCGAGATACTCAAACAGCGTGCCGAGCACCGCGTTAAGGCGAGAATCGGTCAGACGATAATTGTCTTCTTCGATACGAAGGGTTGAATAATTCGTCATCTTGCCGGTGCGGGTGTCCAGAATTTCGGTAATATCGTTGGTGTAGTTGTACCAGGCGTCGCTTTCGTATGCGGACGCGTTGGTTGCGCTTTCTTTGATTTCGCTTACCATTTTCTTGTAAGCGTCGGCGATAGCGAGTTTCTCATAATAAACCGTGCCGGGCTGTTTTGAGAAGGTTTCGCCCGCCGCTTTCATCGTGACGTACGCGCCGTCTTTTAAGACATAGCAGCCTGCGTTGAACGCTTCGGCGTAGTCGGCAACGGTATACTTAGTGGGACGGTAAACCGTCAGTTTTGCGTATTCGTTGTATTTGATGAGAAGTTCCAGCGCGTTTTCGACGCCGAAGATATAGCCGTCGTACAACAATCCGTTGGGGTTGTATGCGTAAGGGCTTTGCGATTGCAGACTGTCGAACAAGCCGTCGATGTTGTCCCCGGTGACCTTAATCATTTCACCGTCAAGCCCGCCGACCTGATAATATGCGACCGCCGTATTGAGTTGCGTGCGTTCACGATACATTTTGGGATAATATTCCGAAAGACCGTAAGTCTTTATCACGTTGTCGACGCGTTCGTTCAGCAGATAGGCGTATCCCGACTTGCGTTTGTCTGCGGAAAGGGCGTTGAACCACTGCTTTTGCAAGGAGTAGTTTTCAACCTTAACGCCTTTGTCGGAGTATTCCGTCCTGATCTTGTCAAGTTCCTTTTCGTTGCGAACGTCAAGTCCCGCAATCGGGGCGAGCATGAGCGCAACCGCAAGAATGACGAGTATAATTGTGCGGACAGCCTGTTGTTTTTTCAATACAAGGTAAAGCCCGATTTGAAGCAGTGTGAAACCTGCCCACAAAACGAGCGCCGCCGTAATGCCGTTTTTCGCTGTTTCGGAAAACGCGCCTTCGTTGAAGAAGATCATGCTGTCCTTTGCGACAAACAACATAAGAAGCGGGAAACCGAGTAAATAGAAAATTACTTTCAGAACTTTTGCACAAGTCAACTTTTGCATTTTGTTCATAATTTTCCGTTCTCCTTAATCTAGAATTGCAAAATTATTGTTGCTACTTGATATTATATACTACGCGTGCGAGCGTGTCAAACGTATTGTATTCAATTTAATCTATACTTATCCATAAAAAGGTGCCCGGAATCCCGTGTAAACAACGTGCGAGCGGGCAAAAATTTTACAAATCGAACGATTTATAAGGTTTTCGTCAAAATTCGCGGCAGTCGGGTCTTTGCCGACGTAAAACGTTTGTTCCCGCAAAAAACGGATAAATTATTTTTACGTCGCAAAGTTTTAAGTCAAACGTAAAAATGGCGGAACAAAAAAACAAATTTATTTTTTCGCGCCGGAATTTCCATAAAATAACCGCACGGTAAAACGGTCGATTTTTCAAAAGCGTGCGACTTTGAACGACTATAAATAACAAAGTCGTAATAAACGACAGTAATAAGTGTCATATTGACACTAAACAATTTTATTTTAATTCCGATTAACCCCCCTAAATCGTTTGGCGAAAACAAAATAATATGATAAAATATCAATAGAATTTTGGAGGCTACCAATGACACCTGCTTTTGATACCGTATTTTCCGAAGACGACATCCCTGCATATCCCCTTGCCATAATCGCTTTACCCGGCGCGGAAGAATTCGCCGAAAAAGTCGATAAATACCTTGTTGAATGGTATGGTAGAGAATGTGCAAAGAAAACCCCCGCATCTTTTATCGTTCCCACCAACTTCCCGCGTTTTACGTCGGGCGACGGCAAGGCAATGATTCTTGACAGCGTACGCGGCAAAGACCTGTACGTCGTTATCGACACCGGTAACCACGGCGTGCAATACAAAATGTTCGGACAAATGCAGTGTATGAGTCCCGACGACCATTTCCAAAATCTGAAACGACTTATTTCGGCGGTCGGCGGCAAAGCGTCGCGCATCACCGTCGTTATGCCGCTTCTTTACGGCGGACGTCAGCACAGAAGAAACGCAAGGGAATCTTTGGACTGCGCCATTATGCTGAGAGAGTTGGAAGTCATGGGCGTGAAAGACCTTATCACTTTCGACGCTCACGATCCCCGCGTGCAGAACGCCGTCCCCCTTATGGGTTTTGACAACTTCTTCCCGTGTTATCAGATTCTGAAAGCGGTCGTAAGGAAATATCCCGACATCGTTTTCGACAAGGAACACACGATGATTATCTCCCCCGACGAAGGCGCGATGAGCCGTAATATTTATTACGCTTCGGTTCTGGGGCTGGACCTCGGTATGTTTTACAAACGTCGCGACTTCTCGGTCGTCATCAACGGCAGAAACCCCATCGTCGCGCACGAATACATCGGCAATCCCGTTGCGGGCAAGGACATTCTCGTCGCCGACGACATTATCGCAACCGGCGACAGCATGCTGCACCTTGCCAAAGACCTGAAAGACAAGGGCGCAAGACGTATTATCCTCGTCCCCACCTTCGCAATGTTCACGGAAGGCACGGAAAGGTTCGACAAAGCCTATGCGGAAGGTATTTTCGACGGCGTTATCTCCACAAACCTTTCGTACACCTTGCCCGAACTTTCGGAAAGAGAATGGTTCTCAAAGGCGGAATTGTCCAAATATATGGCATACATCATTTCGGCGTGCAACCACAACGCGTCGGTATCGGGGCTTCTCGATCCGCATGAGAAAATCCACGATTTGCTGCGCAGGCACAACGAAAATCTAAAAAATCTAAATAAGTAATTTTATATAAGGAGTTAATTGTGAAAGTTCATTGGTTGGGGCATTCCTGCTTCAAACTCGAAGAGAGCACAGGTACGTCAATCATCACCGACCCGTACCACCCGTACGTCGGTTTCTCGATGCCCGAAGTTTCTTGCGACGCCGTGACGCTCAGTCATAATCACGAGGATCACAACTTCATCAAAGGAATCAAGGGCAACCCCGTTATTATCAATAAACAAGGTCTGTTTGAGGTCAAAGGTGTTCACATCAGAAGCCTCCTTACCGACCACGACAAGGAAGGCGGCAGACTTCGCGGACAAAATCTTGTGTTCCAGTATCGCCTTGACGGCGTCGAAGTGTGCCATCTCGGCGACATCGGCGAAGAATGCAACGCAATGCTTGCGGAAGCACTCGTCCCCACAAACGTCCTTCTTATCCCCGTCGGGGGAAACTATACCATCAATGCGGAGGAAGCGAAAGAATACGTCGATAAACTTATGCCCGACGTCGTTATCCCCATGCATTTCAAAACCGAAGATTGCAGCCTTGACATCGACGGTCTTGACGATTTTCTCGATTTGTTTGATAAAGACGAAATCGTGTATCTCGACAGCGATACGGTTGAGTTCGACCGCTTCGACTTCGACGGCGAAAGCACGAAAGTCTACGTTTTCAAAAGTCAGCAATAACGCACACTTTAACGTATAAAGCACATTTTATCGTATAAAACGCTCCGTAATCGGCATATACTTATTATGCAGCGTTTTGTGTTGCGTTTTTATATTCAAAATTTCAAAAATTCGGAGTATTTATGGATTTTTCACGCGAACAGTTGCAGGACAAAAACCTGTTTGAATTGCGCGAAATCGCGCGCGAAAACAGGGTGCAGTCCCCGACAAAATTAAACAAGGAAGAACTTATTTCACAAATTGTCGAAGCGTCTTCTCAAGGGGCAAAAGGGCTTAAAATCCGCCCGGTTTCACGTCCGTCGAAACTTGTCGACGCCCCGAAAAGGAACGCGCAGAACGACGTCCCCGAAAAAGCGGCGGAGTCGATAAACGAGATTATGGCTGTCGACGATACATGCGAAGAAAGGGAAGGTATCCTGGAAATTCACCCCGACGGCTATGGCTTTATACGCGTCAGAAACTGCGAACACAGCGAAAAGGACGTTTACGTTTCCGCAATCAAAATCAGGAAAGCGGGACTTCGTCAGGGGGATATGATCAAGGGCATCGTGAAGGTCGCTTACGACAATAAGCCCGCCGCGCTTTTAATCATTAATACCGTCAACGGCGTGCCCGCGGAAGAACTCAGGAAACGCCCGCGCTTTGACGACCTTGTCCCCATTTATCCCGACGAGCGTCTGAAACTTGAAAACGCGCGCAGCAAAAACGACTTCGCAATCCGCGAAATCGACCTTATCGCGCCAATCGGAAAAGGTCAGCGCGGTATGATCGTGTCGCCCCCGAAAGCGGGCAAAACAACCCTACTTAAAAAAATCGCGAACAGCATTTCGGAAAATTATCCCGACGTAACTCTTATGGTGCTGCTCATCGACGAGCGTCCCGAAGAAGTTACCGACATGCAAAGAAGCATTAAAGGCGAGGTCGTTTACAGCACTTTCGACGAAATGCCGGAACACCATACCAAAGCGGCGGAACTGTTGCTTTCCCGCGCGAAACGACTTGTCGAAAACGGCAAAGACGTCGTGATTCTGATGGACAGCTTAACCCGCCTTGCGCGCGCATATAACCTTACGATTCCCCCGACGGGCAGGACGCTTTCCGGCGGTATCGATCCCGGCGCGTTGCACAGCCCGAAATCGTTTTTCGGAAGCGCGAGAAATATCGAAAACGGCGGCAGCCTTACCATTATCGCAACCGCTCTCGTCGATACCGGAAGCCGTATGGACGACGTCATTTACGAGGAGTTCAAGGGCACGGGCAATATGGAAATCCACCTTGACAGAAAACTGTCCGAAAAGAGGATTTTCCCCGCAATCGACCTAAACCGCAGCGGCACGAGAAGAGAAGACTTGTTGTTGTCGCAGGACGAGCTGGAAGGCGTGTGGACAATGCGAAAAATTTTGTCGTCGGGCGATACGGAATCGGCGGCTGAAAATCTGCTGCAAATGCTTGTCAAAACTTCGTCCAACGCGGAGTTTATCGAGCAACTTAAACTGCAAATGCGCCTTATCGACAAGGAAGGATATACTTTCCGCGGAACCGGCTTAAAATAAACTTTATTGATGAAAAACGCCGCGTAAAACTGCGTATTTGACATTATTTCAAACGATTATGGACAAAAGAACACAGCAAAACAAAGACTTTTTCAACAGTCTTGCAAAGGACTGGGACGCAAGGCAAAAACTGTCCGATGACGGTGTTTTCAACCTTGTAAAACTTGCGAATATCAACCCCGGCGACAAGGTTCTGGACGTTGCTTGCGGCACGGGAATTATCGACAAGCACCTTTTGAAACTCGGCGCGAAAAACGTTGTCGCAATCGACCTTTCGGAGAATATGATTGCCATTGCAAAGTCCAAAAACCGCGACGAAAATTTACGATACGAAATTGCCGATTTTTATGACTTTTCGGAAGGCGATTTCGACAAAATCGTGATTTACAACGCTTATCCGCATTTTACGGACACGCAAGCGTTTTTGACGGCGATAAACAATAACCTTAAAAATGGCGGCGAGTTTTCGATAATACACAGCGATCCGCCAAGCGTTATCAACGCGCGCCATTCTGGCGGGGCGAAAATCGTGTCGAAAGACCTTGAATCTGCAGACGAAGAAGCAAAAATTTTCAAGGAATTTTTCGATATCGTACAAACCGTCGACGACGGGGAAAAGTACCTGATACGCGGCAAAAAAAGATAATGGAAGATGGAAAAACGAGGCGAAAGACCTCGTTTTTTTTGCTACGCTTTTCTCCACGCAAGTACAAGTATCTTGCGTGGGTTTTATAATGTGGTGTTCCTTCCGGGAGATTGCCACCACGGCGCACACTGCACTTTTGAAATCACATTATTGCTCGCAATAATGCTCACTCTTTTGCTTGTGTGCGCCTTTTCCCCACGGGTACTAAGTATCCCGCGGGGTCCCCTTATTTACGCTCGGAATGACAGAGTGCTTCGCACGAATGGAAAAATTTTATCCGCAACGTGCCGTAGGCACACATCGCGCCGCAAGGCGCATAGCTTTTGCCAAGAAGCAAAAACATCGCATCATCGTTTCCAAGGCTTTACTCGTAAAAGCCGAGTGATACCATAAGTCCTTCGTTGACCTTTCTCATTACGCCGCCGGACAAATCGCCGATTTTGTCTTTTAATCTGGTTTTGTCAAGGGTTCTTAACTGTTCAAGTAATATTACGCTGTCTTTCGGCAGTCCGAATTCGCTTTGCGGAATATCGACGTGAGTCGGCAGTTTGGTTTTGTTGAGTCTGCTGGTTATTGCCGCGGCGATAATCGTCGGGGAATACTTGTTTCCGATGTCGTTCTGCACGATAAGTACGGGACGCACTCCCCCTTGTTCGCTCCCCACGACGGGGCTTAAATCGGCGTAATAAATCTCACCGCGTTTTATCATATCGATACCTCCGAATACTTACAATTATGTACACGATGATTTTACCCAAGGGAAACTTCTTTAATACACCCGTCAAAAGCATATTATGAAAAATCGGCGCGCCGCGTGAAGTAAATCGCAGTATATGAACGCATATAATAGGGAAAAGGCGGTGTGTTATGAAAATCGGAATCGTGGGATACGGAAATCTCGGGCGAGCGGCGGAAGTCAACGCAAAATATCTCGGATACGAAATAACGGGGATATTTTCAAGGCGGAAAGTAACGTCGCCGTTTAAAACGAAAGTCTTTGACTTCAAAAATATTGAAAATTTCGATACGGATACGGATATTATGCTTTTGTGCGGCGGTAGTAAAACCAATCTTAGGGAACAAAGCCGAATCGTCGCGAAAAGGTTTAATACGGCGGACACTTTCGACACCCACGCGGAAATCGCGGAACACATCAAAGAACTTGACGATATTCAGCAAAAACGGCGCGGCGTGTCGATAACGGCTGCGGGGTGGGACCCGGGAATTTTCAGCGTGGCGAGAGTCGCGTTTTGCGCGTTCCTTTTTGAAGAGCCTTATACAATCTGGGGCAGGGGCGCGTCCCAGGGACACGGGGAAGCGGTCAGAAGCATAAGCGGCGTGAAAAACGCGGTGCAATATACCGTGCCGAAAGAAAAAGTCGTCGATATGATATTGTCGGGCGAAAAACCTTTGAACACGCCCGAAAGCCTGCACACGCGCGAAGTTTACGTCGTAAAGGAGGACGGCGCGGACGAAAAGGAAATCGAAAACAAAATCAAAAATACGGAATACTACTTCAAGGGGTACGAAACGAGCGTGCGGTTTATCGACGAAAAAGAGTTTGAAAAAAACCATAAAAGCCTTGCCCACGGCGGCAGAGTAATCGCGACGTCTAGCGGGTCAAAACTCGATTTTTCGATTGCGCTTCAAAGTAACCCCGATTTTACGGCAAAGATATTGTTGACTTATTCCCGCGCCGCGGTTAAAATGAACAAAGACGGCGTTATCGGCGCACTGTCCGTTTTGGACGTTCCGCCGAAATACCTTTGCCACGACGACGATTTTTTAAGGTTTTTGTAATGATTGACGAGTTGAAAAATATCGAATACGTCCTTTTCGACCTTGACGGCACGGTGTCCGACAGTTCGGAAGGAATAACGAAAAGCGCGGACAAAGCGCTTAAATCGGAAGGAATTAACGTTCCTTTTGAAACGCTGACGAGTTTTATCGGTCCTGCGCTTCGCGTGAGTTTCGGCCGCTACACCGACGACGTGGAAAAACGCGACAGAATGCTGGACGTTTATCGCGAAAGATACAGCGAAAAGGGCTGGTGCGAAAACAAGATTTATCCCGGCATGGCGGAACTATTGCGCGATCTTCAAAAAAGCGGGAAACACGTCGTGCTTGCAAGCGCGAAACCCGAGTATTTTTGCAGAAAAATCATAAAATATTTCGGAGTGGAGCAATATTTCGATTTCATCGGCGGCAGCGATATGGAAGGAAAGCGCGACGACAAAACCGTGCTTTTAACGTACGTCCTTGACAACATCGGAAACCCCCGGTCGGACAAAATCGTGATGATCGGCGACAGAAAATTCGACGTCGAGTGCGCGCATAATCACGGCATTAAGTGTATCGGCGTAAAGTACGGTTTTTCGGAAGGAGACGAGCTCAAAAACGCGGGCGCGGACCTCATTGCCGACACCGTCGAAGATTTAAGAAAAATACTGTTATAAAAAAAATTCCGCTTGAACACAGGCGGATTTTTCGTTATTTTTTAAGTATTTATATAATAATGTTTTTTTGTAAAAATACAAAACATAATTTTTCTTTTTACAAAAAGTCGAATATTTTTCGCTTGAAAAACCGAAAGTCTTATGTTATAGTATTTATATTACAATTTAAAAAAAGGGGGCTATTGTATGAGAATAGCAATCGGATGTGACCACGGCGGATTTATTTTGAAGGCTGCGGTCGTTGACAAACTCAAAGAACTCGGACACGAAGTCGTTGACTTCGGCACAAACTCGGACGCATCGGTCGATTACCCCATTTACGGAGAAGCAGTGGCAAACGCCATCGCAAGCAAAGAATGCGACCTCGGCGTGTTGCTTTGCGGCACGGGCATCGGTATTTCGATTGCCGCAAACAAGGTCAAAGGTATCCGCGCGGCAGTCGTTGACAACCTTTTCTGCGCGCAAGCCTGCAAGGAGCACAACAACGCCAACATTATCGCAATGGGCGGCAGGGTAGTGCGTCCCGAACTTGCGGTGCAAATCGTGGAACTTTGGCTGAAAACCGAATATGCGGGCGGACGTCATCAAAGACGCCTTGACGAAATCGCCGCAATCGAGGACAAGAACTTCAAATAATAATTACACGAGGAATTTTAATGATTCAGGAAGTAATAACAAATATCACGAGCGCCGAAAATCAGGCGGAAGAAATCGTCCGTGACGCAACTGCCCGCGCAAAGGAAATCAGGCTGAAAGCCGAGTCCGAAGCCGACGTTATTCTGAAACAGGCTGCAAAAGACAGCAAGGACGCAACCCGTCTTCGTCAGAACAACGCGGAAGTCGCGGCACAAAGAAAAACCGAAATGATCGCACGAGAAGGCAACAAGGAAATCTCGGACTTTATCTCAAAATGCGTCGTGAACGAAGACGCCGCGGTCGAAACCGTAAAAGAAAAACTTTTCACAAAATATGGCAATCGTTGATATGAAAAAACTTACCCTTGTCGCTTACGGCAAGGATAAGCACGCGCTTTTGAAAACGCTTGAAAAAACGGGCGTCGTCGAAGTGCAGCGGTCTGAACTTATCGAAAACACTTTTAATAAGGAAAACCTTGACAGGCGTGACGAAATCACGTCTGCTACGTTGCGCCTTCAATTCGTTTTCGACTTTCTGAAAACCGAAAGCCGCACCGCGGTACTTATCAAAAAATCGGAAGCCAAGGCGGAAAAACACAAGACGCCGGTCGCGCCCGAAGACGTCCTGAACGTAACTCCCAAAAAGAAAAAATTTATAAATCCGACGCCCAGAATCGGCTTTGAAAAGTTTTATGAAATCGAAGGGCGGGAAGACGAAATCATGTCGAAAGTTTCCCGTCTGGAAGAAATCAGCCGTCGTTACGCCGATATAAAGGCGGAAACGAACAAACTTTGCGCGACCATCGACGGGCTGTCGGTTTACTCCGACGTCGCCGTCAGAATGTCGGCGTTTTGCGATACCGCGCATACGTCGGTCGTTCTCGGCGTTATAGATTCTTCAAAAACTTCCGTCCTTGAAAAAATCAGGAGCGAATATCCCGTATATATCGAAACTATGGGGGGCGGAAAAATGCTGCCCGTTGCGGTCGTCGCGCTGAAATCCGACTCCGACAAGGTTTTTGAAGCCCTAAACGAAGCGGACTTTGTGAAAACGTCGTATAACTTCGACGTTACCGCAAGCGAGAAAATCGCGGAACTCGAACAGGACGTAAAAACGCTCAACAGGGAAAAGCAAAGCCTCCTCGAAGAATCTTTGTCTTTTGAAGACGATATTCCCGATTTCAAACAACTTTACGATTATTACACCGTCGAAAACGCGCGACTCGTTGCGTCCGACGGGCTTGCTCTTACGAAAACTTCGTTCGTCCTGGAAGGCTGGTTCCCGAAAGACGAGGAAGAAAAGGTAGTAGGCGCAATTAAAAACACCACCGACGCGGTCGTTATCGAAACGCGCGATCCCGTTGCCGGCGACAGCGTGCCGACTCTTACCAAAAACAACAAAATCGTCGCGCCGTACGAAAACATTACGAACATGTACTCGCCCCCGTCGTATCGGGACGTCGATCCGAATCCCGTCGTCGCGTTTTTCTATTTCCTTATTTTTGGAATTATGATGGGCGACGCCGTGTACGGACTTATCCTTATGCTGGGCGGTTTTTTGGGATATTTTTTGTTGAAACCCCCTCCCGGAAAGGGAAGAATACTTCTGATTATCGGAATGGGCGGATTATCGACGTTCATCTGGGGCGTGGTCTTCGGCGGCTGGCTTGCGTTTGACGTATCGGGTACGTTTTTGGAAAAACTTATCTGGTTCAAGCCCATTGACGAAACAAATCCGAACACCGCGCTTTATATGCTGGGATTAAGCCTTGCGGTCGGCGTGGTGCAAATCAACGTCAGCCTTGCGATGAAAGGATATCTCCTTATAAAACGCGACAAAGACGTTATCGGCTTGTTCAACGAGGTCATAAGCTGGTTTTCGATACTCATCGGCATTATCCTGCTTGCGCTTAACATGCTGCTGAAACTTGCCGACGGGTTCAAAATCGCGGGTATCGTGTTTATTGTGGTCGGCGTACTGCTGATACTCGTTCTCGGCGGGCGCGGCAAAAAGGGCATCAAAAAGATATTCGGCGGGTTTTCGCAACTTTACGGCGGCGTAAACTTTTTCAGCGATATATTGTCATACAGCCGTTTGTTCGGCTTGGGACTTTCGACGGCGGTCATTGGAATGGTCGTCAACGAAATCTGCAAAGTCATCATCAATATACTGACGTTCAACGGCATATCCGTGCTTGGCGTTATCGTGGCGATCCCCATTTTTGCGGTCGGGCACGTTTTCAATATCGCAATCAACACGCTTGGCACTTATATCCACGACGCAAGACTTCAATTTATTGAATTCTTCGGAAGATTTTTCGAGGGCGGCGGACACGTTTTCAAACCCCTCGGCTCAAATACAAAATACAACTATATAGAAAAGTAGGAGGTTACTTTTTATGTCATTAGGTTTAGTTTTTGCAATGCTCGGCGCAGCGCTCGCGGCAGGACTTTCAGGCGTAGGCTCGGCAATCGGTGTCGGTATGGTCGGTCGCTCGGCGGCAGGCGCCACTGCGGAAGATCCCGACAAATTCTCAAAACTTCTCGTTTTGCAGCTTCTTCCCGGTACGCAGGGCATCTACGGCTTGCTTATCGCCTTTATGGTATTCCTTAAAATCGGCGTTTTCAACAGCGCGGGTATGACGGATATCTCCTGGCAGGGCGGTCTCACCATTCTGTTCGCTTGCCTCCCCATGGCAATCGTCGGTTTGCTGAGCGCACTCCATCAGGCAAAAGTCGCAGTGTCGGGCGTCGCTCTCGTTGCGAAGCGTCCTGAAGAATCGGGTAAGGCAATCACCATGGCAATCATGGTTGAAACGTATGCGGTTCTCGCGCTCCTTATCTCGTTCCTCGGCGTATTCATTCCCAAAATCGTTTAATTAAAATGGAAGGAAAAGACGTTATTATTGAAAAAATCCTGTCGGACGCAAGACAAGAAGCCGATAAAATCGTCGCGGAAGCAAACGACTACGCAACCGCTACGCTCGATAAGGCAAGGGCGCAGGCAAAGGACAAAGTTTCCGTTGCCGAAAAAGCCGCCGAAACCGCGGGCGTCGAATACGTCGGTCGTCGCATAACCGTTGCAGGGCTTGACCTTAAAAAGGCAAAGCTCAACGCAAAAATCGCGCTTCTGGACGACGTTTACGACAAAGCGGCGGACGCGGTCCGAAACGTCCCCGACAAGGATTACAAAAACCTTATCGAAGGTATGCTCGATTCTGCTGCCGAAGACGGCGACGTCGTCACGATTTCAAAAAACGACGCCAAAGTTCTGACGAAAGCATTTTTCGATTCTTATTCGAAAAAACGCGGCATAAACCTTTCGTTAAATAAGGATCTCGGCGACTTCAAGGGCGGCGTCGTGCTCAGCGGCGGCGGGGTTGACAAAAACCTTACGCTCGAAGTCGAAATCAAGTTGTTGAGAGAACAAACCGAAAGCGAAATCGCCGGACTTTTGTTCAAGGGTGTCTGAAATGGCGGATAATTTGTTGTACGTCAACGCGCGTATAAAAGCGCTTGAAAACGGGCTTATGAGTCAATTGCACGTTTCGCGTCTTATCGACGCCGAAAACGTTAAGGACGCTTTCAAAATCTTGCAGGAATGCGGGTTTTCCGAAGGCGTCGCGCTTGACGATTACCGCTCGTACGAAAACCTTGTCGCGCTGAAAGAAAAAAACGTCGTTGACTTTTTCAAGGAAAATATGCTTGAAAAAACCGGTATGGACGCCGTGCTTCTGAAAAACGATTATCACAACGCGAAAGTTCTGATAAAAGCGAAGTATCTGCGCCTTGACGACGTGAAAGACATGCTTATGCCCGCAGGGCTTTTCGACACCGACAAAATGAAGGCGGATATTTTTGACGACAATTACGAAAGTTATCCGTCCTTTATGGCGGAAGCCCTTGACGCAATCGACGTTCAGTTCGCAGACGGCAACAGAAGCCCGAGGTTTATCGACGTAACCCTTGACAAGGCGATGTTTTCCGATATGTACGCCCGCATTTCAAAGTGCAATCAGCAGGCTTTGAAAGACTGGCTGAATCTTTTAATCGACACAGCAAACGTTTCGGCGTTTTTAAGGTGCAGGAAACTTCACCTTGCCAAAAGCGTGTTTGACGAAGGTTTTGTCAAAAAGGGCATCATAGACAAGGCTTGGTTTGACGAATTGTACGAGTCGTCAGACGACGTCGTGAAAGATAAGGCGAAGCTTTTAATAAGCGTCGGCGATCTTATCGACGTTGCGTTGTTGGACGCGGACGGCATGGTCAGGTTTGAAACCGCCGTCGACAACAAAATCACGAAACTGTTCAAGGACAATAAATACGACATGTTTTCGGTTGCGCCCATCGTCGGGTATTACTTCGGCAGGCTCACCGAAATCAAAACCGTCAAACTTATCGTGTCGGCGGTCAAAAACAACCTTGATAAAAATCTTTTAAGACAAAGGACGAGAGATCTTTATGCTTAAAAAAGACGAAAATAATACGGTTACCGGCAAAATCGCCGTCGTGGGCGACAAGGACAGCGTCCTTGCGTTCAAGGCAATAGGGCTGGAAGTCCACGCCGTCGAAAGCGCGGACGAGGCGGCAACCGTCCTTAAAAAACTCGCGCGGGACTGCGCGGTCATATTCATTACCGAACAAATCGCCGAAAAAGTCAGCGACGTCATTCAGAGATATAAGGCGCGTCCTTATCCCGCCGTCATTCCCATTCCTTCGGGAGAGGGCAGCAACGGCTTTGGTATGGACGGCATAAGAAACGACGTGGAAAAGGCTATCGGCGCGGATATTTTGTTTAACAGAGAGGATTAACATTATGCAGAAAAACGACTTAAACGTTGGTAAAATCGTAAAAGTCAGCGGCCCGCTTATCGTTGCGGAAAATATGGGCGACAGCAAAATGTACGACGTCGTCCGCGTCAGCGATACGAAACTTATCGGCGAAATTATCGAACTTCGCGGGGATAAAGCTTCCATTCAGGTCTATGAAGAAACCTCGGGACTTGGCCCCGGCGAAAACGTATATTCAACCGGCTATCCTCTGTCGGTCGAACTCGCGCCCGGACTTATCGAAGGTATTTACGACGGTATTCAACGCCCGCTTGAAAAACTTAAAGAGGCTTCGGGCGACCGTATTTCAAGGGGTATCGATATCCCCGCTATCGACCACGATAAAAAATGGCGTTTCGTGCCGACGAAAAAAGCAGGCGACAAAGTGTCGTCGGGCGACGTTATCGGCACCGTCAAAGAAAACGAAATCGTTACCGTGAAAATCATGGTGCCTTTCGGCGTCGAAGGGACGATTGAAAAAATCGAAGAAGGCGACTTCACCGTCGATGAAACAGTCGCGGTCGTCAAAACGGCAAAGGGCGAGAAAAACCTGAAAATGCTGCAAAGATGGCCCGTCCGTAAAGGTAGACCTTATAAGGAAAAACTTTCGCCGTCGATGCCGATGGTCACCGGTCAGCGCGTTATCGACACGCTGTTCCCGATTGCCCGCGGCGGCGTTGCTGCCGTTCCCGGTCCGTTCGGAAGCGGTAAAACCGTCGTTCAGCATCAGCTTGCAAAATGGGCGGACGCAGACATTATCGTTTACGTCGGCTGCGGCGAACGCGGAAACGAAATGACCGACGTTTTGAAAGAATTTCCGGAACTTAAAGACCCGAAAACGGGACAATCGCTGATGAAACGTACGATTCTTATCGCGAATACGTCGGATATGCCCGTTGCGGCGCGTGAAGCGTCCATTTACACGGGTATCACCATCGCCGAATATTTCCGCGATATGGGCTACAACGTCGCTATCATGGCGGACAGTACCTCCCGTTGGGCAGAAGCGCTTCGCGAAATGAGCGGACGACTTGAAGAAATGCCCGGCGAAGAAGGCTATCCCGCTTACCTTTCAAGCCGCCTTGCGGAATTCTATGAAAGAGCGGGTATCGTAAAAGTTCTCGGAAACGAAGATACGGTCGGCTCGATTACGGCAATCGGCGCGGTTTCGCCTCCGGGCGGCGACCTTTCCGAACCCGTTTCGCAGGCAACCCTTCGTATCGTTAAGGTTTTCTGGGGGCTTTCGGCGTCGCTCGCTTACAAACGTCACTTCCCGGCAATCGACTGGATTCAAAGTTATTCCCTTTACGCAGACAGGCTTGCCGACTGGTACACTGATAATATGGGCGAGGAATGGAACGTAATGCGTCAGGAATTTATGTCGATTTTGCAGGACGAGGCGCGACTTGACGAAATCGTCCGACTTGTCGGTATGGACGCGCTCGGCGCAAAAGACCGCTGGACGATGGAAACCGCAAAATCCATCCGCGAAGACTACCTGCATCAGAACGCTTTCCACGAGGTCGATACCTACGCCTCGCTCAAAAAACAAGCCGAAATGATGCGGCTGATCCTTGAAAACTACAAGCTCGGGCTCGAAGCGCTTGAAAAAGGCGTCGATATCGAAGATATGCTTGCAATTCCCGTCAAGGAACAAATCGGCAGAAGTAAGTATATCCCCGAAACGGAAATAAATAAATTCAATGACATCGAAAAAGACCTTAAAGAAGAAATGCTGTCGCTTGTCAGCGAGGGAGGACGTGACTGATGCTTAAAGAATATAAAACTATCCGCGAAATCGTCGGACCTCTTATGCTCGTTGAGGGCGTCGAGGGTGTAAAATACAACGAAATGGTTGAAATCGTCGCCGCAGACGGCGCAATCCGCCGCGGTAAAGTATTGGAAATCAACCGCGATAAGGCGCTCGTTCAGTTGTTCGAGCCGTCGCAGGGCATTCAGATGTCATCGTCCAAAGCAAGATTTTTGGGCAAGAGTATGGAACTTGCGGTGTCCGAAGATATGCTCGGTCGTGTTTTCGACGGTATCGGCAATCCCCGTGACGGCGGCGCGCCCGTTATCCCCGAGGACAGACTTGACGTAAACGGTCAGCCCATAAACCCCGCCGCGCGCGATTACCCCGACGAATTCATTCAGACGGGCGTCAGCGCAATCGACGGGCTTAACACTCTTGTCAGGGGACAAAAACTGCCCGTGTTCAGCGTGTCGGGACTTCCCCATGCGGAACTTGCGGCGCAAATCGCAAGACAAGCGAAAGTTCTGAACAGCGACAGCAAATTCGCCGTCGTTTTCGCCGCTGTCGGTATCACATTTGAAGAAGCGGATTTCTTTATCTCCGATTTCAGAAAGACAGGCGCAATCGAACGCGCGGTGCTTTTCATCAACCTTGCAAACGATCCCGCGGTCGAACGTATCGCAACGCCGCGTATGGCACTGACCGCCGCGGAATATCTTGCGTTTGAAAAGGGCATGCACGTGCTTGTCATCACGACGGACATCACGAACTACGCCGAAGCCTTGCGTGAAGTCTCCGCCGCACGAAAAGAAGTGCCCGGTCGCCGCGGCTATCCCGGTTATCTGTACACCGACCTTGCGACGCTTTACGAACGCGCGGGAAGAATCAACGGGAAAGAAGGCTCGATTACGCAAATCCCCATTCTTACGATGCCCGAAGACGACAAGACGCACCCCATTCCCGACCTTACCGGATACATCACCGAAGGACAAATCATTTTATCGCGTGAACTTTATAAAAAAGGCGTAACGCCGCCTATCGACGTGTTGCCGTCCCTCTCCCGTCTGAAAGACAAAGGTATCGGCGCCGGAAAAACGCGCGAAGACCACGCGGACACGATGAACCAGTTGTTCTCGGCTTACGCAAGGGGCAAGGAGGCAAAGGAACTTTCCATCATTCTCGGTGAAGCGGCACTTACCGAAATCGACAAAAAATACGCGCACTTTGCGGACGAGTTTGAAAAGAAATACGTCTCGCAAGGCTTCAATACAAACAGAAGTATCACGGACACTCTGGACATCGGTTGGGAACTTTTAAGACTCCTTCCGAGGAACGAACTCAAACGTATCAAGGATAAATTCCTTGACATGTATTATGACAAATCCGAGGGATTAAATGGCTAAAATGAACGTTAATCCCACTCGTATGGAATTAAGGCGGCTTAAAACCCGTCTTAAAACCGCAACGAGAGGGCACAAACTTTTGAAGGATAAGTCGGACGAAATGATAAGACAGTTTATGGTTTACGTCCGTGAAAACAAACGCCTTCGCGAAGAAATCGAGGCCGAGCTTTCAAGCGCGTTGAAAGGCTTTACCTTGGCGCGCGCCGTTTCGTCCAACGCCGTCATCGAAGAAGCCGTGATGATGCCCGCAACGAAAGCCGAAATTTCGCTTTCGTCCGACAACGTCATGAGCGTCGAAGTGCCAAGTATCTCTGTTGTCGAACACGAAGGACAGGACAAATATCCTTATTCTTTCGACACCGTTACGTCGGAACTCGACGCCTCGATCGGCACTCTTTCGACGCTGCTTGTGAAACTTGTCAAACTTGCGGAAGTCGAAAAAACCTGCAATATGCTCGCCGACGAAATCGAAAAGAACCGCCGTCGCGTCAACGCTCTTGAATACGTCATGATTCCGCAAATCGAGGAAACCATAAAGTATATCAATATGAAACTTGACGAGAACGAAAGGGCGTCGACGATTAGGCTGATGAAAGTTAAGTCAATGATCGAGCAAAAGTCATAAAAACGGCGATAATTCGCGCCTTTTTGAGTTTTTCCGAGAACCTGAAAATCCGTGTACGCATTAGTACACTAGGATTTTCAGAACCCCGAAAGAAACGTCAAAAATCCATCAAATTCTCGCCGTTTTTAGGGAAGAGTATTAAAACCCGCCTTTTTATGGCGGGTTTATTTATGTCATTGTGGTGCTTCGCAATGACATAGTACTTCGTACGAAAGGAAACGATATTAAAAAGCACCGATAAAAAATCGGTGCTTATTCGTTAAGATTGATTGAATAATTATCTTTGAGGTTTCTTGGATTTTTTGAAGCCTTTCAGAAATTTGCGGAAGCCGCCTTTTTTCTTGTTGAAAATATCGACAAGTCCGTCAACGCTCGATTCCGAAACAAGCCCGCCCGTGAATCCCGAAAAACTCCTGAGCGGCATCGTTACGATACTGTTCACCGCCATCATCTGGTTTGCCGCGCCTTTCGTGAGAATTTTTGCGCCGAAAACCAGCACTTTTTTCAGGAATTTTCCGAATCCCGTAATCGAAACTTCGTCGACGGTGCTGTTTATGTCAAACTCGCCGCGTTTCGGGGGAATATTTTCGGGCACTTCCGCGCCGTATACCGCTGAAAACTCTTCAATGGGAAGTTCGGTTGCGGACGCAATGTCGTAATATGAGGGCGCTTCCTTTGAATAATCCTTTATTTGCACCGCGGGGGCGTTGACCGTAACGACGTGCGACAGTTTAATATCGCGACTGCTTGCGCCGACAAGGATTTCAAACTCGCCCGATTCGACCGTCCAGTCGTGAACGAGTACGTTGTAAAACGCGAACGCGCGCTTGTCAAGGGTGACGGTAATCGTCTTTGTTTCGCCGGGTTCAAGATAAACTTTATCAAAGCCTTTCAGTTCCTTTTCGGGACGGAAAATTGTGGATTTTACGTCTTTTACGTAAACTTGCGCGACTTCCGCGCCTGCGACTTTGCCGGTGTTTTTCACGTCGAAAGTAACGGTGAGAACGTCCGCGTCGGTTATCGTGTCCGCTGACACTTTAAGGTTTGCGTACTCAAACGTCGTATAGGACAAGCCGAAACCGAAGGGGTAGCGCACGGGTTTGTTTGCGCTGTCGAAGTAACGATATCCGACGAATACGCTTTCGCGATACTGCACGTTTTTCGTGCCCATCGGGAAGTATGCGCTGTTGATATTGTCGTTGAGATGTTTTTGGAAAGTTTCGGCAAGTTTGCCCGACGGGTTTGCGTCGCCGAACAACACGTCAACCGCGCCTTCGCCGCCCGCTTCGCCGCCGACGTAAATATTAAGCAGGGCTTGGACGCGTTTTGTCCAGGGAAGTGTAACGGGGGAACCGCACACCAGAACGACCACAAGATTTTCGTTTACTTTTGCAAGTTCGTCCACAAGTTTGTTGTGTCCCATCGGCAAATCCATATGACGTCTGTCAAATCCTTCGCTTTCGTACTCGGGCGTGAGACCGATAACAACAATGACTTTATCGTGCGATTTTGCACACTCAACTGCCTCTTTCAGCAACTTCTTGTTGTAGCCGTCGCCTTTTAATGAGTACCCGCGGACGTAGTCGTAAGAGATGTTTTCCTTATTCATCGCGTCGAGAATCGACACGAGATTTTTGGGGTGAATCTGCGAAGAACCGCCGCCCTGATACCTTGGCGTTTCGGCAAGCGCGCCGATAATCGCGACTTTGTCCGTCTTTGAAAACGGCAGAACGCCGTTGTCGTTTTTCAGAAGTACCGAGCCTGCCGCCGCCATTTTTCTTGCAAGTGCGTGGTGCGCCGCGTAGTCGCAAACGTATCCGTCGCGCTTGGACTGTTCGCCTTTTTGGACGTATTCCAGAACGTGCGTAACCGCCTTGTCAAGGTCTTCCATGGAAAGCGTGCCGTTGTTCACCGCGTCGATAACCGCCTGATCGTGTATGCCGTTATTGCCGGGCATTTCCAGGTCGATACCGCCTTTCACGCCTTCGACGCGACGGTTGATTGCGCCCCAGTCGGAGACGACCATGCCCTTAAAGCCGAACTCGTCGCGCAAAACTTTGTTGATCATCTTGTCGCTTTCCGAGACGTATTCGCCGTTAAGGCGGTTGTAGCTGCACATAACCTGCCACGGATCCGAGCGTTTGACCGCGGTTTCAAAAGCGGGGAGATATATTTCGCGAAGAGCGCGCTCGTCAACGATTGCGTCAATCGACATACGGCTGTTTTCCTGATTGTTCGCGCAGTAGTGTTTCAGACTTGCGCCGACGTTTTCGGATTGAAGCCCGTCGATGAACGCGGAAGCCATTTGTCCCGAAAGATAAGGATCTTCCGAAAAATATTCAAAATTCCTGCCGCAAAGGGGGGAACGTTTGATATTCGTGCCGGGTCCGAGCACCGTGCATACGCCTTGCGTCGCCGCTTCCTGTCCGATTGCTTTTGCACATTCGTAAGCGAGGTTTCTGTCCCACGAGCTGCCGTAAACGACAAGAGAGGGGAAACAAGTCGAAGGAACGCTGTCTTTCATCACGTTGGTGATGCTGCCGCCCTCGATTTCTTCACGCGTGCCGTGCGGGCCGTCCGTCATTTTCACCGACGGGATACCAAGCCTTTCCACGGGATAAGTCGTCCAGAACGTCTTGCCGCTTAGTAAGTGTACCTTTTCTTCAAGAGTAAGTTTGCCGACGAGAGTTTTTACGTCTTCCATATACTCCTCCATATTAGCATAGTATAAAAATATTCTATCATATACGAAAAAACTTTGCAATCGTTGAAAAGCGTTTGGAGGTCATTTATTATTAAAGATATATAAAATTATTGCTTTGTTTTTCGCATTGCTAAATTAAGTTTACACAAAAAACAATATGTGTTATAATATCACATATGTTTTGATTATCTTACGGTGTCGAAACGAATATCTCTTCGGAGTGATTTTATGGAAGACAAACCCAATAAACTTGTTTTCAAAAAGGAAGATATCTGGCTTATCCCCAACGTTATCACGTATTTCAGAATGTTGTGCATTCCCGTATTCGTGACGTTGTGCCTTGTCGGCGGACTTAAAGGGAAGACGGATTTGATTTACTGGGCGCTCGGCGTGTTTTTCGTTGCGGCGTGCTCCGACCTTGTCGACGGCAAAATCGCAAGAAAATACAATATGGTGTCGGACATCGGCAAAGTGTTTGACCCCCTTGCGGACAAACTTATGCACGTTTCGTCGATACTGTGTCTGGTCATCATCAACTACATGCCCTGGTATTTCCTTGTGCTTATCGCGGTGAAAGAACTTCTGATGATCTCATTCTCGCCCATGCTCCTGAAACGCAAAATCGTTATTCAGGCGGTGTTTGCGGGGAAAATCGCGTCGGCGGTTATTTCGGGCGGCGTAGTGCTTACTTTCTTCCACGCGCTTCTTGTCAAATGGTGGACGTTCGGCACGACGGTGCAGGGCATTCAGATGAGCCTTGACTGGATTGTAATGCTACTGGGGTGCGTGCTTGCCGTTTACGCGCTTGTCACTTATATCGTCATTATGCTGAAAGAACTTAAAAAATTCGACGCCGATTTCAAGGCGGGCAAAATAGATAAGTTTGGCAACAGGCTTGACGAAACGACGGAAGACGCAAAGTCCGAACCTGTGGAACAAGACGCAGAAAACGAATCGACAACAAAGTAAAACGCATTGATACTTTGAACTCTTGCAAAGTGGCGGCAACGTCGCTTTGTGTTTTATATCGAAAAATTTTTAGTGGTACGTATTATGGATATGGAAAAAACTTATCAACCGCAGAGTTTCGAACAGAAAATCTACGATTATTGGATGAAAAACAAATTCTTTGAGGCTCACGTCAACAAAAAGAAAGAGCCTTTCACAATTATGATGCCGCCCCCCAACGTCACGGGACAGCTGCACATGGGACACGCCCTCGATAATACCATTCAGGATATTATCATTCGCTTTAAGCGTATGGACGGCTACGAAGCGTTGTGGCTTCCCGGCACCGACCACGCAAGCATTGCGACGGAACTCAAAATCGTCGACCAGATGAAGGCGGAAGGGCTCACGAAAAACGACGTCGGTCGCGACGGCTTCCTTGAAAGAGCCTGGGCATGGACGCATAAGTACGGCGGCAGAATCGTGGAACAGCAAAAACGTCTCGGCACGTCGTGCGACTGGTCGAAACAAGCGTTCACGATGGATGAAAATCTATCGGCGGCAGTGCAGGAAGTTTTCATCCGCCTTTATGAAAAAGGTCTTATTTACCGCGGCGACAGGATTATCAACTGGTGCCCCGGTTGCCATACCGCGCTTTCCGACGCGGAAGTCGAATATACCGAAAAGGACAGTTTCCTTTGGCATATCCGTTACCCCGTGAAGGACAGCGACAAGTATATAGTCATCGCGACGACTCGTCCCGAAACGCTGCTTGGCGATACGGCGGTTGCGGTCAACCCGAAGGACGAAAGATACAAGGATATTCTGGGCAAAACGCTGATTTTGCCTATCGTCGGGCGTGAAATTCCCCTTATTGCCGACGACTATTGCGAGATAGGTTTCGGCACGGGCGCGGTGAAAATCACCCCCGCTCACGATCCCAACGACTTTGAAGTCGGGCTTCGTCATAACCTTGACGTCATCCGCGTGATGGACGACAGCGGCATTATGAACGAAAACGCCGGCAAATACCAAGGGCTTACGCGCGACGAGTGCCGTCAACAAATCGTGGAAGATCTGAAAGAGCAGGGCTTTTTGGTGAAAATCGAACCGTACAAGCACAACGTCGGCGAATGTTATCGCTGCAAAAACGTCGTTGAACCGATGGTGTCGAAACAGTGGTTCGTGTCGATGAAACCCCTGGCAAAACCCGCAATCAAGGCGGTCAAGTCGAAACGTATCGAATTTATCCCCACCCGCTTTGAAAAAATCTACTTCAACTGGATGGAAAACGTCAAAGACTGGTGTATTTCCCGTCAACTCTGGTGGGGACATCGTATCCCCGCGTATTACTGCGAAGAATGCGGCGAAATGGTTGTCGCAAAGGAAATGCCCGCGGTCTGCCCGAAGTGCGGCTGCACTCATTTCAAGCAGGACGAAGACGTTCTTGACACCTGGTTTTCCAGCGCGTTGTGGCCGTTCTCGACGCTTGGCTTCCCCAGAAATACCGAAGAACTGAAATATTTTTACCCCACGAATTTGCTTGTCACGGCATACGACATCATCTTCTTCTGGGTTGCGCGAATGATTTTCAGCGGCATCGAAAATATGCACGAAGTGCCGTTCACGGAAGTCCTTATTCACGGCATCGTGCGCGACAGCGAAGGCAGAAAAATGTCGAAATCCTTAAATAACGGCGTCGATCCCTTGCTTATCATCGACAAGTACGGCGCAGACGCATTAAGGTTTTCGCTTGCGACGGGCGTTGCTCCCGGCGGCGATACGAGATTTATCGAAGAAAAGGTTGAGTCGGCAAGGAACTTCATCAATAAAATCTGGAACGCGTCCCGTTTCGTCCTTATGAACAGCGAGGGCAAAGATTTCAAAAAATTGGAAGATATCCGCCTGACTTACGCCGATAAGTGGATTTTGTCAAGGCTCAACAACGTCGTGAAAGAAGTCACGATAAACCTTAACAAATACGAAATCGGGCTTGCCACCGGCAAACTTTACGACTTCGTTTGGAGCGACTTCTGCGACTGGTATATCGAAGCGACCAAACCCATGCTTTATGGCGACAACGAAAGGGCGAAACTCAACGCGCTGACCGTTCTCAATTTCGTACTTGACGAAATTCTGAAACTTATGCACCCGTTTATCCCGTTCGTAACCGAAGAGATTTATCAGTACAAACAGACCGGAAAACGCCACGCGCTTATGATGCAGGAATGGCCGAAATACAACAAAAAGTTTAACTATTATAAGGAAGCGAAAGCCTTTGAGGGCGTGATGGATATCATTAAGGCAATCCGAAACGTCAGAAACGAAATGCAGGTTGCACCGTCGAAGAAAATCAAAGTGTACGTCAAAGCGGGCGAACACGCGGCGGTCGTCGAAAAACTTTCAACCTACATCGAAAAGATGGCGGGCGTCGGCGAAGTCGTAATGACGGACGAAAAACCCGACGAAAAGAAACTGTCCGCACTCGTTACGCCTTATGCCGAAATCTTTATCCCGCTTGGGGAACTTATCGACACCGATAAGGAAATCGCAAGGCTTAATAAGGAACTTGACGGCGTGAACAAGGAAATCGCAAGGGGCGAAGGCATGCTCAATAATAAGGGATTTATCGCAAAAGCACCGAAACAACTTGTCGACGCAGAAACCGAGAAGCTGAGAAAGAACAGGGAACTGAAAGAAAAACTTGTTGCCCGTATCGAAGACTTGAAGTAAATTTTGTCCAATAATAAAAAGGATTAAGGAACGTTGTCTTAATCCTTTTTTTCATGCAAAAAATTGTTAAAAATCGGGAATGTACGCGGTGGTCGCGCTTTCAAGATCCTGCACGAAACCGTTTTCGATATTAAGTTCCGACAAAGCGTTGAGCGCGCGTTTGTATTCCAGCGGAGTGATACGGCGGTTGATGTCGGGGAAGTTTTTGACGTTTATCGGCACGTACTGCGCCATGAGCGAAAGAAAGGCAGAGTCCTTAAAATTGTCCGAAAAAACTTTTAAGACAGACAGCGTGTTGTCGATATGAGAAGGCAGGATAAGGTGTCTGACGATAACGCCGGATTTGATAAGTCCGTTTTCGATTTTCACTTTTCCGGAAAGTCTGATCATTTCAGAAATTGCGTCAAAAGCGTACTTAAAGTAATCGGATTTACCCGATAAACGCCGTGATAGCGCGCTGTCAACATATTTTAAGTCGGGAAGCCAAACGTTGACGTAAGGCGCGAGCGCGCGCACCGTATCCACGGTTTCAAAGCCGCTTGTGTTCCATACGACAGGGTTTTTCGGGGTGTAATAAGAAAACGCTTTTATTATGCCGTCGGCGTATTGCGTTGCGGAAACAAGGTTGATATTGTCCGAAACCGAATCGTAGTATTCAAAAAGCGCGGCAAGTTCTTTCGGCGAATAAACTTTGCCCGTAACTTTCCTGCTTATTTTTGCGTTCTGACAAAACACGCAGCGCATCGTGCAACCCGAAAAGAAAATCGCGCCCGATCCGCGCCCGCCGCTTATCACGGGTTCTTCCCATTCGTGTATGCCGTGATACGACACGTGAATATTGTTATCGGCAAGGCACAAACCGTAACTTTTGTCGCGGTCAACGCCGCATAAATTCGGGCAAAGTCTGCACGTCATAGTCGCATTATCCTTTTAAGTTGACGTTTTTATTTGCAATATACGTCTTTATTGTATATAATTATAGAATAATCAAAACAATAAGGCAATCTAATGAAAGACAAAATCCGCTCAAAAATCGATTCCGAAAAGAAGAGAATGAAATATTTCAGAATGACTCTTCAATACAGCAACAAATATATCTGGTACTTACTGCTTCTTGCCGTGTGCCCGTCGGTGCTTACGGCGTTTGTGTTTTCTCCATACGGCACAATCGATTATTTTTGCAATTTCAGGGCGTTTTACGGCTCGGATTTCAGGACGATTTACCTTGTCGCGTCCGGGATAAATCCGAAGTTATATTATCTTGGCATAGTGGGGCTTGTCGTTATCCCCGTGTGTTTCAGCATACTTTTCGGCGCGGTTGAAAGGCACATGCGCGTCGGTGAATTCAATCTCGGTTTCGACAGGATTCTCACAAGGCTCAATTTCAACTTCCTGACCGCGCTGAAATTTTCGATGACGCTTTTCGCCGTATATGAAATTTTCAAGTTTTTGCAGGTCGTTATGTTTTATCTGCTGACGCACTCCTTGCAAATCGAATGGGCGTTCGCGTTGTCGCTTATATGGTACGTCGCGCTGTACGCCGCGGAACTTTTCCTGCTTGCCGCAACGATACTGTGGGTGCCGACAATGTTGCAGACGGGGCTCAGCAGCACAAAGGCGTTGGGGCTTGCGATAAGACAGGGCGCGAAACAAATTTTCCCGACGATGGTCAGTCTGATGATTCCGACGCTTCCGATGCTCATACTTATGGTTGTGAACTCGGTTCTGAATCTGAAACTCGACATCGTGCTGGACGCAATACTCCTTACGATTTCAATCGTATTTTACGTAATATATATGTACACGATGTTCTTCGATATCAACGGCATCGACAGGGAAGACCTGAAAAAAATCGATATCTGGAAAGAGAACAAAAAACGCAGGAAAGGTAACTGATATGGAAGTAAGAAGCGCAATAAACATTTTATTTTCAAAATTCAACATAAATTATCGCGTGTTTTTGTATTTGTTCGTCGTCACCGCGATCGTTATCGCAATCGCCGCAAGCGTGGTTATGCCGACCTTCAACGAGGTTATCAAAAACCCCGAAACGACCGAAGCGTTCACCGCCGTCACAAATACTTTCGCCGATTATTTAAGGGGACAGATGACGTTTTCGCAGGTTATCGCAAGCGGTAAAACCTTTTATCACACGGTAATCGACCTTATGAACGCCACGAACGCGACGGCGGCTTTCTGGGTGACCGTCGTTGTGGTGTCGTTTTTCATAAGACTTGCGATGTCGTTTTGCTATCCCGCGATTTCCGACGTTATCAGCAATTTCATGAGCAGCAATATGTCGTACGGGCTTTTGAGTAATATATTGAAAAACTTTTCGCTGTGCGCCAAGTACGCGCTTTTCCATACGATAATCACAATGGTTACGGATATTGCGATATTTTTTGCGATTTACGGCGTTACGAAGCTGTTTTTCCCGATAATTGGCGTGTTCGCATTCGCACTTGCGCTTGTTTGTGCCGTCGTACTTATCGCGCTTCGTCTGACGTTTTCGTCGGGCGTTATCCCCGAAATGGTCGTCGGTGGAGAGAAAAAGTATTTCGGCGCGCTTAAAACCGGCTTTTCGTATATGAAAAAATACTTCGGCAAGATTTTCGGCGCAAACTGCATCGTGATTTTCGTCATATACTCGCTTATAATGCTGACGACGCTTATCACGTTCGGCGTGGCGTTTTTCGTGCTCGGCTCCATGCTCGTGACGTACATTCACGTTATGCAACTTGTGTTTTATTACGAAAGCAAGAGCATGCGTTACTATACCGACGCTTACACGATCGTCAATACCGCGCCCATTTCGGAGCGTATCGACCTGCAAGATGAACTTTTAAGAAAAGACGACTGATTTTTAAGAAAAGAACCTTTTCGACAAAACTTTTTATATTTTGACATTCGCGCGGATTTTTTGGAATCCGCGCTTTTTTTCGCACTTTTTATATTTTCTTGAAAGAGATGACAAAAACCTTGTCTTTTCGTCCTTTTTTGCGACGTTTTTCGACGCTTTTCGCCGATGTCATAAAACGTTGACTTTTCAAATTTTCGGGTTGTATAGTGTGTTTGTCAGCGGGAGGAAAAGGTATGAACGACGCACTTAACACCAAAATTTTACTTACATTGTACAAAAGAATCCCGGAAGAAATCCGACGAAACGAAAAGAAAGTATTGAAAATCGCAAGCCGCAGTTTTTACGGTTACGGCGCGGCTGAAACAATGAAAACTTATGAAAAAATCATTGATATGAACGACGAAAAAATCCGCCTTATCAACCTGAAACTTCTTATCGACAAAGCCTTTAATCTGCTTGTGTCGGAAGATATGCGCGTAATCATAATGCGCTTTATAAAAGGACTGACGTTTCAGGAAATGGCGGACGAGCTCGACGTGTCTATAAGACAGGTTTTCAGGCTGTACGATACGGCGATCACAAGTTTCACGACGCAGCTGGAATACCTGAAATTTCCGCAAGAAAAAATCGCCGCAGAGTTCGGCGATCTGATGATTTACAAGGAAACTTGTTTCAGACTCTCAAACGAGTACGGCGTGATGGATTAGTAACGTCGATTGTCGTAATATCCGTCGTCGTAGTCGTCGTCGGGGCGTCTGTCGCGGCGATAATCGTCACGTCGTCTGCCGTCGTCGTAATCGTCGCGGTAACGGCTTCTCGGACGGTCGTAGGGCGACGCGCCGTAATCGTTCATCGTGCTGTTTCTGTCGTAATCGTAGCGACCTTTTTTGGAAGGCTTGAACAGCAGAAGCACAATGATAAGCGCAGGCACGACAATGCCGACGATAAGAATAATGCGAGTGAGTTTGTTGGGATCCGCCGCTTTCGTTTCAACGGTTTTGTCGGGAACGACGGTGGGGCGGTAGTTGGGGTGCAAGTCGATGATATAGTCGGTCATCGCTACGCCGCCGTCTTTCGTTTTAAGACAACTTGTGGGGATATATCCGTATTCCCCGCCGCACCTGACGTAGATGCAGGAATTGCCGTCGTATTCGCCTTTGCCGATGAACGTGATTGCAGGGGCTTCCGCAGGGGTAAGAGTTTTCATAGTAAAACCGGACCTTCCTTTCACGTAAAACGAAGCGTCGCTTGACAACGAAAGTTCGATGGTGAAACCGCCAAGCGGTTCTTTGTCGGCGTCGGTCAGGGAAACGAAATTCGAGGCGTCTTTGACGTAAAGGTCGTCAAGCCCGTTGTATTTAATATAGAAAACGTCGCCGTCGATTTCGGTAACGTCGAAATAATACGTCGAAGGAATTTCAAAAAGTTTAATTTCCGTGCCGTTTAAAAAACGAGTGTATACGTCAAGCGACACGTTGTTTTTCACGCGGTATGTGCCGAGCTGATACGTTCCGTCCGTTTCGGCGTGAGAAACCGCGCTTGCGGGCATAAACGCAAACGTCAGACACGTAACGGATATCAAGAGTATGACAAGAATACTTAACTTTTTCAAATTCGCACCTTTAACAATATTAACCATACTCATTAAATTATATAACACTATTTAATAAAAATAAAGTGTTTTATCACCGGAAAATGAAAGAAAACCAAATCGAAATTATCAAAAAAGTCCGCGCAATCGAAAACGAGATGTCGAAAAGGCGCGGTCTTGACCGCCTCGTCAACTACAATTCGGGCGAGGTCGTGCATAAAAAACAAATGGAGTTTCATAAGTGCGACAAGAAAAATCGCTGGGTTTTCGGCGGAAACAGAACGGGAAAAACCGAGTGCGGCGCGGTCGAAACGGTCTGGCTGCTTCGGGGGATTCACCCTTATAAAAAAAATAAGCCCGACGTAACGGGGTGGGTGGTGTCGGTGTCGTACGAGGTGCAAAGGGAAGTCGCGCAACAAAAGATACTTTCGTATCTTTCGCCCGACTGGATTTTGGACGTCGTGATGCAGCAGGGCAGGAAAGACAGCCTGAAAAACGGCGTTATCGACACCATCGTCGTCAAAAACGTGTTCGGCGGGACAAGCCGTTTATCATTCAAAAGCGCGGATCAGGGGCGCGAAAAATTTCAGGGCGCGAGCCTCGATTTCGTGTGGTTTGACGAAGAACCGCCGAAAGATATTTACGAAGAATGCGTGATGCGCGTCCTTGACAGGTGCGGCGAGATTTATTGCACGATGACGCCGCTGAAAGGGCTGACGTGGGTGTACGACGAGATATATCTGAACGTCCGCGGGAATCCCGAAATATGGTATGAGCAGATGGAGTGGAAAGACAACCCGTACCTTGACGAAAACGAGGTCGAAAAACTTATCGCCTCGACGTCCGACGACTTGCAGGAATCGCGCCGTTTCGGCAGATTCAAGTCGGAAGGCGGGCTTGTGTATTCGGAATTCGACGAGAACGTGCACGTTATCGATCCTTTTCCCGTCCCGCGCGAGTGGCAGTGCAATATTTCAATCGACCCGGGGCTTAAAAATCCGCTGTCGTGCCACTTTTACGCGGTGGACGGCGACGGCGTGATTTACGTCGTGGGCGAGCATTACGAGGCGGGAAAGGACATTAACCACCACGTCAAAAAGATTTTTGAACTTGCAGACAGCCTGGGCTGGGCGCGCGACGGAAAAGGAAGACTTTCGGCACTTATCGACAGTGCGTCCGAGCAGCGCACGCTCGCTTATCAGAAAAGCGTCGCCGAACTCTTTTACGACAACGGAATACTTGTAAATTCCAAAGTCGACAAAAACCTTTTTAGCGGAATTTCAAGGATAAAATCGCTGTTTTTCGAACGTCCGCCGCGCATTTACATTTTCAGAAACTGCGTGAATATGATAAGGGAAATCAAAGGGTACAACTGGGGCGACGGCGACCGTCCCGTGAAACGCGACGACCACGCAATGGACGACCTCCGCTATTTCGTCATGTCCCGTCCCGAACCGCAGGACGCGCTCTTTAAGACGGACAAGGGGCTTATCGGCGAAGACAAAGACAATCTTATCAGAAAATTGAAACGAGGAAGATATGAAAAACGATGACGTTTACGTTGACGCCCTGAAAAAGAAAGCCGAAGGCTTTACCGCAACCGAAATATCCGAAGAATACTCCTCGGACGGCGACGGCAATCTCGTGCTTGTCAAAAGGAAGGTCAACTCAAAATATTATCCGCCCGACACCGCGGCAATCAAAAGCGTTCTCGATATGGACGGTCTCGAAACCCTGTCCGACGAAGAACTCGAAAACGAAAAACGCAGGCTCCTCACCGAGTTTGCAAATATAGAAAGGAAAGGATGACTATGAAAGAAAAAGACAAAAATGCGCTTCGCGACCAAATCGTGAAAGACGTCAAACAGGATTTTGAAGAGCGACGTCAGAAACGCCGTCCCGTCGAACTTGCCTGGCGGCTTAACATGAACTTTCTTATGGGAAATCAGTACGCAAGCATCACGCCGACGGGCGACATCGACGACTACGGCAGGCAGTATTATTGGCAGGAACGGGAAGTTTACAACCATATCGCGCCTATCGTCGAAACCCGACTTGCAAAACTGACGCGCGTCAAATCGGGCGTGTCGATCCGTCCGAAAACAAGCGACGAGTGCGACGTGCAAAGCGCGAAATTCGCAACCGCAATCCTGCAAAGCATAATGGAAGAAAATTGTTTTTCCGCGCTTTTGCAAAAGGCGAACGGATGGGCGGAAACCTGCGGCAGCGTATTTTACAAAATCGCGTGGAATAACGAAAAAGGCAAAAAGTTTATCCTGGACGGAAAGCCCGTTTACGACGGCGACGTCGATATCACGGTGTGTCCGCCTTTTGAAATTTATCCCGAAAACCTGCAAATCGAGTCGTTGCAGGATCAGCCGTCGATTATCCACGCAAAGGCTTATTCCGTGGACGACGTGAAACGTATATGGGGCGTTGACGTCAAAGGCGAGGACGTGAACGTGTTTACCCTTGACAAGACGGGCGTAACAGGCGGATTCGGATACACCGCGTCGGTGCCGAAAATCATCGACGAAGTGCGCCACGACGCCGTCATCGTCATCGAAAAGTACGAAAAACCCACGGCAAAGTTCAAGGACGGGCGGCTTATCATCGTTGCGGGCGACACACTTTTATATTGCGGCGATTTGCCTTACGTCAACGGGGAAGGCGGCAAACGACAGTATCCGTTTATCAAGCAGAACTCGCTGGATAACGTCGGCGTGTTTTTCGGAACTTCCGTCATCGAAAGAATTATCCCCGTCCAGCGCGCGTACAACGCCCTGAAAAACCGCAAGCACGAATTTCTGAACAGACTTTCGATGGGCGTGCTTGCAACGGAAGACGGCAGCGTCGATACCGATCAGCTGGAAGCGGAAGGGCTTGCGCCCGGGAAAATCCTTGTTTACAGACAGGGCAGCAATCCGCCCGCGCTATTAAATCCCGGCAGCATACCGCACGATTTTTATCTGGAAGAAAACCGACTGCTTGAAGAATTTACGATGATTTCCGGCGTGTCGGAGATTATGAAGTACTCAGAGCTTCCCGATAACGTGACGTCGGGCGTCGCGATTTCCATGCTTATCGAGCAGGACGACACCCGAATATCCGTTACCGCGGAAAATATCCGCGAGGCGGTCAGGGAATCCGGCAAACACATATTAAGACTTTATAAACAGTTTGCAAAGTCAAGAAGACTGAGAAGTATCGCCGGCGAAAACGGGGAACTTGAAATGCTGTATTTCGGCGCGTCGGATCTCACGTCGGACGACCTTGTCTTCGACACCGAAAACGAACTTATCGAAACGCCGTCGTCAAGGAAGAATATGGTGCTGGAACTTATGAACCTGGGACTTCTGACCGACGAAAACGGCAGATATTCCGAACGCACAAAATGCAAAATTCTGGAAACTTTCGGCTTCGGAAACTGGGAAAACAGCAGGGATATCGCCGATTTGCACCTGAAAAAAGCGCAACGCGAAAACCGCGCTTTCGGCGAAAGAGAAATTATCCCCGACTCATTCGACGACCACGAAATCCATATCGAGGAACACACGAAATTTATGCTTTCGCCCGAGTTCGATATGGACGGAAAAATGAAAGAAACCATCGCCGCGCACGTCAATAAACATCGCGAGTTTATCGACGCGGCAAATATAAATTTATAAGGAGAACGTTATGCAAGAAAATGAAGTTGAAACCACCGTTCAAACGGACGCACCGTCCGAAAACGCAGGCGAAACAACGTCCCGTTTCAAAACGCCCGACGAATTGTTGAAGGCGTACGAATGCCTTGAAAAAGAGTTTACGAAAAGGTCGCAGAAACTAAAAGCCCTTGAAAAGGAACTTTCGGAAAAAGCCCCTTCAAACGTAGCGTACGCACAAAACGATTGGCAGCAAAAAGTCGACGACTTTTTTGAATCGCGTCCCGAAATCGCGCCTTTCAAGAAGGAAATCGCCGAGGAAATATTGAAAAACGACCTCGGCAGCAACGAAAACTGTCTGGAAATCGCCGGCGCGCGCGTTGTCCTGAACAATTACAAATCCCCCAAAGATTATCTTTTTGACGAAGATTTCGTTGTCGAAAACGTGCTCTCCAACGAGAAAATCCGCGACAGAATAATCAAAAAATATCTGTCCGATCTCGACGGCGTGAAAACCGTCCGCACAATCAACGGGGAAGGACAAGCCTCTCTCGCAAAACAAATTCGCCCAAAAACCGTCGGCGAGGCTGGCAAAATGGTGATGGCTATGGCGGGCAAGGGCAAATAAATTAACAGGAGATTTTTTATGATTACAATTTCAAACGCAAGCGACGCGTTAAAAACCATTTACCTTGGCGTGATTGCCGAGCAACTCAACACGAAAATCAACCCCTTCCTTGCGGCGGTTGAAAGAACAAGCAACAACGTTTTCGGTAAGGAAGTCAAAAAACTCGTAACCTACGGCGTAAACGGCGGCATCACGTCGGGCACCGAAACGGGCGCGCTTCCCAAGGCGCAGGGCAATTCGTACGTTACGCTTACCACCGACCTTAAAAACTTTTTCGGCAAAATCGAAATTTCCGACAAAGCATTGAGAGCCAGCATGGACGACTCGGGCGCGTTCGTAAACCTTCTTAACGCCGAAATGGAAGGACTTTTGTCGGCAAGCAAGAGAAACTTCGCACGTATGCTTTTCGGCGACGGCAGCGGAAAACTCGCAACTACGGTCGTATATACGGGCAACGAAGATCTTGCAAAATTCAAGGTTGACGACGCGTCGAAAATCGAAGCCGGTATGGTCATCGACATCGAAACGAACGGGTCGATTACAAACGCGACGAAAAACAAAGTCGTCAAAAGCGTCGACCACACGAACAACGTCGTTACGCTCACTTCAAGCCTTTCCTCCGTTCAGGGCAAGGACAGCATCGTTTACGTGCAAGGCAGCCGAAGCAACGAATTGACGGGTTTAGAGTCCATATTCGGCACGTCAAGTACGCTTTACGGTCTTACCCGTGCCGACTACGACTTCCTTACACCGTACAAAGACACAACCGGCGGCGCAATGTCCGCGGCACTTATCCAGGACGCAATCGACCACGTCGAAGAACGCTCCGGCGGTATCGTCAACTTTATCGTGACAAGCTACGCCGTCAGGAAAAAGTACGTCGCGTACTGTGCAAGTTCCAACCACAACGTCGACGTCATGAATCTTGACTGCGGCTATAAGGCGTTGTCGTACAGCGGAATTCCTTTCGTCGTCGACCGCTTCTGCGGAAAGAAAGATATGTACCTTCTGAACACCGACGACTTCAAACTGCATCAGCTTTGCGATTGGCGTTGGATCGAAGACGCGGCAGGCGGAATTCTGAAACAGGAATCGGGCAGCGCGGCATACAGCGCAACGCTTGTCAAGTACGCCGACCTTATGTGCGAACGTCCCGTTGGTCAGGCGAAAATCACTAATATCACCGTTGACTGATTGACGGAAACTTAATGATAATTCCGGCGCGCGCTTTGCCGCGCGCCCCCTTGCGGGGGACGCTATGAAAATACGAATTTACAACGATTTATACGACGTGTGCGACAGGGTGAAAGAAATCCACCCCGATTACGAGATTTATTACGATACGACGGGGAAAAGATACGAGGTGTTCGCAAAAGGAAAATTGCAGGTCGTGTGTCCTTACGAAAAACTTGACGCAAGGCTTATCGACTACCTTTATAAAACGAGAATCGAACGCCTTGACAAAATCCTGAAAGAAATCGACGATCAAAATCTGAAAATCGAAGCCGCAAAAGAAAAAGAATTAAAAGATAAGGTCGATTATAAATCGAAAAACGCGTTCAGGTATTACGAAAAGCACCCCGACGCACGAAAAGTTGATTTTGAGGAGATCTGAATGAAAGTAAGCGATGTAATTAAAAACTGTTTCGTCAAACTCGGGTACGGCGTCGTTGATATTATCGACGCCGAAAACCTTACGGCGGAACAAAAAAGACTTGTCGATATTTTGTTGTGCTCGGTCGAAAACGTACATTCCGAGATAATTAGCGCGTATTTCCCGTTCGTTGTGACGGAAAACGTGACGCTCGTCGACGGGAAACTTCAATATTCGACGTTGACAAACCCGAAAATCGTGTATCCGATTTCATTGAAACGCGGCGCGGAAACAAGGAAAATCAAGGCGTATCCGACGTACGTACAAAGCGATTTTTCCGGAGAAGCGACCTTTGAATATTGCGCGCTTTTGCCGTCGTATTCGCTTTCGACCGAACTTTTGGACGTCGTCCCGTGCTGGCTTTTGTCGGAAGGCGTCGTTGCGGAATACGCATACGCAAACAACCTTATCGACCTCGGCGCGCAAGCCGAAAAGAAGTTCAGAGAAGGTATTTGCGCACTGAAAGCGCACAGCGGCGCGGGAAGATACGTGAAACCGAGGAGGTGGGCGTAGTGCGCGGAAAAACATTCACGAGAATAAGGATTAAAAGCGACGAATTCCGCGGAGTTTCGACGACGAAAGACGAGGCGATTTCGTCCCCGACGTCGTCGCCGATGTCGTATAACTTCACGTACGAAAAGGGCGTGCTTTCGGGAAAATACGGCATTTCCGCCGCGACTTTTCCAAGCGACGTTACCCCGGCGTTCCGTCACGCCGTCGCGTCGCTTCCCGAAGGAGTCGTGCCGATGAGCCTCCATTTGTTCAGAAAGTTCGACGCGGCGACTAATAAGCGCGACGACAGACTTATCGTCAGGACGACGGACAACGAATATTACGAAACGAGCGTCTTTACCGTCGGCTACACGTTCAGAAAAATCGTCAATCTTGCGGCGGCGGGAAAAGATTGCAGCGCGTGCTATCGGTATAACGGCGTTGATTTGTTTCTCGCGTCGAGCGAGCGCGGATTCTTTTACACCTACGACGGCACGACCTTGAAAAAAATCGAAACCGCACCGAAAATGACAAGTATGTGCGTGCATGCCGAAAGAATTTTCGCAACCGTTTCGGGAGAACAGAATAAGGTGTGGTTTTCTGCCGACTTCAACCCCGAAAATTGGAAAGTGTCGGGCGACGGCGCAGGCTATATCGACTTCGACGACGAGGGCGGCAAGGTAATCAAAGTCGTGAAATTTTTGAACTACGTTTACGTTTTCAGAGATTTCGGCGTGGAAAGACTGACCGCATTCGGCGCGCAAACCGACTTTTCGGTGTCGAAAATTTACACGGCTTCGGCAAGGATTTATCCCGACACGATAGTGCCGCTCGGCGACCGCATCGTCTTTTTGACGGAAGAAGGGTTGAAGTGTCTTGACGGCTACAACGTGCAGAATATTTTTGCGGATTTGTCCGATTTTTTGTCGTCGGACAAAAGAAACGCCGTCGCAACGGGTATGGACGGGAAATATTTCCTTGCCGCCAACATGGTTTTTCCGGGGGACTTCGCCGTCAAATTTCTGGACGAAGTAAGAGATCAGGGCGTTTACAACACGAACGGGCTTGCGGTGTGCGACGTAAAAAAGAACAAAATGACCTTGCTTCGCGGCATGGATATACGCTTTATTAAGGCGGTCAACGTACATACGCTGTCGTCGGTTTTCATGACGTTTTCAGGCGTGAATAAGCACCTTATCGGTATGTTTTCGGACACGGGCAAGTATTTTTCCGACAAATTACCAAGGTACTGGACGACGGGTTACACCGACCTCGGTTATCCCGAAAAGCAAAAGAGCGTTAGAAACGTCATGCTCACGGCGCACGGGACGGTAACGCTCGGGCTGGAACTTGACGGAAATAAAATCGAATACCTCCTTAAAGGCGCGGATCTTCCGCAAAAAATCATCGTAAACCGTGCGTTTTCAAAAATGCGCGTGTATCTGAAAGAAAACAGCGAATCGGGAAGTTATACCGTTACTCCGCCGTCGATCACGGTGGATTTATCGTAAAAAATGCTTATGGATAATAAAATTAACGAACTTTTTATCACCGTCGAAACCCTTGAAAATTATTTGCGTGCGCTTGAAAAACGGGTGGCGGCTTTGGAGGAAATCAATAATGGCAAATAGTTGGTGGGACGATATCAAAGAACTTTTCAAAACCAAAAAACAAAAGGCGGCGGAAGAAAACGAAAAAGTCAATAACGCGTTAAGGCGCGAAAGTCAAATCACGGGGCAGTTGAAAGCGCTTGAAGACGAGTATAACAAAAACAACCCCGCCGCGCCCGATCCCGACTTTGACGAAATCTTCAAACCGGTGAAATACGACAGGGTGAACTACGACGTGTTGTCCGACGACGAAATCAAAGCCGTCGCAAACGATAAGGCGGAGTCGAATTACAAGTCGAGCCTTGAAAAAATCGACAAACAGGCGTACGACGACCTTGTAAAACTCAACGAGCAGCGCGAAAAAGCCAAAGAAACGCACAAGAAAACGCTTTCCGAAATCGAAAGCCTTTTCGACGCGTTCAGGGAAAACAGCAAAAACAAGGCGGTGAAACAGGGCATCGCAAGGGGCAGTATCCTTGAAAGCGCGATTAACGAATACGGCGAAGCCGCAAACGCGGGCAGAACGAGAGCCGACGATATTTTAAGCGACGCGCTTTTGAGTTTTGAGGAAAAATCCGACGCTCTTAACAGAAGGCGCGACGAGGCTTTAAGCAACCTTGACCTTAAAAAAGCCGTCGAAATCACCGAAACAATCAATAAACTGCAAGAAAACAGGGATAAACAACTTGCCGATCAGAATCAGAAAAACGCCGCGCTTGAAAAGAAAGAAACCGACGAAAATCTGAAACTCGAAAAGGAAAAACAAAAATACATCGAAAACTACAAAGCGAACAAACGCCTTGAAAAGCAACAACAGGACGCGTACGAAAGGCAGAACGGCTACACCGGCGAAAAAGCAAGAAACTTTGCCGAACGCTATAACGTCGCTTTGGGTTTTTATACGTCGCTCGATCCCGACGTCGCGGTAAAAGCGCTTGAAGCAAGCGGCACAATGAAGGGCTATCTCGGAAACAATTACGAGAAACTTTTAAGCGTTCTGAAATCGCGCGCAACGACGAAAACTAAAAAATATATTTAACTGATATTTTGGGGGCGGACGATGAAGGAAAGAATAAAAAATTGGTTCAATTGGTTCAGGGAAAAGATTAAAAATTACGGGTATCTGATGACGCTCGCGGGCAGTGTGTTTTACCTTCTCGAAGCGTGCGGTCTGAAAATAAACGAACCCGTAGCGTACGGGATTGTCAACGCGGTCGCAGGGCTTTTTATCGTGCTCGGACTCGTCAACAATCCCGACGGGAGAAAAATCAAATAATTTCGCGAACGCGATAAACTTCGCGCGCGGCGGCAAGTTTTGCGATTGAATCGGACGAAAATGCTTTGTCCGAGTCGATGATTGCGTAAAGATTGCCGTTTTTTCCGGAACAGGTTACTTTTCCATCGTTTTTATCCGCAAAGTCGGCGATGAGCGACGAGACCGCAGGGTTATCTTCCGCAAGGACGGTAATCCTGTGGTTTTTTCTTGCCGCAAAAACGGCGGGATAGTTCACGGAATTTTTGATATTGCCGTTTTCAAAGTAATCTTTGAGTTCGGTCGCGACCATAACGGCGCAGTTGTCTTCGGCTTCCGGGGTGGACGCGCCGAGATGCGGGCAGGCGATAATGCCGTCGACGTTCAAAAGCGGCTCCGACGGGAAGTCGGTGAAGTATTTATGAACTTTTCCGTCTTTGACCGCGGCGATAATATCGTCGTTATTGACAAGTTCGCCCCTTGCACAGTTGACGATGACGACGCCGTCTTTCATTTTTGAAATCGCGGTTTTGTCAATCATGCCTTTTGTGTCGGCGTTGTAGGGAAGATGAAGGGTAATGAAGTCGGATTTTTCGTAAATTTTGTCCAAAGTATCGACGACTTCGAGTTCAATCCCCAAATCTGTGTCCTTATTGAAAAACGGATCGTATCCGACGATATTCATACCAAGGGCGTTTGCCGCGACGGCGACTTTTCTGCCGATTGCGCCAAGACCTACAACGCCCAGCGTTTTTCCTGAAATTTCGCCGCCGACGAATTGCGATTTGCCTTTTTCGACAATTTTCGCAACGCCGCCTTCCGCGTCATTTTGAGAGTTTACCCATTTAATTCCTTCGATAATCTTGCGGCAAGAGAGCAAAAGGGCGGTGATGACCAACTCTTTCACGGCGTTTGCGTTCGCGCCCGGGCTGTTGAAAACTACCACGCCGCGTTTTGCGTATTCGGCATGTGGGATATTGTTCACGCCCGCGCCCGCGCGACCTATCGCGACGACGCTTTCGGGAAGAACGTAATCAGCCATCTGCGCGCTTCTTACGAGAATAAGATCGGGGTTATCACATTCCGACGTAATTTCGTAATTTTTATCCAATACGTCGTTGACTTTCGGGCTTATCGAATTTAACTTTAATACTTTTACCATACCTACCCCTTATTTGTGTTCCGCCGCGAATTTTTGCATATAGGCGATAAGATGTTTGACGCCTTCGACGGGCATCGCGTTGTAAATGGACGCGCGCATACCGCCGACAAGACGGTGTCCTTTGATTGCCATGATTCCGTTTGCTTCCGCGCCTGCGACGAACTCCTCGTCGAGCTCCTTCGAGGGGGATACGAAAGGCACGTTCATCATGCTTCTGTCTTCGGGACGGACGGGGTTTGTATAGAAACCGCTGTTGTCGATGTAGTCGTACAGCATTTTTGCTTTTTCCTCGTTGATTTTCTGGATTGCGGGAACGCCGCCGAGGTTTTTAAGCCATTTGAGCGTCAGGCTTGCGATGTAAATCGAGAAGCAGGGGGGAGTGTTGTAAAGGCTGTTGTCTTTTGCCTGCGTCGACCATTTGAGCATTGTCGGGCAAATGGGCATCGCCTGATCGAGAAGGTCTTTTCGGACTATGACGACGGTAACGCCCGCGCAGGAAATATTCTTTTGCGCGCCGGCATAAATCACGCCGAACTTATTTACGTCGTACACTTCGGACAAAATGTTGCTGGACATATCGCAGACGAGCGTTTCGACCGACGGGAATTTTCTCATGCGGCTGCCGTAAATGGTGTTGTTGCTGGTGCAGTGGACGTAATCGATATCGCTTCTGAAAGACGAGTCGTCAAAGTCCGGGATATAGGTGAAGATTTTGTCTTCGCTGGACGCCGCAACCCTGACGTCGCCGTATTTTTGCGCTTCCTTGTATGCCTTTTTCGCAAAGTTTCCGGTCACGATATAATCGGCGCGGCCTTTTTTCAAAAGGTTGAGGGGAACTGCCTCGAATTGCGTCGACGCGCCGCCTTGCACGAGAAGCACGTCGTAGTTGTCGGGAATGTTCATAAGCTCGCGGAAAAGGGCGATACATTCGTTGTGAACGGGCTCGTAAACCTTGCCGCGGTGCGACGCCTCGATAATGGAAATGCCGCTGCCTTTGAAATCGATGAAGTCTTTTTGTGCTTCAAGCAAAACTTCCTTGGGAAGTACGCCGGGACCTGCTGAAAAATTGTACATAAGAATAAGAAGCTCCTTATCAAAAGATTTATATAAAATATGATATATTATTTCGTTTATATTTGGCAACTATTTTTTTGCGCGTATAAATATTTAAGGTTAAAACATTATAAATGTATGAAAATTCAGGCGATAATTATGGCGGGCGGCGTCGGATCGCGTTTGAGACCGCTGACCGACGATACCCCGAAACCTATGGTAAAAATCATCGACAAACCCGTGCTTGAAACGATAATCGAAAGGCTGAAATATTTCGGGATTTACGACATCGGGCTGACGGTGAATTACAAGTCCGACGTCATCAAAAACTATTTTTCAAACGGGCGGCGTTTCGGCGTAAGACTGACGTATTTCGAGGAAGAAAAACCGCTTGGAACCGCGGGCAGCGTGAAACAGGCGGAAAAGTATCTTTCCGACAACTTTTTCGTTGCGTCCGGCGACGCGTATTCCGAGGTCGATTACGACGCGCTGTACAAGGCGCACGTCGGGAAAAATCTTCTGGGCACGCTCCTTGTGAAAAGGGTGTCCGACGCGCGCGGATTCGGGCTTGTGAAAATCAGAAACGGCGTTGTGGAAGACTTTATCGAAAAACCGCAAGTTCCGACAAAAGGATATGTTAACACGGGGATATACGCGCTTAAACGTGATATTCTGCAATTTATCCCCGACGGGTTTTACGACTTCGGGCGCGACCTTTTCCCGCGGCTTATCAATAATCTGGCGGCTTTTGAAATAAGCGGATACTGGAACGATATTGGCACGCTTGAAAGATATTACGAAAGCAATCTTTACGCCGTGAAAAAGCTGAAAGAACAAAATAATACCGCGCTTTTTTGAGATAATTCTTTGAAAAAACCGGAAAACCGACTATATTTTTGCCCCGAAAGTTTTCAGGGAAACCCCTGTATTACTTGATTTATATCTCAAAATTTAGTATAATATCAACAATAATTTTCGGAGGACTTCTTTTGGCAAAGTCGTTAAAAGTAGTATTCCTCGGCGGCGTCGGCGAAATCGGCAAAAATATGACCGCTCTGGAATACGGTGAAAACATCATTATCATAGATATAGGTATGTCGTTCCCGACGGAAGACACCCCCGGGATCGACGTCGTCGTACCCGACGTTACCTATCTTTCGCAAAATAAAGAAAAAATCAAAGGAATTTTTATTACTCACGGACACGAAGACCACGTCGGCGGCGTGAGTTATCTCTGGCCCGAACTCGGCTGCCCGACGATTTACGGCACGCCGTTTTCGCTTGCCATCGCGCGTCATAAAATCGAAGAAAGCGGACTTCCCGTCAAAAATATGAAGGAAGTCAACGCGGGCGACGTCGTAAACGTCGATTGTTTCAAGGTGGAATTTATCAAAGTCTGCCACAGCATTGCGGAAGCGTCGGCGTTGTCCATCACGACTCCCGTCGGCGTCGTTTTCGTGACGGGCGACTTCAAAATCGACTTCACCCCCATCGACAACAAACTCACCGACCTTGAACGCATCGGGGAAATCGGCAAAAAGGGCGTGCTTTTAATGCTTGGCGAAAGCACCAACGTCGAAAGAAACGGACACACCATGTCCGAGCGCACCGTCGGGGAATCGTTTGACGTCATTTTCGGCAAAAACCAGAAAAAACGTATGATAGTCGCGACTTTTTCGACCAACAATTACCGCCTGCAACAACTTATGGATATTTCCGTGAAGTACAACAGGAAGGTCGTTTTAAGCGGGCGCAGCATGAAAAATATCGTCGATATGGCGGCGAAACTCAACGAACTTACGTTCCCGAAAGACCTTATCGTCGATATCGACAAAGCCAACAAACTCCCGCCGGAGCGCGTTACCATTCTTTGCACGGGCAGTCAGGGCGAGCCTATGAGCGCGCTTTCCAGAATGTCGCAGGGCACTTTTGACAAGGTTACGATTTCGGCGACGGACACCGTCGTTATTTCCGCAACGCCGATTCCCGGCAACGAGCGCGGCGTATATAACGTCGTCAACAACCTTTATAAATTAGGCGCGGACGTCATCTACAACCCGTCCGACGATATCCACGTTTCGGGACACGCCTGCAAGGAGGAACTGAAACTTATGCTTTCGCTTGTAAGACCGAAGTTTTTCATTCCCGTTCACGGCGAGTATCGCCACCTTAAACTGCATCAACGTCTTGCCGGCAGCATGGGCATTCCCGAATACAACACGTTTATCCCCGACGTCGGCAACACCGTCAACGTCTACAAAAACAAAATGGTCAAAGGCAATAACGTCCCCGCCGGCAACAACTTCATCGACGGCGTCGCCCTTGGTGAAAACGCCGAAACCATACTGCGCGACAGAAAGGCGCTTTCCGACAACGGATTTATCGTGATTCTTCTTACGGTACGCCTTAAATCGGGCGAAATTCTGGCGGGTCCCGACATCATCCTTCGCGGATTACATCTCGGCGACACGTTCCCCGACGAGGCGAAAGAAGTCGTGCTGAACGCATTGAAACAAGTCGACTTTGAAAACGTCGAGGATATTTACGAATTGAAGACGATAATCCGCAAAGCCATTCGCAAGTTCATAGACAAGAATTACAAGCAGTTGCCTATGATATTGCCTATTATCATCGAAGCGTAAAAAAGTCATAATTTTGCGACCTTTTGAGTTTTTGGCAAAACCTTACTCGGTTACGTACGACAAGTACGCGCCCTCGTAAGAAATTGCCAAGAAACGTCACGGGGCCCCCACAAGATACTGTGTACTTGTGGGGCTTAATAGCATCAAAATTCTGACTTTTTAGGGGAGTATAGTATGTCAAATTCTCGCCGTTTTTAGGGTTGGGGACCCCACGGGATACTGTGTACTCGTGGGGAGAAGGAGCAAACGAGTAAAAGACAAACAAACGAAAAAAAGAGTTTGTTTGGTCAAAGCAAGATTTGCGACGTAATTTGCGATATTTTGCTTTTTCGGCGGAACCCGAAAATCCGTTAAAGGGGACCCCAAAAGATACTTTTGTACTTTTGGGGAAAAGGCGCACACAAGCAAAAGAGTGAGCGTTATCGTCCCCGATAACGTGATTTCAAAAGTGCAGTGTGCGCCGCGTACACTAGGATTTTTCAGAACCCGCCGAGAAAACCACAATCTCATCAAATTCTCGCCGTTTTTAGGGAAGTTAGATTTTGGCTTTTTAGGGGGGGGATTCCGTGCGAAGCACTTTATGTCATTGCGAGGCATTGCAAACAGGGGACCCCGCGGGATACTTGTACCCGTGGGGAAAAGGCGCACACAAGCAAAAGAGTGAGCATTATCGCCCCCGATAATGCGATTTCAAAAGCGAAGTTGTGCGACGTATCACCGGGAACGGACACCTTAAAAATAAAACGTTTCCCTTCCGGGAGATTGCCACAGTATCGCAAGCGATACTTCGCAATGACACGTTAATAAATGTTTTGCAAAAATATAGAATAATACCGCTTAAACAGTAATCGTTATGATAAAGAAAGTCGAATTGCTTGCTCCGGCAGGCAGCAGAAGTAAACTGAATACCGCGTTTCACTTCGGTGCGGACGCATGTTACGTTGCGGGGACGAAATTCGGTCTTCGCGCGTATGCCGATAACTTTGACGTGGACGCCTTAAAATCCGCCGTCGAGTTTGCGCATGCTTTGCACAAAAAAGTTTACGTAACGGTCAATATTTTTCCGAAAAACGACGACTTTCCCGCGCTCAAAGAATACTTTGTATTCTTAAACTCAATCGGGGTGGACGCGCTTATCATGACCGACGCGGGGGCGATTTCGCTTTGCAAATCGGTTGCGCCCGATATGGAAATTCACCTTTCGACGCAAGCGAACACCACGAACGGATACACCGCAAAATTTTGGGCAGAACAGGGAATAAAACGCGTCGTACTTGCAAGGGAAACCACAATCGACGACATAAAGCGCACGAAAGACATCGTCGGCGACTCTTTGGAACTTGAAGTTTTCGTGCACGGCGCGATGTGCATAAGTTACAGCGGACGATGCCTGCTCAGCAATTATCTCAGCACCCGCGACAGCAACCGCGGCGAGTGCGTGCAGGCGTGCAGATGGGAATACAAAATGACCGAAGCGTCGCGCGAAGGCGAGCCTTTGACGATGGTCGAAGACGACAAAGGCACTTACGTCATGAACAGCAAGGATATGAACATGCTGTTATACCTTGACAAACTTATTTCCGCCGGCGTATCGAGTTTCAAAATCGAGGGAAGAATGAAGTCGGAGTATTACGTCGCAAGCACCGTTACGGCATATCGCCGCGCCCTTGACGGTTATTATACGACGGGGATATATTCGCCGTCCGAAAGTCTTGTCGCAGAACTTGAAAAGACAAGTCATCGTCGTTATACGACGGGGTTTTATTTCGGCGCGCGCGACACGGTGTGCTTAGACACGTCAAAGCCCGAAAGCGACTGGCTGTTCATTGCAGAAGTCAAAGGTTACGACGAAAGTAAAAAGTGCATAATCCTTGAACAGCGCGGACGCTTCAAAAAAGGCGACGTTCTGGAAGTCCTTTCGCCCGACGAAAATTATCTTAAAAAAATCGTTGTCGACGAAGTTTTCGACGAAGACGGAAACGTTATCGACGACTGCAAATTCGTGCAACAAATACTTTACTTAAAAAGCGACGTCGTTTTGCATAACCACGACGTCCTGAGAATGAAAAGGAAAGATTTATGAAAATTAAAGACAACGTGCTGATAGTAACGTCGATTGCCGAGGACGTGAGCGGTATCGAAGCGATTAAAAGCGAGTTTGAAAAAAATCATAAAGATTACAACGTGGTCGTCATCGACGAGCGGCAGTACGGCGCGGAAAAAGCCGCAACCCGCAGAAGGAAAAACCGCGAAAGACTTATTCAGTCCATACCTACTTTTTACCGCAGGGTAAAGACGATGGGACACGTCTTCACGGTGAAATCCAAAAATAAAATCGACCGCCGTCGCGCGCTTTCAAACAAATTAAGTGGCAGCGCAAGGAAGATTTATAACGCCGTTTTGCGCTTTGCGCCCGACGTCATCGTCGTTACGACGCCGCGACTTATGCACGAAACCATAATCGCGAAAAAGCGCACCCGTTTCAAATATCCCGTCATCGGGCTTTCCGAAAAATTCACTTTCGACAAAGCGTTTTACAACATGAGCGCGGACGGCTATATCGTGGAAAACGTCGATATGAAAAACCAACTCACGGCAATGGGATATTCAAGCGGCAGGGTGCACGTCATGGGCTTCCCGATTGAGGAAAACGTGCCCGACGTCGATTACGTCTTCAAACTGAAAGAACATCTGGGGCTTAATCTGAATCCCACCGTGTATCTTTCGGGCGGGGCAATCGGCAGCAAGGAACTTATGCCCGTGTTTGAACTTTTGCTGGATCAGGGCAACATAATAAACCTTATCGTCAACTGCGGCAAAAACGAAAACTTGTATTCCGCAATGCTTCGCGAGACCGAAAGGCGAAATTCGCAAAACGTCAAACTTTATCTGAACGTGGACGAAGGCGCGGAAGACACCCTTCTTGCAAGCGACTGCCTTATCACGATATACGACGGTTCGCTCATATATCGCGCGTTTCTTCTGGGGATTCCCGTGGTTGCGTTTGCGCCCGACACCGGTGCGGAAAAATCCGACCTTAAATACCTTATGGAAAAACAACTTGTCTATTTTGCCGACGACTACAACCATGTTATCATCGGCATGTACGACGTCATTCAGACGGGGCTTGGCAAAAAACTGTCGGAATCCGCGCTCATGCGGACGCGCGCCACGTCGCTGAAAGATATCTGCACGCTCCTTGCATCATACGGAAGAAAATAATTATGCTTAAACATATCGTACTTTATAAACTCAACGAAGAAGGGCTGAAAAACCTTGATAAAATCAAAAACAATTTTTTGTCGATGCGTGGGAAAATCGACGGGCTGTTGTCGGTCGAATGCGGCGCGGACGTCTTGAAAAGCGAAAGAAGTTTCGACTTTGCGCTCGTTTGTGAGTTTGAAAACCTTGATAGTTTCAAGGCGTACAAAACGCACCCCGTGCATCTTCCCGTGAAGGAATATATGCACACCGTTGTCGAGTCGTCAAAGTCCTGCGATTTTTTAAAATAACGTCGAAAACTGCTTGGAAACAGGAAAATTTTTGATTTTTCTCGCGTTTTAATAATAAAATTTTATTTAATCTCAATAAAATTCAAAAAGAAATAAACTTGACAACTGTATAAATTATGATTTACAATATTAAAGTATTAAACTGAAAAAGGAGGTTGATAATATGTCCGAATATTCGTCTTACGACCACTTCAACTCGGAAGTTAGCGACAAAATTAAAAATCTTGCGAAAATGGCTGAAAGCAGCACTATTATCGCCCCCGAATATTACAAACAATTCGACGTCAAGCGCGGTCTGCGCGACGAAAAGGGCGTCGGCGTTTGTGCGGGACTTACCGAAATTTCGGAAATTCACGGTTACACGACCGACTACGACGGCAATAAAATCCCTTGCAAGGGCGAACTGTATTACAGGGGTATCGAAATTAAGGAACTTGTCGGCGGCATTACAAGCGAAGGGCGTTTCGGCTTTGAAGAAGTCGCGTACCTTTTGTTGTTCGGCAAACTTCCCGACAAGGATGAACTCAAATCGTTCAAGCGCATTTTAAGGGGCTATCGCACGCTTCCCGACAGTTTCGTCAGGGACGTCATTATGAAAGCGCCGTCAAAGGATATGATGAACGGCATCGCGCGCAGTATCCTTATGCTTTACAGTTACGACAAACACGCCGACGACAACAGCATCGACAACGTTTTAAGGCAGTGCCTGCAACTCATTTCCGAAATGCCGATGATCAGCGTTTACAGCTATCACGCGCACCGTCATTTCCATTGCAACGACAGCCTTATCATACATAAGCCGTTGACGCGCGGCAGTATTGCCGAAAATATTTTGCACCTTTTGCGCCCCGACGGACAGTATACCGAACTCGAAGCAAAGGTTCTGGACGTGTGCCTTATGCTGCACGCGGAACACGGCGGCGGTAACAACAGCTCGTTCACGATGCACGTCGTGTCTTCAACCGGCACGGATACGTATTCTGCGGTTGCGGCGTCGCTCGGCTCGCTGAAAGGTCCGCGCCACGGCGGTGCGAATATAAAAGTCGTCAATATGATCGACGATATGCAAAAAAACATTTCAAAATTCGACGACAAGCATATCGAATCGTATCTCAATAAAATCCTTGAAAAGAAAGCGTTTGACAACGCAGGGCTCATTTACGGCATGGGACACGCCGTGTATTCCTTGTCCGATCCCCGTGTCGACGTTCTGAGAACGTTCGTTAAAAAACTTGCGGACGAACAAGGCTTTGAAAAGGAATTCGAGATTTACGAGGCGGTTGAAAGAATCGCGCCGAAGGTCATCGCAAACAGTAGAAACATCCAGAAGGGCGTCGCGCCGAATATCGACTTCTATACGGGGCTTATTTATTCGATGCTCGGTCTTCCGAAGGAACTGTTTACGCCGATATTCGCGGTTTCCCGTATCGTCGGTTGGTCCGCTCACAGAATCGAGGAACTTTCAAACCGCGGCAAAATCATTCGTCCCGGATACGAAAGCGTCTGCAAACGCGACGTGTACCGCCCGATGGACAAACGCAAATAGGAATCCGTTTTGCGTACTTTTTGAAAAAACAAAACCCGCTGTACCCTTAAAAAGTCGGTGGGTTTTTTGTTGTTATTTGTTATTTAATATGATATAATTTTATACTGTTAATAAGGCTAAATGCGGGTTTTATGAAAAGAACGAAAAAGGTTTTAAGTTTAATCGTGCTGATAATTACGATGGCGGTATCCGCGTCGTTGTTTTCGGCGTGCAACGCAAAAGTTAGCGACAGCGTGTTTGCGTTCGGCACCGTTTCCGAAATTTCCTTAAAAGGCAAAAAGGCAAAAAACACGATAACATCCATTGATTCCCTTTTCACAAGGCTGGACGTTTTGTTTGACGCGGAAAATGAGAAAAGCGACGTTTACAAGATAAATCACGCCGATAAAGACGTTATTTTGCAAATTTCTCCCGAAACGTACGAACTTTTGAAACTTGCGAAAATCGCTTATTCCGAGACTGACAAAACTTTCAACGTCGCGACGTATCCGTTGTCGAAACTGTGGCGTTTTACGTCGGATACTTATACGGGAAACGCGGGAACGCTGCCGACAGACGATGAAATCGGGGCGGCACTTTTGCACGCAAATCTCGACAGCCTTACGCTTTTGTCCGACAACCGCGTGATGAAAACCGACAAAGATTTACAGCTAAGTTTCGGCGCGATTGCCAAAGGGTTTGCAGGGGACGCCGCAATCGAAAACGTGATAAAAGACGGGCAAAGCGGCATTCTGAACGTCGGCGGCACGATATTTACCGTGGGCAGCGGGGAATACAAAATCGGCATTTCGTCCCCACGCGACACCGCCGCCGATTATTTTGCGAAACTCACTTTGTCGGGCGGAGCGGTCGTATGCACGTCGGGCGATTACGAAAGGTATTATATTGTCGATGGCAAGCGTTATTGCCACATCATCGGGCGCGACGGATACCCCGTCGATAACGGCATAATCAGCGTTACGATAATAAGCAAGGACAGAAACGCGCTGTCGGGCGCGATGTGCGACGTTTTGTCCACCGCGGTGTTTGCTCTCGGGCGCGACAAGGGCGTGGAATACGCAAAAAAATACGGCGCGGGACTTGTGATAATTTACGCCGACAGCACGTTTGAAACTTTCAACGTCGACAGTTTTGAACTGAAAGACGATTCATATTCAAAAAGATGAAAAAACGCGATTTCAAAACCGAAAAACCGTTTTACGTCCGCGATTTCGTTGCGGTCGCGATGGTGCTTGCGGTACTGATTGCGTCCATCGTTATGCTGACCGCAAAAAAGGGCGGCACCGTCGAAGTTTACGTTGACGGAAAACTGACTTATTCTTATTCTTTGGACAAAAACCGCACGTTCGAGGTCTATTGCGACAACGGCAAAAACGTCGTTGAAATCAAGGACGGAAAGGTGAGCGTCATCGACGCCGATTGCAATAACCGCGCGTGCGTGAAATCGAAAGCAATCTCCAAAAAAGGCGAGCAAATCGTATGCCTGCCACATAAACTAATCGTCGTTATCAAGGGCGGAAGCGAGGGCGAGTTGGATGCAAGAACTTGACGAAAAATGTGAAAATCGCAAGAAAATTCCGACAAAACGCCTTGCACTTGCGGGAATTTTGCTTGCCGTCGCGCTTGTCTTGTCGCTTGTCGAAAGCCTGATTCCGCCGATTATTCCCGCCGCGCCTTACGCCAAAGTCGGCTTTGCGAACATCGTGCTTATCGTGGCACTGCTGACGCTCGGATACCCGTACGCAATCCTTATCATGCTTTTGAAATGCGTGTTCATCTCCGTGTTTTCGGGCAATATGTTTTCGCTTGCGTACTCGATTCCCGCGGGGTTTGTCGCGTACACCGTGAGCGCAATCGTTTTCAGAATTCCGAAGACGGGGATTATTGCCGTCAGCGTCATTTCGGGCATGATTCACAATTTTGTGCAAAACGCCGTCGCAAGTATCGTCATCGGCAAAAACGTGTGGCTTTTGTCGCCGTATCTTATGCTGATCGGCGCGATTGCGGGGTTGGCGACGGGGGTTATTGCGTTTGTTTTATTGAAGTCTTTACCTAAAAGTTTTTACGAAAACAAAAACGCCGAAATTTAGCGACCTTTTGAGTTTTTGGCAAAACCTTACTCGGTTACGTACGCCTAAGTACGCGCCCTCGTAAGAACTTGCCAAGAAACGTCAAAATCTCATCTAAATTTCGGCGTTTTCCTAGTAAAAAGAAAGCGATATTTCGAGTTTTTTCGGGAATCCTTGTTATAAATCCCACGCAAGATACTTGTACTTGCGTGGGGAAAGCTTAGCGTTTGAACGGTGTAAAATCGTCTTCTTCGTGCAGGTCGGCGTTCAGGACGTCGTTGTTCAAAAGCACCGCCCGTTGCACCGATTTATAGCCGTATTTTTTCCTTATTTCGTCGATTGATTTTTCAAGCCGTTTTTCCTTTTCGTTTTCGTTGAAAAAGGACATCTGGAACGCTCCCGTCGCGCTTTCGAGATTCGACGTATAAACCGAAATCGTGCGAAGGGGCAAGGCGAAGTTATAATTATCTTTCAAAAGTTTCAGTGCGGCGTTTGCGATATCCGAGGCGTTGTTGACGGGCTCGATAAGGTTCGTTTGCCTTGAAAACCATTCAAGCGACGTGTTCCGAAGTCCCACCGACACGCAGCGCGCGACGAGATTGTATTTTCTGAGCCTTGTCGCAACCATTTCGGACAGGGCGTACACGACGATTTTTGCCTGCTCTAAATTTTCGACGTCTTTCGTGGTTGTCGTGCCGTGCCCGACGCTTTTGGGGATATGGACGTCGTAATAAAACTTCACGGGTTCTTTTTCGTTGCCGGACGCCGCGTCGATAAGTTTATCCCCGACGATGCCGAAGTGTTGTTTCAAAAGGGCGCGGTCGGCGTTTGCGAGTTCTCCCAAAGTGTTGATATTCAGTTTTTTCAGGCGACTTACCGAGGAGCGACCGATATAAATCATCTCGCCGACGGGAAGATTCCACACGACGGATTTGTAATTTTCGCGTGAAATGACCGTCGCGGCGTCGGGTTTTTTCAGGTCGCTGCCGAGTTTTGCAAACGATTTTGTCCAAGAAACGCCGACGGAAATCGTGAGCCCCGTTTCGTCGTAAACGCGTTTTCGGATCGTGTCGGCGATTTTTTTCCCGTCGCCGAAAAGACCGACGCTGCCCGTCACGTCAAGCCAGCATTCGTCCATACCGAAATGCTCGACGCGGTCGGTGTATTCGGTGTAAATCTTGAAAACGATATCGCTGTATTTCACGTATTCGCGGAAAGTTGGGGGAACGATTGTAATATCGGGACATTTTTGTTGCGCCTGCCATACGGTGTCGCCGGTTTTCACACCCATAACTTTTGCAGGCTGACTTTTCGCCAGCACGATACCGTGCCGCTTTTTCGGATCGCCGCAGACCGCAATGGGTTTTCCTTTGTATTCGGGGTGTAAAATGGTTTCGACCGAAGCGTAAAAGTTATTCAGGTCGCAATGAAGAATGACTCTGTCCATAAACGTTATTTTACCATTTCCTTGTATTGATTTCAATTAATTTTACGATACTTTTTAAGACAGGGCGCGTCATATTTTGTAAAAAACATTCGGATAATATTCTTGCCGCGCCGAAAAATACTTGACTTATAACGAAAGTTTTTTAATAATATATTGTAATTATTTTTCAACGAAAGCGCGTATTGCGCGTATGCGAAGAGGTTATATATCATGTCGAAACCGCTTGTTGCCATTGTCGGACGTCCCAACGTCGGCAAGTCAACGTTTTTCAATCGAATCGTCGGGCAAAGAATATCCATTGTCGAAGACACCCCGGGCGTTACCCGCGACAGGCTTTACGCCGACGCGGAATGGTGCGGACACTCTTTCACGCTCATCGATACGGGCGGGCTTGAAATCAAGTCCGAGGACGTCATGTGGTCGCACATCAGGGCGCAGGCGCAGATTGCTGTCGAAACCGCCGACGTCATCGTGTTTATGCTTGACGGAAAGACGGGGCTCACGCACGAAGATTACGAAGTCGCGGCATACCTTCGCAAAAGTCGCAAGCCGATTTTGCTTGTCGTGAACAAGTTGGATAACAACGAACAGCACCTTTTGTACGACTTTTACGAGCTGGGACTTGGCGAGCCTATCGGGATTTCCGCGGGGCAGGCGAAAGGTCTTGGCGACGTGCTGGACGAAATCGTGAAACTTACCGGGAAGTACGAAACGGAAGAAAAGGAAGAAGCCCTGAAAATCGCAGTCGTCGGGAAACCGAACGCGGGGAAAAGCAGCCTTGTCAACAAACTTCTGGGATACGACCGCGTCATCGTTTCGGACATCGCAGGCACGACGCGCGACGCAATCGACACCCGCATAAAAATTGGCGATAAAGAATATATCCTTATCGATACGGCGGGCATAAGAAGGAAGCGTTCCGTCGAAGAAGACCTGGAACAATACAGCGTAATGCGTTCGCTCGGAGCGGTAAGGCGCGCGGACGTTTGTCTTATCGTCATCGACTCGTCCGAGGAACTGTCGGAACAAGACGTCAAAATCGCGGGGTACGTCCACGAACAGGGCAAACCCAGCGTCGTCGTCATGAACAAGTGGGACGTTGTCGAAAAGGACACCTATACAATCGAAAAGTACAACAGGAAACTGAAAGAAGAACTCAAATTCATGGATTACTTCATTCCGACGTACGTTTCGGCAAAAACGGGAAAGCGCGTGGATAACCTTATAAAGCTTGCCGAACGGGCATACGAAAACGCGTCGCGAAGAATTTCGACGGGGCTTCTGAACGACGTTTTGCGTGAGGCGATTCTCACCAACGAGCCGCCATCAAAAAACGGAAAACGCCTGAAAATCTATTACGTTACCGAAGTATCGGCAAATCCCCCGACGTTCGTTATTTTCGTCAACGACGATACGCTGATGCATTTCAGTTACAGGCGATACCTTGAAAACGCGCTCAGGCGTTCATTTGACTTCGAAGGCACGCCAATTCGTCTTATCATCAGGAATAAGAACGAAAAAGACCTTGAAAATTAAAAATCTCATATACTAGAAGGCTTATTATGAAATACGGCGATATGAATAAAGATCAGGCGGAAGTCATCTTTGAAAAAGAACTCCGCAACTTCAAAAAAATACAGGGCGAAGAATTGTCGCTCGATATGTCAAGGGGAAAACCCTGCACGGCGCAGCTTGACCTTGCAAACGTTATGTTCGATATGGTCAACGCAAACGCGTCGTTTATCACGGAAAACGGCATGGACGTCAGAAATTACGGCGGTCTTGACGGCATTCCCGAAATGAAAAAACTGTTTGCCGCGCTTTTTGACGTCAACGAAAAAATGGTGCTTGTCGCGGACGGATCGAGCTTGAATATCATGTACAATCTCGTCCAGCAGGCAATGCAATTCGGCGTCGGCGGCGGACTGCCCTGGAACAAACTCGGCAAAGTCAAATTCATCTGCCTTGTCCCCGGTTACGACCGTCATTTCGCAATCACCGAACAGTTCGGCATAGATATGATTGCCGTGCCGTTCAAAAAGGACGGCGGCGTGGATATCGACGCAATCGAAGGGCTTGTCGCAAGCGATTCCTCGATAAAAGGCATTTGGTGCGTGCCGAAATACAGCAACCCGACGGGCGTTACTTACAGCGACGACGTCGTTACCCGCCTTGCAAAAATGGACGCCGCAAAAGACTTCCGCATTTTCTGGGACAACGCCTACGCCGTGCACAGTATTTACGGCGACGACGTCCTTAAAAACATCTTCCCGGAGTGCGAAAAAGCGGGCAATCCCGACCGCGTTTATATGTTCGCATCGACGTCCAAAATCACGTTCTCGGGCGCGGGCGTCGCGACGCTTATTTCAAGCGAGAAGAATATCGAAGAATATAAGTCGCGCCTGAAATACGCAACCATCGGACCGAATAAAATCGTCCAGCTTGCACATTACAGATATCTCAAAAGCCCTGAAAATATCCTGAAAATTATGAAGGCGCAGGCGGATATTCTCCGTCCGAAGTTCGACGCCGTGCAAAATATTCTGGAATCCGAATTCGAAAACGGCGATATCGTCGAATGGACAAAACCCGTCGGCGGCTATTTCGTGTCGCTGAACGTCAAAGTGGGCAGTGCTAAGGAAGTTGTCGACCTTTCCAAAAAAATGGGCGTGAAGTTCACCGAAGCCGGCGCAACCTATCCGCGCGGTATCGACTTCAACGACTCCAACATTCGTATCGCGCCGTCGTATCCGCCCATCGAAGAGTTGCAGACCGCGATGCAGGTGTTGTGTTGTGCAATCAAACTTTCTGCAATGAAATCTCTCATGAAGTAAAAAGTCATAATTTTGCGATATTTTGCTTTTTCGGCGGAACCCGAAAAATCGTGTACGCCAAGTACACTGGATTTTTCAGAACCCGCCGAGAAAACCACAATCTCATCAAAATTCTGACTTTTTAGAGTTAGGGGACCCCGCGGGATACTGTGTACCCGTGGGGAGAAGGAGCAAACGAGCAAAAGAGTGAGCGTTATCGCCCCCGATAACGTGATTTCAAAAGCGAGATTTGCGACGCGTACGCGCCTTCGCAAGAACCCGTCAAGAACCCCGAAAATCCATCAAAATTCTGACTTTTTAGGAACTATGGTATTATCTTCTCGCCGTTTTAGGGAATGATGGTATCCATCAAAATTCTGACTTTTTAGGGAATGATATTTTAGCACCCAAACGGGTGCTTTTTTTTGGTTTTCTTGTTCCGTGCAACGCACTTAATGGCATTCTGAGGAGTTGCGTTGCAACGACGTGAGAATCTCCCGGAAGGGCACCTTATAAAATTGAAAAGCTTATGTTAAGCATATTCGTGCGGGCGGTTGCATAGTTTTTATTAACTGTATTTGGAGGTAAAATTATGCAATTTGATTTATATAACGATATTGCGACGCGCACCGGCGGCGATATTTACGTCGGCGTCGTCGGACCCGTCAGAAGCGGCAAATCGACCTTTATCAAGCGATTTATGGACGCTCTCGTAATCGACGCCATAAAGGACAAAAACGCCCGAAAAAGGGCTGTTGACGAACTGCCGCAATCGGGCGACGGCAAAAGTATAATGACGACTCAGCCGAACTTTGTTCCAAGCGAAGCGGTCAGCGTAACCGTTTCGGACAATCTTAACGTCAACGTAAGAATGATCGACTGCGTCGGTTACGTCGTGGAAGGCGCGCTCGGCGCGGAAGAAAACGGCAAGGAACGACTTGTTCGCACCCCGTGGACGGACGACGAAATACCTTTTGCGAAAGCGGCGGAAATCGGCACGGAAAAAGTAATCAAGGAGCACTCGACAATCGGCGTAGTCGTCACGACGGACGGCACGATAACGGATATTCCGCGCGACAATTACGTCCCCGCAGAAGAACGCGTCGTTGCCGAAATGAAGGAAATCGGAAAACCTTTTGTGATTCTTATCAACAGCGCGATGCCCGAAAGCAGCGAAACGGCAAGGCTCAAAGCCGAACTTGAAAAGAAATACGACGCGCCCGTCGTCGTCAAGGACGCGCTGAATATGTCGGAAGACGACGTGTCCGAAATCATGGGCGCGGTGCTGTCGGAATTCCCGATTAAACTTATCGACGTGAACGCTCCTCGCTGGATACAGGCGTTATCGCGCGACAACGGCATTGTAAAAGAACTTGTCGATATTCTGAAAAACGTCGGTAGCGAAATGTTCCGTATGCGCGACGTGGACAAAATCAAGGCGGCGTTTTCCGACTCGCAATACTTTGAAATCGGTGACGGAGCGAGCGTTGACGCAGGGCGCGGGCGCATCGAAATCAATCTTAAAATCAAGCCCGAACTTTTCTTCAAGGTTTTGTCGGACGAGTGCGGACACGAAATCCCCGATGATTTCACACTTATGAGTTACGTAAGGTTTTTGAAGAAAGCCGAAACCGAATATTCCAAACTCAAAAACGCTCTGGACGAAGTTTACGAGACGGGCTACGGCGTCGTGTCCCCGACAAACGACGATATCGTCGTCGAAGAACCCGAAATGTTCAAGCAAGGCGGACAATACGGCATAAAAATCAAGGCGAGCGCGCCGAGCCTGCACCTTATAAAAGTCGACGTAAGGACGGAAGTCAGCCCGATTATCGGCACCGAGCAGCAAAGCGGACGGTTTATCGACGATATGCTTGACAAATACGAAAACGACCGTGCCGCACTTTTAAGCACTAACGTTTTCGGAAGAACCCTGAACGACCTGATGGCGGACGGACTTTCCGTAAAAATCAACGAAATGCCCGACGAAGCCAAAACGAAAATGCGCCGCACGATCACGAAAATCGTCAACGAAGGCAAGGGCGGCGTGCTGTGTATCCTTTTATAACTTAAATTAAAGTAACGACAAATAGGCGGAAATTGCGCGATTATGCAACAAAATTGATATAATTGTGCAATTTTTTGCATTTTTGTGTCGATTTGTATAAAAAAAAGATAATGCCGTTGACACTTTCTTGTTAATATATTAAAATGGAATTTAGGGTTATTTTATTACAACATAGATTGGTAAGGAGGTTATCGAAATGAAGTTATTACTCTCAACCTCGAACGAAGACAAAACTCACGAACTTAAATCATTGCTCGAACCGCTCGGACACACAGTATATACGTTAAAAGACTATGGTTTGAAGATTCGCGTCGAAGCAAAAGGTATTACTTTTTTTCAGAACGCATTATTGAAGGCGCAAGCCGTGTCGAAAGTTGTCGACATACCCGTTCTCGGTGACGAAAGCGGACTTGTCGTGCCTGCTCTTAACGGGGAGCCGGGCGTTTACAGCGCGCGCTATGCCGGCGAAATACATAATAACGTCGCAAACATTCAGTTGCTTTTGAGAAAGATGGAAAACATCACCGACCGCGAGGCTTATATGCAGACCGTTTTGGTGCTTATGTATCCCGACGGACAGTATTACTATGGCGAAGGTTCGGCAAGGGGCACGATCACGCGTTCGCGCCGCGGTTTCAACGGCTTCGGTTATGACAGCGTGTTTTATTCGCCGCAACTCAAAAAGACTTTTGCCGAGGCGTCCTTTGTCGAAAAGCAATCGGTCAGCCATCGTTTGCAGGCGGTCAGCGATTTGTTCAGAAAAGTCAACGCAAACGAAGGCGCGATGAATTCAAAAAAATAAGTGAAAACGATATTTTGTTTTTCCGACCTTCACAACGCCGCAATATCGGAATGGTATCGCGGCGTTATGGAAGAGTCGGATTATATTTTCTTTGCAGGCGACGGGATTTTCGGCGTAACGCGTACGCTTGAAAACGTCGCCGATAAACTTTATGCGGTGGGCGGCAACTGCGACAACTCGCTTTATCCCGAGGAACTTGTCGTTGACGTCGAAAAGGTCAGGTTTCTTATCGTGCACGGGCACCGTTTCCACGATAAACTCGACCTTGTGTACCGCGCAAAGGAGGTCGGCGCAGACTGCGTTTGTTTCGGGCATACTCATTCGTATTCCGACGAAACCTATGACGGCGTGCGCCTTATCAACGACGGAAGTTTTTCACATTCGGTCACGGGGGACGTCGGATACGTCTATATCGTGGTCGAAGGGAAAAATATTTTTGCAAATTTTGTAAAAACGGGCGATTTTCGTTGACATATATTTTCGGGTATTATATAATTGCAAAGCGTTGCGACTTATGCGGGTGTAGTTCAATGGTAGAATTCCAGCCTTCCAAGCTGGCCGCGTGGGTCCGATTCCCATCACCCGCTCCAAAGGAACGCAATCCTACGTTAAATAATGCTTGGGCCAGTAGCTCAGTAGGATAGAGCAACGGCCTTCTAAGCCGTAGGTCAGGGGTTCGAATCCCTTCTGGCTCGCCAGATTTGGTGGGTATAGCTCAGTAGGTTAGAGCGCCAGGTTGTGGCCCTGGAGGCCGTGGGTTCGAGTCCCACTACTCACCCCACTATTACCCAAATCGGTGATGAAAACGTAGGGGTGTCGCCAAGCGGTAAGGCACTAGATTTTGATTCTAGCATTCGTAAGTTCAAATCTTGCCACCCCTGCCAAATATGATCCACTAGCTCAGTCGGTAGAGCACTTGACTTTTAATCAAGGTGTCCGGAGTTCGAATCTCCGGTGGATCACCAACTTAACTTGCGACCGTGGCGGAACTGGCAGACGCGCCAGCCTTAGGAGCTGGTATCACAGATGTGTGAGTTCGAGTCTCTCCGGTCGCACCATTTGTTTTCCGCCATACTGCTGCACCTTAAAAAAAGTATGCGCCTTTAGCTCAGTTGGTAGAGCAACTGACTCTTAATCAGTGGGTCCCGGGTTCGAATCCCTGAAGGCGCACCATCAACGAGCCTACGCAAAAGCGTATGGGCGCGGGGCTTATCGGACAGAAGTTCAGGATTACGGAAGATAAGCAAATTTTACTTACGGTAAGCGTACGCCGATTTACGAATTGTCGTTTGACGGCGAAAAACGCTTACGACGGTAAGTGAACGCGTCGGGACACCGACGTAAGAAACACTTCGAAAAACGGCAAAATGACAGTCGAGTGTTTATTAAACAACATAATATGCGGGAGTGATTCAGTGGTAGAATGCCACCTTGCCAAGGTGGAAGTCGCGGGTCCGAATCCCGTCTCCCGCTCCAAAAGAAAACGAACACAAAATCGTGTTCGTTTTCTTTTTACGCGAGAGAACGGGATCGCACCTTGCGTGATGATGTGAAGTGAGATAATCACGATTTATGAAATATTACGCAAAACGATTTTGAAATAAAATTATTACGCAAGGTTCGGGCGAAGCCGCCGTTGTGCTGTTAGCAAAACTTATAAATACAGTATGCAGCGTTTTGCTGTTTATCAAAGACGTAAACTATGCCGAGGGACCGTCTCCCGCTCGCGGGAAAGCAATCATATTCTGTATTGTCGCAATTATAAAAAACAGAATAATAATTAAATAAGTAATATATCGAACTTTGTTATTAAATAAAGTATGTGTGCAAGGTTTGGGCGGAGCCCGCCGGTGTGCTGTCGGATTGTAAAATATATAGTTTTCAGCGATACGGAGTATATCAAACAACCTTGTTCTTTGACGTTTATTTAACGTGTTTGATTTTTTTCGTTTCAAATCGTAAACCGTGAAAAGCGGCGATTTTTGGAAAGAACAGGGCGATTTTATGAATTTACGTTTGGTATTTCTCAAAAATCGGCTGTTTTGATTTATCAAAATCAACGTTTGACGAATATTAAGTAATAACGCGCCGAAATAATTTTATTTTTGAAAGAAAATGCACTTTTTTCCTTTACACAATTAAAGAATAAAAGTATAATGAAACTGAAATAAAACGATAAGGTGAATTATGATAGATAAAAAGATTACCGACGATATGCTCAGTGAACTTTACAGCACGCTTGCGTCATTGCAAACCGCAGACGACGTGAAAACGCTTTTTGAAGACCTTTGCACGTATAAGGAAATTGAACAAATGGCACAGCGTATTACCGCGGCAAGGCTCTTGCTGGAAGGAAACACTTACGCTCGCGTGATTGAGCGCACCGACATTTCTTCGGCGACGTTATCGCGCGTTTCGCGTTGCATACAGCACGGCAGCGGCGGATACAAGAAATTTATCAAGACGGAATAATTGACAGTGTTTATTGTCATATTGACACAATGAAATCGTTAACGGAATTATATAAAATCGGCGCGGGTCCGTCATCGTCGCACACGATGGGTCCCGAAAAGGCTTGCAAGATTTTTGCCGAAAATTACAAGGACGCCGATTCTTTCAAAGTCATACTTTACGGCTCGCTCGCAATGACCGGAAATGGGCACGGCACCGACCGTATCGTTATTTCCACACTCAAAAAACCGACGGAAGTCGTTTTTAATACCGAAGAAAAGGATATCCCGCACGAAAACACGATGGATCTTATCGCATTATCGCACGGAAACGTCATTGATAGATGGCGCGTTCTGAGCGTGGGCGGGGGTGCAATCGAAATCGTCGGGCGCGGAAAGTACGATCCCCCCGAAGTTTACGACCTTAATTCGTTTTCGGAAATCGCGGCGTACTGCAAAAAACACAGAATCCGTATTCCCGATTACGTCGAAAGGGTTGAAGGTCCCGAAATTTTCGATTATCTGAAAAAAATATGGGCACAGATGAAGGACACCGTGCAAAACGGGCTGGACGCTTCCGGCACAATCCCCGGCGGTCTTAATCTGCAACGAAAGGCGAAGTTCCTTTTCAGACAACGCCATATCGACGAAAGTCCCGAAACGCGTGAAAACAGGCTTGTGTGTGCGTTCGCGTACGCCGTGAGCGAAGAAAACGCGTGCGGGCATACGATCGTGACCGCGCCTACGTGCGGTGCGTCGGGCGTCGTACCCGCGGTGCTTACTTATATGCAGGACAAACGCGGCTTTTCCGACAAGGAAATCGTCAGGGCGCTTGCGACGGCGGGCATCGTCGGAAACATTGTCAAACAAAACGCAAGTATTTCGGGCGCGGAATGCGGGTGTCAGGCTGAAATCGGCACGGCGTGCAGTATGGCTTCCGCCGCTCTTGCGGAACTTTACGACATGGATTTGGAACAGATCGAATACGCCGCGGAAGTCGCGATGGAGCATCATCTGGGGCTTACCTGCGATCCGATTTTCGGGCTTGTGCAAATCCCCTGCATCGAAAGGAACGCCGTTGCCGCAATGCGCGCGATAAACGCCGTATCCCTTGCAAACTTTCTGACCGAAACAAGAAAAATATCTTTTGATATGGTTGTAGAAACGATGTACGAAACGGGCAAGGATCTGAAAAAGAACTACCGCGAAACCGCAACGGGCGGGCTTGCGAAACTTTATCAAGAGGAGCACGATGAATCCAAAGACGCTTGACGACGGACGGGAAGTAATTTTCCGTTTTGCCGAAAAATTCGACGCAAAAGAAATTCTTTCCTACCTTAAAAAGGTAGGAAGCGAAACGGACTTTTTGTCGTTCGGGTTCGAGGGCGTGGGGACGGACGTCCAAAAGGAAGAAGAAATCATCACTCGTTTTGCCCGCGCGACGACGTCGGCGATGATCGTAGGCGTGCTTTCCGACAGGATAATTTCAATCGGCACTCTGTCCGCAAACGCCACAAGCAGGTTTTCGCATAACGCGGAAGTCGGGATAAGCGTGCTGAAAGAATTCTGGGGCAAAGGAATCGGCGCGCACATAATGAATTTAATCCTCGATTTCGCGCGGACGACGAAGCACCTAAGAAACGTTCATCTGACGGTAATCGACGAAAACGACAGGGCGATGTCGCTGTACGAAAAGACGGGGTTTAAGGTCGTCGGGCGATATAAAAACTTTTCGTTTGTCGACGGAAAATACCGCGACGCGATAATAATGGAAAAAGAAATCTGAAAAATTTAATTTGCGAGAAACCACCTTTATGGTGGTTTTTCTTTTTTGAAAAGAATATTCGCCCCGATTTTTGCATATTCTTTCGTATGTTTTTGGATGAAATCAAAAAATCGTTGAAAATCGAAAATATGGAATTCGCGTCGCCCGTCGTCACCGTTTTCGGGAAAGTCGGCGCGGCAATCGAGGGTCACAAAGGTCTGTTGTATTTTTCGGACGAAGAAATCAGATTCAGGGTAAAAAGCCGCATACTTTCGGTATCCGGCAAAAATTTGTCGCTTGTCGAGACGAGCGAGTGCGACGCCGTAATATTGGGAATCGTCGAAAAGGTGGACTATGTATAGGTTTTTTGACGAAGTAACCGTTTCGGGCGCGTCGAAATCGACCGTCATAAATAAACTTTTGCAGAAAAACGTAAGGATTTTCCGCGCACAATGTCTGGAAAACGGCATTAAATTTCGCATAAAACCTAACGACCGTCAAAAAGTAATTGAAATATTCGACGCACTATGCTATAATTACAAAATAGTTAAAGGTATCGACAAAAATTCGGTTTTCGGATTTTTGAAACGCCGATGGGCAATCGTCGTATTTTTCGCGCTGGTTGCGGCAATGTTCGCGCTTATTCCGCGGTACGTTTACACCGTGTCCGTGGACGCCCCGTCTTATCTTTACGACGAGGTGAAGGGCATTTTAATGGAATCGGGCGTGAAACGGTGGGAAAAAACGTCGGACGTTGACGCAAAAAATGTCGAAAGGCGCATAAGCGAAATCGACGGCGTGTCGTTTGCGGACGTGAAAGTTTCGGGAAGCACCGTATATGTGAGCGTTCGTCCGTCGCTTAAAAAAGCCGAAATCGTCGACGTACAAAAGGATCTCCCGGTGTATTCGGCGGCAGACGCCGTGATAACGCGGCAAATCGTGTTTTCGGGCACTCCCGCATACAAGGTGGGCGACAGCGTGAAAGCCGGCGACGCACTGATTTTTCCGTACGTTACCTCGGGCGAGGAGAACCTGCCCACGGGCGCAAACGGCGAAGTTTTCGGGATAATCGGATATTCCGCAACGGTTTCATACGGCGGCTCTATGACGACCTATGAAAAAAGCGGAAACAGCAAGACGTACAGGGTTGTCGATTTTATGGGGCTTACGGGAAAAATGCCGAAAAGCCCGTATAAGTTGTACGAAACGCGAACAAGAAAGGTCGAATGCGGTTTTCTGATTCCGCTGGGCTTTTTGGAAATTACCTTTGACGAAATCGTCGGAACCACAATTTCTTTGCCGTACGAGCAGGCGAAAGACGCCGTGATAAAGCGCGCGTCCGAACAAGCCGAAAAGGTCGTACCCGAAGACGCAAGGGTGATCCGACGCGAAATCAACGAAGTTGAAGCGGGCGGCGTGTATTACGTTACCGCCACGGTGTACGCCGAAGGACGTATCGACGCTTCACGATAAAGAGGTTATATATTATGCGAAAAAAAGAACGAAAGACCGCTCCGCCGGAAACCGTTTTGAACGCCTCGGAGAACGAATCGGGACAAAGCAAACTTGTTGCTTTATCATTCTCGATACTGCTTCTTGTCGCGCTTCTTATCTGGGTTTTTATCACGCTTTGGTTTTCGGGCGGAAATTTTAAGGGCGCGTTCACGGGGAAGGAAACTTTAAGCACGATTGCGCTTATCGGCGTATTGCTGTTTTTGCTTGCTGCGCTTTATGCGTTTTCATACAACAACGCACCCGAAAAATCCCGCGTCAAGGTGCTGATTCTTATCGGCGTCGTGGTGCTTATTTCCACGATACTTTGCACGATTTGCGCCGACGTTCTGAACGTTTACGCAATGCCGATATCCCTTTGCGCGGTTTTATTGTGTCTTCTTGTCAATATGAAGGTGGCACTTGCCGGCAACGTCGTGTTGTCGCAGATTCTTCTTATCGTATTTATGATAAAAACGCCGTTTTCGTCGGAAGCGATGACGAATCTTGCGGCGTCGATTTTCTGCAATACGATGAGCGGTTTCGTGCTGCTGTTCCTTTTGTCAAGGAATTATACGCGCATTAAATTTATTCTTGTCGGGCTTATCGCAGGGCTTGTCATGTCGCCTTTTGCGGCGATCGTCACCGTTGCGGCGCACTCGACGGGGCTCGATATTCTGTACAACTCGATCTGGGTTTTTGTTGCGAACGTGATAAGCGTCGTTCTGTATATGCCGCTTTTGCCGATTTTTGAAAGTATTTTCAATATGGTGACCGACTTTAAACTGGACGAACTTTGCTCGTTCTCGCAACCGCTCTTAAAAAGGTTGTCGGTTGAGGCGCCGGGCACGTTCAACCACAGTCTGATTGTCGGTAACCTTGCCGAAAACTGCGCCATCGCTGTCGGTGAAAATCCCCACCTTGCAAGGGCGGGCGGATATTATCACGACGTCGGCAAACTGAAAAATCCCGAGTTTTTCGTCGAAAACCAGATGCGCGGTATCAATCCCCACGACGAACTTATCCCCGAAGTTTCGGTCAGTATGATTACGAAACACACCAAAAACGGCGCGGCACTTATCAGAGAAGCAAGACTGCCCGAAGAACTTGCACAGATTGCACTGCAACATCACGGCACGTCGCCCGTAAACTATTTTTATTACAAAGCGCAAAAAATTACCGAAGGTAATCTTGCCGACGACGAATACTGCTACGACGGGCCGAAACCTCAGACGAAAATCGCCGCGATCATTATGATTTGCGACACGATCGAGGCGGCGGCGCGCGCGGTCAGCCCCGACTCTCGTGAACAGCTTATGGACCTTATCGACAAACTTGTAAAAGACAAGCTCGACCACGGTCAATTTGACGAATGTTCCATCACGATGAACGATATCCGTCTTATCAAAGAAACGATTGCGGACATACTCCCCAGCGTCAACCACGCCCGCATAAAATATAAGAAATAATGCTTGAAATTTACAACGCCGACAAGAAAAGCGAAAAACTTATCAAAAAAGTTTACAAAGCCGCGCTGAAATACTTTTCGCAAAAGGATATTTTCGAGGTTGAAATCGAAATCGTCGATAAGGACGAAATCCAAAGTATCAACAAAGAAGCGCGCGGCGTGGACGCCGTTACCGACGTTTTAAGTTTTCCGAATCTGGAAATACACAAAAACCTTCCCGTGAAGAAAAGCGATTTTCCGCTGGACGTCGATCCCGATTCCGGCAAACTTCTGCTTGGCGAGACGGTCATGTGCATGGATAAGATTCTGGAACAGTCGGATGAGTTCGGCACGACGCCCGAAAGGGAAGCGGGATATTTGTTTTTGCACAGTCTATTGCACCTTTTCGGATACGACCACATGAAAGACGACGAAAAGGCGGAAATGCGGGAAAAAGAAGAAGAAATCCTGAAAACAATAGGATTATCGAGATAACGGAAATAATACACAGGAAAATAATATGAAAGTCGGATTTATTACAATCGCAGGAAAACCCAACGCCGGCAAAAGCACCCTTCTGAACGCTATGGTCGGCGAAAAAGTCGCAATCGTGAGCTGGCGTCCGCAGACGACGCGCAACAAAATCACCGGGATAGTGAACGGCGACGATTATCAGCTTGTTTTCACGGACACGCCGGGGCTTCACAACAGCCGCAATAAACTTGGCGATTACATGATGAAAAGCGTTTCGACCGCGCTCGAAGGCGTGGACGCAATATTGTACGTCGTCAACGGCGACAAAGGATTCGACGACTTCGACAAGAAGTTTTTGGATGAGCACCTTGACGGCAAAACGCCCGTCGTGGTCGCGCTCAACAAAACCGACGTCGTCACGAAAGAAAAGATTTTCAAGCAGTTGGAAGGCTTGCAGCAATACGACAAAATCAAAGCCGTCGTGCCCGTGTCCGCAAAGAAGGGCGAGAACGTCGACGAGGTAATCAAACAACTTGTCGCGCTTATGCCCGAAGGCGAAAAAATGTACGACGACGACGTTTTCACCGACAAAACAATGCGCTTTATGGCGTCGGAAATTATCCGCGAAAAGGCGTTGAAACTCCTTGAAAAAGAGATTCCTTACGGCATCTGCGTGAACATCAATAAGTTTGAAATGCGCGAAGACGGCAGTATGTACGACATCGACGCCGACATCGTTTGCGAAAAGGACACGCACAAGCCCATTATCATCGGCAAAAAGGGCGAAATGCTGAAAAAAATCGCGACTTACGCCCGTCAGGATATCGAAGAAATGTGCGGCGAACAGGTCTATCTCACGCTTTGGGTAAGGGTGAAAGAAGACTGGCGCGACAGCGATTATCTTCTGAAAAATCTCGGCTACGATAAAAAAGAAATTTAATTTTCAAAAAATTTTTGTTTTCCGCGCATAAGTTTTCGCGTTCTGCACAAGTTATCGTCAGTGAGGGCTTGTATGGACGCAAAAAACGTTTCGTGGAAATTGTTTGAAAAAACGGGTTCGCCCGCCGCTTATATGCTTTTCAACGCAATATGCGGGGACGAACGAAAATCGAAAGACGATGGAAGAGAAACTGAACGCGCTTTGCGTAAGGGTTGTCGACTATAAGGACAACGACAGGTTAATCACACTTTGCACTGCGGAGAAGGGCAAAATTTTGGTGAAAGCGACGGGCGTCAAAAACCCGAAAGCGAAACTGAAATTTGCTGCTTCTCCTTTGTGTTTCGGGGAATATATCGTCGTCGAAAACAAGGGACGATATACCTTGAAAGGGTGCGAAGCGTACGACAATTTTCAGGACATCGTTTTTGACCTTAAACGCTATTACGCAGGGTTTAGTGTGCTGGAATGGTTGGATAAACTGTCGGAAAATGCAGATACCGACACCGTCAGGGCATTGCTTATCGTCGGCACGGAAGCGTTGAAAGAACTTGCCTACGACGTTGACGTTCCGCCCGAAAACACCATGCTGAAATTCCTGAACGCTCTTCTTGAAACGACGGGTTACGCGTTGAATTTTCAAACGTCTGCGATAAGCGGAAAGAGCCTTGAAAACGACGACAAAGTCTGCTTCGATTATTATTCGGGCGCGGTTGTCGAACTTTCGGAAAGGAGCCTGAATTACGTTACTTTCACAAAAAACGACGTCGCGATTTTGCAGGGAAAATCCACGGGAAGCGACGCCGAAATCAGGCGGATTCTTATTGAGATTTCGGGCATTTTGTCCTTTTTCACGGGGTTCAGGAAAAATTATTCTTTTGAAGAATTCCTTAAACTTTGATATTTTTTCCTTTTTTTATATAAAAAAAGCCGAAAACCCCCTTTTTCGATTGCATTTATTTTTTATTTGTTATATTATTTTATAGCATTAAATTGTAATTAAAATCGTTTGGAGGTTTTTATTTTATGAAAAAGTACGTTTATCTTTTCACCGAAGGTAACGCCAACATGCGTGAACTTCTCGGCGGCAAGGGCGCAAACCTCGCGGAAATGACCAACATCGGTCTTCCCGTTCCCCAGGGTTTCACCATTTCGACCGAAGCTTGCACGCAGTACTACGAAGACGGCAAGAGAATCAATGACGATATCCAGGCCGAAATCATGGACTACATCGAAAAACTCGAAAACATCACCGGCAAAAAATTCGGCGATAAAGAAAATCCCCTTCTCGTATCCGTTCGTTCGGGCGCTCGCGCTTCGATGCCCGGCATGATGGACACCATTCTTAACCTTGGTCTTAACGAAGAAGTCGTTGAAGTCCTTTCCGCAAAATCGGGCAACCCCCGTTGGGCATGGGACTGCTATCGTCGTTTCATTCAGATGTACTCCGACGTCGTTATGGAAGTCGGCAAAAAGTACTTTGAAGAACTCATCGACAAAATGAAAGCGAAGAAGGGCGTACAACAGGATATCGACCTCGACGCAAACGACCTTAAAGAACTTGCAAATCAGTTCAAGGCGGAATACAAGGCAAAAATCGGCAGCGATTTCCCCTCCGACCCGAAAGAACAACTTTTCGGCGCAATCAAGGCTGTTTTCAGAAGCTGGGACAACCCCCGTGCGAACATCTATCGTATGGACCACGACATTCCTTACAGCTGGGGCACCGCAGTTAACGTACAAATGATGGCTTTCGGTAACATGGGCGACGATTGCGGCACCGGCGTTGCGTTCACTCGTAACCCCGCAACCGGCGAAAAAGGTCTTATGGGCGAGTTCCTTATGAACGCTCAGGGCGAAGACGTCGTCGCAGGCGTTCGTACCCCGATGCCCATCAGCCAGATGGCGGAAGTCCTTCCCGACGTTTACAAACAGTTCCTTGACGTCTGCAAGACTCTTGAAAGCCACTACCGCGATATGCAGGATATGGAATTCACCATCGAACGCGGCAAACTCTTCATGCTTCAAACCAGAAACGGCAAGCGTACCGCTGCCGCCGCTATCCGTATCGCGTGCGATCTTATCGACGAAGGTATGATCAACGAAAAGGAAGCGCTCCTCCAAATCGACGCAAAAACTCTCGATATGCTTCTGCATCCTCAGTTCGACGCGGCAGCCCTAAAAGCGGCTGACAAAAACAACGTCGTCGGCAAAGGTATCGCGGCGTCTCCCGGCGCAGCGGCAGGCACAATCGTTTTCACCCCCGAAGAAGCCGTCAGACTCGGTCAGGCTGGCAAGAAAGTCGTCCTCGTACGTCTTGAAACCTCTCCCGAAGACATCGAAGGTATGAAATACGCGCAAGGTATCCTTACCGTTCGCGGCGGTCAGACCTCCCACGCGGCGGTTGTCGCTCGCGGAATGGGCACCTGCTGCGTTTCCGGTTGCGGCGACATCAAAATGCACGAAGCCGACAAATTCTTCGAACTCGGCGGAAAAGTCTTCCACGAAGGCGACGATCTCTCCCTTGACGGAAGCACCGGTAACATTTACGACATCGCAATCAAGACCGTCCCCGCAGACCCCAACAGCGGTTACTTCGGAAGAATTATGCGCCTTGCCGACAAATATAAAGCAATGGCTGTCCGCACCAACGCAGACACTCCCGCCGATGCAAAACGCGCTGCCGAACTCGGCGCACAAGGCATCGGTCTTTGCCGTACCGAACATATGTTCTTCGGCCCCGGCCGTATCGATAAGTTCCGTGAGATGATTTGCTCCGAATCCGTCGAAGAACGCAGAAAAGCCCTTGATAAGATCGAACCTATGCAGCAGGCTGACTTCGAAGGTCTTATGGAAGCCCTTGAAGGACATCCCGTTACCATTCGTTTCCTCGATCCGCCGCTTCACGAGTTCGTTCCCACCGAAGAAAAGGACATCGAAGAACTTGCAAAAGCGCAGGGCAAGACCGTTGAAGAAATCAAAATTATCTGCAATTCTCTGCACGAATTCAACCCGATGATGGGACATCGCGGATGCCGTCTTGCGGTAACGTATCCCGAAATCGCCGAAATGCAGACGAAAGCAATCATCAAGGCTGCAATCGCAGTACAAAATCGTCATCCCGATTGGAACGTCGTTCCCGAAATCATGATTCCGTTGGTTTGCGAAATCAAGGAACTTGCTTTCTGCAAGAAGACCGTCGTCGAAACCGCCGACGCTCTCATCAAAGCGGCAGGCAGCAACCTTAAATACGAAGTCGGTACCATGATCGAAATCCCGCGCGCGGCTCTTACCGCCGACGAAATCGCAAAAGAAGCCGAATTCTTCTGCTTCGGTACCAACGACCTTACGCAAATGACCTTCGGTTTCAGCCGCGACGACGCAAGCAAATTCTTGCCTTCGTACTACAAGAACAAGATATTCGAGTCCGATCCGTTCGCACGTCTTGACACCACCGGCGTAGGCAAACTTATGGATATGGCTGTCAAAATGGGACACGCAACCCGCAGCAACATTCATTGCGGTATCTGCGGCGAACACGGCGGCGATCCTTCTTCCATCGAGTTCTGCCACAAGATCGGCTTGAACTACGTATCTTGCAGCCCCTTCCGTGTACCTATCGCACGCCTTGCAGCGGCTCAGGCAAACATCAAAAACCCCAGAAACTAATATAGTTTTGGAATAACAAACAAGCCACCGAGCAATCGGTGGCTTTTGTTATGATACTTTGTTATATAACAAAATAATTATAATAAAGTAATTTGCCCGAGCCGACGCTTTTTCAAAAGCGTGATAAAGTGCAAGCGCCGCGAGCGGGCTTGTCCCGCGCGCACACCAAAAAGCGGCTCAGGCAAACATTAAAAACCCCAGAAACTAATAGGGTAAAATCATAACAAACAAGCTACCGAGCAATCGGTGGCTTTTGTTTTTATTTAGTATTGTATTAAGTTATTCTTATTGTAATTATTATTGAAAATCAAATGAAAGAGTCGGATTGTTTGATTTAGTGCAATAATGCGGTGCTTTGATAAATTTTTTGAGGGATTATAAATTATTTTGCATAATTATGTTGACTTTTGCAGTTTAGTTTGGTAAACTGAATGTAATTTTATAATGAAGGAATTGATAGGATTTTGGAAAAATTAACCAAAAAGTACGGACTGCTTACCGCGATTTGTATGGTCGTCGGCATTGTTATCGGTTCGGGCGTGTTCTTTAAGGCAGGGAAGGTTTTATCTTTCACAAACGGAAATATCGGCAAAACTCTGGCAGTTGTTGCAATCGTCGGCGGGATAATGATAATCTGTTCACTCGTATTTGCGACTCTCGCGCAAAAGCACGAAAAGGTCAACGGCATTGTGGACTATGCGGAAGCGACACTCGGGAAGCGATATGCATACTACGTCGGCTGGTTTATGTCGACGATTTATTATCCGACGCTTACAAGCGTACTCGGCTGGATTTCGGCGTCGTACACTTGCTCGCTTTTCAACATTCCGGCAAGCACGGGCGCACAACTTGCGCTGGCGGGGGCATATCTTGTTGCCGGGTTTGCGGTGAACTCGCTTTCGCCGAGGCTTGCGGGCAGATTTCAGGTATCGGCAACGTTCATTAAACTTATTCCGCTTGTACTTATGGGCGTAGTCGGGTTAATCGTAGGGCTTGTCAACGGCAAAACCATCGACGCATTCAAGGCGAACATCGTGACGGAAGGGCTTGTCAACGACGGCGGTTTCTTTGCGGGCGTAGCGGCGTTTGCGTTTGCATACGAGGGCTGGGTTGTCGCGACTTCCATAAACGGCGAATTGAAAAACGCGAAAAGGAACCTGCCGATTGCGCTTATCGTGGGCGCGATAATCATAATTGCGGTTTATCTTTTGTATTTCCTTGGACTTACGGGCGCGCTGTCGACCGAAGATATGCTGAAAGTCAACGCAGGGCAGGTGAGCGGATCGCTGCCGCAAAACGCGTTTACGGCGTTGTTCAAGAGTCCCGCTTTCGGCACGATTATCATGGTGTTTGTCATCATTTCGTGCCTTGGAACGATGAACGGTCTTATGCTTGGTTGCTGCCGTGGATTTTATTCGATTTCCGCGCGTAACGTCGGACCGAAACCCGGTATGTTCGGCGAATTGAGCAAGGAAACGAATATGCCGCAATCGTCGTCGATTCTGGGGCTTCTTTTGTGCTTCGTATGGCTTGTGCAGTGGGAATTCTTCTTTATGAATCCGACCGGTAAAATCCCCGCTTTCTGGTGCTGGGAATCAGACGAAGTGTCCATCATAACGCTGTATGCGTTCTATATCCCCATTTTCATCGCAATGATGGTGAAAGAGAAAGACCTTAACGTCGTGAAAAGGTTTATTTTGCCGATACTTGGCGTTGCGTGCTGCTGCTTTATGTGCTTCTGCGCATACGACGGATACAAGGCAAACGGACAAATCTGGTCGTATTTAATCGTATTCTCGATTGTAATGTTTGTCGGATTTTTGTTCTCGGAAGACTTCAAAAAGATTGTCGGAAAAATTAAAAAGAAGTGCGTCAAGGCAGAAGTCGTTGCGGACGCCGTCGCCGCTGAAATCGCGGAAGGAAGCGTCGATAATTTCGTTTCCGAAAGCGATGAAACCGAAAACGCGGAAAGTCCCGCCGTCGATGAAAATCAGGCGGAACCCCCCGCAGAAACCACAGTAGAATAAAATAACGTTTTAAGGAGCACCGAAAGGTGCTCCTTTTATTGTCCCTTGGACGGTACATACGATGTCATATAAATATATTGTAAAACGTCAAAGGAGATACGTTTATATGAAACACGTTTACTACGCTCAATACGAATATTTCGGATTAAGAAAGAAATTTACGGTGCAATATCTCAAAGCGGTTTTCGATGACGAATTTTTGAAAGAACGCTTTTTCAAATGGCTTAAAAACTATAAAGAATTGAACAATATTTCATTGAAATTCTTCAAGGAAAACGAACGGGAGAAATGTGATGTCGGAAATGAGAATTATTTGACGAAGTATGTCGATTATATTATCCCGGGGGAATATACCTTGGGCAAAGATTATCAGTGCGAGCAAAGAGAAATTGCAAATTTCGTTACGTTATATAAAAAGGCAAAAAGAGATTTTAGACTTGTCGTAAAATATGCGTATCATCATCAATACCGAATGAACAATATAGGCGTTTTTGAATCGCTATACACGGTTGACGAAGTGCGGGAAAAAGTTTTCGGATACCTTGAAGACGGGCAAACTTTTGCGATTGCGTTAAAATATGTATTGAAACCTTATCGCGATTATTTCGATTTCGGCGGGCTCGATTATATTTTAGTTGACCTATTTCGTTGAATAACGCCGCCTAAAATGCTATAATAACCACATAGAGGTTAAACTGTTTTTGAAATGAAAGGGAAGATTTTAATAAACGCGTATCTTGACTCACGGGAATATTTGTACGAGGCTGAAAGGCTTTTTGAAGAGTTTGAAAAACTCGGCGTCGATGTGTCTGTCGTGCGCCTGGACGAATATCCCGCGATAATTTCGGACGGGAAGATAAATATTGACTTTTCCGCCGACTTTTTCGTGTATCTCGACAAAGACAAATACGTCCTGACAATGCTTGAAAAGTCGGGCGCGAAAGTGTTCAACAACGCGCGCGCAATACAGACCTGCGACGACAAAATGTCAACGTATATCGCGCTGTCGGACAGCGGCGTGCCTATGCCGAAAACGCTCCCCGGGATTTTGTGCTACAATCAAAACGAAAAAATCAAGGAAAAAACCGTTGAAAAAATCGAAAAGGAACTTGCGTATCCGCTTATCGTTAAGGAATCGTACGGCTCGCTCGGAAAGCGCGTTTATCTTGTGAAAAACAGGGAAGAACTGCTCATTACGCTTGAAACGGTGAAAACAAAGCCGCATTTGTTGCAGGAATTCATAAAAGAAAGCAAAGGCAAAGATTTAAGAGTTATCGTTGTCGGGCAAAAGTACGTCGGCGCGATGGAAAGGTTCTCGGACGTCGATTTCAGAAGTAACGTCGGCGCAGGCGGCAAAGGAAGGAAAGCGGACGCGTCGGACGAAATAAAGAATCTTTCCGAAAAAATCGCAAAAACCCTGAACCTTGACTACTGCGGCATTGACTTTTTGTACAAAGACGGCGGTGTTACCGTCTGCGAAGTCAACTCCAACGCATACTTTTTCACGTTTGAAAAGGTAACGGGGATAAACGTTGCGAAGATTTTTGCGGAATATATTTTGTCAGTTCTGAAATAATACAAAAATAATCAACAGAAAGAGAATATGCGAAAAATTCGCATATTTTTTTGTGAAAAAAACCAAAAAAATTATTTTGAAAACCGCGCTGAAAACCTTTATATAAAGCCTTGACAACGATATGAAAGTTTCGTATAATTAAATTAAGGTCAAAGAAAGTCAAATTCTCAAAAGGCAGATATGAAAATCAGCGACGTCATCGAAAACTTCATAATCGAGGTTATGGGGGACGACAAGTGTGCGGAAATCAGCCGCAACGAACTTGCGTCCTATTTTCAGTGCGCGCCAAGTCAGATAAACTACGTCTTAAAAACCCGTTTCACGACGGAACGCGGCTTCAACGTCGTTGGTCAGCGCGGCGGGGGCGGCTTTATCCGCATTGAAAAGTTTGACGCCAAAGCGGACGGATATCTTGAAAGTATTTTGCCGTCGCTTGAAAACCCGACAAGTTACACCCGTTCCAAACAAATCATTTGCCATCTTGTCGACGACGGCGTGATTTCCAAGGACGAGGGCAACTTACTTTCGGCGGCAACCTGCGACAAAGCGCTCACCGCACCGCAGCACGTCGCCGACGTCATCAGAAGCAATATATTGAAAGAAACCATTATACAAATATTAAAGAGGTAATTATGCGAAATTCAGGCGGCCGGATTTGCGACGATTGTCAAATGCGCCCGGCAACGACACTTTCCACAATCGAACTTAACGGAAACGTATACGAAGTCGCGCTTTGCGACGAATGTTTCCGAAAACGCAACGCGGCGAGCGCGCCCGTGTATCAGACTTTTATGCAGCAGGAACGGGAGTGCCCGATATGTCATACCCGACTTTCCGAGGTGGAAAACAGTCAATATCTCGGTTGCAGCGAGTGTTACAACGTGTTCCGCAGCGAAGTCCTTAACAACATTTACGACTTGCACAGGACAAGAAAGCATATCGGAAAACGCAAAAAAACGCCGCGCCGCAATAAGACGGTGGGGCTTTCCGACGTCGAAAACATGCGCGAGCAATACCATCTTGCGAAAGACGAAGGTCGCTTTGAAGACGCGGAAGAAATACTTGACTTTTTAAGAGGTGCCGACGATGACGAACGATAATACGAAAAACGTTGTGGTGTCGTCAAGGGTACGCCTTGCAAGGAACGCCGCGAAAATTCCTTTCCCGCAAAAGGGAATCACCGTGGAAGAGGTCGCGTATCTTGTGAAGTGCGCCGACAAAGCCGCCGATTTCGAGCATCAGCTTGTGTTTATGTCCGACCTTCGCGACGTTGACAGACAAGCCCTTGTCGAAAGGCATCTGATAAGTCCCGACCTTGCGAAAAAGGATCTGGGCGCGCTGCTTATTTCGGACGACGACAGCATTGCGGTAATGATCAACGAAGAAGACCATATCCGCGCGCAGTGCATCAAAAACGGGTTCCGTTTGCAGGAATGTTACAACGCAATCGACCGCTACGACGACAATTTAAGCAAGGTTATGGACGTTGCGTACGACAGCGAATTCGGCTATCTCACGGCGTGTCTTACGAACGTCGGCACGGGAATGAGAGCGTCGGTTATGGTGTTTTTGCCGGCGATGACTTTCACGAATATGATTGAAAATTTCCTGCTTATCGCAAAGGAAAACGGGCTCACTTTCCGCGGCGTGTACGGTGAAAGAAGCAACCCCGTCGGGTGCATGTATCAGCTTTCAAACGCGCGCTCCATAGGGCTTACCGAAAGCCGGATTATCGAAAACGTGTCGGGCGTCGTCAGCGAAATGTGCGCGTCCGAGCAAGGTTTAAGACGCCAGCTTCTGTCAACGAGAAAAGACGAGCTCACCGACAAAGCTTACAGGGCGTACGGCATTCTGCAAAACGCAAGAATGTTGTCGTCGGGCGAGTTTATGGAACTTGTCGCATATTTGAAACTTGGCATGGCAATGGACGTAATCGAGTTTAATGACATCAAAACGCTTGATAAACTTATTATTGACGCACAACCCGCAAATCTTGTAAAGATTGCGAAGTCATACAGTCTTAATGCGGATCAGCGCGATCTGGTGCGCGCCGCGCTTGTAAGGCACACCCTTGAAAACTTGAAATAATCGGAGGCAACTATGATACAGGACAGTAAAAACGTACAAAAAATCAAACAGGAAGCGTACAACGTCGCAACGCAGACGGGCGGCGAAATCGGCAGCGAACACTTGCTTGCGGGTATTGTCGTTATCGACGGATCGATTGCAAACAATTTGTTGAAATTGCACGGCGTTACTCTTTCAAAAATTCAGAATTGCTTCCACGCGGTGAGTTTGAAAACCGAGCCGTATTATTCGGTCAGGACAAAGCGCATTTTATCGAACGCGCAGGTTTTTGCCGCCGAATGCGGGGAAGACGTCGTCGGCAGCGAGCATTTGCTTGCCGCAATCATTTGCGAATCCGACAGCATCGCTTATACCATTCTCACGAATTCCGCGGATAACTTCGGCGCACTTCAAAACGACGTCGCAAACGTGCTGGACGAAGAGAAAAACAGAAACTTTTCAAAAATGGAAAGAAACGCCGCTGATTCCGGCGATGAAAAATTGAAGGACGCGTTGGATAACGTTAATAAACGAATCAGAGGTTTCGGCGTCGAGGGCGACAAATCCTCACGCTTCAAAAGCACCGACCAGAAATCGCAGGGCGGCGCACTGAAAGAGCTGGAAGGCTTCGGAATCGACCTTACGCAAAAAGCGAAAGAAAACAAACTCGACCCCGTCATCGGCAGGGATAAGGAAATCGAAAGGATAATCCAGATTCTTTGCAGAAGGACGAAAAACAATCCCGTACTTATCGGCGAGCCGGGCGTCGGAAAATCGGCGGTGTCCGAAGGGCTTGCGCTGCAAATCGTCAACGATCAGGTGCCCGACGCGTTGAAAGGAAAAAAAGTATTCTCCCTCGATATGGCAAGCATTGTTGCCGGCACTAAATACCGCGGCGAATTTGAAGAAAGATTCAAGGCGGCGCTCGACACCGTGAAAAAAGCGGGCGACGTGATATTGTTCATCGACGAAATCCACACAATCGTAAACGCCGGCGGCGCAGAAGGCGCAGTTGACGCCGCAAACATCTTAAAGCCCATGCTCGCAAGGGGCGAAATTCAAACGATCGGCGCGACGACTATCGACGAATACCGTAAATATATCGAAAAGGACGCCGCACTCGAAAGGCGTTTCCAGCCCATCGTCGTGGATCAGCCGTCGGTTGACGACACGATTCTTATTCTGAAAGGTCTTCGCGACAAGTACGAGGCGCACCATAAGGTCGAAATCACCGACGAGGCAATCGAAGCGGCAGCAAATCTTTCGGACAGATACATTACCGACAGATTCCTGCCCGACAAAGCAATCGACCTTGTTGACGAGGCGGCAAGCAGAAAAAGAATTTTTGCGTTCTCTTTACCCGACGACATCAAAAAGGCGGAAGAAAAACTTGCAAGCCTTAATTACGACATAAAAGAAGCGTCGCATAACGAGCAGTTTGAAAAAGCCGAAAAACTGAAAGTCGAAAGGGACAAACTCAAAAAAATCGTCGACGAAGGTCGCGAAAACTACGACAAGGAAAAAGCCAACGCGAAACTTTCCATCGGCGAAGAAGATATTGCCGAAATCGTTGCGGACTGGACGGGTATCCCCGTGTCGAAACTCACCGAGGCGGAAAGCAAACGGCTTTTGAACCTCGAAGACACGTTGCATAAGCGCGTCATCGGTCAAAGCGAGGCGGTGTCTGCGGTCGCAAGGGCTATAAAGCGCGCAAGGGCAGGCATTGCCGATCCGAAACGTCCCATCGGAAGTTTCATATTCTTAGGACCTACGGGCGTCGGAAAAACCGAACTTTCAAAGGCGCTTGCGGAAGCGATGTTCGGCGACGAAAACCTTATGATCCGCGTGGATATGAGCGAATATATGGACAAGTCGAACGTGTCGAAACTCATCGGCAGCGCGCCCGGGTTCGTCGGATTTGACGAGGGCGGACAACTCACCGAAAAAGTAAGGCGCAAACCCTATTCGGTCGTACTCTTTGACGAAATCGAAAAGGCGCACCCCGACGTTTTCAATATGCTTTTGCAGATACTCGAAGACGGCAGGCTCACCGACAGCCACGGAAGAACGGTAAGTTTCAAAAATACGATAATAATCATGACTAGCAACGTCGGCGCAAGCGAACTCAACAGAACGCAAAAACTCGGTTTCGGCAGCGAAGACGACTACGACGACGTACGCGACAGACAAATCAACGCCTTGAAACAGGTGATGAAGCCCGAGTTCATAAACCGTATCGACGAAATCGTGGTGTTCACTCCGCTTGAAAAGCCCGACGTCGAAAAGATTGCCGATATTATGCTGAAAAACCTTGAAAAACGTTTGGAAGACCACGGCATTACCCTTGAAATTTCGGACGAGGCGAAAGCGCACCTTGTGGACAAAGGATACGACAAGGAATACGGCGCAAGACCGATGAGAAGAACAATTCAGCGTCAGGTCGAGGACAAACTTTCCGAAGAAATCCTGAAAGGAAATATTTCGGACAACGGAAAGGTCAAAATTACTCTTGTTGACGGACAGCTTGATTTTTTGGAAGAATAAAAGGAAAAACAAAGGAAATCCACCGGGGAAAAACCCGGTGGATTTGCATTTTTGTCAATTTATCGCCGCGGCATAATGCCGCTTTCTTAATAAATACACTCGATAACGCCCACGTCGCCTTTATGACGTTTATAAACCACGTTTACCTTGCCCGTTTCGGGGTTGAGATACAGGAAAAAGTCGTGGTCGAGAAGGGTAAGCTGATCGATAGCGGCGTCGACGGTCAGCGGTTTCAGCTCAAACTCTTTCGTGCGGACGGGTTTAAGTTCGGGAAGGTCGGGAACGTCTGCAAAATCGTCTGAAATCGCGCCGTTGTCGTGCGACTTATAACTTTTTTCGATTTTCGTGCGGACTTTTCGCATTTGTCTTTCAAGCATCGGAATGACGACGTCCACGTTGTCGTAGATATTTTCGGAAGTTTCTTCCGCGCGAATCATTCTGTCGCCGAAATAGATTGTTGCTTCAAGGGTGTAGCGTTCGCGATTTTTCTCCTGAGTGCAGACAAATTTTGCGACCGCGCCGTCCTTTTCGATGTAACTGGACAATTTGGATTCGGTTTCTTTCTTGTCGAAATACTTATTGAGTTTTTCAAACTTTCTTTCGATGACCGATTTCAATCTGTCGGGTACGTTGTAGTTTCGTCCTATAATTTCAATACGCATAAATCAATGCCTCCTTATCTTGGACTGATTAAATTATAGCATTAAACCCCACGCAATTCAATACCCTTTTCAAAAAAATAAACCGAAAATTTTATAAAATATTGGCGGAAGAATTTGCAAAACTTCGACATTTGATAAAATTTCGGGCGTATCGACACGTTTTTTTATTGTAATAATTTTATATTTATAATATAATATACTTTATGGAAATAGGAATAAGCACGGCGACGTACTTTGCGAAGTTGCCGACGGAAGACACTTTTGAATACATAAAAGACGCTGGCGCAAATATTTGCGAGGTGTTTATGGACACTTTTTCGGAATATACGCCGGAATTCGGCAGGCTTTTCAAGGAAAACTCCGAAAAGTACGGGGTAAAGGTGTATTCCGTCCACGCAAGTAATCTGAATTACGAGCCGAATCTCAACAACCCGACGAAGCGCGCCCGCGACGATGCGGAAGTGTTTTATCGTCAGGTGCTTTCAAACGGACGTCTTCTTAATGCAAAGTCGTACACCTATCACGGAGGCACAAGGCTCAAAAGACGTCAATATACCTTCGATTTTGAAAAACTCGGGAAAAGAATCGAGGAACTGTGCGGCATTGCAAAGGAATACGGCATAGATATGTCGTACGAAACGGTGCATTGGGCGTATTTCAGTTATCCGGAGTTTTTTGAAAACCTTGAAAAATTCAGCCCGAGCGTGAAATGTACGCTCGACATAAAACAGGTCATGCAGGCGGGGCTTAATTATCGCGATTTTCTTCCCGCGATGGAAGGGCGCATCAACAACGTGCATCTTACCGACTACGACGAAAACGGAAATATCCTGCGTCCCGGGAAAGGCGTCGTCGATTATTACGACCTTTTCTCGCGACTGAAAGGTATCGGATATGACGGTCCCATGATGATCGAGCTTTATTCCGGCAACTACGACAAATACTCCGACGTGAAAGATTGCGTCGATTACCTTAACGATATTTTGGGGAAAGTTAAATAAAATCGAGAGGCTTTTTTAATGAAGTACAACAAGATTGAAAACAAACTTAAATTTGATTACAACAATATGATGGCGTCTTATATCGGCGAAAACGGCTTCACCGAAAAGGATCTTGCCGAAATGAACGCGCCCGCAAAAGCCGCGTTCAACTTCGTTTCCGAAAACCGCGGAAAAGGCTGGATGGGCTGGACGGAACTTCCTTACAACCAGAAGGAAATCGTCGAGGATATTCTTAAAACCGCAAAAGACGTCAGGAAAAATTTTGACAACTTCGTCGTTCTGGGAATCGGCGGCAGCGCGCTCGGTCCCATCGCGGTGTATCAGGCATTGTGCCATCTGCACCACAACGAATTGCCGAAAAAGGTCAGAAAATCGCCGAAATTTTACGTTGAAGACAACGTCGATCCCGAACGTATGAACGCGTTGTTCGATATTATCGACCCCGCAAAAACCATGTTCAACGTCATCACGAAATCGGGCGCGACTTCCGAAACGATGAGTCAATACCTTATCGTCACCGACATTCTGAAAGAAAAACTCGGCGAAAACTACAAAAACAATATCATCGCAACCACGTCCGAAAACTCGGGCAACCTTATCAAAATCGCAAAAGCGGAAGGATTCAAAACCTTTTATATTCCCGACGGCGTCGGCGGAAGATTTTCGGAACTTTGTCCCGTCGGTTTGCTTCCCGCGGCGGTGCTCGGAATAGACATCAAAGGCTTGCTTTCGGGCGCGGAATTTATGGATAAAACCTGCAATAAATCCGCCGCTTCCAAAAATCCCGCTCTTATGGCTGCGGTTTTGCAGAATATCGCAATGAAAAAAGGCTGCAATATCTCGGTTATGATGCCGTACGCCGACAGTTTGAAATATATGGCGGACTGGTATTGCCAACTTTGGGGCGAAAGCCTGGGGAAAGCGAAAGACCTTGACGGCAACACGGTAAACGCAGGGCAGACACCCGTCAAATCTTTGGGCGTTACCGACCAGCATTCGCAAGTCCAGCTTTACACCGAAGGTCCTTTTGACAAGGTCGTTACGTTTATCGCAGTCGTTGCGTTCAGAAGCGAACTGCTTATCCCCGACGGCGCGGAAGAATATCCCAACGTCAATTTCCTGTGCGGCGCGACGCTTGGGAAACTTCTGAATACCGAACGCGAGGCAACCGAATACGCGCTTATGAAATCGGGAAGACTCAATAATACGATTATTCTGCCCGAAGTCAACGCGTTTACAATCGGACAACTTTTGTATTTTTATCAACTCCAAACGGCTTACGAAGGCGCGCTTCTGAACATCGATACCTACAACCAGCCCGGCGTCGAAGAAGGCAAAAACGCGACGTACGCAATGTTTGACAGAAAAGGCTACGAAGCGAAAAAGGCAGAACTCGAATCACGTCCGCAAAAATCCGAAAAGTACATAATCTGACCATGAGCAACTTTTACGCATTGATAAACCGAATGAAATATATCAGACGTTGGTGTCTGATGCGCGCGAATTACGACGAAAACCTGTTTGAACACTCGTTTCAGGTGGCTGTAATCGCGCACGCTCTCGCGCTTATCAAAAACAAAAAGTTCGGCGGGAACGTAGACGCGGATTTCGTCGCGACCGCCGCGCTCTTTCACGACAGTTCCGAGGTCATAACAGGCGATATGCCGACGCCCGTGAAATACAACAATCCCGCGCTCAAATCCGCATATAAGGATCTGGAAAAAACGGCGGACGAAAAACTTTTGTCGATGCTCCCCGATTTTTTGAGGGAAGAGTACGAAAAGTATTTCAACGTCGATATTTCAAGCGACGAAGGCAGGCTCATAAAAGCCGCCGACAAAATCTCGGCGTATATTAAGTGCGTTGAGGAAACTTCGTCCGGTAACGGCGAGTTCACAATCGCGGAAAAAACCACACTGAACGCAATCGACGTTGACCTTCCCGAGGTAAAGTATTTTATGGATAACTGCCTTGAAGGCTTCTTTAAGCCGCTTGACGTGCTTAAATAATCAAAATAACCGCGCGGCGCACACTGCGCTTTTGAAATCGCATTATTGCAAGCAATAATGCTCACTCTTTTGCTTGTGTGCGCCTTTTCCCCACGGGTACACAGTATCCCGCGGGGTCCCCTGTTTACGCTCGCAATGACAATTATATATCCGTAACGTGCCAAAGGCGCACATCGCGCCATAGGCGCATCGCTTTTGCCGACAGGCAAAACATCGTATCATCGCTTGCCCGCAGGGCAAACAAAAAATAAGACGGCACGCAATTTGCGTGCCGTCTTTGTCTTTTGTAAAAAATATTGTTAAATTATGCCGACAATCATAAGTGCGGCGACAACGACAAGGGCAATACCGCCGACAAGACAAATGCTGCCGATGACTTTGCCTGCGACGCCCGACGATTTGACGGGAACGACAATGTCTTCTTCCTCGGCTTCTTCTTTCTTTTTCTTTTTGTCTTTCTTGTGTTTTTCTTTTGCGGGTTTTTCCGCCGCGGGTTCAACAGCCGTTGCTTCTTCCGCGGGAGCGGGCTCGGACGCGAACGATTCGGGTTCGGTCTCCTGCGCGTAACTCATATCCACAGCCGTGTCGTATTGAACGGGAGCAGCCTCGAATGCGGGAGCGTCGTAATCTCTTTCGACAACGACAGCCGCCTCGCCGTCGTCAAGGGAAGCGTTGGAAACAACTTCGCCTGCGGGCTCATTGTAAGGAGTTGCCGGAGATTTGATCGTGGCAAGTTCCGCCGGGGTAAGTTTGCCGGCTTCCTCGTCAACGATGACTTTTGCTTTCATAAGCCAGTCGTCAACCTCGTTAAAAGCGACGCTTCTGGAATAACCCTGATCGCGGATTTGCAAAAATTTACTGTTCGCCTTCGACTTAATGCGGTTAATCATAGTAACCATTTTGTCGGTTTTGGGAACATCGGTAAATATCTCGTCAATATGAGCCTCTAATTTAGAATCCATAAAACTCCTCCCTGCTACTTCAATTCAGTATATACTATATGATAATATATATGCCGAAAATATTCAAGCATTTTTATGCGAAAAATTTTTCAAAAACGCAAAAATGATTGAAAATTGACGATTAAAGGGCGAAAAAACGCCGTTTAAGGGTTATTCGTTCTCGTCCGGGGTGTTAAGCCGTCTGAAAGTTTTGTTTCGTTTTTCAAGTTCGGACTGTATGACGTCGTTGTATTTTTCGTCGACGTTCACGGCGATGATAAGGAAGTCCTTTTTCTTGTCCCGGTCGACGTATTGAAGATAAAGTTTATGCGTCAATTTTTCTTCCGCGCCCGCCAGAACGTTTTCATAAGGGATAACGCGCGGAACGAAGCCGTAAATCACCGTAAACCCGTTTTCGGAAAAATAATATTTTGAGTTGAAAAGTATCGAAAGACAGCACGTCAAAAGCAGTGCGGCGGCAACGATTGATATCGACGTAATTACAGTGTTTCCTTGCATAAAACCGCCTTTACCTGCCAAAATGAGCGCGTCAAGTACGATTGACGCAATTGAAATGCATATTACTGCGGTAATCAAAACATACACCGCGGTTGAAAATTTCATCTTGAATTTCATAAAATCACCTGAAATAATATTACCACATAAGAAATATTTTTTCAACGATTTCATCACAGCGCGTTTCTTTTATTTGTCAAAACGTTTTGAATTTCGCGCGATTTATTGTATAATAAAATAGATTTAATTATTTCGCGCGCGCTTATTTTGTACGGCGTACCGCGAAACACCACTTAGCGTTAAGGAGAACTACATTGATTGACGTAAAAAGAGCCGGCGCATATTATTGCGACGGAAAATTCAAAAGTCTGGGGGAAATCCGCAGCGTTTTTTCAGATAAGGAAATTTCGGAAGCGTTCAAGGGCACTATGGCGTATTCGGTGCTGTCGGCGCACTCGGCATACGGCGCGTACCGCGGCGATAATCTGAACATAAGATTTGACGCAATCGCGTCGCACGACATCACGTACGTCGGCATTATTCAAAGCGCGAAAGCAAGCGGGCTGAAAAGGTTTCCGCTTCCTTACGTTCTGACGAACTGTCATAACTCGCTTTGCGCGGTCGGCGGCACGATAAACGAGGACGACCACGTTTTCGGATTGTCCGCGGCGAAAAAGTACGGCGGCGTGTACGTCCCGGCAAACGTTGCGGTAATACACTCGTTCATGCGTGAAAAGTTTGCAGGTTGCGGAAAGATGATATTGGGCAGCGACAGTCATACCCGTTACGGCGCGTTCGGCACGATGGCGATCGGCGAAGGCGGTCCCGAACTTGTGAAACAACTTCTCGGCCGCACTTACGACATCAAGTATCCCGAAGTCGTCGCGGTGGAACTGAAAGGAAACGTCCGTCACGGCGTAGGTCCTCAGGACGTCGCGCTTGCCATAATCGGCGCGGTGTTCAAGGGCGGCATCGTCAAAAACAAGGTGCTGGAATTCGTCGGTGACGGGATAAAAAATCTCGATATGGAATTCAGAAACGGCATCGACGTCATGACGACCGAAACCACGTGCCTTTCAAGCATCTGGATTACCGACGAAAAAACGCAGGCATACCTTAAAATGTACGGGCGCGAAAAAGACTTCACCGAAATGACCCCCGGGAAACTCGCCTATTACGACGACGCGATTACCGTGGATTTGTCAAAGGTCGAGCCGATGATTGCGTTGCCTTTCCACCCGAGCAACGTTTATAAACTTAAAGACGTCATCGAAAATCCATACGACATTCTTAAAAAGGTCGAAAACGAATGCAAGGCGGAACTTAACAACGATAAACTTTCTTTCTCGCTCACCGACAAAATCGTTGACGGCAAGGTCAGAGTATCGCAGGGCGTTATCGCGGGTTGCGCGGGTGGCACTTACGACAATATCGCGCTTGCCGCAAACGTATTAAAAGGTGCGTCCACCGGAAACGGCGCGTTTTCGCTGAACGTGTATCCCGGGAGCATGCCCGTATATCTCGACCTTATGAAAAAAGGCAGCCTTTCGACGCTTGTCGAGGCGGGCGCGGTCATCAAACCCTGTTTTTGCGGTCCTTGTTTCGGCGCGGGCGACACCCCGTCCAACAACGGATTGTCGATACGCCACACGACCAGAAACTTTGAAAACCGCGAAGGAAGTAAGCCGTCGGGGCTTCAAATCGCCTCGGTCGCGCTTATGGACGCAAGAAGTATCGCTGCAACCGCAAGAAACGGCGGCGTGCTGACGTCTGCAATGGACGTCGATTACGACGATGAAATCAAACCGTACGAATACGACGACGAAATTTACGAAAAGAGAGTTTACAACGGCTGGCGCAATCCGTTGCCCGAGGAACAGTTGCAATACGGTCCGAACATCAGGGACTGGCCACAAATCGACGCGCTTCCCGACAACCTTATTTTGCGAGTCGCCGCGGCAATCGACGACGCCGTGACCACCACGGACGAACTTATTCCGTCGGGCGAAACGTCAAGTTACCGCTCGAACCCCCTAAAACTTGCGGAGTTTACCTTGTCCAGAAAGTGTCCCGATTATGTACAACGGGCAAAGAAAATAAAGGCGGAAGCGAACGAAGTAAAACACGGCGTCCTTCCCGAAGAAGTGAAACTTGCCCTTGACAAAACGGGGCTCAAACTTATGGGTAGCGTCGGAATGGGCAGTGTAGTATGCGCGGTAAAACCCGGCGACGGCAGCGCGAGAGAGCAGGCGGCGTCCTGCCAGCGCGTTCTCGGAGCAAGCGCGAACATCGCGCGCGAATACGCGACGAAACGTTACAGAAGCAACCTTATCAACTGGGGTATGCTGCCCCTTCTTTCAAAGGATAGATTTGAAGTGAACGACGTTATTATAATGCCCGACGTCAAAACAAGGCTTATCGCGCAGAATTCGTTTTCCGCATACCTTGTGAGAAACGGCGCAATTAAGCGCATCACCCTCGATATGGATACGATAACCCTTACGGAAAGAGACATCATTCTTGCGGGTTCGTTGATAAATTACTACGCCGAAAGCGCGAAAAAGGAGGACTAATATGCTTGATTTCGACGAAGAAAGCAAAAGGACCGAAAGCGAAGAAGTCGCCGCAAAAGGAAAAGCCCCCGATAAAATCGACGACGAGTACAACTATGAGGCAAAATACGAAAAAACCTATGCAAAGTACGACTTTAAGGGCAGCGATAGGTTCGACAAAACCGGCGAATACCACACCGATAAAAGTTACGCCGCGCAGTCGACAAACGTCGAACAGGTGAAAAAAGCACCGCGCGTAACGGCGTGGACGACGTTTTTCAAGTCGATTCCTTATCCCTTGATTTGCATCGTGATTTATCTTGCGCTCGGTTTCGCGCTGAACGCATGGCACCCCGCGTGGGTAATATTTTTGACAATCCCCGCGTACTATTCGTTCATCGAAAACTACATTACGACGGGCGAAGTTCGCTTTCCGATTTTCACAATCGTACTGATTGCGTATCTTCTGATGGGGTTTTTGGGCAAACTCTGGCATCCCGGCTGGATCGTGTTTTTTGCGTGGCCGCTTTACTTCATTTTCGACAACTTAATGCGAATCAAGCACACAAGGCTTATCGTTTATACCATGTTTTGCATCGCGATTTACGTTGTCGTCGGCGCAACGCTTAAAATCTGGCACCCGACCTGGATAATTTTCCTGACAATTCCGATTTTTGAAAGTCTTTACAACTCAACCGTAAAACTTATCAAAACCAGAAAAGCCGAAAGGAAAGAAAAGAAAGAAGAAAAAGAAGAAAGTAAAAACAACAAATAATGACGGACAGAAACGCAAAACTTCTTGAAACGCTGAAACAAGATTATCCCGACGCGGGGTGCGAGCTGAATTTCGACACGCCGTTTCAACTGCTTGTCGCGGTCGTGCTGTCGGCGCAGTGTACGGATAAGCGCGTGAATATCGTCACGAACGATTTGTTCAAGGTCGCGAAAACCCCTGCGGATTTCCGAAAAATGCCGCTTGAAACCTTGGAAAAACTCATATATTCCACGGGATTTTATCATAATAAGGCGGTCGCGATAAAGTCGCTTTCGGACGATATTGTCGAAAGGTTCGGCGGAAAAATGCCCGAAAACTTTGACGATCTCAAAAGCCTTCGCGGAGTCGGAAACAAAACGGCAAGCGTCGTTACCTGCGTCGCTTTGGGCGGCAACGCCTTGCCCGTCGATACCCACGTTTTCAGGCTCGCGCACAGGCTCGGTCTGTCGGACGGGAAAACCCCCGACGCCGTGATGAACGACCTGAAAGCGGAGTTTCCCGAAAACTGCTGGTACGACTTGCATCACACGCTCATTTTCCACGGCAGATATACCTGCAAAAGTCAACGCCCGTCGTGCGACAAGTGCAACCTTCAAGAGTTTTGCAATTATTATAATGAAAACATACGAAATAATAAGTAAGAAACAATTTTCCGAAAAAGTCAACGAATACGTCGTATACGCTCCCGACGTCGCACACCGCGTGCGTGCCGGGCAGTTTATCATACTTCGCGCAACCGAAGACGGCGAAAGAGTGCCGTTCACCGTTTGCGATTACGACCGCGAAAAGGGCACGATTACCATTCTTGTCCAGACGGTCGGGTATTCCACGATGATTTTGGAAAAACTCTTGGTCGGCGATACGATTTGCGACTTCGTAGGTCCGCTCGGAAAACCCACCGATTTAAGCGGTTTCGACAAAATACTGCTTGTCGGCGGAGGCATAGGTTCGGCGGTAGTTTATCCGCAGGCAAAACAACTTATGCTTGAAAACAAAGCGGCGGACGTTATCGTCGGCGCAAGAAACGAAAACCTTATCATTTACGAAAACGACTTCAAAAAGTTTTCAAACGAGTTTTTCATCATGACCGACGACGGAAGCGCGGGCGAAAAAGGCTTTGTGACCGATAAAATCAAAAACCTTCTGGACGAAGGACGAAAATACGATTGTATCTTTGCCGTGGGTCCGCTCCCGATGATGAAAGCGGTGTGCGCGCTCACGAAAAATTACGGCGTGAAAACAATCGTCAGTATGAATACGATTATGGTCGACGGCACGGGTATGTGCGGCAGTTGCAGGCTCACCGTTGACGGAAAGGTAAAATACGCTTGCGTGGACGGGCCTGAATTCGACGGTCATCTTGTCGATTTCGACGAGGCGATAAACCGCTCCAAATTTTACAAGGGACAGGAAAAAGAACACGTTTGCAGGCTTACGGGAGGGATTAGATAATGGCGGATTTTTTAAGACACGATATTGAAAATCAGCCGCCCGAAGTAAGACGGCATAACTTTGAAGAAGTGTCGCTGGGATTCTCGGACGACGTCGCGAAAAAGGAAGCGGAAAGGTGCTTAAACTGCAAAAACGCGCCTTGCAGAAGCGGCTGTCCCGTCGGCGTGGATATCCCGAAATTTATCGGATTTATTAAGTGCGGCGACATGGAAAACGCCGTGAAAAGTCTGAAAAGCGACAACAGTCTGCCGTCGGTTTGCGGCAGAGTCTGTCCGCAGGAAAAGCAGTGCGAACTGCATTGCGTACGCCGCGAAAAAGCGGGCGGTAGCGTGTCGGTCGGCGGGCTTGAAAGATACGTCGGCGACTTTGCGATAAAACAAGGAAAAGCACTTAAAACTTCGGACAAAATCGGCAAAAAAGTCGCGGTTATCGGCAGCGGTCCGTCGGGGCTAACCTGCGCCGCAGATCTTATACAAAACGGCTTTGACGTCACCGTTTACGAGGCGTTTCATAAGGCGGGCGGCGTGCTGATTTACGGCATACCCGAGTTCAGATTGCCGAAAGACGTCGTGAAAAACGAAATCGAAAAACTTGAAAACGCCGGCGTTAAGTTTAAGTTGAATACCGTCATCGGAAAGACTTTTACGCTCAACGAACTTGAAAAAGAATACGACGCGGTATTCATCGGAACGGGCGCGGGATTGCCATCGTTTTTGAATATCAAAGGCGAAAACCTTATCGGGGTTTACAGTGCCAATGAGTACTTAACAAGGGTTAATCTGATGAAAGCGTACGATAAAGACGCCGTTACGCCGATACAACGCGGAAAGAACGTTGTCGTAGTTGGTGCTGGAAACGTCGCTATGGACGCCGCGCGAACGGCACTTCGCATGGGTGCGGACAGCGTGAAACTCGTTTACCGCAGAAGCCGCGCGGAAATGCCTGCGCGCCACGCCGAAATCGACCACGCGGAAGAAGAAGGCGTTGAGTTTTGCCTTCTTACAAACCCCGTCGAGATTTTGGGCGCGGACGGAAAAGTAACCGGCATGCGCTGTGTGAAAATGGCTCTCGGGGAGCCGGACGCGTCGGGAAGGCGCAGTCCGAAACCCATATCGGGGAGCGAGTTCGACGTTCCTTGCGACGAAGTAATCGTCGCTCTCGGGACAAGTCCGAACCCCATTCTGAAAGACGGCGCGACAGGGCTTGAATTCAACGAAAAAGGCACGATTAAAATCAACCCCGAAACGGGCGAAACGTCTGTCGAAAACGTCTATGCCGGCGGCGACGCGGTAACGGGCGCGGCAACCGTAATCCTTGCGATGGGCGCGGGACGTCTTGCCGCAAAATCCATAATCGAGAAACTGAAAGGATAATTCCGAAATGCAAAAAAAAAATTATACTTGACTTCGACGGCACGCTTATCGACACCGAAAGGGTTATGATGCGCTCCGTCATGGAATACGCCGAGATGAACGGCGTCCCGAACGACGAAGAATTTATGCTGAAATTCGTCGGCGTCAGTCCGCAGTATATCGCGGGGCTTTTGAAAGACCGCTTCGGTGCGGATTTCGACGCGGTCGGGTTCATAAACGGCGCGGTCGATTACTTCAACAAAACGCTTGTTACGCGCCCGACGCCTCTTATGGACGGCGCAAAGGAACTGCTGGGATTTCTGAAAAACGACGGCTGGTATATGGGGCTTGCGACCTCGACTTATCGCAAAATCGTGGATTTTGAACTGAAATATCACGACATCGCGAAATATTTTGACGTCGTGGTTTGCGGAAACGAGGTTGAGCATACGAAACCTTCGCCCGAAATCTACCTCAAAACGGCAGGGCTTATGGGCGTGCTTCCGAAAAATTGTTTTGCGCTTGAAGACAGCACGGTCGGCATAGAGTCCGCGCTTTCGGCGGGTATGAAAACGGTCGCGATTCCCGATTTGCACAAAATCAGCGACGAAAACCGCGAAAAATGCTTTGCGGTGGTCAAGGACAGATTCGACGCAATCAGGTTGTTCAGGTCGCTTGACGAAAAGGAATAATTTTAGTAAATTATTTAATCATTATAAATAAAAATAACAATAAGCCGCAAAAAGGCGGCATCGGACAAATTATGCTTGATTACGTAACGATATTTTGCAAAGCCGGTAACGGCGGCGACGGGATTGTTTCGTTCCATCGTGAAAAATTCGTCCAGCAGGGCGGGCCCGACGGCGGCGACGGCGGCAACGGCGGCAACGTCGTGTTTCGCGTCGACGACAACCTGAACACCCTTATCGACTTCAAATTCAAAAAACATTTCCGCGCGGAAAACGGCGAAAACGGACAAGGCAGAAACTGCTTTGGAAAAAGCGGCGAAGACCTTATCATAAACGTACCTTTGGGCACGGTCATTAAGGATAAGGAAAGCGGCGTCGTCGTTGCGGATATGAACAAAAAAGGATATGAAAAAGTGTTGCTCAAAGGCGGCAGGGGCGGCAAAGGCAACGCTCGCTTCGCAACGCCGACAAGGCGCACGCCGAATTTCGCGCAACAAGGCACGAAAACCACGGAACACGCGCTGATTCTGGAACTGAAAACCATCGCGGACGTCGGCTTAATCGGTTTCCCCAACGTCGGAAAATCCACGCTGTTGTCGGTGATGACGTCGGCAAGACCGAAAATCGCGAATTATCATTTCACGACTCTTGCGCCCAATCTCGGCGTGCTGAAAGTTTACGACGAAAGCATCGTCATCGCCGATATCCCGGGGCTTATCGAGGGAGCAAGCGAAGGCGCGGGGCTCGGACACGACTTTTTAAGACATATCGAAAGGGTGCGGCTTCTCGTGCATATCGTCGATATTTCGGGCTCGGAGGGGCGCGATCCGTACGACGATTTCGTGAAAATCAACAGGGAACTTGACGGATACAGCGCGAAACTTGCCGGGCTTACGCAAATAATCTGTGTCAATAAAACTGACCTTTTGACTGCGGAAGAACTTGACAAAGCGGTGAAGAGTTTTGAAAAAAAGGTCGGTAAAAAAGTCATTGAAATTTCCGCCTATACCCATATGGGTATAGATACGCTGATAAAAGCCATTATCGACGGGCTTAAAACCGCCGAAAAGCCCGAGGATATTTACGTTGACGAAGACTTCGAGTTTGAAAAATCCGACAACTCGTCCTTTGAAATCGAAAAAGAAGACGACCATACATTTTTGGTTTACGGCGGGCTTATCGACACCCTGCAAAAAAACGTTACTATGTCGGACGACGACAGTTTCCGATATTTTCAGAAAACCCTGCAAAACCGCGGCGTAATCGACGCGCTCAGAGAAAAAGGCGCAAAAGACGGCGCCACTATCGTCGTCGGCGATATTGAATTTGAATTTGTGGAATAAAAGAGGTAATATATGATTTCAACGAAAGACAGAGCAAAACTTAAAGGATTGTCGCAAAAACTCGAACCCGTTTTCCAGATCGGCAAAAACGGCGTTACCGACACCGTTGTCGAACAAGTTTCGATCGCGCTTGACTCGCACGAGCTTGTGAAACTCAACGTTCTGAAAAACTGCGACTTTACCGCAAAAGAAATAATCAACGACCTGGCGGCGCGACTTAACGCCGATCCGGTGCTTGCGATCGGCAACAAAATCGTGCTTTATCGTATGAGCGACAAAAAGGGCGTGCAGCACGTTTTATGAAAACGGATAAAAAATCCCGAAATTTTCCGAAATAATGCCAACAGATAATAATACGAACTTAGGTTTTACGCCGTGTTTCTGACTAATACTGCGTTACGCTCACGGCTTATACGGTAAAGTATTAAGCCGCTCGCGTGCCTTGTCTTATTCTAAAAACACGACGGAAAACTTGCTCGCAACCGAAAACGCCGAGATTTCAGATGATTTTTGAAAAAGGCGAACGCGGTTGTACTCTTCGTACTGCAAGCGAGCATTTTTCATAAAAGCGCGAAAATATCGGCGTTTTGGCAATGTTCGCATTATTATCTGTTGGCATAACGACTTGTGAAAACGAGTCGTTTTTTATGTTTTCAACATAAATTTGATTTTTCGCTTGAAATAAGACGGCGCGTATGTTAAAATTTTGTAGAAATGAATTAAGACTTGATTTTTGGGAATTTTAATGAAATATTACAACAAAGAAATCGAAACGATGAGCCGCGAAAACTTGTTCGCGCTGCAATCCGAAAGACTTGTGAAACAAGTGCGAAACGTTTATGACCGCGTGCCTTACTACCGCGCGAAAATGGACGCTATCGGGCTGAAACCCGAAGACGTCAGGTCAATTTCGGATATTTCAAAACTACCGTTCACGGTGAAAACCGATATACGCGCAAACTATCCTTTCGGACTTTTCGGTTGCGACAGGAAAAAGGTCGTACGACTGCACGCGTCAAGCGGCACGACGGGGAAACTTACCGTCGTCGGATACACGAAAAAGGATCTGAACACCTGGGCTGAATGTTGCGCTCGCGCAATGACCTCGGCAGGGCTTACGAAAAACGATACCGTACATATCGCATACGGCTACGGGCTTTTCACGGGCGGTCTCGGGTTGCACTACGGCGTGGAAAAGTTGGGCGCGACGGCTGTACCCGTTTCGACGGGCAACACGATGCGCCAACTGATGCTCCTTAAAGACTTCGGCGCGACGGCAATCGCATGCACGCCGTCGTATGCGCTGTATCTTGCGGAAGAACTGAAAACTGCGGGGCTTACGACCGACGACCTTATGCTGAAAACCGGCATTTTCGGCGCGGAACCCTGGACGGAAGAAATGCGCCGCGAAATCGAAGATCGGCTTAAAATCGAGGCGTTCGACATATACGGTCTTTCGGAAATCAGCGGGCCGGGCGTCGCGATGGAATGCAAATCGCACTGCGGCAAACACGTGTACGAGGACTTTTTCTATCCCGAAATTATCGATCCGTACACGCTGGAACCGCTGCCTTACGGCGAGAAGGGCGAACTTGTGTTCACGACTCTCACGAAGGAGTGCATACCCCTTATCCGATACAGAACGCGCGACATCTGCACGCTTTATAACGAACCGTGCGAATGCGGGCGCACCCTTGTCAGAATGGGCAAAATCGAAGGGCGCAGCGACGATATGCTTATTATTCGCGGCGTAAACATTTTCCCGTCGCAAATCGAAACGGTGCTTCTGAACATCGGCGGAATGATCGGACCGCATTACCGTATTGTTCTTGACCGCGTCGGAAGCCTTGACACCCTTGAAATTCAGGTGGAACTTGCGGAGCACGCGTTTTCCGACGAAATCCGCGACATCGAAAATCTGAAAGCGCGCATTTCGCACGATATGCAGTCGATGCTGGGTGTTTCCGCAAAAATCACGATCGTGTCGCCGCGATCCCTGCCGAGAAGCGAAGGCAAATCCAACCGCATCGTCGACAGACGCAAAAAATAAGGAGAAAATTATGCTGGTAAACCAACTTGCGGTGTTTCTTGAAAACAGAAAAGGACGCTTAAAAGAACTTGCGGGCGTTCTTGCGAAAGAAAGAATCGATATTTTAACGCTGTCGATTGCCGACACCGAAGATTTCGGCATAGTCAGATTTATTACGACCGACAACGCGCGGGCTCGTTCGATACTTCGCGACGAAGGATTCACCGTTACCGAAACCGAGCTTATCGGCGTTGAAATCGGCGACGTACCGGGCGCGCTTGCTAAGGTATTGAAAGCGCTTGCGGACGGCGATATAAGCATCGAATATCTGTACAGTTATTCAAGAACAGGCGGAAACGCGATAATATTATTTAAGGTAAAAGAAGTCGGACGCGCGCTTGACGTATTGTCCCGCGCCGACGTACGGGTTCTCGATAAGGCATTGTAGTATGAATAAACGTTCGGCAAGAGCCCTTGCAAAGGCAAGGGTAAACACGTTATCCGACGCCGAAAAACTTATTAAAAGCGGCGTCATAGTAAATGACGTATTGTCGTTTGTCGATGAAAACGGGATAAAAAGCGTTTTCGTGTACAAATCGTCCGACGACGAGGTGCAAACAAACGCGATTATCGACGGGCTTTTCGAGCGCGGCGTGAAAGTGTATATCCCGAAAATTTCGGGCGACCTGATGCGCCTTTCGATAATTTCAAAAAAATCAAAATTCGTCAAAAATATTTTCGGCATATTCGAAACGACGGACGACGGCGAAGACTTTTTCGACGCAGAACTTAATATCGTGCCGCTTGTAGCGTTTGACAAAACTCTCACAAGGCTCGGACACGGGAAAGGCTATTACGACAGATATCTTGAAAAGGCGACGGGGCGTATCCTTGCGCTTGCGTACGACTGTCAGGAAATCGACGAGATCGATTCCGAAACCCACGACGTGAAAATGCAAATCGTCATCACGGAATCGGGACGAAAAGGAGGTTAATATGAGAGTTATTTCGGGAAAACACAGGGGAAGAATACTGCGGTCTTTGGACGGCGAAAACACGCGCCCCACGACCGACAGGGTGAAAGAATCCCTTTTTGACATTATACAAGCCCGCATACAGGACAGCGACGTGCTTGATTTATTTGCAGGCAGCGGCGCGCTCGGTATCGAGTGTCTGTCGCGCGGGGCGAACAGCGTGGTTTTCTGCGACAACAACAAAGAAGCCATCGACGTAATCAACAGAAACCTGAAAAATATCGAAGGAAATTACAAAATCGTTCATTCCGACTTCAAAATGGTGTTGAAAGGGGACGAAAAGTATGATATTATTTTCATAGACGCACCGTACAGAAGCCCGCATGCTACGGACGCGCTCAACATCATCAACGCTTACCGCATATTGAAAGACGACGGCGTGATCTGTTACGAAAGGCTTTTCGACCTTACTCCCAAAATCCCCGACGGGCTTAAAATCGTCGATACGCGAAAGTACGGCAACACCGCGTTGGAATTCATAACTTATGACGAAGAAAGCAGTAATAACGGGTAGTTTCAATCCCGTGACAAGCGGTCACCTGTTTCTTCTGGAACAGGCGCAAAAACTTTTTGACGAAGTTTATATGGTCATACTCATCAATCCCGAAAAGACGTATAAACTGTCCTTGGAAAAAAGGCTCTCGCTCCTTAAAGAAGCCGTGAAGCCTTATGACAACGTCAAAATTTTCGCATACGACGGCTTTGCCTGCGATTTTTGTTTAAGCGTCGGCGCAAACCTTATGCTCCGCGGCGTGAGAAACGACAAAGACCTTCAATACGAACTCGATTTAAGGCGACAAAACCTTGAATACAAGGGCATAGATACTATGATTCTCGTGACGGACGAAAAGCATAAAAACGTCAGTTCCACGTATGTTCGGGAACACGGTCACGAATAAGGAGATTTTATGGATAACTTTATGCAATACGTTTCGGAACTCGAACAAGTCGTTTCGACCGCAAAAAAATCGGTGTTTTCGGGCAGCGACGTTATCGTAAACCGCGCGCAGGTGCTGGATATTATCGATCGTATACGCGCCGCGTATCCCGACGTCATGCGTCAGGCGCAGTTTATCGTCGACGATTGCGAAAACCAGAAACAAAGGGTGCTGGAATACGGCAACAACGTCATAAAAGAAGCCGAAAGCCGCCGCGATAAACTTTTGAGCGAAAGCGATATTATCCGTCAGGCAACCGAAGAAGCGGCAAAAATCAAGCAGGAAGCCATGGATATGCGCGCCCACGTCGAGTACGACCTGAAATGCAAAATCGACGAGGTTTTAAGCGACAGCGAGGTTACGTTGCGCGACGCCCTGACGCTCATCAGAAACAACAGGGAAGAACTGAGAAAAACCGACGGAAACGCAAATACGCAATATCAGGGCAACGCCAGCGAAACAAGATAAGCAATCCCCGCGCCGACAAGCCCCTGAAAAACTTTCACAAGAAAATAATATGACGATTTGACCTTTGCGTCTTTTAAGAAAGTCGTCGCCTGCAAAAATATACACAATCCGCCAAACGACGTGAACCCGGTAAGCGCGGCAAGTAGCGCGCCCGTCGAAGGCGGGTTTTTTATTATCTCTTTCGCGCCGCGCGTCATTTCAAAAAATCCGACTGCAAGCGGCGAATAATTTCCGAACAGGTCAAAAAATTTCAGATCGTACAATACGTCGATGACAAGACTGAATATCGCGATAAGTCCGCCGACCGACAAAACCGACAGGACGCTGTCGTTTATGCTGTCGCCGATGACGTTGTCCGGCAACGGCTTAACGGGGGGTTTAACGTCGTTTTTTGTCGCTTTAAGCCGTCTTGCGTTGCAAAAAACAAGTCCCGTAATTATCGCCGAAAGGTAATGCGAAAAAAGTATTATCACGCCGTACGACACGTTGTCAAGCATGAAAACGCCCAAAGTCCCGATGACAAAAAGCGGCGCGGAAGTTGACGAAAACGTAATAATTTTTTTGCTTTCTTCGGTATTTATCACGCCGTTTTTGTAAAATTCCGAAATTAGTTTCGCGCCGATGGGATAGCCCGAAAGCACGCTCATGAAAAAAATATATGCGGAAATCGGCGGGGTGTGAAATAGGAAATTTACGGGCTTTTCAAAAAACTTCCCGACGGTTTCGGGGAACCCGAGCCCCGTCAGCATTCTTGTGAAAAAGAAGAAAGGGAAAAGCGCGGGAAGTACCGCCGCCCAAAACAAAATAACGCCGTCTTTCACCGACGAAAGATATCTTTCGGGGTTTATAAGAACGGCGCACATCAATAAAAGTATAATAAGCGCGGCGATTTTTTTTGAATGCTTCACGCTAATTTATACGCGGATTTTATATCAAAAATTACTTCACGAAAACCGTATTGAAGTTTTCTTTTTCTTTGGAAAGGACGAAATATACGTCGTCGATTTTGTTTTCAAGTTCGATTGCGGCTTTCACGCTTTCGGGCGCGCTCAAAAAATCGGAATACGACGTGATAAGGTTTTCGCCAAGGATTTTCAGCGCGTCTTTTTTGTCGTCTTTTACGGCAAGCACCCTTGCGTAGGCAGGCGCGGAATACAATTCGTCGAGTTTGTTTTTGTCAAGTCCCGCAACCGCGTACAAAAGTATGCGTTTAATGCGAGCCATCGTATATCTTTTCGACTTAATCGCGTTTATGAGTTCGTCGTAAGATTTTGCGGTTTTTGCTACTTGTTTTATGCGGTTTTCAAGCCCTTCAATTACCTCGGGAAGTGCGGCTATTTCGGCAGTTGTCATCGTGTTGAGTCTGTAAGAAACAAGGCTGAAAAGGTCGTCGTTGGAAACACAATTTTCAAGCGTACTTGAAACGTAATCGGGCAAATAACGCTCGATTTCATTGAAACGCCCCGAAAAAACGCAATTTCTTATCGCTTGTGCCGAGGCGTAATTTCCGTCTGTTTCAAGCCCCGAAAAACTGCCTTCGCGCTTTATCGTGTACGGTGAAAATCCGTATTTTTTCATCGCGTGGACGTATTCGAGCGCAAGCGTGTTGTTGGGCGTGAAAAAGTCGTTTTCGTCCATTGCCGCGGCGCGCGCTCTGATAAGGCTCATTCCGCTTTTCAGGTTTTGTTTTATGAGCGACTTTTCGTGTTCCGACTCGTTGTGGATTTTTTCGGAAAGCGCGGAAATTTCATTGACGTTTCCCGATTCGCTGCCGAAAGCGACGGTAAGCGGCGCGCCGAAACAAGACAAGATTTTCATTGCGCCCGCCGCAAATTTTTCGGCGCAGTTCACGGCGTAAAAAAACGGAAGTTCCAAAACGACGTCCGCGCCGGCTTTTATCGCCCACTGTGCGCGGATATGCTTATTTTTTACCATGACGTCGCCGCGCTCCGAAAAATTCCCGCTTAATACGACGGCAAATATATCAGGCGACAAATCGCGTTTTACGGCGTCGAAAAGCCTCAGGTGTCCGGAGTGCAACGGGTTAAATTCCGCGACGCACGCAACTATTTTCTTTTTTTCGTTATTCACTGCCATTTCTTCTTGATTTTTTGGATTAAAGTACCTATAATGTTATTGCTTTAATTATACACGGGACAAATTATTTTTCAAAGCAAAATAAATCATATAAGAGGCATTTATGAACAAATTTCTGGACGGACTCTATGAAAGAGCGTCAAAGCAAAACAAAACAATCGCTCTTGCCGAAGGTTTTGACAAAAGGGCTGTGAAAGCGGCGGAACTTCTGACGAAACGCGGCATCGCAAAAGTCGTACTTATCGGCGACGCGGACGAGATCGCGAAAAATAATCCCGAAATCGACCTTACCGGCGTGAAAATCGTCAACCCCAAAACATGCGAAAAAACCAAAGAATACGCAAATCTTTTGTATGAACTTCGCAAGGCAAAGGGCATGACGGAAGAACAAGCGTACGAACTCACCGTCAATAACGAGATGTTTTACGGCTGCCTTATGCTGAAAAGCGGCGACGTGGACGGTCTTGTAGGCGGCGCGACTTTTTCAAGCGCGGACGTTTTGAGAAGCGCGTTTCAGGTCATCAAACCCGCTCCCGGCATTAAGTCCGTTTCAAGTTGCTTTGTCATCGTCCCTCCCGAAGGAAACACGGTTACCGACGCTCCCGCAATGATTTTCAGCGACTGCGCGGTCATTCCGGAACCTGACGAAAACCAACTTGCAGACGTTGCGGTCGCCGCTGCGGACAGCGCAAGAAGTATTGTCGGTATCGAGCCGAAGGTCGCAATGCTTTCGTTCTCCACAAAGGGCAGCGCAAAGCATGAACGCATCGACAAAGTCGTGAATGCGCTCAATATCGTGAAAGAATCTCATCCCGAACTTGATATAGACGGCGAAATGCAGCTCGACGCGGCAATCGTTCCCGTCGTCGCAAAGCAAAAAGCTCCCGGTTCAACCGTTGCGGGACACGCGAACGTGCTTGTTTTCCCGAATCTGGAATCGGGCAATATCGGCTACAAAATCGCACAACGTTTCGGCGGCTGCATGGCAATCGGCCCCGTTATGCAAGGTCTTGCAAAACCCGTCAACGACCTTTCGCGCGGATGCGTTGCGGAAGACATCGTCGCGGCAGCGGCAATCACCGCTCTTCAATCCAAATAAGGTGGCAATATGAAAATTCTCGTTATCAACGCGGGCAGCAGTTCGCTTAAATATCAACTCATAGATATGACGGACGAATCGGTCGTCGCAAAAGGTCTTTGCGAAAGAATCACGATGGACAGTTCCGTCCTTACGCAAAAAGTCGCGGGCAAAGACAAACTCGTCATCGAAAGCCCGATGCCCACGCATAAAGAGGCGATGGAACTTGTTTTAAAAGCCCTTCTTGACGAAAAGAACGGCGCGATTAAGAGCGTCAAGGAAATCGGCGCGGTCGGTCATCGCGTGCTCCACAGCGGCGAAGATTTTAAATCGAGCGTGGTCGTGGACGACGACGTCATCGCAAAGTGCAAGAAAAATATCGACCTTGGACCTTTGCACATGCCCGGCAATATTTCCTGCGTCGAGGCGTGCAGGGAAGTTATGGACGTTCCCATGGTGCTTGTTTTCGACACGACTTTCCACGCGACGATGCCGCCGAAGGCGTTTATGTACGGCATTCCTTACGAAATCTACGACGAATATAAGGTGAGAAAATACGGTTTCCACGGCACTTCGCACAAGTATATCGCGGGCGAGGCGAGAGAGTGGCTCGGCGGCGACAAAAAAGTCATCATTTGCCACCTTGGAAACGGAAGCTCGCTTTCTGCGGTCAAGGACGGAAAATGTATGGATACGACGATGGGTTTCACCCCCCTCGAAGGCGTTATGATGGGCACGAGAAGCGGCGATATCGATCCCGCCGCAATCGAATACATGGGCGCAAAACTTGGCAAAAATTTGCCCGAAATGGTGCAATTTTTGAATAAAAAATGCGGTATGCTGGGCGTAAGCGGAATAAGCAGCGACTGCCGCGACGTTACGGCGGCTGCCGAAAACGGCAACGAAAGGGCGATACTCACGCTCGATATGGTCGGCTATCGCATCAAGAAGTACGTCGGCGCGTTCGCAGCGGTTCTTGGCGGCGTGGACGCGATTATCTTCACCGGCGGCATCGGCGAGCACAGTCCCGAAATCCGTCAGCGCGTCATGGAAGGGCTTGAATATCTCGGCGTCGATTTCGATTTCGAGCTTAACAAGCACCCCGCGGACGCTCACGTTTCGGTTTTGTCGAAACCCGACTCAAAGGTAAAAGTCGCGATTATCCCCACAAACGAGGAACTTGTCATCGCAAGAGAGACCAAAGAACTTACGCAAAATCTCGTAAAATAGTCGTTTTTGGCTGTTTTTCGGGGCGCAAGTGCCTTTTTTCGATTGACAAAAAAGCGCATAATATATATAATTTTAATGTTTTATAGGTGTATAAGATGATTATCGATTTCAAAGACGCCGTCGAGGGCGAGTTTTATAACGTTGAAGAATCAATACCTCTTGACGATTCTCTTACGGGAAGCAGAGGAGGCAGGTTCTTGTCGCCGGCAACTTTGAAAGGTTGGTATACTTTTTCCGAAAACACCCTTGCCGTAAACTGCGTACTCACCGCGGAAGCGATTTTCGATTGCGACCGCTGCGGCGCGCCCACTATGGTGAAATATAAAGTCCCCGTGGAAGAAACTTTCTTTAAGGATCCCCCGGACGAGTATTCTCTTTCCTACGACGACGAAATTGTTGATCTCGATCCCGTCATTAACGACCGCGTCGTGCTTGCGTCGCCTTCGCAAGTCCTGTGCAGGAAAGATTGCAAAGGTCTTTGCAGTAAATGCGGCAAAAACCTGAACGAAGGCGAATGTAACTGCAATATTGACGACGGCAAAGACGATACTTACAATCCCTTTTCCGTGCTGAAAAATATGAATAATAACAATTCGGGAGGTGCAACCAATGGCAGTACCAAAGTGTAAAGTATCCAAAGCAAGACGTAACAGTCGTGCGGCTAACTGGAAACTCGAAACCCCTAATCTGGTCGAGTGCCCTCAATGCCACGAACTTAAACTCAGCCATCAAGCCTGCAAAAAATGCGGATATTACGACGGCGAGCAAGTTGTTGCTATTAAAGACAAGAGCGACAAAGAGTAGTAGTGTGTCTTAAAGGTAAGGAAGATTAGCGTTTCCTTACCTTTTCATTTATTATGATAACTTCAACCGCAAACGAAAAGGTAAAGTTCGTAAAAAAACTTCACGACAAAAAAAACCGCGACGCGGAAAATCTGTTCATTGCCGAAGGCGTGAACATTTTGTCCGATCTCAAAGAAGGTTTTTCGGTGAAGGAAATTTTTGCGACCGACAAAACCGCGGATATTGCCGAAAATCTTGCGAAAAAGTACGGCGCGTGCCTAACTCTCGTGTCGGAAAGCGTGATGAAAGTCCTTGCGGACACGGTAAGTCCCAGCGGTATCCTTGCCGTAATCGGAATTCCTTTGTCGAAGCCCGAGGGGAAAAACGCCGTCGTTCTTGACGGAGTGCAGGACAGCGGCAACGTCGGAACTATTATCCGTACGGCGGTCGGCGCGGGATTTTCCGACGTTTATCTTGTGGACTCTGCCGACGCTTTCTCACCGAAAACGGTCAGGGCAAGTATGGGCGCGGTGCTTCGCGCAAACGTAATAAAAGCGCGCGCGGAAGAACTTGAAGGTTATCTCATTGAATACGATAAGGTCGCGATGGATATGGGCGGCGACGACGTGTTTTCGTATCGCCCCAAAAGAAAAGTCGCGGTTATCGTCGGAAACGAAGCGCACGGCTTGTCCGATTTCGCAAGAAAGTTTTCCGACGTTACCTTGTCGATTCCGATGCAGGGCGGACAGGAAAGTCTGAACGTTGCCGTCGCAGCCGGCATCGCAATGTACGTAATCAATCACAATTCAAATATTTAGGAGTGTTTTATGAGTGGACACAGCAAATGGCACAACATACAAGCCAAAAAAGGTAAAAGCGACGCGGCGCGCGGAAATATCTTTACGAAAATCGGTCGCGAAATCGCAATCGCTGTAAAACAGGGCGGTTCCGATCCCAACACCAACAGCAAACTTCGCGACGCCATCGCCAAGGCAAAGTCGAACAATATGCCCAACGACAACATCAACAGAAGCATCAAGAAAGCGGCGGGCGAACTCGACAGCGTCAACTACGAAGAATTTACCTATGAAGGATACGCGGCAGGCGGCGTTGCGGTCATCGTGGAATGTCTGACCGACAACAAAAACCGCACGGCGGGCGACGTCAGGCACCTGTTCGACAAATTCGGCGGCAGTCTCGGCAGCAGCGGATGCGTATCGTACATGTTCAAAAAACGCGGCGTTATCGACGTCGACGTGAACGCTATGAGCGAAGACGATATTATGATGCTTGCAATAGATGCGGGTGCGGACGATATCGTAACGCTTGAAGACGTTTACGAAATCTATACAATGCCCGGCGATATGTCGAAAGTGCGCGAGGCACTTGAAAACGCCGGCATTGAAATTCTTTCGTCCGAAATCGATATGATCCCCGACAACGAAATCGAGGTCGATCCGAAACATAAGGATTCCGTCATTAAACTCATCGATAAGCTTGAAGAGCTCGACGACGTACAAGACGTTTTCCACAACGCGAAAGATCTGAGCGACGACGAAGAATGAGCGTAACTTCTCAGGCTGAAAAAGCGCGTCAAAGCGCGCTTAAACTGCAAGGTTATTCAACCGACGACAAAAACAAGGTGCTTTCGGCAATTGCCGAAGGCATTTCGGCATATAAAGATTTCATTATTTCGGAAAACAAAAAGGACCTTGATATTTTCCCCGACAAAACGTCCGCGCTTTTTGACAGACTTTTGCTGAACGAAAAGCGTGTGATGCAGATGGTCGAAGGAGTAAGGGCGGTCATCGACCTTAAAGATCCCGTCGGCGAAGTCACCGCAGAGTGGGACAGACCCAGCGGATTGCATATCAAAAAAGTGCGCGCGCCGTTGGGCGTGGTCGCGATTATTTACGAAGCCCGTCCCAACGTTACCGTCGACGCCGCCGTTCTTTGCATAAAAAGCGGCAACGCGGCGATACTTCGCGGAAGCAGACAGGCGCTTAACAGCAATCGCGCTATTTATAAGGTTATGTCGGAAGCCGTCGAAAAGGCGGGCTTTGACAAAGATATCGTGCAGTTTATCGACGACGCGTCCCACGACGGCGCGAAAGAACTTCTGACCTGCGAAAAATCCGTTGACCTTGTTATCCCGCGCGGCGGCGAAGGGCTGAAAAAGTTCGTGCTTGAAAACAGCCTTATTCCCGTGCTTGCGTCTGCGGGCGGCAACTGCCACATTTACGTCGCGAAATCGGCAAACTTCCAAAAAGCCGTCGACATCATCGAAAATTCAAAATGCAACAAGCCTTCGACGTGCAACGCCGTTGAGCATATTCTGATTGACAAGTCGATTGCGAAAGACTTTGTACCTATATTGAACGCGCGTATGCGCGCGTGCGGAGTGAAAGTTCTTGCGGACGAATTCTGCCATTCTCTCGACAACGAAACGACGCTTGCAACCGACGCCGATTACGATACGGAATTTCTTGCGCTTACGCTCACCGAAAAGGTAGTGTCGGGCGTTTCTGACGCTATCGACGAAATCAACCGTCGCGGCACGCGCCACAGCGAGTGCATAGTAACGGAAGATAAGGCGGAAGCCGAAAAGTTCACGACGCTTGTCGACGCGGCGGCAACCTACGTCAATACTTCGACAAGATTTACCGACGGGTTCGAGTTCGGATTCGGCGCGGAAATGGGAATTTCAACCGGGAAAATGCACGCAAGAGGTCCCATCGGGCTGGAACAACTGACGTCCGAAAGATACATTGTCGAAAGCGACGGCGCGCTCAGAAAATAGTTTTGAAAAGCATATTAAACCTGCGAAATCCGCAGGTTTTTTATTTGTCAAAAAAAACCTTATCAATTTAGTAAAGTTTATATGAAAAATATATTGACAACGGGATATACAGGATTTATAATAAACTTGACTAAAACAGTAGGGTTTCTTATGAAATTATCATCGAAAGCACGTTACGGCTTGAAAGCCTGTCTGGCTCTTGCCGAAAATTACAACGAAAATCAACCCCTTGCATTGCCTGTTTTTGCTGAAAAAGCGGGCGTTACCGAAGCGTATATGGAGCAAATCGTTATCCTTCTGAAAAAGGCGGATATCGTGGAAAGCGTCCGTGGCGCAGGCGGTGGGTATTATCTCAAAAAATCGCCGAAAGATATTAAGGTCGGCTCGGTTCTGCGCGCGCTTGAAGACGGGCTGGAATTTATCGACTGCATCAACGCTCCGTGCGAAGGCGGCGAAGAGTGCAAGGCACGCCGCGTCTGGAACAAAATTTACAAGAGTATGAATCTTGTGCTCGATTCCCTGACGCTTGACGATTTGCTGCACGATCAGAAACGTTATATTTATCTTGACCATTCCGCAACGACCGCCGTCGACGAAGAAGTCTTGTCAAAGATGCTGCCGTATTTTTACGAAAAAGCCGGCAACGCAAGCAGTCAACACGGTATGGGGCGCGACGCCGAAGTTGCGGTTGACCGCGCAAGAAAACAAGTCGCCGACGCAATCGGCGCGAAAACCAACGAAATTTATTTCACGTCGGGCGGCAGTGAATCCGACAACTGGGCGTTGAAAGGCATCGCGCACGCTTATAAATCGAAGGGCAAACACCTTATCACGTCGGAGTTTGAACACCCGGCAGTCCTTAACACGATGAAACAGCTGGAAGCGGAAGGCTTTGAAGTTTCTTATCTTCACACGAATCCGCAGGGTTACGTCAGCGCGGACGAACTTGAAAGTATTATTCGTCCCGATACGATTCTTGTGAGCGTGATGTACGCAAACAACGAAATCGGCACGATACAACCCATTGAAGAACTTGCGAAAGTCGCGCACGCTCACGGTGCGTTTTTCCACACGGACGCGGTGCAGGCGATCGGCAACGTTCATATCGACGTCAAAGCGCAGGGCATCGACCTGCTGTCGATGTCGGCGCACAAGTTTTACGGACCGAAAGGTATCGGCTGCTTGTATATCAAAAGCGGCATTCGTCCCGAAAGACTTATTTGCGGCGGCGAACAGGAGCGCAATCAGCGCGCAGGAACGACGAATACGGCGGGCGTAGTCGGCATGGGTTTTGCAATCGAAAAAGCCGTCAACAATATGGACGAAAACAACGCGTACATTTCGGCACTTCGCGACGAGTTTGTGAAAGAAGTCAAGGAAAGAATCCCCGATATAAGATATAACGGCGGCGAAAAACGTCTTGCCGGCAACGCGCACTTTACGTTCAGATATATCGAGGGCGAAAGTATTTTGTTCACGCTGGATCTTGCGGGCATTTGCGCGTCGAGCGGCAGCGCGTGCAGTTCGGGGAGCCTCGAAGCGTCCAAAACGGTGCTTGCAATCGGCGTTCCCGCAGAAGAAGCGCACGGCAGTATCCGCTTTACATTCGGCAGGGAAAACACGATGGACGACGTGAAATACACCGTCGACGAGTTGGAAAAAACCGTCAAACGGCTGCGCTCGATGAGTCCGCTGTTTGCAGAATCTACTGCAAAAATCACGATGATTTAATTAAATTACCGCAAAATAACTTCAAAATTTAATCAAAATCTGCCAAAAATTGTATCGGCAGGAAGGAAATAATATGTACAACGAAAAAGTAATGGAAATATTCAGAAACCCCAAAAACGTGGGCGAGGTCGAAAACTACAACGCAATCGGCACGGTCGGCAACGCCACCTGCGGCGACATCATGCAAATCACGTTGCGTATCGAGGACGGCATTATTAAAGACGCGAAATTCAAAACTTTCGGATGCGCGGCGGCAATCACGTCGTCAAGCGTCGCAACGAGTATGATCATCGGCAAAACCATCGACGAAGCGTTGAAGATCACGAACAAGGACGTCATTACCGAACTTAACGGGTTGCCTCCCCAGAAAATCCACTGTTCGGTGCTTGCGGAAGAAGCCATCAAAGCGGCAATCGACAGTTATCGCCAAAACCAGGGCAACGGAGAAGTATCCGCGACCGTTACCACTCCTTGCGCGTGCGGCTGCGGCGTTCAGACCTCTGGCGAATCGGAAGGCAAATAACAATATTTACCATTTGAAAAATATATCGTCCGCTCATAAAACCTTGTTCTCCGCTCATACTGAATACGGAGGTAAGATATGAAAAAAAGTTTTATGATCGGCGTGGTGATTGGCGCAGCGGCGATGAGTGCGTACGAAATGGGTAATCGCGCCAAAAACCAAGTCGAATGTCAGAAAGAAAAAATCAAGAAAAAGCTTGAAAAGATTTTTGACTGAAAACAATAATTTTACTTCAAAAAAGAAAAACCGCAATTATTTTGCGGTTTTTTGCTTATATTTCGTTTATTTTTGTTATTTCAAAAGGTCAAGCGGAAGATTCTCGAAAATGATATTATCGGCATAGCCGCGCGCTTTTTCAAGGTCTTTTTCGTTGCGGATCGTCCAGGCAAAAACGGGCATACTTTCACGCGTTTTCGCAATGTATTCGTTGGGCGCGCTGTGGACGTCGTAGGAAGTGAACATAGGTTTACTGAGTTTGTTCACGACAAGGTGCCCCATAAGGTCGTTCAAAAACTTGGGAGTTTTACCTTTTTCGCCGATGCCGGACGCAAGCTGACCGAACGGATATTCCGACTGATGTTTTCTGCACCATTTCACCGCAAACGGATCAAACGATTGCAGGGCGATAACGTCTTTGTACGGATAATCTTTCAGGTCGCGCAGGACCGCTTTCGCAAGGGAATTGTTGCGCCAGCCGCACAGCGTTTTAAGTTCGATAAGAATCGGAACTTTGCCGTCGACGAGTTTCAGCATTTCGGGAAGGGTGGGGATAATCTCTCCGCCGAGCGTCATCGGATAATCTTTGAGTTGCTTTGACGTCAGGCTTTCGATTTTGACGTCCTTTCCGCAGACGCGTTTCAGGCTGTTGTCGTGGTGGACGGCAACGACGCCGTCTTTCAGAAGATGCACGTCGGTTTCGATTGCGAACCCGTGTTCGATTGCCGCTTTGAAAGCGGAAATGCTGTTTTCTTCGCGGATGTCGTCGTGAAGACCGCGGTGAGCGATTGGTGTGGACAAAAACTTTTCAAGACTTTGCATAATAGATTTATCTTCCTTTAATATCCTAATTCCTTATTGACAATTACGACGTAAACGGTTTTGCTGCGCGGGGGAAGGGTAATTATGCTTGTCGCGTGGCAAATGTTGGTATCTTTCGGGCAGTCCTTGCAATCGCCGCCGGTAACGCAGGGATTTGAAAGGTATCCAAACCTAAGACAGTTCTTTTTCGCGGCGACGGTGCGGATGCGTTGAAGCGCGGCGGGCACGTCTTTCACGATTTTATTGACGCCCAGCACGAAAACGGTATTTTTGCCGCCGTAAAGCATGGAAGCGATGCGGTTGCAGTTGCCGTCGACGTTGACGAATTCCCCGTCTTCGGTAAGCGCGTTCGTGGAGGTCAGAAACCAGTCCGCAAAGACGGCTTTTTTCATGACTTCGTCCGGGTTGACGTCGGGCATAAGCCGTCTGATATACACGGTATTGCCGCGTTCTTTGAGCGCCTCGCCGATGCCGATTTCGTCAAGCGTTGCGCTGCCGCCCGCGCCGACGGTGTCCGTCCTTCCGATAAGTTCCGTCAGAAGACCTCTTGTTTCGGCAATGGTATTCGTGTAAAAAACCTTAAAACCTTTTGATTCCAACTTTTTTGAAAGTTCGTAAACGTCCATAATCCACCTCAATCGAAATAATTATAATATAAATGGTTATAAAAGTAAATTATAACGCAAAATTTATCGGGCAAATATTTGCATTAAAGCGCGATTTTTTATATAATTACCGTAAGACAAAGAGGTATTTAATGGAATTTGAAAACTCTAAAATCCGCAATTTTTGCATAATAGCCCACATCGACCACGGCAAGAGCACTCTCGCCGACCGTCTTATCGAAAGCACCGATACCGTGTCGCACAGGGATATGGAAGAACAGCTCCTCGACAACATGGATATCGAGCGCGAAAGGGGCATTACCATAAAACTGCAAACTTGCAGAATGTTTTATAATTATAAGGGCGAGGAATACATGCTCAACCTTATCGACACTCCGGGACACGTTGACTTTACGTACGAAGTGTCGCGTTCTCTTGCGGCGTGCGAAGGCGCGCTTCTTGTCGTGGACGCAACGCAGGGCATCGAGGCGCAGACTCTCACAAACGTATATCTTGCGCTCGATCACGACCTTGAAATTTTACCCGTCATAAATAAAATCGACCTTCAAAGCGCAAACCCAGACGGTTGCAAAGCCGAAATCGAGGACGTCATCGGACTTCCGGCGGACAACGCGCCGCTGATTTCCGCAAAAGAAGGCGTCGGCATACCCGAACTTCTTGAAAGGATAGTAACCGATTTGCCGTGTCCGAAAGGGAGCAGGGACGAGCCGTTCCGCGCGCTCATTTTCGACAGTTTTTACGACAACTATAAGGGCGCGATTTCAATGGTGCGCGTCGGCGACGGACGAATCAAAGCGGGCGACGTAATAAAAATGGCGTCTTCGGGCAAAACTTTTGACGTGACGGAAGTGGGCGTTTTCACCCCTGCCGCAACCCCCGTGGACGAACTTTATGCCGGCATGGTCGGATATATCGCCGCAAGTATCAAAAACGTCAAAGACACCGCGGTGGGCGACACGATCACTCTTCGCGACAATCCCACGAAAAATATTTACGACGGCTACAAAAAAATCACGCCGATGGTTTTTGCGGGCATTTATCCCGCAGACGGCAGCAAATACAACGACCTTAAAGACGCGCTTGAAAAACTGCAATTAAACGACGCGAGTCTGATGTTCGAGCCCGAAGTTTCGACGGCGCTCGGATTCGGGTATCGTTGCGGTTTTTTGGGGCTTCTGCACATGGAAATCATCGAAGAACGCCTTGAAAGGGAATTCGACCTTGACCTTGTCACCACCGCTCCGAGCGTAAACTACAAAGTGAAACTCACGAACGGGGAAGAACTGACCGTCAGCAATCCGACGCACCTTCCCGCGCCCGACAGAATCGAGTATATGGAAGAACCCGTCGTGAAAGCCGAAATCTATACTCCGCCCGAATACGTCGGCGCGATTATGGAACTTTGTCAGGAAAAACGCGGCGTTTATAAGGAACTTGCATACCTTGACAGCAGCCGCAGCAAACTCGTTTACGAAATCCCTTTGAACGAGATTATTTACGACTTTTTCGACGCGTTGAAATCGCGCACGCGCGGCTACGCAAGTCTGGATTATGAAATAATCGGCTACAAAAAGTCCGACCTTGTGAAACTCGATATGCTCTTAAACGGTGAAATGTGCGACGCGCTTTCGACAATCGTGCACCGCGACAGAGCCTACGCAAGGGGACGTCAGATTGCCGAAAAACTCAAAGAAGCGATTCCCCGTCAGCAGTTTGAAATTCCCGTGCAGGCGTGCATAGGCGGCAAAGTCATCGCAAGGGAAACCGTCAAAGCCGTCAGAAAAGACGTCCTTGCGAAGTGCTACGGCGGCGATATCACAAGAAAGAAGAAACTTCTGGAAAAACAAAAGGAAGGCAAAAAACGTATGCGTCAGGTGGGCAGCGTGTCCGTGCCGAGCGAAGCGTTTATGAGCATACTGAAAATCGACAGCTGATATGGACATATCCTTATACCTGCATATTCCGTTTTGCAAAAAGAAATGTAAATATTGCGACTTTGTGTCGATAAACGCGCGTGACGAATTCGTCGCGCGTTACGTTTTTGCGCTTGAAAAGGAAATCGAAATGCAGGGCAAAGCCTATGAAAATGCCGTTGTGAAAACGGTATTTTTCGGTGGCGGAACGCCGTCGTTGCTCCCTCCCGAGCACTTTTCACGCATAATGCGCGCGGTGAAAAACAACTTCAAAACAAACTTTTCGGAAGTCACCGTTGAGTGCAATCCCGAAAGCCTGACGCAAGAAAAACTTGAAGTTTATAAGGCGGAAGGCGTCAACCGAATTTCAATCGGCGTGCAGTCTTTCGATGACAATATTTTAAGGTTTTTGGGCAGAATTCACGATAAAAATACGGCAATCGAGGCAATTAAAAGCGCAAAATTGTATTTTGATAACGTGTCCGCAGACCTTATTATCGGCGTTCCCGGCGAGCAGATTCCGTCGGTTTTGTATTCCGTCGATTTATTAAGCGATTTGGGCGTTACGCACGTTTCGGCGTACGGGCTGAAAGTCGAGCCGGGCACCGTATTGTACGAACTTCAAAACATGGGCGCGTTTGAACTGAACGAAGATTTTACCGCCGACGTTTACGACGCGGTTTTAAGACGGCTTGAAAGTCGCGGATACGAAAGATACGAAATCAGCAACTTTGCGCGTGACGGATACGAAAGCAGGCATAATCTTGCATATTGGCTTCGCACGCCGTATCTGGGACTCGGCGCGGCCGCCTATTCTTTCGTAAACGGCGCAAGGTTTTCAAACGTCGCGGACGTTTCGGAATACGTGCGCTCCGTCGAGCATGGCGTTATTCCCGAAAGAAACAGGGAAGTTTTGACCGCTGACGACGAAAAAGAAGAAACGATAATGCTGTCGCTTCGCACGAAATACGGCATGAACGTGAAAGATTATAACGAGAAATTCCACGCCGACTTTTTGACGGAAAAAGCCGCAGCCATTCAAAAAAACGCCGACTATTTAATAATATCGAATAATAATATTACTATAAACAAAGACTATTTCTATATATCCAACGCGATAATATCCGACCTTATTTAAATTTTTTTCAATATTTTTCAAAAATTTTTCACAAACCCTATTGACAATACATATAATCGGTGTATAATAGGTTTAGCAATCGGGAATAAAGAGTGCTAACAAAAAACATACTCGATTGCCAAAGGGTTATGAAAAAAGAATTATCCGAAAGAAAACAGAAGATTCTTCAAGCCGTGGTTGACGAATACATCACGACGGCGGAACCCGTTTCGAGCGGCGAAATCAAGGAGAAATACCTTGCCGACATTTCAAGCGCCACGATAAGAAACGAGCTTGCCTCGCTTGAAGAGATGGGATATCTCGTCCAGCCGCACGTATCGGCGGGGCGCGTACCTTTGCCGCAGGCTTACAAACTTTACGTCGATAAGGTCATGAACGGAAAAAGTCTTTCCAAAAACGAAATTTCTTTTATTAAAGATAAGTTCAGCGAAAGAATGGACCGCGTCGAAGACATTATCGAAAAAACCGCGAAAGTCATTTCCGACGTCACGAATTATACGTCCGTCGTCGTCGTGAAAAACTTCAAGGACGTGAAGGTGAGCGAAATCAAGCTTGTCCCCATCGGTGACGAAACCGCGCTTGTCATTATTATCACCGACCGCGGCGTGCTTCGCGACAAAACCATCGAAATCGACAAAGCCGACGACGATATCGGCGCGTACGTACAATCGGCGACGATGCTTCTCAACAGAATGTTTGCGGGGAAGACCGTAAAAGAAATTCTGAAACCCGACAAAATCATCAAAGAAGAAATCGAAGGTTTCAGGACGATTTTCGAAGAAGTCATCGACGTGCTTACAAGGTACGACAAGGAAGAGTCCGGAAAGGTTTATACCGAAGGCGCGCTGAAAATGCTGGATTATCCCGAAATCGGCGATACGAGCGACGCGAAAAAGTTTTTGTCGGTTGTCGGCAGTCCCGAAAGACTGACGAACCTTATCGAAAGCAGCGACGATATGGAGTTTTCGGTGAGAATCGGCAAGGACGAAGCGGACGGCATGGAGAAGTGCGCGGTCGTCAGCGCGAAATACAAAATCAACGGTCAGGAAGTCGGACACGCAGGCGTTATCGGACCCGACCGTATGGATTATAAAAAAGTAATCTCGGTGCTTAAATACGTCGGACACGCTTTAAGCGAGATTATGGAAAACAAAAAAGAGCAGAAGGACCTGAAAGACAAAAATGAGTAAAAACAAGAAACAAAACGATGTGAAAGACGAAAAGGTCGAAACGGAAGTTCCCGAAACGGAAAACGCCGAAACCGAACCCGTCGAAGAAGTCAAGGAAACCGAACTTGAAACGGCGCGTCGCGAGGCAAGCGAATACAAAGACCTTGCTTTAAGACGTATGGCAGAACTTGAAAACTTTCGTCGTAATAATCAGAACTTGGCAAAAGACGTGCGTGACAGGACGCTTTCCGAAGTTATTTTGCAAATCCTTCCCGCAATCGATTCATTCAACCGCGCCGAAGAAATGGTGTCGGACGAAAAAACGAAAAGCGGCATAGGTATTGTGAAAGAGCAACTTATGAACGTCCTTAAAAAGTACGGAGTAACGCCCATCGACGCAATCGGCAAAGACTTCGATCCCGCTTTCCACGAATGCATAATGCAGGTGGACAGCCCCGATAAAGTCGGAAAAGTCATTTACGAAATCGAAAAGGGCTACACGATGAACGGCAAAGTATTGAAATATACGAAAGTCGCAGTCGGAAAAGAAATAGATAAATAACCGGTAACGGTGTTTATAAATAAAAGTTTTCGCCTTAAAAAGGCACAGTGAGGTATATATGAGCAAAATTATTGGTATTGACCTTGGCACGACCAACTCGTGCGTAGCAGTTATGGAAGGTAAGGAAGCAACGGTTATCCCCAACAGCGAGGGTAGTCGTACCACTCCGTCGGTTGTCGCATTTTCAAAAGACGGCGAACGTCTTGTGGGTAACATTGCAAAACGTCAGGCTGTCGCAAACCACGCAAGAACCATCAGCAGCATCAAGCGTGAAATGGGCACCGATTATAAAGTAAAAATCGACGACAAAGAATATACGCCGCAAGAAATCTCGGCAATGATTTTGTCGAAACTTAAAGCGGACGCGGAAGCATATCTCGGACAAAAAGTAACGCAAGCCGTTATCACCGTCCCCGCATACTTCTCGGACAGCCAACGTCAGGCAACGAAAGACGCGGGCAAAATCGCAGGACTTGAAGTTTTGCGTATCATTAACGAACCTACGGCGGCTGCGCTTGCATACGGTCTTGATAAGGAAGAAAACAAAAACCAAAAAATCCTTATTTACGACTTGGGTGGCGGCACGTTCGACGTATCCATTCTTGAAATCGGCGACGGCGTGTTTGAAGTCCTTGCGACAAACGGTAACACCCGTCTTGGCGGCGACGACTTCGACCAACGTATTATGGACTACGTTGTTGACCAGTTCAAGAAAGACAACGGTATCGATCTGTCCAAAGATCCCGCGGCAATGCAACGTATCAAAGAAGCGGCGGAAAAAGCGAAAATCGAACTTTCCGGCGTTACCAAAACCAGCATTTCGCTTCCGTTCATCACCGCCGATCAGAACGGACCGAAACACATCGATATGGAATTGACGAAAGCCAAATTCAACGAAATGACGGCTGACCTTGTCGAAAAGACCGTTGGCCCCACGATGGCGGCTTTGAAAGACGCGGGACTGAAAGCAAGCGACCTTGCAAAAGTCATCCTTGTCGGCGGCTCGACTCGTATTCCTGCCGTTATCGACAAAGTCAAAGAAATGACGGGCAAAGATCCTTACAAAGGAATCAACCCCGACGAATGCGTTGCAATCGGCGCGGCAATTCAGGCGGGCGTTCTTGCAGGCGACGTGAAAGACGTTCTTCTTCTGGACGTAACCCCGTTGTCACTGGGCATCGAAACCTTGGGCGGCATTTGCACGAAACTTATTGAAAGGAACACCACAATTCCTACCAAAAAGTCGCAGATCTTCTCAACTGCAACCGACAACCAGACCAGCGTTGAAATCCACGTATTGCAGGGCGAACGTGAGTTTGCAAAAGACAACAAAACCCTTGGCAGATTCTCGCTTGTAGGCATTGCGCCGGCACCTCGCGGAGTACCGCAGATCGAAGTAACTTTCGATATCGACGCAAACGGCATCGTATCGGTATCCGCAGTTGACAAAGCGACCAACAAGAGCCAGTCGATCACCCTTACCGCAAGCAGCAATCTGTCCGAAAAAGACATTGACGCGGCTGTCAAAGACGCTGAAAAATACGCCGACGAAGACAAGAAACGTAAAGAAAGCGTTGAATCGAAAAACAGCGCGGAACAACTTATCTTCACCATTGAAAAATTTGTGAAAGATAACGCGGACAAAGTCGACGAAGCCGACAAGAAGTCCATCGAAGACGCAGTGAAAGACGCTCGCGAAAAACTTGAAAAGACCGACGACGTACAGGAAATCCAAAAGATCGTCGAGGAACTTTCCAAAGTGTCCGACCCCGTGTTCAGCAAACTGTATCAACAGGGCGCAGGTCAACCGGGCGCGGAAGGCGCGGCGAACAACACCGACAGCACGAACGACGGCAATGCCGACAACATTGACTAATCAATAAAACGACAAGTCGTACTCACCTCGAAAGGGGTGAGTTTCGGCTATAAAACAAGATAATTTATGGCACAAACTGATTTATATAAAGTATTGGGCGTCGAAAAAACGGCGACCGCCGACGAAATCAAGTCGGCTTACAGAAAACTTGCGAAAAAATATCATCCCGATATGTACACCACCGCAAGCGACGACGAAAAGAAAAAAGCCGAAGAAAAATTTAAGGAAATCAACCACGCTTACGAGGTTTTGTCCGACGCCGAAAAGCGCAAAATTTACGACACTTACGGCTCGGAAGATCCGCAATCTGCGTTCACGGGCGGCACCGGCGGTTTCTGGGGCGGCTCGGGTATGGACGGTATGGACATCGACCTTGGCGACATTTTTTCAAGTTTCTTCGGGGGCGGCAGTCCGTTCGGCTCGTCCCGCGGCAAAAAATCGACGCGAGCCGTGCAGGGCGAAGATATCCGCTTAAACCTTACGCTCACGTTTGAAGAAGCGGCGTTCGGTTGCGAAAAGGAAATCAAATATAAACGCACGGAAAATTGCCCCGACTGCAAAGGTACGGGCGCGAAAGGCGGCGTAACGAAGACTTGTACGAAATGTAACGGCACGGGCGTCGTGAACAGCGTGAAGCGCACTCCGCTTGGTCAGTTTTCGACGCAGACCGTTTGCCCGGATTGCGGCGGTACGGGACGTATTATCGTTGAAAAATGCCCGAAATGCAACGGAAAAGGCAGGATTTCGTCCGAAAAAACCCTTAAAGTTGTCGTTCCCGCAGGTATCGACGACGGTCAACGCATGACTTATTACAACGAAGGCGAGGCAGGTTACAACGGCGGCCCCGCAGGCAGCGCGGTCGTTTTCATCACCGTCAAACCGCATAAATTCTTTGTAAGGAAAGGCACCGATTTGTATCTCGATTATCCCATTACGATGATTCAGGCGGCGCTCGGTTGCAGGGTACAAATCCCGACTCTCAAAGACAGCGCGGAACTTGAAATCCCCGCCGGCACGCAAAGCGGCACCGTTTTCCGCATAAGGAACAAAGGCATCAAGCATCTGAAACTGAAAGAATACGGCGATTTGTACGTCAACGTCATTGTGGAAGTCCCGCAAAAACTCACCGCGGAACAACGCGACCTGCTGTACAAACTCGACAGCACCTCAACCCCGAAGCAGTATCCCAAAAAGACTGCTTTCAAGGACAAAATGTAAAGGGGCGTACATAAATGAAATGGTATGAAGTTACGCTTGTATCAACCCATGAGGGCGCGGATTTATTTGCCGACGCTCTCTTTTCGGTTGGTTGCGGCGGCGTTTCGATTTACGATAAGCAGGACATCGTCGCGCTTTACGACAGTGACATCGTCTGGGATTACATCGACGAAAATCTTGTGAACAACCTTGACGACAGAGTGTTCGTGAAAGGCATTATCGGCGAAGAAGAAAAAACCGAAGTGTTGCAAAAAATCGCCGAAGAAATCGAAAATTTGAAGAAAAATTCCCCGTTTAACCTTGGAAGCGGCGAAATTATTGTAAATTCGATTGACGACGAAGACTGGAAAAACGAATGGAAAAAGTATTATAAACCCATCGTTACGAAGTCGGTTACCGTCGTTCCCGTATGGATAAAATACAATAAAATTTCCGACAAGGAAAAAATCCTTTGGATAAATCCCGGCATGGCGTTCGGCACCGGCGAGCACGAAACGACGAAAATGTGTCTGGACCTGCTCGGTGAAATCGACGTGAGCGGCAAAACGGTTATCGACGTCGGCACGGGCAGCGGTATACTTGGAATCGCGTCGATACTTTCAGGCGCGAAAAGCGCGTATATGTGCGACATCGACAGCACCGCAATCGACACAGCCAAAGAAAACGCAAGGCTAAATAACGTGTCCGACCAATGTGAAATAGAGCGCGCCGACCTTCTAGAAAAGAGCAAAAAACCCGCCGACGTCGTTTTTGCAAACATTACGGCGGACATTCTCATAAGACTTTCAAAGGATATCGGAAGATTTTTGAAAGACGACGGCACGATAATTCTGTCGGGCATCATTCACGCAAGATTGGACGAAGTAAAAAGTGCCTATGAAAACTGCGGTTTCAAATTCGTCAGACACGTCCGCGACGGCGAATGGAACGCGCTTGAATTCAAAAAATAATGGAAATCAGACGTTTACACGCAAATTTGAACGATTTTAACGACGGCGTTTTTGAAATTTCGGGCGACGAATTTAACTACGCCGTGAAAGTCCTGCGCCAAAAACAGGGCTTTTCGGTCATCGTGAACGTCGGCGACGGATTCGATTATTTGGGCGTTATTACCGAAATCAAAAAAGACCGCATATGTGTCAAAGTGTCGGAAAAGGTCGAAAACCCCGCGACGCCGAAAAATAAAATCACCTTATATCAGGGCAGTTGCAAACTCGGCAAAAACGATTTCATCGTGCAAAAGGCGGTGGAACTCGGAGTGAGCAGCATTGTATTTTTCACAAGCGAGTTCGTCATCGAAAAGGACGTCAACCTTGAAAGGCTTAATAAAATCGCAAAAGAAGCGTTGAAACAATGCGACAGGGCGGACGAAGTAACGGTGGAACTTTCGACTTTCGACAACGCCGTAAACGCCGCCGAAAACGGGATAATCTTTTTTGAGGGCGACTGCGATTTGTCGGTTAATGAAATTTCGTCCGACGTTAAATCGTATTTCGTCGGCAGCGAAGGCGGTTTTTCCGAAAAAGAAATATCGCTTGCAAAAGAAAAGGGAATAAAAACCGTATCGCTCGGAAAGCGCATATTGCGCGCTGAAACGGCATCGGTTGTCGCGACTACTCTCGTGCAACTGAAAACGGGAGGGCTTTTATGAAAGTTTGCGTATTCACGCTCGGCTGCAAAGTCAACCGATACGAAAGCGACGTGATAATCAATAAACTTATCGAGCGCGGCTTTGAAGTTACCGAAAACCTGGAAAAAGCCGATTATTACGTCATAAACACCTGCGCCGTGACTGCGGAAGCGGAGAAAAAATCCCGTCAGTGCGTCGCACGCGTCAAAAAACAAAACCCCGACGCAAAAATTCTCATTTGCGGTTGCGCGTCCGAAAACAACGCAAAACAGTTTGAAAAAGACGGCGTCGTGTACGTTTCGGGCACTGCGAAAAAAGACTTACTGTCGTTGCTTCCCGAAAGCGGCGTCAACATTGAAGACATTCCGAAAAGTTACGAAGAATCGGGCTTTGCCGAAAACGTCAGGACAAGGGCGTACGTCAAAATTCAGGACGGCTGCAACAACTTTTGCAGTTATTGCCTGATCCCGTACGTTCGCGGCAGAAGCAGAAGCCGCGCGCTTGACAAAGTCGTGGAAGAAGTCAAAAGCGTGCCCGAAAACATAAAAGAAATCGTGCTTACGGGCATTGATATTTCGTCCTACGGAAAGGATATCGGATTATCGCTCAAAGACCTTATTCTTGCGCTTTCGGACGTCGATAAGCGAATCCGCCTTGGCAGTTTTGAAATGAATATTATCGACGAAAACTTGCTGAACGCATTGAAAGGGCTTAAACACTTTTGTCCGCATTTTCATCTTTCATTGCAGTCGGGCAGCGACGAAGTGTTAAGGACTATGAACCGTCATTATAAGACAACAGATTACCTTGAAAGGGTGCGCCTCATAAGAAAGTATTTCCCGCTTGCGGGCATTATGACCGACGTTATCGTAGGTTTCCCGACCGAAACGGACGAGGAATTTTTAATTTCAAAAGAATTTGTGAAAAGCGTCGGATTTTCGGACGTCCACTGTTTCCCGTATTCGCCGAGAAAGGGCACGGTTGCTTATAAAAAGTATAAGCCGCTTGACTCGTCCGTCATCGACGGTCGTATGAAAGAAATGCTGGAAATCAAAGAAAACCTTAAAAAGTACTTTTTATTAAAGAACGTCGGCGCGACTCACGAGGTGCTTTTTGAGGAGTACGAAAACGGCTATTGCGCGGGGTACAGCGAGAATTACATAAGGTTTTACGACAAAACCGCAAAACCCGACGAAATCAGAAAAATCACCGGAAAAGCGCAAATCTTTGACGGTTTAATGTAAAATTATTATAAAAAACAAGCGAAAGGAGAATAGTATGTGCGTATTTTGCAAGATTATCGCGGGTGAAATCCCCTCGACAAAAGTTTATGAAGACGAAGATATGATTATCATCAAGGACATCAATCCGCAGGCTAAAATCCATTACCTTATGATCCCGAAGGAGCATTTCGCAGACATTACCGAAATGAACGAAAAACAGGCGGCGACTCTTTCGAGAATGCTTTTGAAACTTGGAAAAATGACCGACGAACTTGGGCTTCAAAACGGTTTCCGCATCGTGTCTAATAAGGGCGAAGACGGCTGTCAATCTGTGCCGCATCTGCATATCCATATCTTGGGCGGCGAAAAACTTTCGGAGAATATGGCGTAAAAGTAATTTTCGCTTGACAAATGGAAATGAATTTATATAATAAATAATGTTGCTTGCAACAAATACTCAAAAAAAGGCGGTGAATAAAAGATGTCAACTGTTAAAGTCGGTGAAAATGAATCGATCGATAACGCTCTCCGCCGTTTTAAGAGAAAATGCGCGCGTGACGGTATCATCGGCGATCTTCGTAAACGCGAAGCATACGAAAAGCCCAGCGTAAAACGCAAGAAAAAGGCAGAAGCAGCGCGCAAACGTATGTACAAAAACTGATTTGGTTTTCACGGCAGTCATTCGACTGCCTGTTTTTTTGTATTGATTTTATATTTTGAATTTGTTATCATGAAAATATGAACAAAACGGGAAAAGGAAAAATGGCGGCAATAATTATCACGGTCATACTTGTCGCTGCGATTATCGGCGTTTTGTCGTGGCTTATCGCGGTGACTGCAAAAAGCGGCAAATACAATCTCATAAAAGTTAACAAAAAGGGCGTTCCCGCGCCTGTCTCGGGCGATCCCGAAGAATACGACGTGGAAGTCAACGGTATAAATATGCATTATGCCGTGATGGGCAAAGGCTCGCCGCTGATACTTATTCACGGCAACGGCGGCTCGCACGAGGAACTTTTGGGACTTATGCGATATTTCGCAAACGATTATCGGGTGTACGCGCCGGACAGTCGCAATCAAGGCAAAAGCGGCACTTCGGACGAACTGTCGTACAAACTTATGGCAAGCGACTACAAGGCGTTTATCGACGCGCTGAACATTGAAAAACCGCTTGTTATCGGACACAGCGACGGCGGTATAATCGCAATTCAGATGTCGATGGATTACCCGACGCTCTTAAAAGGATTCGTCGCATTCGGCGCAAATTCTCGTCCTGCGGGCATGCGCTCGTACTTCACGACCTGGGCGAAAAGAAAGTATAAGAAAACCAACGATCCGCTTTATCGCATAATGATCGAAGAGCCCGACTTTTCGGAAGAACAACTCGGCAAAATAACGACGCCTGCATATATTGTTGCGGGCGAGTTCGACATAGTGAAACTCGAAGACACCGTGTATCTTCACGAAAACATAAAATCAAGCAAGATTGCGATATTGAAATGGGCGGATCACAGCACCTGCCGCACCGTCCCCGAAATCGGCTACAAGGTCGCGAACGAGTTTTTCAAAACTCTTTAATTTTCAAAACGACAAACAAAAAACCACGCAAAAACGCGTGGTTTTCGTTTATACTTTCGGGTTTTTGTTATTTTTTGAACGAAACGGTGATTTCCGTACCTGCGCCGAGCGTTGACGACAGGGTGAGTTTTGCACCGTACAGTTCCGCAACGTGCTTCACAATCGAAAGCCCGAGTCCAGTGCCGCCGGTTTCGCGCGAGCGGGATTTGTTCACGCGGTAAAACCTTTCAAAAATTCTCGATTGGTTTTCTTCGTCGATGCCGATGCCGTCGTCTTTCACTTTGAGCGTAACTTTGTCCGTCTTCTCGTCAACGGAAACGAACACGTGACCGCCGTCCTCGTTGTAGCGCACCGCGTTTTCCATAAGGTTTTTGACAAGTTCGTACGCGTGGTCTTTTTCCATCTCGACTGTGCCTTCGCCCGAAATTTCGATATTGACGTTTTTGTCGCGGGCAAGGGCGGAAATACTTTCTTCCGCTTCGCGGGCAACTGCGATAAGATCGACTTTTTCGACAATCGGCGTATTTGTGGTTTCAAGTTTCGACAGGTTGAGCATATCGTCGATGAGCGACACGACGCGGTTGACTTCCTTGTCGATTTTTGCGGAAAGCGTTTTAATATCGCCGTCTTTTGACTTCATTCCGATTACGTCGTTGAAACCCTTGATTGCGGTAAGCGGTGTTTTAAGTTCGTGCGAGGCGTTTGCAAAAAACTCGCTGCGGATTTCTTCGCCGTGTTTCACCGCGGTGATGTCTGAGAGCACGATTATCGTCATGCCGCCGTCCAGACAACGTATCGACGTGAGATATACGTCGTGCGCCGCCGTCGTGAATTCAAAAACTTTGTTAATGCGCTCGTTCACTGCGTCGGAAACCGCGGAAATAAACTTTTCGTTTGCGGAAAGCACGGTGTAGTTTGAAGAAATCGCGTCGTTTTTGACGCCAAAGACGAGTTTTGCGTTGTCGTTCATGACTTCGATATTCCCGTCTGCGGTAATTACGACGATGCCGTCGGACACGTTGTTCAGTATATAATCAAGTTTTTTGTTGTCTTCGGAAACCGTTGTTATCGTGTCGGAAAGTTTTGCGCCGATATCGTTGATTTCAGACATCATTTTGTTAATTTCGGGGTCTTTTTCGGACGGCGTGGACGGCGTAAACGTGCCGTTGTTCAACGCGATAAGGCTGTTTTTGATTTCAGCCATAGGCTTCACAAGGCTTTTCGTCAGCACGACGCTTAAAATGACCGCCGCGATAATTGCCGCAATAAGCACGTAAAAGTTCGGAAGAATCGTGCTTGTCGCGTAAAGGTTCACGCTGTCGACGGGGGTTGAAACCCGCACGAATACATAGTCGTCCGCGGACAAGTTGACTTTCACCGCAGAGTACACCATATCCTTGTTTGTCGTGTCCGAGCGGCGGGTGACCGCAACGGTTTTTCCGTGCAGGGCGGCGACGATTTCTTCGCGGTCGATGTGGTTTTCCATGTTTGAAACGTCCGCCGTTTCGCTGTCGGACAAAACTTTGCCGGCTTTGTCGACGACGGTAACGCGGTAGTCTTTGGGGACGTTTTTCACGACCTTGTCATAAGACGAGTAATTTTCGGCGTAGATATTCGTAACGTCGATAATCCTTTCTTCGGCTTGTTTTTTATAGATTGATTTTGTGATCGATATGCCGCTCAAAAACAAAATAAGCAGGGCAAGCACGACGATTATAACGTTTGTAACGATAATTTTCTTTTTCATATTATTTAAGTGAGTACCCGACGCCGCGAACGGTTACGATTTTCGCGTCGGCGTGGCTTATGGCTTTTCTAAGTTCCGCGACGTGAATGTCAAGGGTGCGGGTTTCTCCGTAGTCCTTTCCCCATACGGCGTCCAGAATATCGTTTCTGCGTACGACGTTTTCGTGGTTTTGAACAAGCAGTTTTAAAAGGTCGTATTCCTTGACAGTGAGTTCGACGGGCGCGTCCGCCACGTAAACTTCGTGTTTGGAATCGTCAATTCTGATGTCCTTATATAGGAAAACGTCGGATTTTTTTGCTTTTTTTCTGATATTTGCGTTGATTCTTGCGATGATTTCCAAAATCCCGAAAGGCTTTGCAACGTAGTCGTCCGCGCCGAGATTAAGTCCTTTCACCTTGTCGATTTCCGCACCTTTCGCGGACACCATAATTACGGCGACGCTTGATAGGGCGGGCGTCGATTTTATGCGTTTCAGGATTTCAAACCCGTCTGCGCCTTCCAGCATTACGTCCAGAAGAATAACGTCGGGCGTTGCGTTTTTAAGGGCGTCGAAAAGTTCCTTTTCGTTCTGAAAACAGTGCGCGTCGAAACTTCCTTCCAACGAGTATGAATAAACTTCGCGTATGGATTCTTCGTCGTCCACGCAAAACACGACGGGTTTTCTTTCGTTCATAATATCTCCTAAAATCGTTTTCCCGTTGCGGCGTATTCCGCCCATTCGCCGATATTGACGGCGTGGTCGCCGATTCTTTCAAGATACTTTGCAATCATCATGAAAAGTATCGCCTGGTCGGCGGCGTCGGGATTTTGTCTTATCAGCGCGATTAAATCGTTTTTTACCGTTTCAAAAAGTTTGTCGATGTTATCGTCGCGTTTGTCGAGTTCGCTTGCGGCCTCGACGTCGCGGTTGATGTAACTTTGCACGCCGTCTTTCACCATGGATACCGCGTATTTCGACATAAGTTCGATATGTTCGGGCTCTTTTATGAAACTTTCGTCGGGGAAATGCAGTGAAATTTCGGCGATATCCGACGCCTGATCGGCAATCCTTTCAAGGTCGGTAATCATTTTAAGCGCAGCGGAAATATCGCGAAAATCGCTTGCGACAGGGTGTTCCATCAAAAGGATTTTCAAACAATCCTGTTCGATATCCCGTTCCGCCGCGTCGATGTTTTTGTCGTTATCCATTACTTCGCGCGCTAATTTTTTGTCGCGGGTTTTCAACGCTTTCACCGATTTTTCAATGGAAAGTTCCGTTTCGCGACACATTTTCGTCAGTTTTCCGAAAACCAGAGCAAGTTCCGCCTCGTATTTGCTTCTTACACTCATTATATATTATCTCCTTTACGTTTTCAAGTATAATCGATCAACCGAATCTTCCCGTGATGTAATTTTCGGTGCGGATATCTTTCGGCGCGCCGAAAAGCGTTTCGGTGTCGGCATATTCCACAAGTTCTCCAAGCAGGAAAAACGCGGTATTGTCGGCAATTCTCGTGGCTTGTCCCATATTGTGCGTTACGATAATTATCGTAAGTTCCTTTTTGAGTTCTTCGCAAAGTTCCTCGATTTTCCCGGTCGAGATGGGATCGAGCGCGGACGTCGGTTCGTCCATAAGAAGAATTTCGGGCGAGGCGGCAAGGGCGCGGGCAATGCAAAGTCGTTGTTGTTGTCCGCCGCTTAATCCGAGCGCGCTTTTTTTCAGGCGGTCTTTCACCTCGTCCCAGATGCTTGCTTTTTTTAATGACGTTTCCACGATTTCGTCAAGTTCCGCTTTCTTTTTAATTCCGAAAGTGCGGGGCGCGAACGCGATGTTGTCGTAAACGCTCATCTGGAACGGATTTGGTTTTTGAAATACCATGCCGACGTTTTTTCTTAAAAGGTTCACGTCCGTGGACTTGTCGTAAATGTTAAGGCTTCCGATTTTGAACTCGCCGCTGATTTTGCAACCCTCGATAAGGTCGTTCATTCGGTTGAAACATTTAAGGAAAGTCGATTTTCCGCACCCCGACGGGCCGATGAAAGCCGTCACGTTCTTTTGGGGAATGAGGACGTTTATGTCCTTTAAGGCGTGGAAGTCGCCGTAATATAAATTACAATTATTCACGCTGATATCGTTTGAATCGGCGTTATTTTCAGTTATTTCGTCTTTTAATTTGATTTCGTTGTTCATTTTACTTCTCCCATGGACTTTCTGATAAGGCTTCCCGCGCCCGTCGCGATAAGGTTTATCGCGATGACGAGTATCAGTAATACGACTGCGGTTGCCGCCGCTGCGTCGGGATATCCGTGACTTGAAAAGTAGTATATGTCAAGGGCAAGGCTCGTGCCGGGCGAAAGCGCCGATTCGGGAATTTTGTTGACCACCATTCCGATTGTTAAAATCAGCACCGCGCTTTCGGAAATCACGCGACCGATCGCAAGGATAATTGCCGTAACTATACCGCTTGACGCCGACGGCAGTACGACTTTGAAAATCGTTGCGACCTTGCTTGCGCCGAGTGCGTACGCGCCTTCGCGTAAACTTATCGGCACCGCGATAAGACTTTCTTCGGTCTGACGGACGATGACGGGAAGTATCATAATCGCAATCGTCATGCCGCCGCCGAGAATCGTGTATCCCATTTTAAGCGTTACGACGAATATAAGATATCCGAACAAACCGTAAACAATCGACGGAATCCCCGCAAGAGTTACGGTCGCGATGCGGATAATCTTCACGAGTTTTCCTTTGTTTTGCATATATTCGACAAGGAAAATTGCGCTGCCTACGCCCAAAGGTATGGAGATTGCCGACGCGATAAGAATGATTTCAATCGTGCCGACAAGCGCGGGCAGTATCGAGGGGGAATTTGAATAATCGCCGAACAATAATTCGGAGTTAAGTTTTGAAACACCATTTATGAGAATGTAAAGCGTAACCGCGATAAGTGCCGCAACGGACACGACCGCGCATATTATCGAGATTATTTTCAGCACTTTGTAAAAGGCGATTATCGTTTGTCTTTTGTTCATTTTTTCACCGTTTTTTTAATTTTTTTGCGCTTTTTTTCACGTTTCTCGCCTTTAAGCAGGGCAAAACTTGTATTGAGCATTAAGGTAAAAACAAAGAGTACCACGCCCGTTGCGATAAGCGCGCTCAACGCGTCGCCCGAAAGCTCCATTGCGCCCATCGCGATATTGCCGGTCATTGTACGCACACTCTGGAAAATGCTTTTCGGCATTTCGGGGCTGCCGCCGATAACCATAATTACCGCCATCGTTTCGCCGAGCGCGCGCCCGATCGACAATACGATTCCTGCAAAGATTCCGCTTTTTGCCGCCGGAACGACAACTTTGAAAGTCGCTTGTTCTTTCGTCGCGCCGAGCGCCAAAGCGTTTTCGTAATACGCCGTATCAACGCTTCGAAGCGCGTCGTACGCAACGCTCACGATAGTCGGAAGTATCATTATCGCAAGCACGACCGCCGCCGACGCTATGCCGTATCCGACGCCGTTATTCGACACGTAATCGCGCATAAACGGGACGATAAGCGTCATGCCGAACAATCCGTAAATGACCGACGGAATCCCCGCAAGCAAGTTTACCATTTGTTTAATCGGCGCGACTAGTTTTTTCGGCACGAATTTGTAAAGAGCGATCGCCGTGAACAATCCGATTGTCACGCCGATGATAACGGACAGGGCGGTAACGTACAGGCTTGTTATGATCATCGGGAATATTCCGTATTTCGGATTGTCTGCAAGCGGCGCCCATTCTTTACCGAATATGAAATTTGAAAATCCGACTTTCGAAATAAGCGGAATCCCGCTTGTAAACAGGAATACCGTTATCGTAATAAGCGCACCTACGGAAAAAACTGCTGAAAGGAAAAATATCCCTTTCATCAGTTTTTCTCTGGCGTTTATGAATTTATAAAATCTGCCCATATCATTTTGCGGACGCTTGTTTCCAAGTTTTCACCGCATTTTCGCCGGCGTCGACGTCGTAAATGTTTTTAAGCGTTGCAAGCGATACGTTTTCAATGGGGTTTGCTTTGTTTACGATGATTGCGATACCATCCATGCAGACTTCGTAATACGTGCAACCTTCGGCTTTTGCGGGTTTGAAGACTTCCGAAATCATACCGAAATCGACAACTCCGTTCTTCGCGTCGTTATAGCCCTGGCTGGAACCGGTGCCGCCGACGTTGATGCTTACGCCGCCCTGAATCTGTTCAAACTTTTTCGCAAGTTTTTCCATAAGCGGGGTAAGGGAGGTGCTGCCCGTGATGTTAATTTCGCCCGACAGACCTTGTTGAATCTGATATGCGGCGGTGTCGTCGTGAGATACTACGTAGCCTTCGTTTGCGATAATCGTCTGAGCGTCGCTGCTTTTAAGGAAGTTGAAGAACGCTTTGTTAAGACCGCTTTGTACGTTTTCTTCTTTATATACGACGTTAAGAGGACGGGCAAGGCGATATGCGCCCGATTTGATGTTTTCGACCGTCGGCGCAACGCCGTCGACTTTGATTTTTTTGACGTCGTCGGTAACGAATCCGAGGCTGTCGTATCCGATTGCAAGGGGATTGCCTTTGACTTCCGCCATGATTGCGTCGGTCGAACCTAATACGATTGCGCCCGATACGTCCTTTTTGCCTTTAAGTCCCAAAAACTCCATAATTGCCGACTTTGTGCCGCTGCCGTCGGTACGCGTTACGACGCTGATGTTTTTGTTTTCGTCGAATTTGATTGTCTTATTGCAGGCGCACAGGCACGTCAGAAGAGTTGCCGTCATAAGCAAACACGATATTGTCAATACGATTTTCATTTTCTTTTTCATAAGTTGTCTCCTTTTTATTGATTACGCCTTCATTTTAGGAAATTCCGGAAAAAGAAAAAAGTATGTTTCGGTAACGAAAACGTAAAGTTTTTGTAAAGTCGTAAAGCCTTGCGTTTATTTGACTTTCGATTTGTTTACATTGTAAATTTATTGTGATAAGATATATATAATCATTTTAAGGAGCGTTTTTATGTATTCCACATACGAAAGAAAAAATATATATAAAGAAGCTGACGAAAATACCTTAAAGACGATTTTCGATTATTCCGAGGGCTACAAACGTTTTCTCGACAACGGCAAGACCGAAAGGGAAACCGTCGAATATACCGTCGAAATGCTGAAAAAAGCGGGCTATAAGGAATATAAACTCGGCGATAAAATCAATCCGCACGACAAACTTTATTTCAATAACCGCGGCAAAGCGTTGTTCATCGTGAAAGCGGGCAGCGCGGAAAAAATCAAAGAGGGCGTGAGAATTCTTGTCGCGCACGTCGACAGCCCCCGTCTTGACTTGAAACAAGTCCCCCTTTACGAAAAGAGCGAACTTGCCTTTTTGAAAACGCATTATTACGGTGGCATCAAAAAGTATCAATGGCTCACGATTCCCCTTGCGTTGCACGGCGTCGTAGTGAAAGCGGACGGCACGAAAATAAACATTAAAATCGGTGAAAACGATACGGATCCCGTGTTTTATATCACCGACCTTCTGCCGCACCTTTCGCAGGAGCAGGTCAAAAAGACAATCGGCGAAGGCTTCGACGCGGAAAATATGAATCTGGTTGTCGGCGGCATGTCCCTTTCCGGCGAAGACAAGGATGCCGTAAAGAAAAACGTGCTTTCAATCCTTATGAAAGAGTACGGAATGAGCGAGGAAGACTTTTTGTCGGCGGAACTCGAAGTCGTGCCTGCTTTGAAGGCTCGCGACGTCGGTTTCGACAGGGCGTTCGTCGCGGGATACGGTCACGACGACAGAGTTTGCGCTTATCCCGAAATCACCGCAACCCTCGACACCGCAACCGACAGAACGGTTATGACGATCCTTGCCGACAAGGAAGAAATCGGCTCGGAAGGCACGTCGGGCATGCAGTGCGTGATTATCACCGACATTCTGGACGAAATCGCCAAAAACTTCGGCGTATTGCCGTCGGTACTTCGCGAAAACTCGCTTTGCCTTTCGGCGGACGTCACCGCAGGCTACGATCCCGACTTCGCGTCCTGCTTTGAAGACAACAACGCAAGTTTCGTGAATAAGGGCGTCGCAATGTGCAAGTTCACCGGCGCACGCGGCAAATCGGGCAGCAACGACGCGTCTTGCGAATTTGTAGGATACGTCCGAAAACTTTTCAACGAAAACGGCGTAATCTGGCAAACCGCGGAACTCGGCAGGGTGGACCTTGGCGGTGGCGGAACCGTTGCGAAATACATTGCCAAAAACAATATCGAAACCGTCGACGTCGGCGTACCCGTGCTTTCGATGCACGCGCCTTACGAACTCATAAGCAAAGCGGACATATATTCGGCGCACCTTGCCTTCTCGGCGTTCATCAAAGACTAAATTGTTTACCACACAAGGACGGCTTCATCGCCGTCCTTTTTTATGCGACGAATTCGGTACATTCGATGATATATTATGTAAAATAGAAAAAATGAAGGAGAAAAATTATGATTACTGATTATTTTTTTGATGTAAGATTAAGGGAAAAATACAATAAAATTGCCGAAGAAAAATTTGGAAGTAATTTTCATTTTTACTCTTTGCAGCATAAAGAAGAATTCGAGGAATATGACAAAAATCTGAAAATTTTCAAATATTTATTCTCGCTCGGCGACGAAGCTCGTATATATTTATGGAATAATATTGCCCTTTCTAGCCTTTTTGATGATATATATAAAAATATTGAACGGAACGATTTTACAAAAGAAGAATTTGCTTTGTTTGAAAACATTAATAATACGTTCAAAGAACTAAAAACTAAATATAACGAAATTTACAACGGGGTAATCAACATTAACGGTGCTTTTGAAACCGAAAGACTAGTATTAAAACCGTGCGACGTATCTTCAAATAACATAATGAGGGAGTATTGCAAAAAAAATCTAAATCAATTTAAAGATTTGTATAAAATCGATAATTTTAACGAAAATGAATTACCGGGTGGCGTCGGTTACAGTTCAAAACTAAAATTCTCAATATTTTTGAAAGACTCAAACGAACTTATCGGTACGATCGATCTGGACGATTGTATCTGCAAAGTAAAAAACGTATTGGAAGTTTTTATATTCGATAAATTCAGGGGAAAAGGGTATGCGACCGAAGCGTCAAAAGCGATTGTTAACAAAGCGATGAAAAAAGAGTTATTCTTCCTTGATGATACGATGAGACACTATGTATATGAAAAAGTCGCGCTTGATATAAAGTGTATCGAAGCCGTTGTCGATGAAAACAATGTCGCGGCAAACAAAGTTTTTGAAAAATGCGGATTCAAACTTGCCGGCAAGAACTATTACGCGCATCATTACAAAAACGCATATTTTAACGACAATATTTATTGTTATTTTATTTGAGCAAGGTATTTAACAAAAAAGTACGTAAGTTGGTGTGCGTTTTTGTTAGTGAAACAAAAGACAACAGGGGCTGCTCTGCACAGTGAAGAATAAGAATAAACAGCGCAGCGACACAAAGTGTCTGCTACGATACACACGGTGCATAACGCAAGCGGTTGCAAGCAACCGCCGAACGCCGAAAACAAGTTTTCGGGTTCGCGCCCGCAAGTTGTTTTTTTGGAGACAACAGCGGCTACTCTGCATAGCAAGTACTTTGATTAATTTCAAAACGCTACAATCTATATATCGTTAAAAACCAAGTACACAACGTAAGTGTTTGTAAACAGCCACCGAACACCGAAAACAAGTTTTCGGGTTCTTGCCCGCAAGTTGTTTTTATGTTGGTGGAGACAACAGGACTCGTCAACAGCGATTGTTACCGAAGGTCAATCGCGTGCAGTGTGACCTTGGTCACAGACGTGCAAATTTGCACGGGGGCGGTGAAACCGCCCAAGTTCGAGCCTGTTGTCGAAACAAACAAGAGAAAAACCCTACAAATTTGTAGGGTTTTCGAATGTTGGTGGAGACAACAGGACTCGAACCTGTGACCCCTCGCATGTGAAGCGAATGCTCTACCAGCTGAGCCATGCCTCCAAGTGAAGAATATTCTATCATAACAATTAAAATTTGTAAAACGATTTATGTAATTATGCTTGCATTTTTTTTGAGTATTTATTATAATGCTATTTGTAAATCGCCCGTGGGGGTATGGCTCAGTTGGTAGAGCGATGCGTTCGCAACGCATAGGTCACGAGTTCGAATCTCGTTATCTCCACCAAAAAATAAGAACGCAATCAATTTGCGTTCTTTTTTTGTGAAAATATCCAAGACTGTGAACCCAACCGAAAGTTTGGCGTTCGAAAAACGCTTGCGTTTTCAATGGTTCGTGCTATTCTTGTCTGACATACCGTCCGAAAGGGCGGTTTTTTGTTTGGTTTTTGAAACTTTGCGTAAATTTTACAAAAGATAAATCGGCAAGTAGGTTTTTGTTGCTTGTGTCAAAACAAATGATATGATATTATTAATATATCTTTTTGTATGAGGTACAACGTGAAGAAGAAGGAAAAACAGGTGGCTGTCCCCGGCGATGCGAACTATATTGTGCCCGAAGACAGAGTGCCGCTTAAAGAGAAAATTTGTTACGGCATAGGCGGTCTTATGGACGGCGGTGGCGTTGCGCTGATGTCGTGTATTCTTGTCAAATACATGACGACGATGGGCATCCCGATGAAAATCGCGACGACGATATTTATGATTGCGAAGTTGTGGGACGCAATAACCGACCCAATGATGGGCTTTATCAGCGACAACACGCGCGGCAAATGGGGCAGACGCAAGCCGTATATGTTTGCGGGCGGCATTTCGATTATCGTGTCGATATTCCTGCTGTTTATGCCTGTGAAAGACTGGGGCGTTTCGACAAACGGATTTATCGCGTATATGCTGATAATGTATTTATTATGGAACACCTGTTCGACGTTGTCGCAGGTTCCGTACTGTTCGATGTCAAGCGACATATCCCCGTCCTTCCGTGAAAGAAACAACGCCAACACGGTGAAACTTATCTTTACCGCCGCGGCTTCGGGGCTTGCGTACGTATTGCCGCTTTTGTTTATCGAATCATTGATTTCCGCAGACGGCTGGCTGTTTATGCCGCACATCAATACGACGGAATTCTGGCTTTCGATTTCGATTATTTTCGGCACGCTTTTCGGCGGTGGGCTTATAATTTGCTCGATTTTCGTAAAAGAGCGTATCAAACCCACGACGGCGGTTGAAAAATTCAATGCAAAACAATTTGTAAAAAGCTATGCAAAACCTTATAAAAACAGGTCGTATCGCTGGCATATCGTGATGTACGTTTCGGCGTTTGCCTGTATGGATATGATAAGCGCGCTTGCGGTATTTTACGCCACCGACGTGTGGCACGGCGAGAAACTTTTTGGAATGGATATTTCGTCTATGTTCATTATCGCGCCGCTTATGGTTGCGGCTGTCGTAATGTTCCCGCTGGCTCGCAAAATGATGGACAAGAAGAGCAAACAATTCGCATTCCGTATGGGGCTGCCGTTTTACATTTTCGGCGGCATAATGTTTGCGATTATGGAGCCGTCCTGGACGCCTCCGATTCTTATCCCCATCGTTGCGCTTATTATGGGCTTGGGCTTCGGCGGAGCGCAAATGATGCCGTGGATTATATTCCCCGACACCGTTGACGTCGGCGAAATGGCGACGGGCGACCGCTCAACCGGCACGTACAGCGGCATGATGACGCTTGCAAGAAAGGTCGGCGGCGCGCTTGCGGTCGGCTTGGTCGGCTGGATTCTCGGCTGGTGCGGATATATGGAAAACGACACGGGCGACACGACGATATATATTGAGCAGTCGGACACTGCGTTGCTTGCAATAAGGCTCGTTATGGGTATCACGGTTGCCGTGCTTATCGCCATCGCGCTTTACGCCTCGTTCAAGTATAAGGTCGACAACAAGAAACTTGCAAGGATAAGATATTTTATCGACGCAAGGAAGAAAGGCGTCGAGTTGTCCGACGAAGAAACCGCGGAAAGGGAAGCGCTTATCGCCGAGCTTTACGGCAAAGTCGACGAAAAAGACGTCGTTGTTCCGCAGGTTCTGGACGATGAAGGAAACGTGGTCGAAGTTAGTGACGAAAAGATAGACGAAGAGTTCGGAAGCGCGTTCGGAACCGTTGAAATCGACGAATCCGAAAATGACAAAAATTGAACGAAAATGAACGCAAAAATCGAAAATATCAACGGAATTACCAATATTACGAAGAAAAAAGGTGTGCCGCTTAAAATTTTGCAGCTCACGGATATTCACATCGGCGGCTCGTTTTTGACAAGAAAAAAAGACAAGCTCGCGCTTCAAACGGTTGAAAAAATCGTGAACGCCTCGGGCGCCGATTTCGTCATCGTTACGGGCGATATGGTGTACCCCATGCCCTGGCTTTTGCAGGGCAGTTTTAACAACCTTAAATCCAGCAAAAAATTCGCCGCGTGCATGGAAAAACTCGGAAAACCCTGGACGGTGGTTTTCGGCAATCACGACAGCGAAGTCTGGGCGACGGCAAACAAGAAAAAGATCGGCGATTTTTATGCGTCGTGCAAAAATTGTTATTTTTCCCACGGCGACGAAAACGTGACGGGCGACGGAAATTATCATATCTCCGTGCTGAACGAAGACGGCACGCTCAACACCGTGCTTATGTTTATCGACAGCAACGCCTATCTTACCTGGAGCTTTTTCAGCGGTTTCGATATTATCCACGACGACCAGATCGAATGGTATAAAAACACGATTAAAATTATCGGCGCGGAGTGCGGCAAAAAACCCGAAGAAATAAATTCGCTTGCGTTTTTCCATATCCCGCCAAAAGAGTTTCGGGAAGCGTGGGAGAAGTTTTATCGCGGCGACAAGAATGTAATTTATCATCACGGGTTCGTCAGTGAAAAGGACAATTATTTCGGATATCCGAAGACCGTCGAGGGCAAATTTTTCAACGAAATGGTAAAGTTCGGAAGTTGCAAGGGTATGTTTATGGGACACGACCATCTGAACACGCTTTCTTTGACTTATAAGGGCATCCGCCTGACGTACGGAATGAGCGTCGATTATCTTGCGTACAAGGGCATCGACAAACGTCATACTGAGCGCGGCGGCACGATTATCGAAATTTACGACGACGGCACGTTCGACACGAAAATGCTCCCGCTTGACGATATCGAGCATAAATCCTTTTTTGAAACGGGCAGATAATTTTTGGTTTTCATCGCTTGTATTTTGACAAAAAAAAAGAAAAACGGTGAAATTATCCGATTATTTTGAAAAATATTCAATATTTCGCAACAAAATTGCATTTAACGTCGTGTTTTCCGACGTTATATCTTTTTCGCGCGCAAAATAGTAATATCGTATATTTCTTTAGTTAATTTTAAGTAAGTGGTATAATATCAAAGTTATCAAAGAAACAAATTAACTCGGAGGCTTAATGAAAAAAGTCCTTATCGGAGTACTGATTCTTATCCCGATTATTATCGTTGCGTCGGTACTTCTCACCACAAACATTATTTCCAAAAATTCATATCTGCCCGTCGACAGGGTGGAACTTAACGAAAATTATATCGAGTTTTCGCTTGACAACGGCAACACGATCGACACGTTGAAAGCGACCGTATATCCGCGCCTTGCGAAAAACCACAATCTCACCTGGACAATCGAGGAACAACACAGCGACATTCCGTTCGTTTACGCAAAAGACGATCCCTGTCAGGACTGTGCCGATTTGTCCGATAAAGAACTGAAAGAACATATCGAAACAAACCATATCGACATCGCGACGATCGACAACAACGGCGTCGTTACGGTTTACGGCTACGGCTCGTTCATCGTGAAAGTCACAACGGAAGAAGGCAATAAATTTGCAACGTGCTCCGTAAAGGTCGTCGGTGACAAGGTCACGAAAATCGAACTTATGCCATACGGCAGCAGCAGCAAACTTTCCGAAAACGACGTGATTTCTTTGGATAAGGGAGAAAGACTTCTTATCAACCCCATTTTCACGCCCGGCGGCGCACGCGCCAAAACGGTAACATGGAAGTCCGCCGACGAAAGAATTGTCGACGTTGACAAAAACGGTATTCTTTTGGCAAAAAGCGCGGGCGAAACGACGATTTCGGTTTCTTCAAACGACTCCGGCATCGGAACGTCCGTCAAAGTGAAAGTAAATAACGGCGTCTTCAAGGGTGAAAGTTACTGCTATACTGCGGATACCACGGTAAACGTCAAAAAATATATGAACGTGAGCGATTTCACGTCTGTAAAAGTCGCGGGCGGCAATATTTCATCGGACGGAACGCTTAATTTTGACGAAAAGGCAACGGTCGCCACGGTTACCGTAAACGGCAAAACGTTTTCGGCAATCAAGGTCGACGCGCTCAGCGATATCGTTTTCAAAAACTACGATATCCTTCTTCAAAAACTTTACAACAAAAACGGCGACGAGGTTGAATATATCGTCAAACGCGGTCTGCCGATTTACCTTGAAGTCGTTTATCGCAATCCCGAAAAGGCGGGCGTACCCGAGGTGGATTTTTCGTCAAACGATATCGCCCCCGGTTCTCCCATCGTCAATATCAAACAATATGACCAAACCGGCAAAGAAAGCAACGTCGGCAACGTCGCTATGATCGAGCCTAACAAGGAAGGCGACGTCAAAATTGTGGCGAAAGACAGAACGACAAAGAAAACATGCACCACGGTTGAACTCAAAGTCGTCACGCCTGTCGTCGCGATTAACCTTGCTTTGAACGCCACCGACGCAAAACGCGGTATCGCCGCCGAAACGGTGTTCGGCAACAAGATTTTCAACGCCGATTGCACCGAAACTTCCCCTTATTCGTTCAATATAGACTTCAACTATCCTAAGGACGTTGACTATGAAAACTTTGAGTTTTCGACTTCCGACGAAAGCATTGCCAAATTCTCGGACGAAAAAGGCAGTTACAACAAACTTGTCCTGAATGATAAAATGCCCGACGAAAAGAAAGGGCTTAAAAACAAGGTAATAATTACGATAAAGGCAAAATATCCGATGTACGACAACATGCCCGTCGTCGCAACGTATGTGCTGAACATCATCGACGGCTATACCGTCAGCAACGAAACGCAGCTGAAAAAGGCGTTGCACGAGAAAAAAGAAAGCGTTGCGATTTACGTCAAGGATTCGACTGCCGGCGGCAAACTTGAAATTCGTGCGGACAACAATACGGACGCGTCCAGAATCACCATGCAGGAAGGCACGAGCATGTACGGCAACGGCTTTATCGTATGCTTCAACGAACAGGATATGATTGACCGCAAAAACGATTATTTCAATGAATTGTTGAATATCAAGACAAGCAACGTTCACGTCGAAAACGCGATTTTGCGAATGGGATACAACGATCCCGAGGCAAAGAACGGGCTTCAACAATGGGAAAAATCCAGAAGATGCGTGCGGATTCTGCACGAAATCGATAATTACGACGACGAAACGAAAAATAACGAAATGATAAACAACATCTCGTTCAAGTACTGCATTTTCGAAAACGCAAAAACCGTCATGGAAATCGCTGGCGCGGACGTCAATGTCGAAGGCTGCATTTTCAGAAACTCGTCGGCGAACTCGTTGTTTATCCCGATGGCGGGCAATACCTCGACGTACGGAAGACTCCCTGCAAACGTTACGCTGAAAAACACCGTATTCACGCACAGCGCGCTTATGCCGATTTGCGTGCAGACGGATTTTGATAGGGATAAAAACAGAAAAGACGAAAGCGGCAAAGTCGTCGGCTATCCCGAAGGCTCGACGTGGGAAGATATGAAAAAAACGGGATACAAGGATCACTTTATCAACGTTGAAGGCTTCCTTGATATTTACAACTGGATCAATATCGATGAATTTGCAACAACCGGAAACGGATTGATACCGCCCACGGGCTTAAGTGACGCGCTTGATGCCCTGATATCGCAGGAAGGATCGAAAATTATTGCAAACGTTCTGTTAAACGATCAATATAATGACGTAAGACATACGATCAATAATCAGGAATACGTGCATCTCGGCATCGTTGTTCTCGGTCTGACCGCGCCCGTTTCAGACGGCATTATACGCAATTTTGAAAACGCCGGTTATTCAAGGCATCGCGTCGAACTTACGGATAATGTTCTTGACACCATTCCTGCCTGGAAAGTTTTCGGCTCCATGCTGAAACCTTTCGTCCGTTATCCGCTGTACGCGTACAGCTATAAGGAGGGCAATTACCAGATCGGTCCCGATTCCGAGAAAAAACTTGACTTCCAGGAGACAGGCGCGCTTTATAAAAACCTTAGAGAAGGAAGGTCGACAGGCTCGCTTTAACGACTATGACAAACAAGGAAAAAATGCTTGCGGGGCAGGTTTACGACCCCAACGACGAAGAAATCGTTTCCGAACAGTTTCAGTATCTCAACGCGATGAAAGCCTACAACGCTTTGCCGTACGGCGATAAGCGCGAAGAAGAGTATCTTCGGAAATGCTTCGGCGCGATCGGAAAACAACCTGTCGTGACGCAACCGTTTTTCGCGAACTGGGGCGGCAAGCACGTTTTCATCGGCGATTACTTTTACAGTAATTTTAATCTTACGCTCGTCGACGACGGGAAAATCGAAATCGGCGACAACGTAATGATCGGACCCAACGTTTCGATAATCACCGCGGGACACCCCGTGAGCCCGAAGTGCCGATTGAAAGGTCTTCAATACAACGCCGACGTGAAAATCGGAAATAACGTATGGATCGGCGCGGGCGTGAACGTATTGCCCGGCGTAACCATCGGCGACAACTCGGTCATAGGCGCGGGGGCGGTCGTCACCAAAGATATTCCGTCCAACGTCGTCGCTGTCGGAAACCCGGCGCGCGTCCTTCGCGAAATATCCGAAAAAGACGAAATCTATTACTTCAAAGATAAAAAGTTTTAAGGAGAAATTTATAAGGAGAAACTTATGTCGTACGAAAAAAAAGATTTGTATGCAAAACAATTCTCGCGTATGTTGCAGTGTCCGACCATAACGGGTTGCGATCAGAAACACTTTGACGATTTGCACGCAGTAATGTGGGAAATCGCGCCTGAATTTTCAAAGCTTCCGCGTTTCAACGTCCGCAACAACGCAATGATTATCAAGTGGGAGGGCAAAAAACACGACCGTCCGCTGGTACTTATGGCGCATCAGGACGTCGTTCCCGAAGAAGATCCAAAAGGCTGGAAATATCCGCCTTACAGCGGCGCAATCGAAGAAGGGAAAATCTGGGGGCGCGGCGCGGTCGACTGCAAGTGCATGGTCTTTGGCAGTATGGTCGCCGCAAACGAACTCATAAACGAAGGCTTCGTGCCCGAACAGGATATTTATTTCTGCTATGGCGACGACGAGGAAAACTCGGGTGGCGGCGCGATTGCGGAAGCAAAATATCTTTCCGAAACGTTGGGAGTAAAACCCGTGCTTGTCATCGACGAGGGCGGCGGTATGGTTTCAAAAGAACCGTTCAAAAAATTCCTTGTCAAAAACGCGGGCGTTATCGGCGTTCAGGAAAAAGGCTTTGCCGACTTCAAATTCATCGCCAGAAGCAAAGGCGGACACAGCAGTGCGCCGCCCAAAAACACGCCGTTCGTGCGTCTTGCAAAATTTATTCTTTACAATGAAAAACACAATATTTTCGACGTGAAAGTATTGCCCATTCTAAAAGAACTTTTCAAGGATCTTTCAAAAGCGGTAAAGCCCGCGCTTCGTCCGCTTGTAAAAAACGCATATCATATTTTGCCGCTTGCTCTTAAAGTGTTGCCCGACAGTCTTTCGTCGCAGGTCAAGGCGTTTTTGTCCACGACGATGGTTTTCACGATGGCGGAAGGCAGCCACGCAAGCAACAATATCCCCGACGCGGCATGGGTGCTTGCAAACCTTCGTTTCTCGCCGCAGGAAGGGCACGATAAATGCATGAAAAAACTTGAAAAAGTCGCCAAAAAATACGATATCGAAATCGAGGTGCTGAACACGCGCGACGCAAGTCCATGCACCGATACGAAGTCGGAAGGCTATAAATTCACCGTCGATATGATCAACAAAACGTACGGCGATACCGTCCTTGCGCCTTACCTTATCGCTGGCGGCACGGATTGCAGATATATGCAGGACATTTGCAGCACGGCGCTTCGTTTCACCCCGTTTTTGGTAAGTCTTGAGGAACTCGGCGCGTGCCACGGCTACAACGAGCGTATCGGCGTCGATTCCCTCGCGCAAGGCGTTGACTTTTACAGAAACGTCCTTACAAACTTCAAATAAACAACAAATCATACAAGAAATCCCGCAAATTTTGCGGGATTTTTGTTATGTTTTATCAAAAATTAAATCTTTTTTGTAATATCATCGAGTTCCTTTTCGATGGTTTCGTTGCGCTTCGGCAAGGGTTTGTCGATGACTTCGCCGCGGACGATAACTTTGTCCAGATCGCGCAGTGCCGTAAGGTCGTCAAGCGGGTTTTTGCTCATCACTATCATATCCGCGCTTTTGCCTTCTTCGACGGTGCCGCACACGTTATCAAGTCCCATAAGTTTTGCGTTGTTCAACGTTGCGACGGAAAGAGCGTACGCGTTCGACACGCCGACGCATTTCTGGAAGAACACGACCTCGCGCCACATATTGTATTGCGTTGCGAACGGGCAGGAACTGTCCGTGCCCATGCCGAGAAGTATGCCTTCGTCGATGCAGTTTTTCGCGCCTTTCGTCATATTGTTTACGACGATTTCGGTGTTGTACACGCAAATCGGATCAAGGAGCGTAATTGACGGATCGAGCATTTTTAAGGGGAGCGCGGGGGAGTAAGTAACGTCCATTGCGGAATTGGTCGCCTTCATTTCGGCAGCCATTTCGGGGGTTAAGGGCGCGCCGTGTTCAATGGTATCGACGCCTGCCGCCGCCGTGATTTCAACGCCTTTGAAACTTTCGGTATGCGACGCGACGCGAAGACCGAGTTTATGCGCTTCGTCAACGACCGCTTTGGTTTGTTCAAGGCTCATTTTGACTTCGCCGGGCTCGCCTTTGACTTTTGCGTCGATTACGCCGCCCGTAACGCAGATTTTAATGAAATCTACGCCGCGTTCCTTGTTCTGTCTGACAAGCGCGCGCAGACCGTCAAGGGTATCGGAAGTCATTGAGAACGTGCCGTCGCCGTGTCCGCCGGGAACGGTGATTGCGGGGCCCGACACTTGAAGGCGAGGACCTTGCACTTTGCCCGAATTGATTTTATCGCGAAGGCGAACGTCGGAATATTTGAAGTCGCCGACGGCTCGCAGAGTCGTAACGCCGCTTAATAACTGTTGTCTTGCCGCGCTTTTTACAAGGGCGTCAAGGATTTTGTCGCCGAGTTTCGTTTTCACGATTTTCATCACGAGTTTTTGTGCGCCGCCGCCCGAAATGACCTTGCTGGGCATACCCGTGCCGAAAAGGTGGACGTGGGGGTTGACAAGTCCCGGCGTAACGTATTTGCCGTTAAGGTCGATGACTTCGTATCCCGAAACGTCGGGTTTTTCGTCGTAAGATATTTTTGCGATTTTGTCGCCGTCAACGTAGACAGCGCATTTTTTGAAAACGCTATCGGCGTATCCGTCCCACAAATTTGCGTTGATAAATACTTTTTCTGACATATATATCACCTGTATAAATTATTTATTATCAAGTTCGTCGATAAATTTATCGGTGTCTTCGGTGTCAAGCGCGACGTTGTTCGTTTCGACGTCGACCGCGGTTTTTTCGGGTTCGTTCTTGTCGAGCCAGCCTTTTTTGTACATAATCCTTGCGACGCCGACTGTAAAGAGCGCGACGAAGGGCACCAATATACTTATTATACTCTCAATTTTCGGAATTGCAATACATAACGCAACCATAAGTATAACGGGCGGGAAAGCAATTTTCGGATTTCTTGAAACGTACACGACGGCAAGCGCGCCGAAGAGTGCGGGCAACAGGTAATCCGCCGCTTTTTGCGCCGCGGGTTTTGCAAGCAGGTCGGCAAGGGGCGTCGCCGCGATAAGGATAACGCCGATAATGATTACGAGAGTCGTTACTATGGACGAAACCGCGGTCGAAACCGTTGCGATGATGTCGCCTTCGTCCGTATTGGATTTTGCGTTTTCCGCGTCGATGCAGGACAGCGCGCAAGGCACTTTCAGGTTGGAAAGGTTGCCCGTAACGAAACCGAGATAAATGCTGGTTGCGCCGAGAAGCGGGGTGTAACTGATAAATTCCACCGCGCCGGCAGCCCAGTAAATAAGGATACCCATAATGCCGATACCGATTGCCGAAGCCGTCGGCCACGCGTCAAACACTATCCCAGCGACAATGGGGAATACCATCATCATGACAATGGACACTATGCTCCAAATTCTGCCATAAAAGTGAGTGTTTTCGGAATACGATTTATTTTTTCTTGAAATGTTTTTCATAATGCACCTCTTAAACTATGGCGTTGTAGATGGGAACGGAACAAACCATACCCACAATCATCGAAACCGGCAGGGCGTAGTCGTTGATCCAACGCCACTTCGTGAGTTTCTGAACTGCGCCGAAAATGAGCATTACCGCCGCGGAAATCAGGATAATGAAAACGGGAATCCAGCCTTCGAGCCCGCTTGTAACTTTTGTGAAGTTCGTCGCGAAAAAGCAGCTTACGACGCCCATAAACATTGCGGTTGAAAGGATCTCGCCCCATTTTTTGTCCTTCTTTTCCATTTTAAGCATTCCCGACGAATACTTTTTCGTGAAAAACGCAACGAGTATGAGCGGAAGAAGACAACCTATACTCATTATCATTGCGATTGTTACGAATTGTTCTGCGGTGATCGTCGACGCGGAAAAACTGTCCCACGGAAGATTCATCGACTTTGCGCCGATTTCGGCAGCCGACGTTTCATATACAAGACTTCCGATGACCGACAGACGAAGCCAGGGCAAAGGAATCCCGAGTTTCGGCGCGAGAGCCGCCACACCGATAAAAATGCTTATTGCAGGTGCGATTGAAAATATCGCGGCACGACGTGCAGTGCGCCTGATAACGCCTTTGTCCATGCCGATTTTTTTCGATTGTTTAACGGCGCGGACAAGGAAGAATATCGATTGCGCGAGTACGTATAAAATTACCACCGCCGCTATGACGTAAAGCGCCGCGGCGTTTGCGTTGAACGCTGACGATAAGATTTGTTTCATAACATCTTCCTGTTTAATGATTTAATGAGAAAAAGTATAATACATACATTCGACAAAAGTCAATTATTATACCGCAAGAAATTGCATTTTAATGTTAAAAATGATATTATACGATTTGAGGTGTAATATGGACTACAATCAGAAATCATTGAAACTGCACGAGGAACTCAAAGGAAAAATCGAAGTTATTTTAAGGGTGAAAGTCGATGACGCCGAAAGTCTTGCGACGGCATACACGCCGGGAGTCGCCGCGCCTACGCTTGAAATTTCCAAAAATTCCGAAAACTCATACGTTTATACGCGGCGCGGGAATCTTGTCGCTGTCGTGTCGGACGGCAGCGCGATTCTGGGGCTCGGGAACCTTGGCGGTCTTTCCGCAATGCCTGTTATGGAAGGGAAATGCGTACTGTTTAAGGAGTTTGGCGGCGTTGACGCGTTTCCGATTTGTCTTGACACGCAAAATTCCGACGAAATCGTGAATATCGTAAAAAACCTTTCGATAAGTTTCGGCGGCATAAACCTTGAAGACATTGCAAGTCCCCGTTGCTTTGAAATCGAAAGACGACTTAACGACGAACTTGATATTCCCGTATTCCACGACGATCAGCACGGCACTGCGATAATCGTCCTTGCAGGGCTTATCAACGCCTTGAAAATCGTGAAAAAAGACATAAAAGACGTGAAAATCGTCGTGAACGGTCCGGGTGCTGCCGGCACTGCGATAACCTGGCTTTTGAGGGACTTCGGCGCAAAAAATATCACGCTTTCCGACGAATACGGCATACTTTATCCCTCGCGCGATAATATGGAATGGCACAAGAAAGAACTTGCGGAAACCTTTAATAAGGAAGATATCCGCGGAAATCTTTCTGACGCCGTAAAAGGTGCGGACGTGTTCATCGGCGTGTCGAAAGGTAATTTGCTTACGCCCGATATGGTGAAATCCATGAATAAAGACGCGATTATTTTCGCCATGGCAAACCCGACGCCCGAAATCTTGCCCGACGTCGCGAAACAGGCGGGCGCAAAAGTTGTCGGCACGGGGCGCAGCGACTTCCCGAATCAGGTCAATAACGTCTTGGCGTTCCCGGGGATTTTCCGCGGCGCACTTGACGCAAAAGCGCGAAAAATCACGAAAAATATGAAAATTGCCGCAGCCAAAGCAATCGCCGGCGTTATTTCCGACGACGAACTTAACGCTGACAATATTCTTCCGAAACCTTTTGACAAAAGAGTTAAAGTTGCGGTGTCCAAGGCTGTTTTCGACGCGGCAAAAGCAGACGGCGTGTGCCGTATGTGAAATTATTGACAAACTTTAATAAATAGGATATAATATAATCATAATAAAACCTAATCGATGATTTGTCGGAGAGTAAGTTTTAAGCATAATACGTTTATTATCGGCTTGCTTTTCGGCATGCCGATTTTTTAAGGAGAAAATATGAAAAGACTTGGCGTTGTGGGCATCGTCGTCGAAGACAGGGACGTCGCTCCCGAAGTGCAGAAAGTTTTGTCGGAAAATTCCGAAATCATACTCGGTCGAATGGGGCTTCCCGACCGCGAAAGCGGTTTTTCGGCAATTTCCGTTGTCGTTAAAGGCAACGTCGAGGAAATTTCCGCGCTCACCGGGAAACTTGGCAAAATCAAAAACGTTTTCGTAAAATCCGCGCTCACGAGCGTTGATATAAATTAAACCAAAAAGGAGTAAAAAAATGAAAAAGAAACTTACGGCAGTAATGTTGCTTGTCGCGCTTGTTTTGTCAATCGGGCTTCTGACCGCTTGCAACAAGGACGACAACAAAGGCAACGGAAACGATGTAACGTTGACGTTTGCGGCACCCGAAGGCACTCCCGCGCTTGCAATCGCAAGGCTTATCACGGACAATAAGTCGATTTCGGGCAAAAACGTAAACTATAAAATCGTAAATCCGAGTAATATCGCAAAAGAGATGCAGGCAGGGCTTTCCGACCTTGTGATCATGCCCGTGAATGCAGGCGCAACCCTTATAAATAAGGGCGCGGACTACAAACTCGTAAGCGTTGCGGTTGACGGCAGTCTTTATCTTGTCGGAAAAAGCGAAACGGCAACAACTTTGACAATCGACGATATTAAGGGCAAAAAGATTGCTTGTATCGGTCAGCAGGGCGTGCCCGGGCTTGTTTTCAGATATATTCTGAAAGAAAACAATATAAGTATCGTCGATAGCCCGGAAAAAGTGACTGAAAACAGCGTTTACGTCCAATATGCCGGCGACGGATTGCAGGCAAAAACGGCAGTCGAAAACGGCAGCGTCGATTATGCGGTCGTGGGCGAGCCCGCGGCAACGACTTTCAAAATTAAGTTCGGGTTCAACGCGCAAATGGACTTGCAGGCGGAATACAAAAAAGTTTCGGGTAAAGACACTTATCCTCAAGCCGGCATTTTCGTGAAGTCGAGCCTTGCTTCCGACGCCGCGTTTATGGACGCGCTTTTCACCGCGCTTAAAGCAAGCAAAGAATGGGTGAAAAATAATCCTGAAAGCGTAAACGACTTTATGAAAGCAAACGCTTACGAATCGGCGGCATTCCCCGCGCCTTCGATTGCGAAATGCAACGTAAACGCCGAAAAACTCACCGCCGAAAAGAAAGCGGAAATTCTGGCGTTTCTTAAAAACCTTGCGCCCGTCGTAAACTGGGATACCGTCAATTTGTTTTAATGAAAGGTTTTCTTAAAAACGAAAAAACGAAAAAGATATTTTTCGACATACTTTATCCGCTCATCGCATTCGCGCTTGTGATTGCGATATGGGCGATTGTGGCGAAAGTCAAAAACAAGCCGCTTATACTGCCGTCCCCCGACGTCGTGCTGAAAGAATTTTTCACGCTCGGGGGAGAGGCGGGATTTTGGCGCGCGGTCGGATTTTCCGTGCTTCGAACTCTCTGGTGTTTTGCGGCGTCGTTTTTGATTGCGTTCGTACTTGCGGCAATATCAATGGTTTTAAACCCCGTATATCGTGTGATAAACCCCGTTGTTTCGTTTTTACGCGCCGCGCCGACGGTTGCGGTCATACTTATTTTGTATGCGTTTTATAGCAATGAAACGCTTGCTTTCGTCGTCGGATTTCTGATTGCGTTCCCGATACTGTTCACGGCGATTTACAGCGCGCTCTCGGGCGTCGACAAAGACCTTATCGAAATGACGAAAATTTACAAGGTGAAAAAAATCGACGTCGTGAAAAACGTATATCTGCCGTCTATTGCGCCAAACCTTTTCGACAACGCGCGTTCGACGCTGTCGCTCACGTTCAAAGTTATTATCGCGGCGGAAATTCTGACCTTTGTCCCGAAAAGTATCGGCAGTAAAATTTATACGGCAAACGCAAGTTTAGACGTCGCGTATCTGCTTGCCTGGACGCTTGTCGCAATCGTGTTCGCGTTCGTTTTGGAAGCGGTCGTGTCCATATTCAAAAAAATCTGGGAGAAAACAAGATGAAAGATATTATTTTCAAAAACTTTTCGTTTTCGTATCCCGATAAGGAGATTTATAAAAATTTCAACGCCGAATTTTCGGGCGGCAAAATCAACGTTGTGCTTGGCGCGAGCGGCGTCGGGAAAACCACGCTGTTAAACGCTCTTACGGGGCTTTCGGGTTTTGACGGCGAAATTGAAAATGTGCCAAAAAACGTGTCGTACATTTTCCAAAGTGACAGGCTTGTAAAAACAATTTCGGTTGAAAAAAACCTTGATTTTGTCTTAAAAAATGCAATTCCCGACAAAACCGCGCGAAAAAATGCAATTTTCGACATGGCAAAACTTCTGGAAATCTCCGACGTGCTGAAAAGGTTGCCGACGGAAATTTCGGGCGGTCAGGCGCAACGCGTGCAGATGGCACGGGCGTTTTTGTACCCGTCCGAAGTCATGCTTCTGGACGAACCTTTTAAAGGGCTTGACGTGTCGCTGAAAACCCGACTGATAAAAAAGTTTCTGGAACTTTGGGGGCGCGACGGGCGCACCGTCGTCCTCGTGACGCACGACGTTTACGACGCGCTTTTAATGGGTGATAAAGGATTCGTGCTATCTGGGAGTCCAGCCGACATCGTTTACGAAACCGAACTCACCGTCGAAAAGTCGGAAAGAAATCTTACCGACGCCGTCGTCACGAAGTACCGCGACGAAATCGTAAACAAAATAATTTGACGATTCTGCCTTAAAATTACGTCAACCGCTATAACTTGCGGTTGACTTTTTTTATAATACAATATATTATATTATTTATGATAATTATGGGTTTGGATCCGGGGCTTGCGACAATGGGCTTCGGTGTGATTAATCTTGAAAGGGGCGTTTATACCGTCATTGACTACGGTATCGTTTCCACGCCCAAAGAAGACACGCTGCCCGTAAGGCTTTCAAAAATCGAACAAGGCGTAACCACGCTTATCGAAACTTACAATCCGTCGCAGATTTCCGTTGAGGAACTGTTCTTTTCAAAAAACATTACGACGGGCATTTCGGTTGCCGAGGCGCGCGGCGTTATGCTTCTGACTGCGGTGAAACTTATCGGCGACGAAGTTTACGAATACACGCCCAACCAAATCAAAATGGCAATCACGGGATACGGCGGGGCGGATAAAAAACAAATGCAACTTATGGTGCAATCGGTATTGCGCCTGAAATCCCTGCCGCGCCCGGACGACGCCGCCGACGCTCTTGCGGTTGCGTTATGTCACGGACAGGTCGGCGCAAACAAAAACAATTTCAGGATAAAGTAGGAGTTTTATGTACAATTACATCACGGGAAAGGTCGTTTATTCGGCGGGCAACACGATTGTCGTCGACAACAACGGCATCGGATACGAAATCGGCGCAAGCAACTTCACGACGAATAAGTTTTCGGACGGCGAAATCGCAAAAATATATACTTATCTTTACGTCAGGGAAGACACTTACGCATTATACGGTTTTTCGTCGATTGAGGAAAAAACGCTGTTTTTAAGGCTTATCGACATCAGCGGCGTCGGTCCGAAAATGGCAATGCAGATTTTGAGCGGGGCGGATCTTAACTCGCTTACCGTCGCAATCGCAACGGGCGACGTGAAATCCCTTTCCAAAATCAAAGGTCTGGGCAAAAAAACTGCGGAACTTATCGTCGTCAGCATGCGCGATCAGGTTTCGCTTGATTTGACCAACGCGCAAAGCGAAATATCCGCGGTTGTCGAAAAGGACGCGCAGGAAGCTGTTTTCGCGCTCGTATCGCTGGGAATTTCCAACTCGGACGCCGTCAAAATCGTTTCCGAAGTTTCAAAAACCGAAAAAGGTGCGGAAAATATCATAAGGGAAGCGTTGAAACGCTTGTAAGAATATGGAAGGAATTATCAGTAAATTTAACGGAGAATTTCAGGACGACAGGGTTATTTCGGCAAAGTCGACCGTTGACGATATCGAAGAAAACATTCTTCGTCCGAAGTCGTTATCCGAATACGTCGGGCAAAGCAAGATAAAGCATAATTTGGACGTTTATATGACCGCCGCAAGAAACCGCGGCGACGCGCTCGATCACGTTTTGCTTTACGGCCCGCCGGGACTCGGAAAAACCACGCTCGCGCACGTCATTGCAAACGAAATGGGCGCGCAGGTCAAGGTAACGAGCGGTCCCGCAATCGAAAAGGCGGCAGATCTTGCCGCGCTGCTTTCAAAACTTGAAAAGGGCGACATATTGTTCATCGACGAAATTCACCGTTTGAGCCGCAATATCGAGGAAGTTTTGTATCCCGCGATGGAAGACTTCTCGCTTGACCTTGTTACGGGCACGGGCGCGATGGCAAGTTCATTAAGGCTTCAATTAAAACGCTTCACGCTTATCGGCGCGACGACGAAAGAAGGCATGCTTTCCAGCCCTTTGCGCGACAGATTCGGCATAAAATTTCGTCTTGAACCTTATACGACGGAAGAACTTGCGAAAATCATAAAGCGCAGCGCAAACATTCTGGAAACGAAAATCGACGACGCCGCATTGCAGGAACTTGCAAAATGCAGCCGCGGAACGCCGCGTATCGCAAACAGGCTCCTAAAACGCGTGCGCGACTACGCCGATTACGAAAACATGGACGTTATCAACCTTAATATCGCGAAAAAAGCGTTGAAACTTATGGACATCGACGAACTCGGTCTTGACGCGGTTGACAGAAACGTCCTTGAAACCGCAATCAAAAAATTCAACGGCGGCCCGGTCGGTCTCGATACGTTATCGGCGGCGACGGGCGAGGACGCAACCACCATCGAGGACGTTGTGGAGCCGTTCCTTATCCAACTCGGTTTTATCGCGCGCACGCCGCGCGGCCGCACCGTTTTGCCGCTTGCCTATGAGCATCTGGGCTTTGAATACATCGAAAAATAATGAAAACAAGCGACTTTTACTATGACTTGCCTGAAGGACTTATCGCGCAGACGCCCGTCGAACCGCGCGACAGCGCAAGACTTCTCGTCCTGAACAAGGAAACGGGCGCGCTTACTCACACAATATTCAACAAAATCGGCGACTTTCTGAAAGAAGGCGACCTTCTTGTCGTCAATAATACCAAAGTTATCCCCGCAAGGCTTTACGGCTACCGCGCGGACAAAGAAAGCGTGACGAAATACGAGGCGCTTCTTCTTCGCCGCGTGAACTTTACCGATTGGGAATGTATTATGCGCCCGGCAAGGAAAGCGACCGTCGGCGCAAGGCTGAAATTTTCGGACGAACTTTTTGCCGAAGTCGTCGCTATCGGCGAAAGCGGAATCAGGACTTTGCGTTTTGAATTCGACGGCGTTTTTGAAGACATCTTGTCAAGAGTCGGCAACTTGCCGCTCCCGCCGTACATTCACGAAAAACTCAAAGATCCGTCAAGGTACAACACCGTTTACAGCAAAATCGACGGCAGCGCGGCTGCGCCCACGGCAGGGCTTCATTTCACGCCCGAACTTATCGAAAGTCTGAAAAACAAGGGCGTCGAGTTTGCGGAAGTATTGCTGCACGTGGGGCTTGGGACGTTCCGTCCCGTGAAAGCGGAAGAAATCACCGACCACAAAATGCACAGCGAATATTACGAACTGTCGGAAGAAAACGAAAAAATCATAAATAAAGCGGTGAAAGAAGGGCGGCGCGTGATTGCCGTCGGCACGACATCCGGTCGCGTTCTTGAAACGGTTGCCGACGAAAACGGTTTCGTCCACGCGGGACACGGCGAGACGCAAATTTTCATTTATCCCGGCTACAAATTCAAAATTCTGAAAGGAATGATAACGAATTTCCATTTGCCGGAAAGCACGCTTATAATGTACGTGTGCGCTTTTGCGGGCTACGAAAACGTGATGAATATGTACAAAACCGCGGTCGATATGAAATACAGATTTTTCAGTTTCGGCGACGCGACGTTGCTTATTTAGAAACCGCAAGAAACAATTTTGCATTGAATTTTCGTCAAAACGTAATAAATTTTGACAAAAATATAAAAAATACGACATATTTAGTACAAAAACTTAAACTAATATAAAGGTTGACGTGAAATAATAATGGAAAATTTCAAGTATGAAATACTGCATACCTGCAAACAAACGGGCGCGCGCGTCGGCAGACTCACAACCCCGCACGGCGTGATCGAAACGCCCGTATTCATGCCCGTCGGTACGATGGCGACCGTAAAAGGACTTTCGCCCGAAGAACTGACAGAAATGGGCAGTCAGATAATTTTGTCGAATACGTATCATCTTTATCTTCGCCCGGGTTCCGACCTTATCGAACGGGCGGGCGGACTGCACAAGTTCATGAATTGGGACAGACCCATTCTCACCGACAGCGGCGGATTTCAGATTTTCAGCCTGTCGTCGATGAGAAAAATCACCGAAGACGGCGTTACTTTCAACAGTTTTTTGGACGGCAGCAAGCATTTTATCGGTCCCGAAGAATCGATGCATATCCAACAGCAACTCGGCAGCGACATCGTTATGGCGTTTGACGAATGTACGGCGGCAGGCACCGATTACGAAAAATCCAAAGAGGCGATGGAACGCACTTTAAGATGGCTTGACCGTTGCAGTAAATACGATTTTTCGGGCAAACAAATGCTTTTCCCGATCGTTCAGGGCAATATGTATGCGGATTTAAGGCTTGAAAGTCTGAAACGCACGATTCCTTACGCAAAGTGCGGCATCGCAATCGGCGGTCTGTCCGTGGGCGAGCCGAAGCCCGTCATGTACGAAATGCTGGACGTTTTGCAACCGCATTATCCCGAGAATATGCCAAGATACCTTATGGGCGTCGGCAGCGCGGACTGCATCGTCGAAGGGTTTATGCGCGGCATAGATATGATGGACTGCGTGCTCCCGACGCGTATCGCAAGAAACGGCACGGCAATGACGTATAAGGGCGACTTGACGATAAGAAACGCGAAATATAAGGACGACTTTTCGCCCGTCGAAGAAGGTTGCGACTGCTATTGTTGCAGGAATTACACAAGAGCGTACGTGCGCCATCTTATCAATACCGACGAAATTTTCGGCGGACGGCTGTTGTCGATTCACAACATAAGGTTTTTGAACAGACTTGTGAACGACATCAAAAAGGCGATATGGGAAGACCGTCTGCGCGATTTCCGCGACGAGTTCTTTGAAACGTACGAATTCCGCCGCGAGCAGGACAAAGAAGCCTTCAACAAGTGATTATTCGGGCATATTGATAATTTTATCGGCAAATTTCTCGATATTTTGCGATAACGCTTGCAAAATGTCAAAAAATAAAGTAATATTAAAAAACAAAAATGAAATAAACAAGGAGATTTTATAAATGTTTGTACAAGCACTTGCAGCCAATCAATGGGTATCTATTGCGATTCTTGCGGTATTTTTCGTACTTATGATCGTTATGACCATCATTCCTCAAAAGAAAAGGAAAAAAGAATATCAGGATTTGATGAACAATCTGTCTGTCGGCGACAAAGTTATGACAATCGGTCGCCTTATCGGCAAGATTTACGCGATTGACGACGACAGCAAACAAGTCACGCTCAACGTCGGCACCGACGAAAGCGAAACCCTTATCGTCATCGACAAAAACGCAATCGCAACCGTTATCGACAGCAAAAATAAACCCAAGACGGAAGAAAAGCACAAAAAGCCCAATCTCGGCATCAATAAGAAACATCACGACGAGTCCGTCGACGACACTTCCAAGGCGGAAAGCACCAATGACATCACCCTCGGCAACACCGAAGACGTGAGCATCGACAGCAAGGAAGACGTGAAAATCGACAACGACGAAGATATCAAATTTTAATTGAATTTTTTGAAAAATCACAAAAATCCCGCAGTTTTGCGGGATTTTTTGTTGCAAAATTGTCAGTTCTTTTGTTTTACGTTCACCTTGATTATTCCTGAAAACGCGCCTGCGAGAACGCCGAAGAGAAGGTCAAAATAATTAAACTTCACGCCGTCGAATTTTTCAAAAATGGCAAAAATCAAAAAGGCAAGCAGCACGTATAAAACGCCCGCCGTAATGCCTTTTATAAGTCCGCCGCTTTTCGTTTTGAATCCGACAAGTACGCCGAAAATTATCGCAAGAATTTTTGCGACCGTATTAAGAATAACCACGCCTTTTTCCGATACGTTTGAAAATCGTACGATAACCGCCAAGGTCAACACCGCGGCAAACGAAAACAAAATCGAAAACAGGACGGCTTTTGCAACGTCAATAAAAAAAGTTTTGTCGGGTTTTTTCATAAATCACCTTAAAAATGTTTATGCGGTTTCGGAAAAATTTATGATTTTTTTAATATTTTTCGCGTTCTTAATTGTTGTATAGTAAATAATATTATGATATAATATCTATATAATTTTTATCAGACTGCCTATTTTGCGGTTTTTCACGCCGCTTCGGCGTTATATATTGATTGGAGGACACCTTGGCACACGATGACAGACGTTACGGCAATTACGACAGCAGAGCAAACCGTATTGCCGGCGGTATATTGATTATTATCGTTTCGCTTTTATGTTTTTTATCGCTCGTCAACGCATTGGGTGGCGTAGGGCGCATGATTTCGTCGTTTCTTATCGGCGTTTTCGGCTACGCGTCTTTCGCATACTCGATTGTGGGCACTTTTATCGGCGTAATGGTTACTTTCGGAAAGCGCGTTACGCTTCCGCTCAACAAAACTCTGAAATATCTTTCGCTGTTTTACATCGCGCTTCTTGCGCTGCACGTATGGTTTTCAAAAGATTATTTCCTTACCACGTCGTCGTACGGCGCGTATCTCAAAGCGCTTTACAACGGGGAATCGGCGGCAGGTCTTCTTTACGGCATCGTCGCATGGCTTTTCATGAAAGTTCTGACCCCCGCGTATTCGATTGTCGCGCTTATTCTGTTGTTTGCGATTTTAAGCATTTTCACGGTATATCCCGTGCTTGTTAATCGTTTGCCTTACCGCACGAAATCAACCAAAATCAAAGCGAATAAAAAGGGCGAAAGCCCCGTCCTTACCGACATTGCCGACGCCTCGCGCGAAGAACGCATTGTCGAGCAACCCATTGGCAACAAACTTTTTGTCGGAAGTCTGAACGAAAACAGTTCCGACAAGCCCAAAAAGGCAAAAAACAAATTCTCGCTGCTGTTCCCGAATCAGGATACGGCGGGCGTTACCGCCGACAGCGTGAAAGAACCCGTCTTCGATACCGACGACGTCAAACGTAAGCGCGCAAAAGAAAAACTTTACGGCAAAAAGGACGATAAAAAAGTTGAAGAAGGCGGCAAAACCGTTACTTTCGGCACGGCAAACGCAAACGGCGAAGAAGATATAAAACCGTCGCTTGACAGCCAGTCGTTCACGTTCAACCGCGACGGCGGCAAAAAACGTCCGCAAACTTTGAAAGAAGCGTTCGATCTTCCTGAAAGCGACGAAGAAAAAGCGCGCGACATTCAGGAGCGTTTCGGATATATCCTCGACACCCCGACCACCGCAAACGATATCCGCGGCGCGGCGTCGAAACGCATTGCGGAACCTCGTCGCAAAAAGCCCGATCCCGTCCCCGAAAAGGAAGAAGAAAAGAAAAACGACAACGGTATTCCCGAGGGTATGCCGTACTTTATCCGCGACATTTTGTACGGTGATAAGGACAAAAAGAACGAAAAAGCCGAAACGAAGGCGGCAAAACCCGACGAAGAAGTCGTCGCGCCTTCCTATAAACCCATTGAAAAACCCGCGGACACTCCCGTGATGAAATCAATAAATCATACGGAGCCCGCTGTTAAACCCGCTGAAAAACCCGAGGTCAAGAAGGAATCCGACACGTCGTCGGGCACGGGCAGTATCTTCACGATGTTCGGCGCGCCGCTACCCGAAAAGAAAAATTCCGGCACGGTGAAACCCGTGAATAAGGTCGAGCCCGAAAAGAAAGAACCCGCAAAACCCGAAGAAGTCGCAAAACCCGTTGCGAACAGCGTTTACGAGCGTCCCGCGACCGACAGTGAAAAAACCGAAAAAGTGTTGCCCAAACTTTCGGGCGACGGGTACAACTCGGGATATGAACCCGACAACACTCCGCCCGAAAAACCCATGACTCGTTTTGAAGAAATGCAGGCAGAGTCGAAAATTTCCGACGCGAAAATGCCCACCGATAAGGAAATCAACGATACGTTCAATCCTACGCCCGCGGCAAAACCCGTCGAAAAACCCCGTCAGCCTTACGCCCCGCGTGAAGAAAAAACGCGTGAAGAGCAAAGGTCGCTCAAAGACACGTCGTACGGCAACACGTTCCCCGTCGGGAAAAACGCAAAAACCGTGTCGGTTACCCCCGCAAAAAAGGACGACAGACAAATCTCGATTGACCAGAGCATTCTTCTGGAACAACAAAAGAAACCTTATTACGCGCCGCCCATCGACCTCCTCAACAAAGGTCGTTCGGACATCGTTGCGGAAGACTTTTCGGAAAAAATCGAAAAACTCGAACAAGTCTTTATGGAATTCAATATCAACGCAAAGGTTGTCGGCGTCACGCAAGGTCCGACGTTCTCCCGTTTCGAACTGCAAATGCCCGCGGGTATTTCGGTCAGTAACGTGACGAAGTATGCCGACGACATCGCAATGAAACTGCAAGTCAAGGGCGCGATCCGTTTCGAAACGCCGATCCCGGGGAAAGACGCATTCGGTATCGAAGTCGCAAACGACGTACGCACCCCCGTGCTTCTCAGAAGCGTCCTCGAAGGAGAAAAGTTCAATAGGAGCGATTCGGAACTTACTTTCGCGCTTGGCAAAGACATTGCAAACCAGGACGTCGTGTGCGATTTGGAATCCATGCCGCACTTGCTTATCGCCGGCGGCACGGGCAGCGGTAAATCCATTTGCATAAACGGACTTATCGTAAGCTTGCTGTACAGAAACGGTCCGTCCGACTTAAAACTTATTCTCATTGACCCGAAGATGGTTGAAATGGGACCGTACAACGGTATCCCGCACCTTCTCGTGCCGGAAGCAATCGACGACGTTGCCGCGGCTGTCAACTCGCTTGACTGGGCGATAAACGAAATGAGAAGAAGATTCAGTCTGTTCAAGGGAATCAGCGCAAGAAATATTTCGGAATACAATCAGTACGTACGCGAACACGAAGGCGTCGTGAAACTTCCCAGAATCGTCATAATCTTTGACGAACTTGCCGACTTTATGTCGCAACAAAAAAGGAATATCGAAGATAAAATCAACTCGCTTGCACGTCTTGCTCGCGCAGCGGGCATACACCTTATCATATCGACGCAACGCCCGTCCGTCGACGTCATCACCGGCACGATTAAGTCGAACTTGCCGTCGCGTATAGCGTTTTCGCTGAAAACCGCCGCGGACAGCAGCACGATTCTGGGCGAAGGCGGCGCTGAAAAACTTCTGGGCAAAGGCGATATGCTTTATTATCCGCAGTCGTTTAACGAGCCGGAGCGTTTGCAAGGTTGCTTCGTCAGCACCGAGGAAGTTTCGGCAGTCGTCAAATATATCAAAGAGCACAACGAGGCGTATTTCGATCCCGACGTTCAGAACTCGATATTCAAGCAGCCCGAGGAAGAAAAAGAACCCGAAGAAGTCCCGCAAAGGAACAGTTACGCCCATACTCCCGTCGGCAGAAACGGGGAGTCGAAACAGTTTATCGACGCTCTGCAAATGTGCGTGAAAGAGCAAAAAGCGTCGATTTCCCGCATTCAGCGTAAATTCGGCGTGGGCTACGGCACGGCGGCAAACCTTGTCGAGCTTATGGAAGAAAAGGGCTACGTATCGCCGAATAAGGGTGGCAACACACAACGCGACGTCCTTATTTCGATGGATCAGTTTATGCAGATTTACGGCGCGGTCGCGGAAAATCCCAACTCCGCCGAATTCGACCTGCCGGAGGACGGACAATGAGCGTAAAACTCGGGATAATAAGTCTGGGTTGCGATAAAAACCGCGTCGATACCGAAAACCTGCTTGCTTATGCGGGCGACGCCGGTATCGAATTTACGGCGGACGAAAACGAAGCCGACGTAATACTTATCAATACCTGCGCGTTTATCAAAAAAAGCCAGCAGGAAGCCATCGACACCATTCTGGAGTTTGTCGAAAAGAAAAAGGAACGCGATTTCAAAATCATCGTTACGGGCTGTCTGCCCGAAAGATACAAGCAGGAAATCGTCGACGCAATCCCGGAAGTGGACGCATTCCTCGGTATCGGCGAATACAGCAAAATCGCCGACGTCATTAAATCCGTTGAGGAGGGGAAAAAGGTCGTTGACTTCACGCCGTGCGATTTGCCGTCGATAAAACGCGTGCTGACGACGCCATATCATTATGCGTATCTCAAAATCGCGGAAGGTTGCGACAATCACTGCACGTATTGCGCGATTCCGAAAATCCGCGGGAAGTTTAGAAGCCGCACGATCGAAAGTCTGTACGACGAGGCGAAAATTCTTGTTGACGAATACGGCGTGAAGGAATTGAATATCGTGGCGCAGGACATCACTCGTTACGGCATCGACCTTTACAACGAATACGCGCTCTTGAAACTTCTGGACAAAATCACGTCGCTTGACGTGGAATGGGTAAGGCTTTTGTATTGCTATCCGGAGCTTTTAAGCGACGACCTTATAAAATATATCGTAAAAAACGACAAAATTTGCAAATATGTTGACATTCCCTTGCAACATATTGATGATACGATATTAAAGACGATGGGGCGACGGACGTCCGAAAAGGAAATCAAAAACCTTATCGAAAAAATAAGAAACGCCGGCGACGTCGCGATTCGTTCGACTTTCATCGTCGGTTTTCCCGGTGAAACGGACGAGCAGTTTCAAAAACTTTACGACTTCATCGGCGAATATAGGCTGAATTACGCGGGATTTTTTGCGTACAGCAAGGAAGACGGCACCGCCGCGGCTAAACTCAAAAACCAGATTCCGCAAGCGGTCAAAAACAAACGCCTTAAAAACATCACTGCGCTTCAAAGCAAAGTGATTTTCGAAAACAACAAAAACTATGTCGGTAAAACTTTGAAAGTTCTTTACGAAGGTATCGACTACGACAACAACATATTTTACGGTCGTCCCGAATTCTGCGCACCCGAAGTCGATGCGAAAGTACTGTTTTCAAGCGACAATCTTGTGAACGTCGGCAATTTCTACGACGTCAAGATTACCGGCGCAAACGGGTACGATCTCGTTGGAGAAGTGAAATGAAAAAACTTAATCTTCCAAACAAAATAACGCTTGCAAGAATCGCGTTGATTCCCCTCGTTGCGGTTTTATATTTCGTGAATTTTCCGTATCATGAAATCGCTGCGTGCATAGTGTTTGTACTTTGTTGCAGCACAGACTTTATCGACGGCAACATCGCAAGAAAAAGAAATCTCGTGACCGACCTCGGGAAATTTCTGGACCCGATTGCCGATAAGGTCATCGTCGTCATTATGCTGTTTGTCTTTGTAGGCGACGGCACGCTTCCCGGATGGTACAATCAGATTATCGCAGGCGTTATCATAAGCCGCGAAATTATAATTACCGCGTTCCGCATAATCGCCGTGCAGAAAAACGTCGTGCTTGCGGCGGACAAACTCGGCAAAATCAAAACGACTTTTCTGGACATCGGTCTTATCGCGCTGACGATGAGCACGATCCAAACCGGGGAAATCGCGGGGAAAGCCTTTTATTTCTTTGACTGGCTTGGACAAATCACGTATTATATCGGCGCGTTTTTCGCAATCGTGTCGGGCGTGAATTACGTCCTGAAAAACAAGCAGGTGCTTGCCGATAAAAAGCCCGTCGAAGCGGATTCACCCGAAAAAACTTTGTCCGAAACCGAAAAAGAAAACGACGTGGAGGAAGTTGTTCACAATGATTAACGTGCCCGAATTCGTCGACGGAAAAAAACTTAACGTTGCCGTCGCTAAGATTCTTATGGAAAACAATCTGAAAATCTCGGTGGCGGAAAGTCTTACCGGCGGCGAGGTCGCGGCAAAGCTCGTTGACGTACCCGGGATTTCCAAATCGTTTATCGAGGGCATCGTCGCTTACGCAAACGAGGCGAAAATGAATCGTCTTGGCGTCAGCGCGGAAACGCTCATCAAGTACGGAGCGGTGTCGGAAGAAACCGCAAAGGAAATGGCGGAAGGGCTGATAAAAGGCGACGTTACCGTATCCGTTTCGACAACGGGCATCGCAGGTCCCACCGGCGGCACGGTTGAAAAACCCGTCGGCACGGTATGTTTTGGTTTTTGTCTGAACGGGAAAACGTTTACGGAAAAACAAATTTTTTCCGGCACGCGTGAGGAAATCCGCAAAAAATCGACGGATTTCGCGTTTTATAAACTTTATTTGTTGCTGTCGAAAGAGTTTTCAAAATCCGACGACAACGACGTTTTGAAGTTGTCAGACATCGAAAACAAGGATCCACTTGCGTTTTACGTCGGGCGCACCGACGCGGGCGAAGACGTTTTCACAAACTTCAAAGACCTTGCAAACCTGCTTATTGGCGGCGCAAGCGGCACGGGAAAATCGGCGTTCATAAGGAATATTCTTATTACGCTTTTGCTCAAAAACACGCCCGGCGAAATAAGCCTTGTCCTTGCCGACCCGAAGAACGTCGAATACAATGACTTCGTCGGCATCAAAAACGTTTACAGAAACAAAGTTCTTAAAAACTCGGACGAGGTCGTCGAAATGCTGAACGAAACCTACAAGGAAATGCAGGTCAGATACAAGCGTTTCAAACACGTCAGCGTCAGGAACGTTTACGAATACAATCAAAGCGCGATTACGAACGGCATGCCCGTTTATCCGTACGTAATCATCGTTATCGACGAATACGCCGACTTTATTTTTGAAAGGCGGAACGACTTTGAAGAAGCGATAAACAACCTTGCGCGGCTTGGGAAAGCGGCGGGGATTCACCTTATTATGAACACGCATTGCACGAACGTTGACGTCGTAACGGGCGTTATCAAGCAATGTTTTGCCTCGCGAATCGCGTTTTCCACGCAAAGTCTTGCCGATTCTTTCACGATGATTGGCGTGGGCGACGCGGCGAATATTACGGAGGCGGGCGTTGCGTGTTTCCTGCCCGTTGTAAAATTCGACCCGACGCGTGTCAGAATCCCGAACCTTCCGGAAACGAAATTAAAGGAATATATCGAAGTTATAAAACGACAATATTTCCCAAAAATTTAACAAAAAACAACAAAATTTTGAAAAGTTACGTCAAAACACAATAAATTTGGCGATAAATATAAGGAGAAAAATATGGCAACCGATTCCAAAGAAAAAGTAAAAAACCTTGAACAGGCTTTACAACAGATAGAAAAACAGTTCGGTAAGGGCGCAATTATGAAATTTGGCGAGACCGAAGTTCAGAAGGTCGAAGCAATCCCCACGGGCTGTCTTACTCTTGACATCGCTCTCGGCATAGGCGGCATTCCGCGCGGCAGAATTATCGAAATTTACGGGCCCGAATCTTCGGGCAAAACGACCGTCGCGCTTCACATGATCGCCGAAACGCAGAAACAGGGCGGCATGGCGGCGTTTATCGACGCGGAGCACGCGCTCGATCCTTATTATGCGCAGGCCCTCGGCGTTCAGATCAACGACTTGTACATCGCGCAACCCGACAGCGGCGAGCAGGCTTTGAACATTACCGAAACGCTTGTCAGAAGCAACAGCATCGACCTTATCGTCGTGGACAGCGTCGCTGCGCTTACTCCGCAGGCGGAAATCGACGGTGAAATCGGCGACAGCAGCGTCGGACTTCAAGCAAGACTTATGTCGCAGGCAATGCGAAAACTCACCGCAATATGCAACAAATCCCGTTGCAGCATCGTTTTCATCAACCAACTTCGTGAAAAAGTCGGCGTGATTTACGGCAGCCCCGAGGTTACGACGGGCGGTAAGGCGCTGAAATTCTATTCGTCGGTGCGTATCGACATCAGAAAAGCCGACACGATTAAGGACGGCGCGGAAGTCATCGGCAACCGCACAAAGGCGCGTATCGTCAAAAACAAGGTCGCGCCCCCGTTCAAAGTTGCGGAATTCGACATTCTTTTCGGCAAAGGAATTTCCCTTGCAGGCTGCGTGCTTGACGTTGCAACCGATATGGGACTTGTCGAAAAAAGCGGAAGTTGGTATTCGTACAACGACGAAAAAATCGGGCAAGGCAGGGATAAAACGTTGGATTATCTTAACAAAAATCCCGACGTTTTCAACGAAATCAACGAAAAAGTCCGTGAAAAAGTCTTTGCGGACCAATAATTTTGTAATTTTTGCCACGGCTCACCCCGTGGCATTACCGCATAATCAAAGAAATTAAAGCCGACACGCGCCGGACGGCGCGCAAATAAATCGGTTTTATGAATATATAGGAGGATATAAACCAAATGACAAGCATTACAACACAATTGCTTGCTGTCTTGTCGGGCGGCGCAATCGCAGGAATCGCGGTCGCGGCACTCGCAGTAGGACTCGCCGCAGGTGTTGCCGGTTATATGTATTACTACAAACGTAAAGTCGGCACCGCTAAATCGGAAGCAGATAAGGTAAAAGCCGAGGCGGCAAAAATTATCGAAGACGCTAAGGTCGAGGCAAAAACCGCTCGTAAAGAAGCCTTGCTCGAAGCAAAAGAAGAAGAACATCGTCTTCGCGCGGAAATCGATAAGGAAGCAAAAGAAAGAAAAGCAGAGTATCAGAAAACCGAACAACGTCTTCAATCCAAAGAATCGTACCTTGACAAAAAGGACGACGCGTTGGATAAGAAACAGGAACAACTTGAAGTTCAGAAAAAACAACTTCAATCCAAAGAAGAAGAGTTGCAGAATATCGAGGATAAACTCAAAAATTCGCAATTCCTTCTTGAAAAAGAACTTGAAAGAATCTCCGGCATGACCAGGGACGAGGCAAAACAACAGCTCATGGACGCGCTCATCGACAGCGCGAAAAAGGACGCGGTTCAAACCGCAAAACAAATCGAGGCGGAAGCCAAAGAAAACGCCGAAAAGAAAGCGCAAAACATCATTTCGCTTGCAATCCAAAGATGCGCCGCCGACCACACGACGGACACCACCGTTTCGGTTGTCGCGCTCCCCAACGACGAAATGAAAGGGCGCATTATCGGTCGCGTAGGTCGCAATATCCGCGCGCTTGAAAGTGCGACGGGCGTTGACCTTATCATCGACGATACCCCCGACGTCGTTACGCTTTCGGGATTCGACCCCGTACGCCGCGAAATCGCGCGTATCACCCTTGAAAAACTTATTCAGGACGGAAGAATCCACCCCGCACGCATCGAAGAAATGGTCGATAAGGTCAAAAAAGAAGTTGACGGTCTTATCAAAGAAGCGGGCGAAAACGCGGTGTTCGAGTGCGGTATTTACGGCATTCATCCGGAACTTATCAAAGTTTTGGGCAAACTTAAATATCGTACAAGCTACGGTCAGAACGTGTTGCAACACTCGCTGGAAGTCGCGTTCCTTGCAGGCGTTATGGCATCGGAACTCGGCGCGGACGTCAAAGTTGCAAAACGCGCGGGGCTTTTGCACGATATCGGCAAAGCGGTTGACCACGAAATCGAGGGCACTCACGTCCAAATCGGCGTCGATTTGCTGAAAAAATATAAGGAAAGCGCGGCTGTCATTCACGCGGTTGCGGCTCACCACGGCGACATTGAGGCAACAAGCGTCGAAGCTGTCCTTGTTCAGGCAGCCGACGCAATATCAAGCGCACGTCCCGGCGCACGTCGCGAATCGCTTGAAAACTACGTCAAACGCATTGAAAAGTTGGAAACAATCGCAAATTCCTTCAACGGCGTCGAACAGTCTTACGCAATTCAGGCAGGGCGCGAAATCCGCGTTATGGTCAAACCCGAGGTCGTCGACGACACCACCACGGTTTTCCTTGCAAAAGAAATCGCCAACAAGCTGGAAGCGGAACTCGAATACCCGGGACAAATCAAAGTTACGGTTGTCAGGGAAATCAGAAGCGTTGACTACGCAAAGTAATCAATCAAACCCAAAACAAAGCAAAAACCGTCCGAAAGGACGGTTATTTCATAAGGTTCCATTATGAAGTTTTATAGCGAACAGACCAGCACCGAAACAGGTGGTTCAGGCGCAACGCGCCGCGCGGTGTAAACCGCGCAGAAGCCACGATTCCTAGCATAAAAGACACCGCGATTTTTCGAAAGAGGTGGATAGCCTCGGCGTTGGACAGTTTTCAAATATACAGCAAAACGCTGCATTGTGTAGTGCAATGATAAACTAACTGCACAACGGCGCCGTTGCTAAACGCAACGGTGCGAACCGCGGCTTACGCACGCGGTATCTCATCCACTCTCTTTCGCAAAAAAATAACAGCATTGATACAATGCTGTTATTTTTTGGTGGGAAGAGGTGGATTCGAACCACCGAAGGCGGTGCCAACAGATTTACAGTCTGCTCCCTTTGGCCACTCGGGAATCTTCCCACGCTTGGAGCTGGTGGTCGGAGTCGAACCAACAACCTGCTGATTACAAATCAGCTGCTCTGCCATTGAGCCACACCAGCGAGGTGTTTGGAACAATACTCTGTGCCGCACCATCCGTATAAAAATGGTGCCTTGGGGCGGAGTTGAACCACCGACACAGGGATTTTCAGTCCCTTGCTCTACCAACTGAGCTACCAAGGCGTTTATGGCGATTCGAAGGGGAGTCGAACCCCTGACCTCTAGCGTGACAGGCTAGCGTTCTAACCAACTGAACTACCGAACCACAATTTATTAAGTTTTTTGGTGGGCCTTCACGGACTTGAACCGCGGACCAATCGGTTATGAGCCGACCGCTCTAACCAACTGAGCTAAAGGCCCTAATCTTTTTGGTGGTCGGGGTGAAGAGACTCGAACTCCCGACCTCATGGTCCCAAACCACGCGCGCTACCAAACTGCGCCACACCCCGATAGCGGGAATTGTTCGCCATTCATAAGCGACTTTTAAATAATACGATAATACAAAAAAAATGTCAACTTTTTTTCAATATTTTCAGAAAAATTTTTAATTCAATTTACAATATCCGTTTAATTTCGTTGAAAAACAACTTTATATATGTTTTTTTGCAAAATTTTAAGGTTTATTCTTTTTTCAAGAGGTGAGAAAATGAAAATATCTTATGAAAATTCGTCGGGATCGCTCATGATAAGACTTATTGGCGACGTGGACGACAACGGAATAATAAAAGCCAGACAAGATATCGACCGACTGCTGGAAAAAGAAAGATATTACGAAGTAGTGTTCGATTTTTCGGGCGTGAGTTTTATGGACAGCACCGGTATCGGCATGCTTCTCGGACGATATAAAAAACTTGAAAAGTTGTCCGTGCCGATGTACGTTACGGGCACAAACAAGCAAGTCGACAAAGTATTTTTTACAAGCGGAATATACGAAATAATCTGCAAACTCGCATAAAGGAGAGAATATGGAAAACTATCTTGAAATGAAATTTTTTAGCATACCCGAAAACGTATCGTTTTCACGCAGTACGGTGTCGGCGTTTTGCCTTGCGCTCGATCCGAGCGTCGAGGAACTCAACGACGTCAAAACCGCGGTGTCGGAGGCGGTAACAAATTCAATCGTGCACGGATACGAAAACAGAAAAACGGAAATAATCGAAATAACCGTAAAATGCGAAAAAAATTCGGTTGAAATTCTTATTGTCGATCACGGCGTGGGAATCCCCGACGTAAAGCGCGCGATGGAACCCTTTTTCACGACGAAACCCAACGAGGAAAGAAGCGGCATGGGCTTCACGATAATGCAAACGTTCATGGATGAAGTTGCGGTTGATTCAAAAGACGGCGAAACACGAGTAAAATTATTAAAGCGGTTTAAGGGAAACTATAATGTTTGACGTCGAAAAAACAAGCGACCTCATACAAAAGTCAAAAGACGGGGATAAGGACGCGCTTGACGCGCTCATCGTTGAAAATACGCCGCTTGTCAAGTCGGTCGTAAGACGTTATTACGGGAAAAACGTGGAGTACGACGACCTTATGCAACTTGGCAGCATGGGACTTCTGAAAGCCATTAAAAACTTTGACGAAAACTTCAACGTCAGGTTCTCGACGTACGCCGTGCCGATGATTGCGGGCGAAATCAAAAGGTTTATCCGCGACGACGGGGCGGTGAAAGTGTCGCGCGCGCTGAAACTTTTGGCGTTCAATATCGGAAAATTCAAGGACGACTTTTCAAAAACGAACAATCGCGAGCCGACCATCGACGAAATATCAAAAGAGTTTAACGTCGATAAGGAAGAAGTAGTTTTCGCGCTGGACAGCACAAGATATCCGCTGTCGTTAAACGACACGCAGGGCGACGACGAGGGCGCGCCTTTAATCGACAAAATCGGCGAAAATACGTCAAACGACCTTGACGACAAAATTATCTTAAAAGGCGTGATAAAAGACCTGCCGGAGCGCGAGAAAAAAATAATAATTTTAAGGTATTATCGCGACAAAACCCAGTCGGAAGTTGCGGGAATAATGGGCGTTTCGCAGGTGCAAATTTCACGCATCGAAAACAAAATTCTTTCAAAAATCAAAGAATCGTTCAATAATAAGTAATATTTTTGTGTATTTAGTCAAAAAACGGTAACACTTATCGGTATGGATAAGTGTTATTTATCGTGTCGCGAAGACACCGAATCGAAAACTTTGAAAAAAACGAAATTAAGGACGGACGAAAACGTTGAAAACCCACAAAAAGAAAGCTGACGCGCGCTTTATTAACGAAAAATATCTTGCGTACGTGCACGAAAACGCGCCCAAGACAAAACAACTCAAAACCCTTATCCCAGCATTTTTGGTGGGCGGCGCGATATGTTCGATAGGTCAGCTTGTCTCCGACCTTCTTAAAATGTGGACGTCGCTTGATAAGGAAGGAATCGGCGCGGCGACAAGCGTAATATTGATATTCCTCGGGAGTTTATTCACCGGGCTCGGGCTGTACGACAGGCTCGGACGAATTGCGGGTGGCGGCAGTATCGTGCCTATCACGGGCTTTGCAAACTCAATCGTATCGCCGGCAATGGAATTTAATCAGGAGGGCGTAATTTTCGGAATATCCGCAAAAATGTTCGTAATATCCGGTCCGATAATCGTGCTGGGAGTCAGCGCGTCGGTTGTCGTCGGGCTTATATATATGATTTTTTTATGAAAAAAGGGAAACAAAGCGTATTATTTCAAAAAGATATTTTCATAAACGACGCCACGTCGTACGTCGGCAAGCGGGAAAGCGAAGGCAATCTTCACGATTACTTTCAAAACGTTCTGAAAGACGATCTGATGAAAGAAAAATCCTATGAACTTGCCGAAACGAAAATGCAGAAAATGACCGTCGAAAAACTCTTTGAAGTTTCGGGAAAAACCGCAAAAGATTTCGATTGTATCATGGGCGGCGATTTGCAAAACCAGATTTTCGCTACAAATTTTTGTGCAAGGGAATTCGACATTCCGTTTTTCGGGCTTTACGGCGCGTGCAGTACGTTTGGCGAAGGGTTGTGCGCGGGCGGATTGTTTATCGAAAGCGGAAACTTCAAAAAAATAATCGTTATTACAAGCAGTCATTTTTCGTCGGCGGAGCGGAATTATCGTTTTCCGCTGGAACTCGGCAACCAGCGCACGCCTTTGTCGCAGTGGACGGTAACGGCGTCGGGCGCGGTGACGCTTTCCGACGAAAAGTACAAGGATTTCGCGCCGAAAATCACTGCAATTACCGTAGGTAAAGTCATTGACTTCGGCGTGACCGACGCAAACAATATGGGCGCGGCAATGGCTCCTGCCGCCGCGGACACCTTGAAAACGCACTTTTCCGACCTTTCAAGGAGTCCTGATTATTACGACGTAATTTTCACGGGCGACCTTGGAATTTTCGGTCACGAACTTTGCGCGCACCTTTTATCGAATGACGGTATTACAATGCCGAAAACCTTTTCGGATTGCGGGGAAATCATTTTTTCGGAAAAACAAAAAGTGTTTATGGGCGGCAGCGGAGCAGGGTGCAGCAGCGCGGTATTTGCCTCATACCTTTTTGAACTATTAAGGAAAAACGAAATCAAAAAACTTTTGCTTGTGCCGACGGGCGCGCTTCTGAACAAGGATAGCCCGTTGCAAAAACAGTCGATACCTGGCATCGCGCACGCGGTTTCAATCGAGGTGTAAAATGGAAATATTTTTGACTTATCTTAAAGTGTTTGCCGTGGGCGGCTTCGTATGTATGCTCGGGCAAGTGCTGATAAACACTACGAAAATGACGTCTGCAAGGATACTTGTCACGTTTTTAATGCTTGGCGTCGTGCTGGAAGTCACGGGCGCGTTTGACTATATCGAAGAATTCGCGCACGCAGGGATAACCGTACCCATCACGGGATTCGGCTCCAACCTTGCAAAAGGCGCGATAAAAGGCGTTAAGGAAGAAGGGATCTTGGGCGCGGTGAAGGGCGGCATGAGCGCGGTGTCGTCGGGGCTTTCCGCGGCGATATTCTTCGGATTTATTTTCGCACTGATTTTCAAGTCGAAAACAAAAGAAAGTTAATATATTTATATAATAATAAGTAATCATATTATAAGCCGCCGCATATCATATATGCGTGATATTGTCGATAAGCCCGAGAACGAAAAAACTGCTGAAAGTCTTATTTATAATTGCGGTAATTTTACTTATCGCAGGGCTTGTTTTTTCGTATTTCCGCGGAAACGTCGTGCCCGTTTTCACGACAACTTGCGAGGCGGAAGTAAAAGCACTTGCGATAAACGCCGCCAACCGCGCGACCAACAGCGTGCTTTTTAACGAAAGCGTGAACTACAACGACCTGTTCGAGGTGGTAAAAAACAACGACGGCGACGTAACGCTTATCGAGGCAAAGTCCATCAATATTAACAAATTCGCGCGGGAAATCGCCATTCTGACGCAAAGATACCTTGAAAACAACGGAACGACGAAAATCAGTATCCCGCTCGGCACGCTGTCGGGGATAACGATGTTTGTGGGCACCGGTCCCGACGTCAACATTGAAATTCTGCCCATCGCCGCGACAAACTGCGACTTTTATTCGGAATTTCAGTCGGCGGGAATCAACCAGACAATCCATAAAATTTACGTGATAGTCCTGCTTTCGGTGACGGTTGCGCTTCCTGCGTCCAAAATATCCGTCGAAACGCAATCGGAAATCCTCGTGTGCGAAAATTTGATTGTCGGAAAAGTCCCCGATACTTATCTGGGCGTAGGGAAGATATCGTCGGGATATAATCTTGTCCCGTAACAAATCTTTTAAGTCATTTTTAAGGTTTTATACAAAAAAAATCAATTTTTCTTAATTTCGACATTAAATTTTGTTATTTTTTGTTTTTATATTCAATATTATTTCTTTACTTTATTTCTTCCTTGTGTTAAAATAATTTTAATCAAAATTCAAGGAGTAATTATGATTGAAGCCATCGAAAGGTTAAAGTCCGACGGCGTCGCGCTCATAAACGACGCGAAAACGCTCAATGACGTAAACAACGTGAAAGTGAAAATCTTTGGCAAAAACGGCGATTTCACAATCGCTATGCGCGGTTTGAAAGACGTCCCGCGCGAACAAAAGCCCGAAGTGGGCAAAATGTTCAACGACGTGAAAGTCATGCTTGAAGGTCGTATTGCCGAAAAAGAAGCAGAGTTTAAGGAAATCGAAAAACAAGCGCGCATTAAAAGCGAATATATCGACGTCACGCTTCCCGGAAAAACGGAACTCGGGGCGTTGCATCCTTTGACGGAAGTCAAAAACCAGATTCTCGATACGTTTATCGGGCTCGGGTTCGAGGTCAAGGAAGGTCCGGAAATCGAAAGCGATTACTTTAACTTCCAACTGCTCAATATTCCGAAGGATCACCCCGCGCGCGATATGCAGGATTCCTTCTATATCACCGACAATTTCCTGCTTCGTACGCACACAAGCCCGATGCAGGCTCGCACGATGACCACCGAAAAACCGCCCATTCGTATCGTCGTTCCCGGCAAAGTTTACAGAAACGACGACGACGCGACGCACAGCCCGATGTTCCAGCAGGTCGAAGGGCTTGTCATCGACAAACATATCACGCTTTGCGACTTAAAAGGCGCGCTCGAAGTCTTTGCGAAGAAACTTTTTGACGAAAAAACGAAAGTTCGTTTCCGTCCAAGTTACTTCCCGTTTACGGAGCCGTCCGTCGAAGTCGACGTGTCGTGCAGTATCTGTCACGGTAAAGGCTGCCGCGTTTGTAAGGGCACGGGCTGGATTGAAATCCTCGGCGCGGGCATCGTAAATCCCGCGGTTCTCGAAGCATGCGGCATCAACAGCAAGGAATACAGCGGCTACGCATTCGGTTTCGGTATCGAACGTATCGCAATGATTAAATACGGTATCCCCGATATTCGTCTTTTCTTTGAAAACGACAAACGCTTTTTAGAGCAATATAAGTAGGAGATTTTTTATGAAAGCACCAATAAGTTGGTTACAAGATTTTGTTAAAATAGATATACCTGCCGAAGCGCTTGCGGACAAACTCGTACATGCGGGTTTCGAGGTCGAAGAAATTATCCGCGAAGCGGACGCAATCAAAAACGTCGTTACGGGACGCGTGCTCGCAATGGAACGTCACCCCAATTCCGACCACCTCTGGATTTGCCAGATCAACGTCAAAACCGCAACTTTGCAAATCGTTACCGGCGCGCAGAACGTGCAGGTCGGCGATATCGTTCCCGTCGCGCTTGACGGCGCGGTTCTTCCCGACGGAAAACGTATTTTCAACGGGGAACTTCGCGGCGTGAAATCGCTTGGAATGCTTTGCGGCGGCAGTGAACTCGGTCTGACCAACGCCGATTACGAAGGCGCGGACGTCGACGGCATTCTTATTTTGAAACCCGACACGAAAGTCGGCGTCGACATCAACGAAATTCTCGGCCGCACCGACGTTATTCTGGACGTTTCGGTCACCGCAAACCGTCCCGACTGCAACAGTATATGGGGTATCGCGCGTGAAGTCGGCGCAGTCCTTCACAAAACCGTGAAAGCGCCCGTCACAAGTTACACCGCAACGCCCGAACGTATCTTTAATTTGCTGGACGTTCAGGTTGCCGACGCAGATCTTTGCCCGCGTTATATGGCAAAAGCCGTCAAAAACATCAAAATTTGCGAAAGTCCCAAAATCATTAAGGACAGACTTCGCGCGGTCGGCATCAAACCCATCAACAATATCGTCGATATCACAAACTATATACTTATCGAACTCGGTCAGCCGATGCACGCTTTCGATTACGAAAAAATCGCAGGTCATCGCATTGTCGTCCGTCGCGCGGAAGAAGGCGAAACAATCACCACGCTCGACAACACGACGCACAACCTCGACAACGACGTCCTTGTCATCGCCGACGCCGAAAAACCTTTGGCTGTCGCGGGCATTATGGGCGGTCTTGACAGCGGCATTTACGACGATACCCACACCATTATCTTTGAAAGCGCGAAATTCGCACGCGATAACGTACGTCGCACTTCAAGAAAACTTAACCTTAAAAGCGACAGCAGCGCAAGATTTGAAAAAGGCATCGACTTTTTAAGTCAGGCAATCGCAATCGACCGCGCTTTGACGCTCATTCAGACAAACGGCTGGGGCACGATTATTTCGGGCACTATCGACACGAATATGAACGCGGTCAAACCCCGCACGCTCACCGTGCCGTATAAGAAAATCAACAATATTCTGGGCATTAAGGTTCCCACCGAAAAAATGGTTGAGATTCTGAACTCGTTGCAGTTAAAAACCGTCGTGAAGGGCAAACGCCTTGAATGTCAGATTCCCGCATATCGCGAGGATATCGAGGGCGCAAACGACCTTGCGGAAGAAATCATTCGTCTGTACGGCTACAATAAAATCAAATCGACCTTGTTTGCCGACGCTTCAAAGCAAACTATGGGCTGTCGCGACACTTTCAGAACGAAAGAAGATCTGCTTAAACGTATTCTTACCGCAAAAGGCGCGAACGAAATCATTACTTACAGCTTCATCTCGCCAAAGACGTTCGATATTCTTCGTCTTCCGAAAAACGACGCACTGAGAAACGCAATTCTCATTCTCAACCCGCTTGGCGAAGACGTCAGCATTATGCGTACGACTCTTGTCGGCAGCATGCTTTCGATAATCGGCAGCAATTTCAGCAAAAACAATAAGGACGGCATTTTCTTTGAAACGTCCAAAGTTTTCGCGCCAAAAGCATTACCGCTTAAAGATTTCCCCGTCGAGACCGAAACTTTGTGCGTCGGTATGTACGGCGCGGATTACGATTTCTTTGCGCTCAAAGGGCTGCTCGACAGCGTTTTCTCGGCGTTCAAAATCGACAAAACGACCTACGCCCGCGTGAATAAACCTTATTTGCACGAAGGCAGAAGCGCAGAAATCTTTGTCGGGGACGAGTCGGTCGGTTACATCGGCGAGGTTTATCCCGACGTTCAGGAAGCCTACGACATCGACACGCGCGTTTACGTTGCGGAAATCAACCTTGTCAAACTTTTCGCACACGCCGTCGATCATCGTGAATTCAAAGCACTTCCGAAATATCCCGCAATCAGCCGCGACCTTGCGCTTCTTGTCAAAGACGGCGTTTCGTCCGATCAGGTCGTTGCGGTTATCAAGAAAGTTACAAACAGAAAACTTCTGGAAAGCGTTGAAATCTTTGACGTTTACAAAGGACAAGGCGTGCCGAATGGCAATACGTCAATCGCTTTGACCGTCGTCTTCCGCGCTCCCGACAGGACGCTCACCGACGACGAAGTTCAGGCGGAAATCGACCACGCTTTGAAGAGTATGAAGCGTAAATACAGAGTCAAACTTCGTGTATGATTGAAATTCTTGCTCCGGCAGGTGATTTAATTTCGTTAAAATCGGCAATAGCCTCAGATACCGACGCGGTTTATCTGGGGCTATCCGCGTTTAATGCGAGGATTAAGGCCGATAACTTTACAACCGAAAACATTAAAGATACGGTGGATTATTGCCACCTTTTCGGCGTGAAAGTTTACGTCACGATAAACATCGCCGTGAAAGAGTCGGAGAAAGAAGAACTTAAAAGTATTATCGTCGCGTGCGGACAGGCAAACGTCGACGCTTTCATTATCACGGATATGTTGGCGCTTGAACTTGCAAAAGAATTTGCGCAGAACGTCCGCTTGCACGCGTCAACTCAATTCGGCGTATGCAACGCGGAAGGCGCGAAATTTGCAGAAAGCCTTGGGTTTTCGCGCGTTGTTTTGTCGCGCGAGGCGACAATCGAAGAAATCAAAAAAATCAAAGCCGAAACAAACTTGGAAATCGAGTATTTCGTGCATGGCGCGCTGTGCGTTGCGTTTTCGGGGAAATGTCTTATGTCGTCGTTCATTAACGGTGGCAGCGGAAACAGGGGCAGATGCCTGCAACCGTGCAGATTGTTTTACACCGAAAAAACGACGGGAAAGCAAGGTTACCTTTTGTCGACTTCCGACTTATGCCTTGCCGAAAATTTGAAAGAACTTGTCGACGCGGGCGTTTCGAGTTTTAAAATCGAAGGGCGACTTCGTCGGCCCGAATACGTTTTCAAAACTGTTTCGACTTACAAAAAAATCGTAAATAACGGGTTTATTGCACAAAAAAACGATATAAACGCCTTAAAATCCGCTTATAATCGTGGCAACTTCACAAAAGGATATTCCTTTGACGACACGAAAAATATTATGAGCGAAAAGGTGCAAGGCAACATCGGGCTTTTGGTCGGAAAGGTCGTAAACGTCGATAAGCAAGGTTATGCCGAAATCAGGTTTTTTGACAAAATCTCGGAAGGACAGGGCTACAAACTTCTGGACGAAAACGGTTTTGAAAAGTCGGGCGGCGCGTTTCCGAAAGCAAAAAATGGGAAATATCCGATTATCGGCGCAAAGCCCGGATACGAAATAAGAAAGACTTCGGACGCGGAATTTACCTTTTCGGAAAAGAAAATCCCCGTGAAAGTTAAATACCTTATCGACGAAAACGGGAAGTTTTCAGCGACGTTCGAATACAAAGATTTTTCGTATACTGTTTCGTCCGATTTTGAAAAAGCGCAGAATAAACCGCTTGACGAAATAACGATATCGGATTCTCTTTCAAAGACGGGCGACACGTGTTTTTCTGTCGAAAAGGTGAACGGCAAAATATTGTCCGACGTTTTCGCACAAAGAAGCGTGCTGAATTCGCTGCGCCGGTGCGCTTTGGATGGATTAAAGGAAGAAATATTAAAATCGTATAAATTTGCGAAAAATGACGAAAAACCGCTTGAAACTATTATAAAAAACCGCAAATATTATAATAATCTTATCGCTGTCGAGGTTCAAAACGAAAATCAACTGTCACGTCGCATTATAAACGAAGCGGACGCAATCGTGTTTTTCCCGGACGAGTTTTCGGAAAAATCGGTATCGACGTTTTTAAGTTTTTTGGGCGACAAAAAAGACAAAGTATACTTGAAACTTACCGTAAACGCGCGTGAAAACGACGTCGCTTTGTATGAAAGTATTATTAAAAACACCGGCATTTCGGGTATTTACGCAACGAATCCGTATGGCATATACCTTGCGAGAAAGCATAATCTTAAACTTTTTTCGGGATACGAACTCAATATTTTCAACGAAGTCGACAAAAACCTTTTGTCCGACGATTTGTTTGTCGCGAGCGCGGAACTTACCGAAAAGGAACTAAAAACATTTTCGACAACCCCGTTTGTTTTTGCATACGGATATTTGCCGCTTATGAATCTTTCGCACTGCGCGTCGCAACTTCTGACGGGAAAAACCTGCAAAAACTGCGCTTATAAAAACGGCTTTACCTACGTCGACCGCAAAAATTACGAATTCAAAATCCTGAGAAATAGGGCGGCAAACTGTTATTTCACGCTGTATAACTCAAAAATTCACGATATTTCGTCAAAAGTGAAGCCGAATTCTTTTAATTTATATCTGAATATGTTACAATTATCGCGTGACGAAGCGGACAATGTTTTCGCCGCGTTTAAGGATAATTTATCCTTAACGACTCGTGACAAAACCAACGGACATTTTATAAACGGTGTGTTATGAACGCTGAAAAAGCCTTAAAAACATTGGAATATCAAAAGATTTTGGATATGCTGAAAACGCACGTCTCTTCCGAGCGCGCAAGGGAACTTGCCGACGAAACGCGACCGACCGACGACAAAAACCTTGCGGAGTCTTGGCTTATTGAAACGTTTGAGGCAGACAAAATCCTGTACGAGCAATCGTTGGACCCGAATTTCGCAATCGACAATATCGTTACGTCTTTGGAGCGCACGAGAAAACTTTCAAATCTCACGATGGCGGAACTTTTGAAAATTGCCCGCGTGCTGAAAGTTTCAAGGATTCTTAAAAATACTTTGTCGCGCGCAATCGACGCCGACGTAATAAAAGGATATTCGTTCGGGCTTTTCACAAATCTTCCTCTGGAAGAAAGAATCGACAAAAGCATAATTTCCGACACCGAAATGAGCGACGACGCAAGCCCCGCGCTTCGTCAGATCCGCATCAAAATCAGGCGCACCAACGAAAACGTCAAACTTAAACTGCAAAGTTACGTCACGCAGGGCAAATACCAGAAATATTTGCAGGACAACATCGTCACGATGCGCGGCGACAGATACGTTATCCCCGTTAAGTCGGAGTTCAAGGGCGCGATGCAAGGGCTTGTGCACGATCAATCGGCGTCCGGGCAAACGCTTTTTATTGAGCCGCTTGCCGTTGTCGAACTTAATAACGAACTGAAAACCCTTCTTATCGAAGAACAGCAGGAAATCGAAAAAATTCTTACCGACCTTACGGCTTCGGTGCGCGGCGACGTCAACGAAATCCTTAACAATTACGAAATAATCGCGCGGCTTGACCTGATTTTTGCAAGGGCAAAACTCGCAAGGACGATGAAGGCGATTATGCCCAGAATCAACGATAAAGGTTATATAAATATTGTTGACGGCAGGCATCCGCTTATCGACAAAAACAAGGTGAAACCCATCACGATATATCTTGGAAAAGACTTTGACGTGATGCTTATCACCGGTCCGAACGCGGGCGGCAAAACCGTAACGCTCAAACTTGTGGGGATTCTGGAAGTCATAGCGCTTTCGGGTATGTTTATCCCGGCGGGCGCGGACAGCGAAATTTCGACGTTTTCAAACATTTTCACGGATATCGGCGACGAACAATCCATCGAACAATCTTTGTCGACGTTTTCGGGACACCTTAAAAACATCGTGTCGTTTATAAACGATATCACGCCAGACACGCTTTTGCTTCTGGACGAACTCGGCGCGGGTACAGACCCGGCGGAAGGCAGCGCGCTTGCCGTCGCAATCACGAAAGAAATCAAAAAAGTCGGCGCGAAAGCGGTTATCACGTCGCACTTCAACGCGCTTAAAGAATACGCGGTCAGCACCGAGGGCGTGGGTTCCAGCAGTATGGACTTCAACGTAAACACGTTCGAGCCGCTTTATCGGCTTATCATCGGCTCAACGGGAACGTCAAACGCGATACAGATCGCAAGACGGCTTGGGCTCAAAAAGGAAATCGTCGACGACGCGGATTCCATGCTCAGCGAAGAGTCAAAATCCTTCGACAAAGTGTTAATGTCCGCGGAAAAAGCGCGAAAAACCGCCGAAGAACTGACCGAACAGGCAAAAATCCACAAGATAGAAGCGGAAAATGAACTCAAAAACGTGCAGGACGAACTCAAAAAACTGCGCGATAACAACGAAAGACTTAACGAACAAATCAGAAAAGATACCAAAAAACTTATCGAATCCAGCGTGAGCGAGGCGAACGATATCATCGACGAGCTGAAAGAACTTTTGAATAAGCCCGACGAACAGGCGCTTTTCGAGGCAAGAAAACTCAAAAAACGCCTTGAAAATATGTCCGCCGAATACGAAGAAAACGACATCAACGCCGAATACGATCAAAATCTTAATTTTATCGGCGGCGAAATCAAAGTCGGCGACGAAGTTTACGTCGATACGCTCGACAAAGTCGGCAAGGTTACCGCCGTCAACAAAAACGGCGAATACGAGATAATGCTGGGCGCGGTGAAAACCAAAGTTAAGGCAAAAAATTGCAAGCGACTTGCGCCGACAAAATCGAAATCACAACGCGTGAGCGTGTCGAAAGCGTTCTCGAACGCACAAATAAAAACCGAAATAAACCTTCTCGGCAAAACCGTTGACGAGGCGATTTTTGAACTCGATCCGTTTTTGTATCAGGCGTCGGAAGCAAACGTCCCCGAAGTCCGCGTCGTACACGGCAAAGGCACGGGCGCGTTGAGAAAGGGCGTACAGGCATATTTAAAAGGTCATCCTTGCGTCAAGGAATTCCGCGACGGCGTTTACGGCGAAGGCGATAACGGCGTTACCATGGTGAAAATCAAATGATACCCGAATTTTTCTCGGAAACCGAAACGAACACCGGTGCGACCGAGGCGAAAATAGTCAAAAATCTTTTGTTTTGGTCATACGCGTTAAAAGTCGCGTCGCTTATATTCGTGGTACTCAGCGCGGTTTTTTCGCCTTATTATCTGATAGGATTCGCAGTTTTTTTGATTTCGGGCATCGCGTTGAAACAATCTGTGCTTGAAAGAACCGCAAGTTTTGAATACTTTTTCGTCCGCGACACGCTGAAAATTACGGCTTTTTCAAACTTCGGAAAGAAAAAGTACGAGATTTCGATACCATTAAACGATATCGTGAACATCGAGCGGGAATGTGAACGAATTCCCGAAAAAACCGACGTTTTTGCCGCACCGGAGGGCAAACGTATTATAAAAATCCGCTTTATTGAGAATAGTTTGACGAGAAATTTGTATTTTTCGCCGTGCTTGTATCTTGAAGCACTTATACGGAACAGGAAAAATGATTTACTTTGACAATGCGGCGACAACGCCGCTCGACGAAATCGCGATTAACGCGCTTAAAGAATACGGCGTTGAAAAGTTCTTTAACCCGTCGGCGTTGTACCGCGAAGCACTTGAAAACACGAAAACTTTGAACGCCGCGCGCGAAAACATTCTGAAAATCATGCACGGCGACGGCGATTTTATATTCACCGCAAGCGGCACGGAAGCCGACAATATGGCGATTTACGGCGTGAAAAAACCTAAAAACTCTCGTATTATCGTGAGCGCAAGCGAACATTCCGCAATGCTCAACCCCGCAACCGACCTTCTGAACAAGGGATACGACGTTGTTTTTGCGCCGCTGAACCCCGACGGAAGCGTGAATATCGACGAGTTCAAAAAACTTTTGAACAAGGACGTATGTTTTGTGTCGATAATGCACGTCAATAACGAAACGGGCGCGGTGAACGATTTGCAAAAAATCGTAAAACTCACAAAAGCCGTCGCGCCGAAATCAATCGTCCATTCCGACGGCGTGCAGGCTCTTATGAAAGTTAAGGTAAACCTTTTAAACCTTGGCGTCGATATGTATTCGGTCAGCGCGCATAAGGTGCACGCACCGCGCGGAGTCGGCGGACTTTACATCAGAAAGGGCGTCAGAATTAACCCGCTTATTCTCGGTGGCGGGCAGGAAAAGGGTTTACGAAGCGCAACGGAAAATCTTGCGGGAATCGTCGCTTTTTCAAAAATTCTTGAAAAATACGATAAAATGTTCAACGAAATTGTCGCAAAACGAAAAATCGTCCTTGATTATCTTCGCCAAAAAATAAGCGAATCCATGCCTGAACATATTATCGTTTCGCCTGAAAACTCGCCGCATATTCTGATGATTGCGTTAATGGGCGTTCGCGGCGAAGTCATGTTGCACAGCCTTGAAGATTACGGCATACTTATCGGCGTCGGCAGCGCGTGCAGCAGCAAAAAAGGCATCAATAAATTCCAGTCGCTCTTAAGTCTTGACGACGAGCATAAGGAAGGCATTATCCGCGTCAGCGTGTCGGAAACGAACACGATCGAAGAATGCGATTTCTTCCTTGAAAAACTGAAATACCTCACGGATAAATTAACCGATTATAAAAGGATTTAATATGGAAAGAGTCATTCTTTTAAGGTTTTCCGAAATATTTTTGAAGGGAAACAACAGAAAATTTTTTGAAAAAAAACTTATCGACAACATCAAAGAAACGCTGAGAAGTTACGAATATCGTTTTTCAATGTCGCAAAACAGATACGTCGTGTCCGATTACGACGTCGACCTTGAAGCGGAAATCGTCGAAAGGCTGAAAAAAGTCTTCGGCATTTATTCGTTGAGCGTCGCAAACAAAGTCAAAACGGATTTTGAAGAAATAAGAAAAGCGGCGGTCGATTTGTTTGACGATACGCCTTTGAAATTCCGTGTGACGGTAAGAAGGGCGGATAAACGCGTCGAAATCCCAAGCCCCGTTATGGCTGCGGAAATCGGCGGCGACATTCTGGAAAAATATCCCGAAACGTCAGTGGATCTCACAAACTTTGACAAAGAAGTTTACGTCGATATACGCGAAAACGGATATACTTATATCTTCCTTGACAAAATCCACTGCGCCGGCGGCATGCCCGTAGGATCGAGCGGTAAAGCGCTTTGTCTGCTGTCTGGCGGCATCGACAGCCCCGTCGCGGCGTATATGATGGCAAAACGCGGGCTTCAGATCGACGCGATCCACTTCCACAGCATGCCGTACACGAGCGAGCAGGCAAAAGAAAAGGTCGTAAGCCTTGCAAAAATCGTTTCCGCGTACGCGGGACACGTTAAACTTCACGTCGTGCCTTTCACCGAAATTCAGGAAAACATACACAAATTCTGCCCGCCCGAATATATGATAACGATTATGCGCCGCATTATGATGCGTATTTCGGAAAGGCTTGCGATGCAAATCAATGCGGGCGCGCTCGTCACCGGCGAAAGTCTTGGGCAAGTAGCGTCGCAAACCATGCAAAGCATCACGGTTACTAACAAGGTCATTGAAAGACTGCCCGTATTTCGTCCGCTTATCGGTTTTGACAAGGAAGAAATCGTGAAAATTTCAAAACATATCGACGCTTTTGAAACGAGTATCCTTCCGTATCAGGATTGCTGCACTATATTCCTTCCGAAAAACCCCGTGATCCGTCCGAAACTTGAACTTATCGAACGCGCGGAAATGGCTCTTGACGTCGAAGGTCTTATTAAAAGGGCGATGGACAATATCGAAGTTATCGAAATCAAGCATTGATTCAGTAATTGCTGAAATCGTCGATATTTATGTCGTTATTCAATAAAAACCAGTCGGTTTCGTGAACGTTACCGACTATTTTTACGCCGTATTGGTTGTAAAAATAGGGTTTTATATAATACTTCACAAGTTTTTTGTCGTAAACGACGTCGTAAAAACTCAGTTTATCGTTTCCATTTTCATATTGTTTGACAAGAGTTTCCCGTTCGCCGTCAAATCTGAAAACGTCGTAATAAAGATACGGCTCGGCGGCAATTTTCACGTTGACGATCCCGTCAGACACGCTGCATTCGATTTCTTCAACCGAAAACCCGTCAAAGCAGGTCGAATAGTTTTCGGGCAGGTTATCCCTTTTGAACACTTCGCTTTTCAGATACGTTTTCGGCGTGTTTTTTGTTGCAAGCAGTACTTTTTGTTTGTTTTTCTGAGCATAACCGTCGATATCGACGCGATAAACGTCGTTTGGAATCGTAAACGTCGCGGATTTTCCGCTTTCGACGTACTTTAAAACTTCGCGCATGGAGCGGGTAACGTAACTTCCGCCGGTTTCGTCAAGCGACATATCGTTGTTTTTCGCGCCCGAAGCGTTGCCGTGCCATAAAAGATACGTGTGCGACGAAGTATACGCGACGTTATAAGCGTCGGAATTTCCGTCCGCGCCGCCGACCGTTCCCGTTTTTGCCGCAACCTGAAAGTCAAGGTTATTAAGTCCTTTTGCCGTGCCGAATTTCGCGGTATCGACCAGCACGTCGGTCATAATATAAGCGTCGGCAGGGGACAAAACGGCGTTTTGTTCAAGCGATTTTTCGTAAACGATTTTGCCGGATTTGTCATAAATGCGCTTTATAAACGACGGTTTATTATAGATTCCCGAGTTTGCAAATGTTGCGTACGCACCGACAAGCGACAGCATGTTGTTTTTTGAAAAGTTTCCAAGCGCGACCGTCGCGTTTTCGTCGAAATCGGAAATGTTTATGCCGACGCTGTTTGCAAACGACTGCACGTTCTTAAATCCCAGCGCGTTGTACGTTTTTACCGCAACGACGTTGGACGAAGTCATAATCGCGGTGCGGACGTCGGTCCATCCGAGATAATGCTCGTTATAATTTTTCGGCATATATCCGTTGAAGTCGGTTTTCATATCGAGGACGGGCGTCGCAGGGGACACAACGTTTTCGCGAAGGGCGGGCGCGTATATGACAACGGGTTTTGCCGTTGAACCGAAAGGTCGATAAAAATCGTAAATATTGCGTTTTTTTGTTGAAAAATACGCCGAAACGCCCATATTTTTGTTATCGACGATTATCGACAAACCGTCGGCGCGAACGCCGTTTTTGTTCAGAACGTAAAAATTCGGATTGCCCAGAACTTCAGTAAGACACGCTTGGTAATCAGGATTCAAGAAGGTTTCGATTTTATATCCGCCAGAAAGCACGCCGCCGACGGAAACGTTCAGAATTCCTGCCGCCTCGAACGACGCCGATTCCACGTAACTTTGCGTGTTGGAATATATTGCGTTCAGGTCAACCGATATTTTTTCGTTTTTCGCGCTATTATATTCGGCGTCGGTAATTAAATTCTGATTTTTCATAAGAGAAAGCACGACGTTTCGTCTTTTCGTCGCGTTTTCGACGCTTGCAACGGGGGAATATTTCGACGGATTTTTGAGTATCCCCGCAAGCACCGCGCACTCGGACAGGGTAAGCGAAGAAAGGTTTTTGTTGAAAATACCTTTTGCCGCGCTTTTGACGCCGTAAAGCCCACCGCCGAAATACGACACGTTAAGATACGACGTCAGAATTTCGTCTTTTGAATATTCTTTTTCAAGTTGTTTTGCGATTTTGATTTCGTTGAGTTTTCGTTTTATCGATTTTTCTTGCGTAAGGTGAGTGTTTTTCACAAGTTGCTGCGTGATCGTTGACGCGCCTTCAAGTGAACCGCCTTTCAGATTGTTTCGTATCGCGCCGAAAATTCTTATCGTATCGACGCCTTTATGCTTATAAAACCTTTTGTCTTCAACGGCGACGACGGCGTTTTTAAGGTTGTCGGGTAATTCGGAAAACTGCGCGAAAGAATTTTTGAATCCTTCGACGTTATTGCCGTTTATGTCAGAAAAAACTGTCGTAATATCGTTTTTTGGCATTAAAGTATTATCGAAAACGGCGTTTTTTGTAATACTTTGAAAGGCAATTAAGCCGCCGCAGGTCAAAACCACCGCAAAAACCATCATTGACACAAGCAAAATCTTCAAAAACTTTTTCATAGTTGCAGTATGCATATAAGTCAAATTTTTATGTTTTATAAGGCTTATTTCTTGCTTATATTTGTAAAAAAATGTATAATTTAATACTATGAATAGTATTATCGATTTCAAAAACAAAAAATATTGCGTGGTAACGTACGGTTGCCAGATGAACCTGCACGAGTCCGAAAAGATTTCGGGCATTTTAAGCGGCATGGGTATGAGCGCGGTGAACGAGCCTGAAAACGCCGACGTCGTGGTTTTCAATACCTGCTGTATCCGCGACACCGCTGAACGCAGAGCGCTTGGCAACATCGGCAAAATGAAGGAACTCAAAAAGAAAAACAAAAACCTTCTTATCGTCGTTACGGGTTGCATGACTCAGCAAAACGGCTTTGCCGAAAACATGAAAGAACGTTATCAATACGTCGACGTAATTCTGGGCACGCACAATATTTCCGACCTTGAAAATCAGATAAGAATCCGTCTTGAAAAGAAAAAGCGCGTCGCCGCCGTCCTTGACACCGATGGATATATCGACGACGAAACCACGCCCGTCACACGCACGAGTTTCCCGAACGCGTGGGTGAACATAAATTACGGCTGCAACAATTTCTGCACGTATTGCATCGTGCCGTACGTCAGGGGGCGCGAAAGAAGCCGCGATATGAAAAGCATTATTTCCGAATGCGAAAAACTCATTAAGGACGGCTACAAAGAAATAACCCTTCTCGGACAAAACGTCAACAGTTACGGCAACGACGTTCCGGACGAAAACGTAAATTTTGCAAACCTTTTAAGGGAAGTCGCGAAAATCGACGGGAAATTCCGCATTCGTTTTATGACGTCGCACCCGAAAGACCTCACCGAAGACGTCGTGAAAGCAATCAGGGATAACGACAAAATCTGCAACAATATCCATCTTCCGATTCAGGCGGGCAGCAACTCGGTTCTGAAAAATATGAACCGCCGCTACACGCGCGAACACTATCTTGGACTTATCGACATGATAAGGCGTTACCTTCCCGACTGCGGCATCACGACGGACATTATGGTTGGCTTCCCGTACGAAACCGAAGAAGACTTCCTTGATACATTGGACATCGTCGAGAAGGTCAGGTTTTCAACGGCGTTCACTTTCATTTATTCGGTAAGAAAGGGCACGAAAGCCGCCGAAATGCCGCAAACTCCTTATGAAATCAAACAAAATCGCATAAAACGACTTATCGCAAGGCAAAACGAAATCACCGAAGAAATCTCAAAAGATTACGTCGGAAACGTTTACGAAATCCTTGTCGAAGGTATGCAGGAAAAGAAAAACGGATACGTCGTCGGGCGCACCGAAAGCGGCAGGCTCGTCAGCGCAAAGGGCGACGAATCTATGATCGGCGAGTTCAAAAACGTTAAAATCACCGCCGTCAAAAACGCACAGCTTTTAGGAGAAATACTTTGAAAGAGAAAAATCAGTTGTCGCCGATGATGCGAAGATACCTTGAAATCAAGGAACAATACAAGGACGCCATTTTGTTATTCCGCCTTGGCGATTTTTACGAAATGTTTTTCGACGACGCCGTTACCGCGTCCGATTTTCTGAACCTGACGCTTACGGGGCGCGACTGCGGGCTTGAAGAGCGCGCGCCTATGTGCGGCGTGCCTTATCATGCGGTCGACAACTACATCAAAAAACTTATCGACGGCGGCTTTAAGGTTGCGATTTGCGAGCAGCTCAACACTCCCGAAGAAGCGCAAAAAGGAAAGCAACTTGACCGCGACGTCGTGCGCGTCATCACTGCGGGCACGGTTGTCGAGGACAGCCTTCTTCCCGAAAAAGATAACAACTATATCGCGTCGGTTTACGTTTCCGACAAAGGATTCGGGCTTGCGTGGGCGGATATGTCGACGGGCGAGTTTTGCCTTTTTGAAAACGACGCTAAAAACCCCGACGTGCTGGACGACGTGCTTGCGTCGATTTCACCGTGTCAGACGATAATCAATTCAAACGGCGACGGAATTTTGTTGAACAGCGTTACTTCCGGGCGGCTGAAACGTCCCGAAACCTATTTCGACTGGGCATTTTCTTTCGACAACGCCGAAAAAACGCTTTTGAAACAACTCGGCGTCAAAACCCTTGAACCGTTCGAGTGCGCGGACAAAAAACTTGCAATTTCCGCAGGCGGCGCACTTGTCGAATATATGCTGCAAACGGGAAAACGCGATTTGTCGCACATAAACAAGATAAATTTCGTGCGAAACGACTCGTTTATGCTCATCGACGTCAACACAAGACGAAATCTCGAACTCACGGAAACCATGCACGAAGGGAAACGTTTCGGCAGTTTACTGTGGCTTTTGGACAAAACAGTAACGAGCATGGGCGCGCGCCTTATCAAAAATTGGATTGAAAAACCGCTTGTTTCGGCAAAAAGCATAAGCGCAAGGCTTAACGCGGTGGAAGCAATTGCAAACGACAAGGAAAACCTTTCGTATCTTCGCGAGTCGCTTCGCGGAATCCGCGATATTGAAAGGCTTTCGGCGCGCATCGCATACGGAAACACGAACCCGCGCGACCTTATTTCGATCGGGGAAACCTTGAAGGCATTGCCGCTTGTCAAAAGCGTCGCAAAATGCTTTGACGACAAAAACATCACGAAAATCGCAAATACTATCGTCACAAACGACAAACTTTCGGACAAAATTTTTGCCGCAATCGACGAAAACGCCGGCGCGTCGATAAAAGACGGGCAGTTTATCAGGGAAGGCTTCAACAAAAAACTTGACGAATACAGAAACGCCAAAAAAGAAGGCACGGTCTGGCTTGCCAACCTCGAAGCCGCCGAAAAAGAAAACACCGGCATCAAAAATCTGAAAGTAGGATACAACAAAATTTTCGGATATTATATCGAAGTGTCGAAGTCGCAGGTCGATATGGTGCCGCTTCGCTATCAGCGCAAACAAACCCTTGTCGGCGGCGAACGATACGTCACGGAAGAACTGAAAGAAATCGAAAACCGCATACTAAATTCCGAAGAAAACGCAGTGAAACTCGAACTTGCGATTTTTGAAGATTTGGTACAAGAACTCAAAACGCATATCGACGAGTTTTTGCAGTCCGCAAAAGCCGTGCAGACAATCGACGTTTTGCAATCGTTTGCGACGGTCGCTTTGAGTAATAATTACGTAAAACCCGTCGTCAGCGACAAAATCAGACATATTTCAATCAAAAACGGACGTCATCCCATCGTGGAAGCCGTCGCGAAATCGACCGCGTTCGTCCCCAACGACACAAACCTTGACGAAAAAGAAAACCGCTGCATGGTTATCACCGGTCCGAATATGGCGGGCAAATCAACTTATATGCGACAGGTCGCGCTCATAACTTTAATGGCGCAAATCGGCTCGTTCGTCCCTGCGGATTCTGCGGAAATCTCGCTTACCGACCGCATTTTCACACGAGTCGGCGCGTCGGACGATATTACTCTCGGACAAAGCACGTTTATGGTTGAAATGGTGGAAGTCGCGACGATTCTGAACAACGCAACAGACAAATCCTTGTTGATTCTGGACGAAATCGGGCGTGGCACGTCAACAATCGACGGACTTTCAATCGCGTGGGCGGTCATCGAAGAAATTTCCAGAAATATCGGCGCAAAAACCTTGTTCGCAACGCATTTTCACGAACTTTCGGAACTCGAAGGCGTGCTCGACGGCGTGAAAAACTTCCAGATTCTCATAAAAGAAATCGGCGGGACAATCGTTTTCCTGCACAAAATCGTAAGGGGAAGCGCGTCGAAAAGTTTCGGCATCGAGGTTGCGGAACTTGCGGGAATCCCCAAAAACGTCGTAACGCGCGCCAAAACCATAATGCGCCAACTTGAAGAAATCGACATAAATCGCGACACAAACAGCATTATGATGACGGCAAAGGGCGGGAAGCAAAAACAAATTTCGCTTTTCGACGAAAGCCGCGACGACAACGAAATCGTAAAAATCCTTAAAGACACGAATATCGAAAACGTCAGCCCGGTGCAGGCGTTCGCTATTTTACTTGACCTTAAAGACAAGGCGGATAAACTATGAAAATCAACGTTCTTGACAGCAGTATCTACAACTTAATCTCGGCGGGCGAGGTCGTCGAAAGACCGGCTTCCGTCGTGAAAGAACTTGTCGAAAACTCAATTGACGCCGGCGCAAAGTCGGTGAAGATCGAGGTGTTTTCAGGCGGGAAAAGCAAAATAAGGGTTACGGACGACGGCGCAGGAATCGCAAAAGACGATTTATTGACGGCGTTTTTGCCGCACGCGACAAGTAAAATCCACAAAAAAGACGACCTTTTTTCAATACAAACGCTGGGTTTTCGCGGCGAAGCGCTTGCAAGCATCGCGGCGGTTTCGATGGTCAACGTGATTTCAAAAACAAACGCGGACGACGCGGCGTACGGCGCGGAACTTCGCGGCGGGAAAGTCGAAAACACGTTTGAATGCGCGGGCGTTACCGGCACGTCGATTTCCGTTGAAAACTTATTCTTCTTAACCCCTGCAAGATTGAAGTTTCTGAAAAAAGATAAGTCGGAAGAAAGCGAGATAACGTCGCTGATATTAAAGATGATTCTTGCAAATCCGTATATCGCGTTTTCGTATTACGCCGACGGCAAAAATATATTCAAAACCGACGGAACAGGGCTCAAAAACGCGATAAACAGCGTATATAACCGTGAAATTACTATGAATTTTATCGAAATCGAGAATACTTTCGGCGATTTTTCGATAAAAGGATTCATATCAAAGCCAACTTATTTTAAGGGAAACCGCTCATACCAGACGACGATTATCAACGGGCGCGTTATCGAAAACAGAACAATTTCGACCGCGGTCGAGAAGGCTTACGAACCGTTTTTGATGAAGCGCAGTTATCCGTTGTACGTCATCGAAATCAATATGCCGTTTGACAAACTTGACGTGAACGTGCATCCGTCGAAAGCCGACGTCAGATTTCAGGACAATCATCAGATGTTTTCATTCGTTTATTCAAGCGTGCAGCGTACGCTTATGTCGTACGACGACGTGAAAAGCGTGCCGCAACTCGAATACGCCGATGCCGACGGCGAAATTTTGAGCGAAAACGAGAAAAAGAGCGATTATAATAATGAAAACACCGCGTTTTTCAGCGATTTCACAAAAAACCATGACGAAAACAAGCTTATTTCAGACGATAATATCTCGTTTTCAAATGAAAATTTATCGGGTTTTCTCAAAAAAGACGGGGCTTTTAGCGGTTTTAACCAGACTCGCGCGGCAGACGGCGCGGGCGACGCGTTTTACAGGATTATCAAAAACAAAATGGCGACCGAAAACGCGAAAACCGAAAACGTTCAGCAGTCTTTTGACAATATCGACTTCAACGTGAAATCCGACAACGCTTTCGACTTCGACGGCAAAGTTATCGGTCAGGTTTTTGCAACGTATCTTCTTGTTGAAAAGGACGAAAACCTTTATATTATCGATCAGCATGCCGCGCACGAACGCATTTTGTACGACAAACTTACGAAAACCGGCTCGGAATACGCGCAGCCGCTGCTTATTCCTTATATATATTACGCGAGCGCGCAAGAGTTTGATTTTATCACGGAAATTATTCCGACGCTTTCAAACATCGGCTTCGATATCGAAGAGTTTTCAAACGACAGTTTCAAGGTGTCGGCTGTCCCCGAGGCTTTGACGGACATTAACTTTGACGAGTTTTTTAAGGATATTACCCGCGATTTCGTCCGCGTAAATCTTTCGGAAAAGGATCTTTTGAAAGAAAAACTTATGCAAAGGGCGTGCAAATCCGCAATCAAGGGCGGCGATACTTTGAATAATGCACAAATCGGCGCACTCCTTAAAGGTTTCAAAGATTCCGAAAACAAGCCGCTGCAATGTCCGCACGGCAGACCGACCGTCATTAAGTTTTCAAAAACCGACTTTGAAAAATGGTTCAAGAGGATTGTATGAAAAAATTGTTATTCATCGTCGGACCGACCGCCTCCGGAAAATCCGATTTCGCGGTTCAGGTTGCCAAAATGCTGAAAACCGACGTAATTTCGTCGGACAGCATGCAAATTTACAAGGATATGACCGTCGGCACCGCAAAAATCACGCCCGAGGAACAACAAGGCGTCACGCATCATCTCATTGATTTTGTAAACCCGAAAGACAGTTTTTCGGTTGCGGAATATCGCGAAAAGGCGTTGCCTGTCATCGACGAACTTTTGAAAAATGACAAAACCCCGATAATTTCGGGCGGCACGGGACTGTACGTCAACGGGATTTTGTATCCGATGAATTTCTCGGACACGTCAAAGGACGATAAACTCCGAAAAAGCCTTGAAAACGAATACGATGAAAAAGGCGCGGATATTATGCACGAAAAACTTGCGGCACTTGACGAGAAATCCGCGTTAAAAATCCATAAAAACGACAAAAAACGCGTCGTACGCGCGCTTGAAATCAATCTGACGCACGGAAATCGCGACGAAAACGATATGAAAAAGCCGTCGTACGAATACGAAATGATCGGTTTGTCCGGCGGAGATCGCGCCGCTTTGTACGACAGAATCAACAAGCGCGTCGATAAAATGTTTGAAAACGGACTTGTCGACGAGGTAAAATCTCTCATAAACCTTGGCGTAACTTTCGATTGTCAAAGCATGCAAGCCATCGGATATAAGGAATTTAAGGGATTTTTCGACGGGATTTTAAGCGAAAACGATCTCAAAGAACTCATAAAAAAAGACACGAGAAATTACGCAAAACGCCAACTAACCTGGTTTCGGCAATACAAAGATATTAAATGGTTTGACGCCGCAAACGACGACGCATACGAATACATCAAGGACAAATTTTTAAGGTAAATTATGATAAACATACAAAATATTGACGAATTTATTCAAAAATCCGAGCTAAAATGTCAAAAACAATTTGAAGAAATTGACAAAATCGCGCTTTATAATCAGGAAAAAGTCCTGAAAGCCTTCCAAAAAAACGCCGTTCAGGCGCGCCATTTTTACGGCACGACCGGATACGGTTACGACGACGTCGGCCGCGACACGTTAAACCGCGTTTTTGCGGACGTTTTTCAATGCGAAGACGCGATCGTATCTCCTATGATTATGTCCGGAACGCACGCTCTGACGCTTGCATTATTCGGTATTTTACGTCCTGGCGACACGTTTTTGTCGATTGCCGGAGACCTTTACGACACGCTTTACGACGTGATTTACGGAAAAAATATCGGTTCTCTTGCCGATTTTAACATAAATTTTGACAAAATCGACCTGAAAAACGGCGCTTTTGACGAAGAAAACATCATAAAAACCATTGAAAAAACGCGTCCGAAAATGGTGTTTATCCAGCGTTCACGCGGATATTCCTGGCGCGACGCGCTTTCAATCGACGCAATTTCCGACATAATCCGCAAAATCAGACAAAAATTCAAAGATATTATCGTTGCCGTCGACAACTGTTACGGCGAGTTTATCGATTATCTTGAACCGACAAACGTCGGCGCGGACCTTATTGTCGGCAGTTTAATCAAAAACGCAGGCGGCGGAATCGCGCCCACAGGCGCATATCTTGCGGGAAAATCCGAAGTTATCCGCCAAGTTTCGTATCGTTTCACGTCGCCGTCGATAGGAAACGAAATCGGAAGTTATCTCGGCGGCTATCTGCCGTTTTATCAGGGGCTTTTTATGGCGCCGATTACCGTCAAAAACGCCGTAAAAGGAAGCATACTGTTCGGGCAGGTTTACAGCGATTTGGGCTACGAAACGCTGCCGAATCCCGGCGTGAAATGCAACGATATAATAAGAAGCATAAAATTCGACACCGAAGACGAACTTGTCGAGTTCATTCGCGGCGTACAAGCGTCTGCGCCGATCGACAGCAACGTCGTGCCGTATCCGTGGGATATGCCGGGATATAACGACCAAGTAATCATGGCTGCGGGCGCGTTTGTCCAAGGAAGTTCGATTGAACTTTCGGCGGATTCTCCGATAAGAAAACCGTACGTTGCGTATCTGCAAGGAAGCCTTACGTACGAACACGCAAAAATCGCCGTCAAACAAACGATTGAATATTTGATAAAAAACACCAAAAAATGACATTCGCCGCCCTGAACGGCATTTTATCGGGCTTAATGTGCGTAAAACTCGCATTTTACGCATAGTATGGTTATACTGCACTATTCTGAAAATTGCCTTAAATCATAGTAATTTTTGTTTTTTTCGCCTTGAAATCTTTTGAAAAAAACTTTCGGGACTTGCTTTAATTTTTTGTTTTACGTTATTTTTCAAAAAACGTTACGACAACCAAATACAAAACGTTACGACAACCAAATATCAAATTGCTTTAACAATACAAAATGCGCCCTGTCGGACGCACTTGTTTTTTCAATTTTTTCGTTTTTATTTGTTTTATATGATTTAATTAAACTGAACAAATAACTATGCGGCGGATTCTTCTTGTTCCTGTTCGTGTTCGTTTTTCGCATAAAGCGCGTCAAATACGAATTTTTGCGTTTTTTCAAGGATTTTCTGCCCCATCGGCGTGACGGTCGACACCGCAAAAGCGTGCCTGCCGTACAATGCGCCCGTACATTTCAAAAGCTCGTTTTTGACGTGAAATTTGTCAAGTTTTGCCTTTAATGCAAAGCTATCCGTCATAAGCGCGTCTTTTTCGGCGCAGATAATGAACGTCGGCGCGAAGTTTTCATCCAAAAACTTTTCGGGATAAATCACGTTGATTCGGTCTTCGTAAAGCCCATCTCTTATGTCTTTTGTGGCAATATCGGTAAGGCTTTCCACCATAATATCCATGCCAGGAAACTTGGACGAAGCAAGCGAACGCATATCGAACGCGCCGCAATTAAACATATTTACGGTGATTTTGAACTCTTTTGCGTGGCGGAATTTCAGCCCCATGATGTCAAGAGCCTCGAAATGTGCGGCGATGAAATTCAAAATCATGCCGAAGTAAACGCCCGCCGACTCTCCGCCGAAGATAATTTTCGACGTGTCGATATTAAGCCTTTCCGCATTGTCGAACAAGAAATCAATTGCGTCCAGCACGTCCTGAACGGGATACGGAAATTGTTTTAACGGCGCCCAGATATAGTCGATATTCGCAACGACGACGCCCTTTTTTGCGTATTCGTAACAATAAGTCCGCCGCATGCTTTTCACGCCCGAGATCCAGCCACCGCCGTGAACGTAAATCATAAGCGGCAGTTTTCCCGCGCCGGTTTTCGGTCGGATAATGTCAAGATTATTGTATTTCCCCTGCCCGTACGGCACGCATTTTTCAAGCGTAACGTCGTAAGAATCCGGGCTTCTGTGCAGAATTATTTCCGCAAGTCTTTCGGTAAAATTCAGCCAATAATGCAACGCTTTGGCTTTATAAACGCGATTATTATCCATAATTTAATCTCCCTACATCAAATATATCATATTTATAAGGATATTTCCATAATATCAAACAAAAATGCTTTGTGTTTTATGCATAGTTGTGCTAATATTTTGTGTATGGAAAAATCAAACGATTATTTTAAGCAACGCAACATCGAATGCATAAAAAAAATCCGCGAAGTCGAAAAGGATTTGCCGCATTTTATCCCGGAGTATTTTATCGGCGTCGAGCACAACACGTCCGCGCTCACGCGGCTTAACTACGCATACGATTTAAGGATTTTCTTTTATTATCTCGTAAACTACGTCGCGACTTTTCAGGACGTCGGCTCGCCCCAAAACTTCACGATCGACGATCTGAAAAAAGTTACCACGACGCATCTTGAAAGATACACTGATTTCCTGACCTATTACGAATACAACGGCAAAACCTACACCAACGAAAACAAAGGAAAAGCCCGAAAACTTTCGTCGGTGCGCGCGATGTTCAAGTATTTTTACAATAAGGAATATCTCCCCTCAAACGTCAGCGCGAAAATCACGATGCCGAAAATCAAGGATAAGGAAATAATTAAACTTGAAGCGAACGAGGTTTCGGACATTTTGAACGTTGCAGAAAACGGAAGTGCCTGCCTTACGAAGCATCAGGAAGCATATCACGAAGTCACGCATATCCGCGACACAGCCCTGCTCACGCTGTTTTTGGGCACGGGCATTCGTATTTCGGAATGCGTCGGACTTAACGTGAACGACATCGACTTCAACGTCAACGGATTTACGATTACGCGAAAAGGCGGCGCAAGGGTTATTTTGTATTTTTCGGACGAAGTCGCGGACGCCTTGAAAGCCTATCTCAAAGAACGTTCCGAAAACAAAAAAGTCCCCAAAGACGAGCAGGCTTTGTTCCTTTCAATGCAAAACAAACGTTTGTCAACCCGCGCGATTCAGAACATCGTACAAAAATACAGCCGCATCGTTTCGCCCCTTAAAAAGATTTCGCCGCATAAACTTCGCAGCACGTACGGCACGAGTCTGTATCGCGAAACCGGCGATATTTACGTCGTTGCGGAAGTGCTTGGTCATCGCGACGTCAACACAACGAAAAAACACTACGCAGCCATGAGCGACGACATCAGACGCGCCGCCGCAAAAAAGGTTACGCTAAGAAAAGACGATTGAAAAACCTTGTAAGTATTATGAAATGTTGACTTTTTCATAATACTATTGTATTATTTACTTTGAGGTGATTATATGGACGTATCATCAATAAACAGCGACCTTATCCGCGGCAACGTAACCACGATTATCCTGAAAGCCCTGCTCGACGAGGACAGATACGGATACGACATTTTGCGCGAAATCGAGGTCAAAAGCGGCGGTCAGTACAAGCTCAAACAGCCCACCCTTTACAGCTGCCTGAAACGACTGGAAAAACAAGGGCTTATCAGTTCATACTGGGGCGACGAAAGCGACACCGAAGGCGGCCGTAGAAGATATTACGCTTTGACGGAAGCCGGCAAAAACTATCTTCAAAAAATGCAAAGCGAGTATGAATACTCACGCACGATTTTGGACAGTTTACTGTCCGAGGAAAAATTCGACTTTGAAAACGAGGACGCTCCTTTCGACATAAACAGTCTGCGCCCTTACACCAAACGCGGCGGCGACGAGGACGAAAAGGAAACCCAAAAAGTTGTGCAAGCCGGAACTTCAACGACGCCCGAGGTCATTCGCGGCGTACCTTCTGAAACACAAAAAACGTCTTCAAAACCATCAACGTATAAATCGGTTTACGGCAACGACTTTTCCGCAAAAGAGTCCGAAAAACCGGCGGAATCCGAAAAAGCAATGTTTGCCCCGCTCGACAAAGGCGCAAGTTCTTACGACACCGATTATCGTCACACTTCGAGTTCGGTTTCCGATATGCTTTCGCGCATCGACGATATTTTAAGCGCAAAACCCGCCGAAACGGAACCCGAAACCGCTTTCGCGCCCGAAAAACAGGAAATTAAAACTAACATTTTGGGAAAACCCATCGTGAATAACGCCGAAAGCGTTGCGCCCGAACAGGAAGAAAAACCCAAAGCGTCCACGCCCAACAGCGACAATAAAATCATTGAAAAAGCAACGCCCGTCCCGTATTCTGAGCCTACCAAAGAAGAAATCGAGCTTGCAAAAGCGATTTTGCTGGAAACCGAAAATATTAAAACCGACGTTGACGACGAAGATCACCTTTTACGCCGCGACGCCGCAAAACGCGCTCTTTCAATCGGCTCTTACGCCGACAACAGCAAAAATATCGTTGAAAAGTACGACGAGGCGCAAAAACTTTTTGAGAAAAAGCCGCAGGAGGAAAAGCCTTCCGCGGAAGAACCCGTCGACGAACGCTCTGCACGCGAAAAACTTTTCGGCACGCAACAAAACACCGGCGATACCGAAAACCCCGACCGCGCCGCCGAACGCGCGGCTGCCGCAAAAGTTCTTTTCGACAAATACAATAAGACAAACGAGGAAAAACCCGCCGATCCGTCGCCCTATCCCGATCCATACATGATTTTCGACAAGTACAGCAATCCCGGGAAACCACAGGAAATCAATATTCAGTACGACCCGAAAGAAGTCTTCTCAAAATACGGCGAACAGGATAAAAAACCCGAAAAACGCTACGATCCGAAGGAAATTTTTGATAAATACAACGGAAAAGCACCCGTTGAACAACCCGAGGAAAAACATTTCGATCCGAAGGAAGTTTTCGATAAATACCATCCCGAAAGAACCGTCGCGCCCGAACCTGAAAAACATTACGATCCGAAAGACGTCTTCGATAAGTACAACAAAAAGGAAGAACCCGCGCCAAAAGAAGGCGCGCGCGTCAATATCGAACGCTCGCCCGTTGCGCCCGCCGCTTCGTTCAGTTTCCGTCAGAACGACGACACCGTGAATTATCGCGACGCGTTTTCGGGGCTTCGTAATACGACGTCACAGTCAGACGACGACGTCGAAATCAGACAAAAACCCGCAAGCAGTATCGACCTTAAAACGAAACTCTTTTCGGAAGGCTACAAATTAAGACCGTACTCGCGCGAGAATACCGAAAACTACTATTCCTTAAATTACATAAAGAAAAACCGCTTAAACCGCGATTGCTATGCAATTCTTTACGCATTGATTTGCCTGGAAGTTCTTATCGGATTTGCGATTTTCAGGGAAGAATTCTCGCCGATGGTATACGCTTCGGTTTGCATTATCGCACTTGTCGTGCCTGCCGTGCCGTTTGTAATCTGGACGCTGAACCCCGACAAACGCGTGCATGCGAATTACAATTTCAAGACGTCGATACTAAACCGTTTCATGCTGTATCTGAACCTGTTGGTCATCGTATGTCTGGTCGGTTTCTTCGGATTCGGCGCAAACATAAACGACGTGAATTCGATGATGGCACCGATAATACTCCCCGCGATACTTCTTTTGAATATACCGCTCAGCGCATGCGTTTACTGCATTTTGTATAAAACAAAAAAATATCACATTTCTTAACATTGTTGCAAAAAAGCCGTGATTTTAAAAATCACGGCTTTATTTTTTGTAGTTTTTATAAACTAATTTATAAACTATTTAAGGGCTTTTTTGATTTCGTCCCGCGCCATTTTGTCGCAACGATTGTTGTAAACGTTATCGGCGTGTCCTTTCACTCTCACAAAACTAACCTTGTGTTTTTCCACCTCGAATACAAGGCTTTTCCAGAGGTCGACGTTTTTCACGTCGTCTTTCGAGGCGGTGCGCCAGTTGTTCTTTTTCCAGCCTTCGAGCCAGCCTTGCAAGAACGGATCGGTCGCGTATGCGCTGTCGCTGACAACCGTTACGTCGCACTTTTCTTTCAGCTGACGAAGCCCTTGGATAATCGCAAAAAGTTCCATACGATTGTTCGTCGTGTCCTTGTTATATCCGCTCACCTGTTTTTCGACGCCCTTGTATATAAGGATTGCCGCCCAGCCGCCCGCTCCGGGATTTCCGCTGCACGCGCCGTCGGTATAAATATCAACGTGTTTCAGTTCAGGCATTTTCACTCAGCTCCTTACTTCTTTTTTCGCATTTTCTCATGCCGTCTTTTATGATTTCTTCAAGGTTATTTTCCTTGAAAGAGTTTACGGCTTCGATTGTCGTACCGCCGGGACTGCAAACGTTTTTGATGAGCGTTTCGATGTCGGTCGTGCGGTTTTCAACCATTTTGACCGCGCCGAGAAATGTTTGCAAAGTCAGTTCTTCGCTGATTTTGTCGGAAAGTCCCATATCACAGCCCGCGTCGATCATCGCTTTTATGAAAGTATAAACGTATGCGGGGCCGCTGCCGCTGACGGCGGTAACCGCGTCAAAGTATTTTTCGTCAAGTTCGACAACTTTTCCAAGGCTTTTGAAAATGTCAAAAACAAGTTTTTTGCCGTCGCCATCAAAATCGCTTGCATCGACCGCGCACGCACCTTCTCCCAAAAGACAAGGCGTATTCGGCATAATTCTCGCAACTTTCGCACCGTCGAAAAAGCCTTTCAGCGTATCTTTCGTAATGCCTGCCATAATGCTAATTATTTTCAGGTTTTCAATCTTTTCAAAATCGCGGAATATGACTTTTGCGACCTGCGGTTTTACGGCAAGTATTATAAATTCGGCATTTTTGAATAATACTTTGTTGTCTTTTACGGTATTTACGCCCTGATTTTTGATTATTTCAAGTTTTTTATCGTCAATATCGCTCACGACGATTTTTTCGGGCGAAACAACACCCGTCCTTAAAATTCCGTTCAGGATCGCGCTTGCCATATTGCCCGCGCCGACGATACCAAGTTTATAATCGTACATTTTTAACCTCTAATTTTTGTTTCGACAACACAATCGATTGACTTAAATTTTATAATAAGTTATAATGTTAGCGTTGCAAATTTAGGGGAGTGGCTCAACGGTAGAGCAGCGGTCTCCAAAACCGCCGGTTGCGTGTTCGAATCGCGTCTCCCCTGCCACAAAGACTTACATTTTGTAGGTCTTTTTTTATGCTATCATTACGAACACGCAACAAACACGTTCGTGTTTATGGTTGCGTCTGACGCTGCGCTTTCGGTGCAAGCACCTTCGCTTCGCTATTATTCGAATCGCGTCTCCCCTGCCAAGAGGTCTATATAAAATAGACTTCTTTTTTTATGTTTTTGTAACGAACACGCAACAATGCTTTCGCATTACGGTTGCAACAATTCGACAATTCGATTTATATCTGTCGTTTGCCCTATACGTTGATTTCCGATTCGATTTTCGCGGCGTCAGGATTTTCCGACAAAATCGGGTTCAGGACTTCCACAATAAAATCGTCCACTTGTTCGGGCGCAAAGCCGATGAAGTTTTCAACGTTTACGATTTCCGACAGTTTGTCTTTCACCGCGGCAAAAGCGACGTCGTTTGCGATTCTTATAAGAAGGTCGTTTTCTTTCCCGTCGATTTTCACAGTTTTACCCGCTTCCATGCTGTGAACGCGGATTTTTTCGTGCAATTCCTGACGGTTTCCGCCCGCTTTCACGCATTCCATAAGGATATTTTCGGTTGCCATAAACGGAAGTTCGGCGTCCAGATGGCGTTTTATCATGTTTTCGTACACGACGAGATTTGACGAAACGTTGTTGTAAAGATTAAGGATTCCGTCAACGCCCAAAAACGCCTCGGGGATAACGATGCGCCTGTTCGCGCTGTCGTCAAGCGAGCGTTCAAGCCATTGAGTGCCGGCAGTCATTGCGGTGTTTATCGGCAGCGACATAACGTAACGCGACAACGCCGTCATACGCTCGGTACGCATGGGATTGCGCTTATATGCCATTGCGGAACTGCCAATCTGGGTTGCCTCGAAAGGCTCCTCGATTTCTTTCATACTTTGCAAAAGCCTTATATCGTTTGCGAATTTCATTGCGCTTTCGGCAATGCCGGCAAGCACGGACAAAAGTTCGAAATCGAATTTTCTCGTATAAGTCTGACCGCTGACGGCAAACGTTTTTTCAAAGCCCATTTTATTGCAAACGAGTTTGTCAAGTTCTTTTACCTTTTTATAATCACCGGAAAAAAGTTCCTTAAAACTTGCCTGCGTGCCGGTCGTACCCTTTACGCCGCGAAGCCTGAAATTATCAAGGATTGCCGTAACGTTTTCGTAATCTTTTGCAAGGTCCTGCGCCCAGAGCGTCGCGCGTTTGCCGACGGTCGTAGGCTGCGCGGGTTGAAGATGCGTGAACGCAAGCGTCGGAAGATTTTTATATCTATTTGCAAAATCTTTAAGTTTCGCGATGACCGCAACGATTTTATTTCTCAAAAGCACAAGCGCTTTGTAATAGGAAATAAGGTCGGCATTGTCGTCGACGAAACAACTTGTCGCGCCAAGGTGAATGATGGGTGCGGCAATCGGACACTGCAACGCATACGCATAAATCTGCGCCATAACGTCGTGGCGTACGACTTTTTCGCGTTCGTGTGCGACGTCAAGGTTAAGGTTCGTCACGTTTTGTTTCAGTTCTTCGATTTGTCTGTCGGTGATACCGAGCCCGAGTTCCTTTTCGGATTCGGCAAGCGCAACCCAAAGTCTGCGCCACAAAACGATTTTTTCTTCTTCCGAAAAAATCTCGGACATATCGTGCGAAGCGTATCTCGTCACGAGCGGATTTGCATAATCAGACATAATACCTCCGATAAAAAAATATGGGCGACAAATGCGTCGCCCATACAGCACAAGGGCTTTAACCCTTATTTGTTTTCTTCGTCATCGAATTTGAAATCGATGCCTTTCAAAAGGTCTGCAAGAGTTGCGTTGCCGCTGTCGCTGACCCATTCGTGCGGTTCGTCGGAGTTGTCGCGACGATCGCGTTTGCGTTCTTCCGCCTTTTCGGGGTTGTATTCAAACTTCTTTCTGGGAGCGCGAGGAGCCTTGGATTTGACTTCACCTTCCGCGCTGTCTGCGGCTTCGGGAGCGACTTCTTCGCGAGCGGGCTTTTCTTCGGGAGCGGGCTCAAGTTCTTTCATGGAAAGAGTGATGCGGTTGCCCTCGAAACTGATGACCTTCGCTTCGACTTCCTGACCTTCTTTAAGGAGTTCGGACGCTTCTTTCACATATTTGTGCGAAATTTGCGAAACGTGGATAAGACCGTCGATGCCGTCCTCGATTTGTACGAACGCTCCGAAAGGATGAATCCTTGCGATGGTGCCTTTGATGATCGTGCCGACAGGATATTTTTCGGCGGCGAGTTCATAAGGTTTCTTTTGAAGTTGTTTGTAACCGAGCGAGATTTTGCCGGTTTCGCGGTCAGCCTTCAAAACTATGAAGTCGTAAGTCTGGTTGAGTTCCAGCACTTCGGAAGGCTCGCTGATTTTCTTCCAGCTGAGATCGCTGATGTGAGCGAGGCAGTCGTAACCTTTGACGCTCACGAACGCTCCGAACGAAGCAAAGCGTTTGACCTTGCCCTTAACGATAGCGCCGGGAACGACGGTTGACCAGAATGCTTCTTCCTTTTCAGCCTTTTCTTCTTCCAGAATGACGCGTTGCGACGCAGTAACGCGGCGACCGTTCTTTTGGAGCATACGCAGGCGAAGTTTCTTGTCAAGATAATCTTCAAGGTTGTTAACTCTGCCGATGCGGATCTGGCTGCCGGGAATGAATACCGTGAAAGCACCGAGGCGGCCTTCGAGACCGACGGGATTGCCCTCTTTATTTTTAACGATTTTAAGAGGAGGTTCAACGGTGAATTCTTTGCTTTCAAACGCTTTCAAGGCTTCTTCGTCGTTTTTCTTGACGAGATCGATTTCGCGTTTCGAGAGCGTTACGTAAGTACTGTCGCCCTTTTTGTTGATAATAACGGCTTCGATAGTGTCGCCCGCTTTGAAATCGTCGGGGTTATAGGTGCCGTCAATGTTGACTTCGGACTTGTCGATGAAGCCGTCTTTCTTTCCGCCGATTTCGACAAAAATACCGTTTTCGTCGGCGTTGATGATTTTTGCGTGAATGCGTTTGCCTTCACGGTAGGTGGTGAAACCTGCGGCTTTGTCGGATGCCATAATGTCATCCATCGTAAGTTCGGTCTTTGCACTTTGAGCGGGTGCATCCGCTGCTGCTGCCATCTCTCCTGCCTCGGGAGCGGCGGTGGCTACTTCGGTAACTTCCTCGGTAGCGGTGTTCTCGGTGGCGTTTTCGAGAACTTCGTTTTGAGTATCACTCATAAAACTTAAAACCTCCTCAATCAACTCATCGGGAGTTGATGCTGCGGCCAATATGGCCAACGTGTTGTATTTTGATATCATCACGGACTGTAAGTCCGAAATTTCCGAGACGAAAAACGTATCGTCGTTTATCGATTTTGCAAACTCATAAAGGCGGTTGCCGTTTGCGCTGGACCGGTCGCTTATCACGACGACGGCGTCGCATCGTTTCGCAAGGGACTTCGCTTCTTCCCGTTTTGCCATTGTAGTATAACAAATTGTATTGAAAAAAACAACTGTTTTATGGGTACATGAAATAATATTTTGTATTTTTTCCTTGATTTTTTCAAATTTTTCTTCAAAAAAAGTGGTTTGAGTAACTACTGCGAACTTTTCGCCGTCATCAAGGGATATTTCGTCAAAATCGGCGGCAATTTGGGGCGTTTCAGCTGAAAAACCGCAAATTCCCTGCACTTCCTGATGATTTTTGTCGCCGAGTATTATGATTTTATACCCTTTTGTAGAATACTCGTGTACGATTTCCTGCACTTTTTTGACCATCGGACAGGTTGCGTCGTAAACGTTTGCGCCGATACGCGCAAGTTTTTCAAAATCAGACGGCGCGGCGCCGTGCGCGGCAATAACTACGTTGTCCCCGCTTTTAACGACAGAAAGGTCGTGAACGGGATAAATTCCTTCGTTTTTCAACCCGTCGACGACCTTTTTGTTGTGAATCAATTCTTTGTAAGTAAGGCATGGCGCGTGAGTTTTCGCAACGTTAATCGCGCGTTTCACACCGTTACAAAATCCGAGATGTGCGGCTTTTATTATTTCCAAAAACCTGTCCTGCCTTTACTTTTTCGCTTTTACTTTGCGCGGCGGATACTGTTTCAAGCCGCGTTCTTTTGCAATTTCGTTTGCTTTTACTCTTAAAGCCTGCATTTTTTCATACAGGAATTCCGTCGCTTCGGCGTCCTGTTTTCTGTCGAAACCTTCTTTTAGAAGGTCGATAGGCTCGCCGACGACAAGGATATTTTTCCGAAACGGTCTGTGCATTCTGAAATAAAGCGTCGGCAGAATTTCAACTTTCGTACGCATTGCGAAAACCGAAACGCCCTTTTTGAACGGCGCCATGACTTCCGTGCCCGCCTTATTTCTTGTGCCTTCCGGGAAAATCAAGATGTTTTCACCGTTTTTAAGAACGGTCACGACCTTTTTATAAGCGTCTATATCCGCCTCGCCGCGTTTTACGGGTATGCAGCCCACGCCTGTCAAAAACCAATTGCCGATTTTCGTTTTGAAGGCTTCTTCTTTCACAAGCGCGTTGAAATAATTTTTGAAAAACGCGTTGAAAATGATCGAACCGTCGGCAGAGGACGCATAGTGGTTGGAAATAATAATACCTCCCCTGAATTTTTCAAAATTTTCCGCGCCGTAGATTTTTGTCGGCCATATAATTTTTTGAAGTACTCTTGCGGTTATTTGTGCAAATTTTCCGATTTTTGCCATAAATTACTTCTCCATTTTGTTCAAAACGAAATCAATAACTTCGTCAATCGACATATTCGTCGTATCGACGAGAACGGCGTCGTCCGCTTGTTTCAGCGGCGCGAACGCGCGATGCGAATCGTTGTAATCGCGCACTTTGATATCTTCCAGAACTTTTTCATAGGACGGCGCGTCGCCCTTTGCCTTCAATTCCTCAAAGCGGCGTTTTGCGCGCACCTCGGGCGTTGCGGTGATGAAAAACTTGTATTTTGCGTCGGGCAACACGTAAGTACCGATATCTCGTCCGTCCAGAACGACGCAGTCGTTTTTTGCGATTTCGCGTTGAAGTTCGACAAGTTTAATCCTGACAGACGGCAGCGCGGAAATATCGGACGCGGCTTTCGACACGTAATGTTCCCTGATGAACGGCGTGACGTTTTCCCCGTTGACGATAATCTGTTGCGAGTCGCCGGTGATAATTTTCATATCGAGGTTATCAAGCATGGGCTTTACAGCCGCTTCGTCGTTGACGTCGATCCCTTGTTTTACAGCGACGTACGCAAGCGAGCGATACATTGCGCCGGTATCGAGATATATGATGTCAAGGCGTTTCGCAAGTGCCTTTGCAACGGTGCTTTTTCCTGCGCCGGACGGTCCGTCAAGCGCGATATTGAAGTGTTTTTCGTGTTTTGCCATAAGATAATTATATATAATTCAGTAAATAAATCAAGCTTTTTTCGTTTGAAAATTTCAACGGGATAAGGCGCGCGCGGCGGCAACCGCGCTCGACCACGCGATTTGCAGATTAAACCCGCCCGTGTATGCGTCGACGTCCACGACTTCGCCGATGAAATAAAGATTTTGCACTTTCTTACTTTCAAACGTTTTCGGGTTTATTTCTTTGACGTTTACGCCGCCGCTCGTTACTACAGCTTCTTCAATCGGCGCAAGGGATTTGACAGAAAAATCAAAGTTTTTAAGAAGATGCACCAAATTTTTGCGGTTTTCTGCCGAAATAACGTTTACTTTTGTATCTTCCTTAATTCCTGAAAGTCTGACGATAACGGGGATAAGTTTTTTCGGCAACAAGTCGGACAAAGCGTTTTTGAACTCCTTATTTGAAAAGAGTTTGAAATCGGACAACACCCTTTTGTCAAGCTCTTCGTACGTCAGCGCGGGTTTAAGGTCGATTGAAATTTTCGTGTTGTTCAAGTCGATTTTATTTATGTTTGCGCTAATGCTTAAAATCGTGGGGCCCGACACGCCGAACGCGGTAAAAATCATCTCGCCAAACTCTCCGACAATTTTTTTGCCGTCTTTAATGACGCTCACGTCGACGTTTTTCAACGACAGCCCTTCCAATTCTTTCGCGATATTTTGTTCCACGACTCTTATGGGACAAAGCGACGCTTTCGGTCTTACGATATCGTGCGAAAAACTTTTTCAAATTTATATCCGTCGCCGGTGCTGCCCGTCAGCGGATAAGAAACGCCGCCCGTCGCAACGACGACAGCGTCGCACTCGATATCACCGTTGTTTGTGGCGACAATAAAAATATCTCCCGTCTTTTTCACGCTTTCGACAACGGTATTAAGCCTTACTTCGACGCCGTTTTTCAAAAGCGCGTTGCTCAGCGTTTTTATGACGTCGGACGATTTATTGCTTTTCGGGAAAACCCTGTTTCCGCGCTCGACGACAAGCGACAGCCCGTTTTCTTCAAGAAACGCCATCGTATCTTCGCTCGTAAAGCCGTAAATCGCGCTTTGCATAAACTTTGCGTTTGTCACGACGTTTTCCAAAAACTCACGCGGGGCGCAGTCGTTTGTGACGTTGCATCTGCCTTTCCCCGTGATATAAAGTTTTTTGCCGAGTTTTTCGTTTTTCTCGACAAGGATCACTTTATTATTTTTTGAAATCATTGAAGAAGCGAGCATACCGCTCGCTCCTCCGCCAATAATAACTATTCTCATCTTTATACCGGATGAATGTTTTCTTCTTTGCTGCCAAGGACGTTGTCCACGCCGTGCAGTTTTGCCTTGCGCTGTTCAAAGAACTTCGTCGCGACCTGCGGGAACAAAGCGTACGACAAAACGTCTTCTTCCTGTTCGTAATAAGGCTTGACTTCTTCCTTGAACTTTTCGTACTCGGGCGGGATAAGGTCGGCGGGACGGCAGGTAATTCTCGGCTCGTCGCCCCAAACTTTCTTGTAAAGTTCGGGATCGGGTTCTGCGGGAAGCGTGCCGTATTCACCGTGCAACAGACCTTTCGTTTCCTTGGTTACCATTTTGTAGCGTTCGCCCATAACGACGTTCAGGACGGCTTGCGTGCCGACAATCTGACTTGTGGGCGTAACGAGCGGCGGATAACCCAGGTCTTTTCTCACGCGGGGTACTTCTTCCAGAACTTCCTGATACTTATCGCTTGCGTTCTGTTCTTTAAGCTGATTGATAAGGTTTGACAGCATGCCGCCGGGAACCTGATACATAAGAGCCTTTATGTTGACTTTCAGAACTTTGTCAGAAAGGAAGCCGTCGGCTTTTAAGCGGTCCGCTACTTTTCTGAAATAATCGGACGCTTCGGACAGCACTTCAAGGTCGATGCCGGTATCGTAAGGCGTGCCCTGCAACGTTGCGACAAGCGGCTCAGTTGCGGGTTGCGACGTGCCGTTTCCGAGCGGCGACAAAGCGGTATCCACGATGTCCGCGCCCGCCTCGATTGCTTTAAGGTTGACCATATCGCCGGTGCCGCACGTGTTATGTGTGTGAATATGCACGGGAATACCCACCTTTTTCTTGATTTCCGACACGAGTTCATACGCGGTGTACGGCAACAAAAGGTTTGCCATATCCTTAATGCAGATGATATCCGCGCCCATATTCGCAAGGGTTTCCGCAAGGTTTACGAAATACTCCGTCGTATGAACGGGGCTTACGGTATAACTCATCGCGCATTCGCAAATGCCCTTGTATTTTTTGGTGCTGTCGATTGCCTGACGCAAGTTTTTGACGTCGTTCAGCGCGTCGAAAATACGAATGATGTCGATGCCGTTTTTGATTGAAAGGCGCACGAAGTTGTCCACGACGTCGTCCGCATAATGTTTGTATCCGAGGATATTTTGTCCCCTGAACAACATTTGAAGTTTCGTGTTCGGCATAGCGTGACGAAGGGCGCGCAGTCTTTCCCACGGATCCTCGTTCAAAAACCTTAAACAAGAGTCAAAGGTCGCGCCGCCCCAACATTCAAGGCTGTAATATCCCGCCTTGTCAAGGAGCGCGCATGCCGGCAACATTTCTTCAAGGCGCATACGAGTCGCCGCCTGCGACTGATGCGCGTCACGCAATATCGTTTCGGTAATTTTAACCGGTTTTTTTGTAATTTCAGCCATAGTAATCTCCATTTACAGTATTGCAAGCAAGACGCCTGCTGCGATTGCGCTGCCGATAACGCCGGCGACGTTAGGTCCCATAGCGTGCATAAGCAGATAGTTTTCGGGGTCGTACTGACGTCCGACGTCCTGAACGACGCGCGCCGCCATAGGAACTGCCGATACGCCCGCCGCGCCGATAAGCGGATTGATTTTGCCCTTTGAAAGCTTGCACATAAGTTTTCCGAACAATACGCCGCATGCCGTGCCCATCGAGAACGCGAACACTCCGAGGAACAGGATTTTCAGAGTTTTAAGAGTCAGGAAGTACGGCGCGAACGCTTTTGTCCCGACGACGACGCCCAGCAAAATCGTAACGATGTTTATAAGTTCGTTGCTTGCGGTTTTAACAAGGCGAGGCACAACGCCGGATTCCTTGAACAGGTTTCCGAGCATCAGCATTCCGAGAAGCGGCAATGCGCTGGGAAGCACGATACCGACGATACCCGTAACGATGATCGGGAACATAATCTTTTCCTTTTTCGACACGGGACGAAGTTGTTCCATGCGGATTTTGCGTTCCTTTTCCGTCGTCAACATCTTCATAATCGGAGGCTGGATAACGGGAACGAGCGCCATATAACTGTACGCCGCGATTGCGATAGGCCCCATAAGGTTGGGAGCAAGCCTGGACGTCACGTAGATTGCCGTAGGACCGTCCGCGCCGCCGATAATACCGATTGCGCCCGCTTCCTGCGGAGTAAAACCGATAAGCAGCGCGATAAGAAGCGCAAGGAATATACCGACCTGCGCCGCCGCGCCTAAAAGCAACGACTTCGGATTTGCGATAAGCGGACCGAAATCCGTCATCGCGCCGATGCCTAAGAAAATCAACGGCGGGAAAATAACCCATTCGACGCCCTTATAAAGATACCAGAAAAGTCCTCCGGGTTGTCCGTTTGCAGGGCTCGCCATCAAAGCGTCGTACGCGCCCGGAATATTGATAAGAAACGCGCCGAAAGCAATGCCGACAAGCAACATCGGCTCAAACTTTTTCACAACGGCAAGGTACACGAGAAAGCATGCTACGACAAGCATGATCAGACAGCCCCAGATACCAAGACTGTATCCTTCAAACCTGGAATAATCGACGACGAAACCCGTGTCGTTCCAAAGGTTCTGGAACCATTCTTTCAGCGTACCGCTCGTCGAGTCGAGCAATATACTTTGAAACATGATGCCTCCTTATGCGATAACGGCAAGTAAGTCGTCGGTGTTGACGCTTGCGCCCTTTGACGCGACGAACGTAATAACGCCGTCTACGGGTGCCACGATTTCGTTTTCCATTTTCATTGCTTCAAGGATAAGTACGGTCTGACCTTTCTTAACAGCCGCTCCGTTTGTAGCTTTGAAGTCGATGACCGTGCCGGGCATCGGGGCTTTCAGCTGAGTGCCGCCTGCGGGAGCCGCGACGGGTGCGGGCGCGGGAGCCGCTTTTACTTCTGCCTTTTCGGGAGCGGGTGCGGCGACGGGAGCCACTGCGGGTGCGGGCGATGCCGCCACGGGGACGACGGGTGCGGGCGCGAAACCGCCTGCGACTTCTTCGACTTCGACCTCGTAAGCCTGACCGTTAACTTTTATATTGAACTTTCTCATATTATTACCTCCGATAACTTAACTTTTTGATATTTCTGACGATAAATTTCTGGTTTGAACCCTCGCATTCTTCGCCCATATAGGCAGAGATTGCCGCGGTGATTGCCGCAACGACTTCTGGTGAAACGCCCTGAAATTGCGTTTCGGACGTGGTCGGCGTAACGACTGCTTCGGGTTTAGGTGCATTTTTCTGCATTTTATTTTTGAACAATTCTTTAAGATTTTTGCGCTCTTTTTTGGGTTTTTCGCCCGATTTTCGCATTATTCTTTCCATAATTGTAAGAACGATGACAATAAGCGCAAGCAATCCGAACACGATAAGAATACCCATAAGGGTGAGTTTACCGCCGATTGCCATCTTTTTGGAAAGTTCCGACGAAAGTGCCGCTAGGAACATAAATCACCTCACAAAAGCATTGAAAGCGCGCTTGCGACGTAAGGCTTGACCTCGCGTGCGTCGATGACGGCGTCGATGTATCCGTCCTTTGCCGCCTTGAAGGGATTGCCGTCGGCAAATGTGTATTTCGCTTTAAGTTCTTCCTTGTCTTTTTGCGGATTGTCCGACAATTTTTCGTCATAGAAGTTGACCGCCTGATCGGACGACAAAGGCGCAATCGTCGCGTCCGAAAAAGCAATCGTATAATTGAATCCGATTTCTTTTGCGGCAAGCAGTGCGTATGCGCCGCCGATTGCGTTTTTGATAACCGCGATTTTGGGGTTTTCGGAAAGAGCCATTGCGGTGTATGCCTCGGCTGCGATTTTCGCAACGCCCTTTTCTTCGCATTTAAGGCGTGCCGCGAAACCGTCCGAATCCACGACGCTGACAAGCGGAATGTTGTATGCGTCAAGAAGATTTACGAATCTTTTGATTTTCCTGAAATCTTTGCAGATAAGTTCGCCCTCGACGGACAAAACGCCCACGGGTGCACCGTCTGCGTATGCAAAGTAGGTTTTCGTCGCCGCATCGTCACGCGATATTTCAAGTGCGGAGCCGTTGTCGCAAATCGCGCCGACCGCATCCAAAACGCTTTCGACCTTTTTCGCGACTTTGTTGGGGTTGTCAGCGATTTTGCTTTCGCCCGACAGGAACGTCAGCACGCTTGCGATCTGATTTTTAAGAGTCGCGACGTCGGCGTATTCAAGTGCCGCAACGCCCGATTTTTCCGCCGCGTCTTTTCCGAGATACTTTTTCGCGTCCGACGGATTTTTCCCGTCTTTTGCAAGAACTGCGGACGGTGCGGCAAGCGAAGCGTATCCGTCCGTGCCGAAAATAACGACGTCCGCAACGTTTGCAAACACGTCCATAAGCCCCGTTGCCGCGCCGCGGATAACCGCAACGTGCGGAACTTCGTTTTTCATACTTGCGGCAAGGCGAATGATTTTTGCATAACCTTCAAGGACTTTTGCGCCCTCGTCAAGCCTTGCGCCCGCGCTGTCGATAACCGACACGAAAGGCACTCCGTTTTTGACGGCGGCGTCCATGACGTTTTTGATTTTGGTTGCTTGCGCGCTTGAAAAACTGCCGCGCATCGCCTCAAAATTCTGGACAAATAAATAAACGGGAATGCCAAAAACAGTAGCATATCCCGTTATGATACCTTCGCCCAGAGCTTCGACGCCGTCTTCAAAAGTCGTACCCGACGTAAACGCGCCGGTTTCCACAAACGATTTGTCGTCCGTCAATTCGGAAAGAAAACCCAATGCGGATTTCCTTGCCTCGTCGAGTTTCGACAGATTTTCGTTAAGTCTTTTAATGGTGTCCATACTTCCTCCGGAAACTATTTCTTCATTATAAATTATACCCGTTTGTCAGTGCTTTGGCAAACGAAAAATCGAATAATTATTTTCTTATATTAAAAACTTGAAAAACCTTGTTAAAGGTTCTTCAAGTAGTTGATTTCTTTGTCGGTAAGGTACCTTGACGCGCCCCTGCCGAGCCCTCCGAGCCTTAAATCGCCGATGGCAACGCGTTTAAGGAAAATTACTTCTTTTCCGATTGCCTCGAACATTCTGCGGATTTCCCTGTTTTTTCCCTCAAAAATGGTGACGTCGTAGGAATAAATATTCCCCTCGATTCCTTTGAGTTTCACCTTTGCGCGCGCCGTCGTCTGACCGTCGTCGAGCGTGACGCCTTTGCGGAGTTTTGCAAGGTCGGCTTGCGGAATGTCGCCCTCGACCTTCACAAGATAGGACTTCGGAATTTCGTTGCTCGGGTGCGTGAGATATTGTGCAAGCGCGCCGTCGTTTGTGAGAATGAGCAGTCCTTCACTGTCGTAGTCGAGCCTGCCGACGGTGAACAGTCGCTTATCGACGTTGACGTAATCGAAAACGGTTTTTCTGTTAAATTCGTCGCTTGCGGTGCAAACGCAGCCCTTCGGCTTGTACAGCATAAGATAGGTATATTTGTTGACGAGCGTGATTTTTCTGCCGTCGACGGTAACGGTGTCGTTGTCTTCGTTGACCTCGAAACCGAGCGTCGTTACGGTTTTGTTGTTGACTTTCACGCGGCCTTCTTCGACAAGTTTGTCCGCGCCGCGACGGGACGTAACGCCCGAGCCCGCGATATATTTATTGATGCGCATATAACAATTCCATAATATTTAATGTGTATATTATATATAAATTATTAAATAAAGGCAAGTGATATGCAACGATACGACAAACAATTATTGCGACGAAAACGCTTCGTTCAAAAGATTTTCGGACACATTCCACATATCGTTTACGTTCAGGACGACGACGGCAAAACTTTTCCCGTCTTTTTCCGCCGCGCTCACAAGACACCTTCCCGATTTTTTCGTATATCCGGTTTTCACGCCGATTGCGCCGTCGTAATTCCACAACATTTTGTTTTTGTTTTTGAAACACCTTGAAACTTCGCCACTCGTATCGTGGTATTTTGTCGAAACAATGGTACGAAACACGTCGTTTTTCATTGCGTACGCGGTGATTTTCGCAAGGTCGTTGGCGGTCGAATAATGATTTTCGTCGTCAAGCCCGTGCGGATTTGCAAAACTACTGTTGATTGCGCCCGCCTTTTTTGCGACTTCGTTCATTTTTTCGACGAACTTTTCAACGCTTCCCGACGTTTTTATCGCAAGCGCGACCGCGCAGTCGTTGCCGCTTCTTAGCATCAGTCCGTACAATAAATCGCGATACGAGATTCTTTCGCCGGGGCTCAGATACACGCTGCTGCCTTCGATACCGACGGCGGCGGACGGCACGAATATTTCTTCGTCAAGGTCAAAAACTTCCTCGATTACGGTGATTGCACTCAATATTTTCGTCGTGCTTGCAATGGGTAGTTTTGCTTGTCCGTTGCTGCTATTTATGATTTTTCCGCTTTGTAAATCAATGACGGCGTACGCGCTTGTTTGCCTTGCACGAGAAACATTAATTTCAGGCGTTTTGCACGAATTTACAAAAATAACCGTCAAAACAAACAAAATCGCAAAAATTATTGTTACTTTCTTACGGTGTCCGCAACCGTTTTCAAAAGGTTTATCCATTTGTCCTCCGTATAGTTTTTATCGACGCCGACGTACGTCGTTTTTTCGCCGGCAATCAAAATGCCCACGGGCGTCACGCTCATTCCGAATCCGCCTGCGTCCACGTCCGACGCTTTCTTATCGTTTTTCAGAGCGTTACTTTGTCCGCCGACGTACCCGACGCTGACTTTCGACAGCGGTATCACCGTCGTTTTCTCGTCGATGACGACGGGCTTTCCAACAACTTCCGAAAAGTCGAAATTGTTTTTGATTTTCTCAATGTCCATATATCACTCCTTTAATAATAGAAACCCGCGCTTTTACGTCGAAATACGCGTTCGTTTTCCCTTGTTTTCCCTGTATTATTTTTACGTTTACGTCTTTGATATTAAGGGCTTTTACCGCGCCTTTTATCATTGCCGTCAAAAATTCGTCGCCGTCCGAATTTATCATAAGCGTGATTTTCTTAATCGCAATAAGTTTTCGTAAGTTTAGGTTTCTTTGCGAATTTTTTGGTTTTTTGTCAAAAATTTGTCCGTTTATTGTAATTTCAAATATTCCGTTTATCTTTTGTACGATAATCTTGAACGCCTTCACGCCAAAAATTTTCACGACAAAAATCATACATTCGCGGTCAACGGACAAGTATCCCGAAACGCTCACAGCAATCGCGAAAAACGATACGAAAACGCAAAGGCACAATAAAAAAAACACCATACGCTTATTTTGTGCGTACGGTGCGTTTTTATGAGAAATATTATTATTTGTATTCTTCGTATTCTTCGTCTTTCAAAAAGTCGGGAACGTCGTTGAAGTCCTCGTCCATATCGTCGAAATCGTCGTTGTTTTCGGGCTCGATTTGCGCATCAATCGCGGCGACGTCTTTTGCCGAAAACTCCGGCACTGCGCCGCCAACTTCGATAAAATCGGGCTGATCGACGTTAAGTTCCTTTTCAAAATACAGCCCGTCGCGAGCGGTATCGCGGAAGTTTTTGTCAAGAATCGAGATTCGGTCAAGCACTTCGTTGTAATCGGGCAGGTTTCCGAGGTCTTCCAGCTGGAATTTCCTTAAAAACTCGTCGGTCGTGCCGAAAAGGAAGGGGCGTCCGACGGCGTCTTTTCTGCCCTTGACCTCGATAAGATTGACTTTCATCAGAACGCTCAAAGCGTAATCGGGGTCTTTGCCGCCCTTTATATCTTCGATTTCCTGACGAGTAACGGGCTGTTTATATGCGATTATCGACAAAACTTCCAACAAGCTTTGCGACAAAGCCTTTTCGCGGATGGGAGTCAGCACTTCGACAAGCGTGTCGCCGTAGCGCGGATTTGACGTGAATTGCAGTTTGTCGTTGAAACTTGCAAGAACTATGCCGCTGTCGCCGCCGTACTTGACTTTCAGTTCTTCAACGATTTTATTAAGTTCACGCGTGGTAAGGCTCGGGATACGTTCGATAATATCCTTTTTGGAAACCGGCTCGCCCGAGGCGAAAATCAACGCTTCGATTGTTTCCTTAATATTGTCCATCTAATTTTTCCTCCGAATTTACAAGCGGCGTTTCGACGCCTTCCTTGACGGTGATTTCGATATCCTTGAATTTTTCTTCCTGATGCGCGGAAATTTGTTGTTTTTTCATAAGTTCCAGCGTGGCAAGGAATGTATTTATCGCGTCGATTTTGTTGAAGTCCTTTTCGATAAGGCTGAAATACGACGTCTTCTTTTGTTCAATCAGCACCTCGCAGATATGGTGCATGCGGTTGTCGATTGAAAACCTTTCTTTCTGAATGGTCTTTGGTTCAAGCCTTAATTCCTGCTGGACGGCGCGGTACGTCATTTTTGCGTAGGCGTCGATGAGTTTGTCAAGGTCAAAGTCTTTGATTGCAAGACGATAATCGTCTTCCGAAAACACGGGTTCCCTGAAAAAGCGGTTTACGGTTTCCAGCCCTTGCAGTTTTTCCGCCTGCATTTTGAACATTTTCAGTTCTTCGAGGCGGCGGTACAGGTCGCGCTCCGGCAGGTCGTCGGGGGTTTCGTCGACGTTTTCCGTGGGGATAAGCAGTTTCGACTTGATTTCGATAAGTTCGGCTGCTATTGTGATAAACTCGCCGGCGTACTCGATTTCCTCTTCCGTCCAGTCTTCGATTGGTCCGATTATGTCAAGGTACTGCTGCGTGATGTCGCTGACGAAAATGTCTTCGATTTCGATTTTGTTGCGCCTGACGAGATACAATAAAAGATCCAGCGGCCCGTCGTAAATACTCAGGTCGTAGCGGTACTTCTTCTTGTCGTAAATATCCTCGTCGTCGCCCATAAGGACGTTTTCGACGGCAACCGTTTTTCCGTCGATTTTCTTAAAATATTCTTCGTCCTTTTTCGAAAACTTTTTAATATCCATCAGAATGAACCCAAAACTTTGAATATAAGATTGTAAATTGCGTTCAGAAACAGGCTGAACATATTGTACTTGTCGGGAATGAACGATATCGCGATAAGCACGACGATAAGCGGCCAACTGCCGTATCTGTACATGAACTTCACGTATTTGTTCGTGGGACCCGCAAGCGCTTCCACCACGCGGAATCCGTCAAGCGGGAAAACGGGAAGTATGTTGAAAAGCATCAGCGAGCAGTTGAGAATTATCCCGTATATCAGGAAATACGCGACGAGAAAATACAGTACCTCGCCGAAAACCGACGCGTAAACGGCGTCCATCGGGATAAGGTTGATAAGACACAATACGCCAAAAAGCACGGCGGCGATCAGAAGATTTGCAAAAATCCCCGCAAGCGACGTGAATATCGTGTCGCGTTTTTTGTGCCCGAAATTATCGGGGTTTATGGGCACGGGCCTTGCCCAGCCGAATCCGATAAGGAAAAACAATACAAGACCGAACACGTCGAAGTGCGCCATCGGGTTGAGCGTGAGTCTGCCCGCAAGTTTCGGGGTTAGGTCGCCACATTTGACGGCAACGCGGGCGTGAGCGTATTCGTGAATCACGATTGCGAACATTGCCGCAAGCGCGTATGCCACGATAAGTATGAATTTGTCCCGCGCCGAGTTCGACGAAGTTAAGATGCTGAAAATCATATTTTTAATACCTATTGTGTTATTGTCGTTCAACGACACAATATATTGTACATATTATAACTTAAAATTAAGTATAAAGTCAATAAAAAACCTTCTTCACAACACGGGAAGAAGGCTTATATAAAGGTTTTTTTACCAATTTGAAAGGATACGTCGTATCGCGTCGAAGAAGTTTTCCTTGCCGACGTTGTCCGCGGCTTTGAGTTCTATGGTTTTTATGACGACTCCGTTCTTCACGATTCTGGCGTTTCCCACGACGTCGCCGCGTTTTACAGGGGCTTTTACGCTGTCTGAAAGTTCGTAAACGATTTCGACGTTATCGTCGCCCGCGCGCTTTTTGAAAACCGACACGTTTTCGTCGGCAAAAACTTCGACTTCCGCTTGTTTGCCTTTTTCGACCTTGACTGTTTTGCCGATATTTTCGCCCTTTCTTACGACGACTTCGTTTTCGTACGCCTTAAAGGAATAATTGAACAAATCGCTGACGTCCTTGAAACGCTGTTTTCCGTTTTGCTCTCCGATGACGGTTGCGATAATTCTCGTGTCGCCGCGCTTTGCGGTTGCGGACAAACAGAACAACGCCTCGGTCGTATAGCCCGTCTTGCCGCCGTCACAGCCCTGATAAAACTTCACGAGTTTATTCGTATTCGTCATTGTGGTTTTGCGCCCGTCGGGGTGGACGTAGTCTTCCAGCCAGATTTTTGAAAACTCGAGATATTCGTCGTGCGACAAAAGATTTTTCAGCATATACGACACGTCTTTTGCCGACGAATACGCGTTAAGCGCGGGCAATCCCGTCGCGTTCACGAAATTCGTGTTTGAAAGTCCAAGTTTTTCCGCCTTGTCGTTCATGCGCTTCACAAAGGCTTCTTCGCTCCCCGACGCCGCCTCGGATAGTGCCACCGCCGCGTCGTTTGCGGAGGCAATAACGACCGCTTTCAGCAAGTTTTTTATCGTGTGCGTGCTGTTTGCGTCCAGAAAAACCTGACTGCCGCCCATTCCCGCGGCTTTTTCGGACACGGTAATTTCGTCTGAAAGGTTGAGTTTTCCCGCCTTAACGTCGTCCAGGATAATCGACGCCGTCATTATTTTCGTCATACTTGCGATGGGCAGTTTTTCGTTTTCGTTTTTTGCGTAAACGACCGTGCCCGTGTCAAAGTCCAGAACGTACGCGGACTTTGCGGCGCAACTTATTTCGTCGCTTTGTTCGTTTTTTGCGTTTGCAACACCGACCGCCGAAAACGACGTTGTTAAAACGGCGGCAAACGAAAACGCGGTAAGCATTAAAAGGATTTTTCTTTTCATATTTCACCTCGCGTATAGCGTAGGCAATCCTTTGATTTTTATTCCTTAAAACGCGACAAGCCTGAATATTTTTGCAAAAATCAGAAACCAAAGCGTGAAAATCACGATATTTATTGTAAAAACAATCAAAACGCACTTAATTATTGTCAAAAAACTTTCTCTGCAATTTGTGCTTCTCACGCAGTTTGCCGAAAACGAAACGTACGGCGAAAGTTGGTTTATCAAAACGTTCAAAAGCAATATCGTCACTAAAAACATCGGGATATACACGACGACAAACTGCACGATTCCCGAAAACGCGACAACCGCATACAGGTCTTTTACGATTCGTCCCGACATAAATCCGAGATACAAAAAACCCGCAAAAAACAACAGCACGACGTATTTGAAAAAGGTCGAAAACATCGCGACGATATAGCACGGCAAAATAATCAGAATGGTTTTCCCGATTATGCGCCCCGTATCGACAATCTTTTCGGTCTCCGGCGATTTGTAAAATACGACGGCAAGTATCAGCCCGAAAACGTACAGCAGACACGAAAAAAATATCTGCGTCTTCGACGACCTGAAAAAATCCGCGATTAAAAACGAAATACCGTGCTTTTTGTAATTCACGTTAAAAAGACTATGCGGTGAGTTCAATTTTTATTCTTTGAAAGGATCGACGCAGCCGCGGTCATGATAAACTGTTTGTTACCGGGCTTTCCCTTTTTCATATCAATGGTTTCGCCGAATTCGTTGTAAAGCGCGTCGACGTCCCCTTTAAGCCACGCGGCGGATATTGCGTTCTGCACGTCTTTTTCGACGGTATCGACGGATTTACTATACTTTTTTGCAATTTCGGCATAGCCGACGTATTTAAGAGGCAATATTTCTTTGCCGCTCGTCGCAAGATAAATCAGGTCGAAAACATAGCGGTAACCGCATTTGTTCGGAATAAACCCCAATGACAAAAGATAATCGGAAATGGTTTTTTGCATACGATTACCATAAGTCCGATTACCTTGAAAAGCGTTGGATAAATTGTTAAATAAAATCTAATTTTGCAACATCCACCCGATAAACACGCCAAATCCCATCGTAGGCTCGCCGACGTAAACGTGCGTAACCGCGCCGACAAGTTTCCCGTTCTGAATTATGGGGCTTCCGCTCATGCCCTGCACGATGCCGCCGGTTTTATTAAGAAGTCGCTTGTCGGTAATCGAAATTACCATCGACTTCACGTCGGGCTTACTTTGCCGCTCCGCCTTTACGATGTCGATTTCGTAATATTCGGGTTTCGAGCCCGAAATAGTCGTATAGACGTAGGCTTTCCCGGGTTTGATTTCGTCGATATTTGCGGTTTTGATTTTCTGAAAGTTGTTTTCGGCTTTCGTAAATTCGCCGAAAATCCCGAATTCGTTGTTTTTCTTGATTCTGCCAATCGGGTTCGACCTTGAAAACGAGCCGATAAGTTCGCCCGCCTTGTCGGGCATTGATTTTTTCACGCCGTCGATATATGCGTCGAAAATACTACCGCTTGTGAGCGCGGAAATTATTCCCGTTTCGGAATCGGCGATATGATGCCCGAGTGCACCGAAATTTCCGTCTGTCGTAACGTAGGTCAGCGTGCCTATTCCCGTGATTTTGTCGCGGACGTTCACGCCGAATCTTCTTTCGCCGTTTTTATCGACGACAAATTTCGCGCGGACTTCAAAGGGTTTCCCGTCCCTTAAAAACGTAAGGATAACGTCGGCGGACGGGAGTTTATTCACGATTGTCGAAATGTCTTCGGGCTTTACGACGCTTTTTCCCGCGATTTTCGTCAACACGTCGCCGCTTCTGACGCCGCTGTCTTTCATCGGAAATTCCGCGCCGTTTGCGGTTTCGACCTTCGATATTCCCGTGACGATTAAGCCGTCCGCGCCGATTTCGATGCCGAGCGGCCGACCGCCGAGATACACTTCCGTCGACGTATCGACGGGCTTTGTCGGCATAACCGCACCCAACGAATTTACGCTCAGAAACGCAAGAGTAAGGATAATAAAAAATCGGGTACAAATCTTCTTCATACCCGATTATTGTCAGTAAAACTTACAAAACTATTCTGAAAAACGCGCTATTTCACAGTAAAATAATGTCATTTCGCGTTTTTATATGCATCTGCGTGTTTCTTCATTTCAACAGCGTGCGGCAATGCGTGCTCGCTGTACGTGCTGCCACCGATAAGCCTTGCGATTTCTTGAAGTTCCCCGTCTTCGTCCAACTTTTTAACGTTCGTAATCGTCTTGTCGGCGGTTTCTTTTTTCTCGATTTTGTAATGATTGTCCGCCATCGACGCAAGCTGCGGAAGGTGCGTTACCGCAATAACCTGCCGCGACACACTTATGTTGTACAGTTTTTCGGCAACGACCTGCGCGATGTATCCGCTGATACCGGTGTCGATTTCGTCAAAAACCATAGTGTCGATGCCGTCAAGACGCGCCGTGATGTTTTTAAGAGCAAGCATAAACCTTGACATCTCGCCGCCCGATATGATTTTTTGCAAAGGTTTTAAGGGCTCGCCCTTGTTTGCGGAAATTAAAAATTCCACCTTGTCAAACCCGTTCGACGTGACGTCGTCTGCGGTTTTCCCTGCGTTTTCGTCAAAACTTACGTTGAATTTTGCCGACGGCATACCAAGTTCTTTCAGTTGTTTATTGATTTCGTCCTCAAAACTCAATGCGTATTTTCGTCTTAACGCGCTCAGTTCTTCGGCGTCGCTCAAAAGTTCCGCACGGACTTTTTCGATTTCTTTTTCAAGTTTTGTCGCGCGCGCGTCCGCATTTCTTAAATAGTCGTATTCTTCCTCGGCATTTTTCAAAAACTCGTTCGCGGCTTCCACTGTGCCGCCGTATTTTCTCACGACTTGTCTTACTTTTTCAAGGCGTTTTTCGACTTTTTCCAGGGAATAATCGTCAAAGGACAAGTCGTCAAGGCAACTTTCAAGTTCGTCCGCGACGTCTTTCACGTCGATTTTCGCGCTTTCGAGCCTTTCTGCGATTTTCAAAAGGTTTTCGTCAAAAGCCCCCGCGACGTTCAGAAGGTTTATCGCCTTATTCACCGCGCCGATAACCGAAAAGTCCGAGCCGCCGTTAAGCAAGGAGTTCGCGTCCTTTGCGGCGTTCAGGATTTTTTCGGCGTTTCTGAATTTCTTTCTGTCGGCAAGAAGTTTCTCTTCTTCGCCTTCCAAAAGTTCCGCCTCTTTCAGCTCCTCAATCTGATAATTCAGCACGTCAAGTTTTCTTTCGCGGGTCGCGGCGTCGCCGATATTTTCAAACTCGTTGCACAATTCTTTGTACGAATTATAGGTTTTTTGCAGTTTTTTCTTGGATTTTTCAATCTTTTCGCCGCCGAAAGCGTCCAGAAGATGAACGTGAGTCGAAACTTTCAAAAGCGACTGATGCTCGTGTTGACCGTGAATATCGACAAGTTTTTCGCCGATACTTTTCAGCATTCCGAGCGTAACCTGCGCGCCGTTTATCCTGCACTCGTTTTTGTCTTTCGTCATCGCGCGTTTCAGAATCAGCACGTCGTCGGGCGTAATCCCAAGGTCTTCAAGGGACTTTTCGACGTCTTCCGACACCGACGAAAACACTGCGGACACTTCCGCCCTTTCTGCGCCGTTTCGTATAAGCGTCTTGTCCGCGCGCTCACCCAGAACAAAGTTAAGCGAGTCGATGATTATCGACTTGCCCGCGCCCGTTTCGCCGCTTAAAATATTCAGCCCCTTTTCAAGATTCAGCGTTAAATCCTCGATAAGAGCAATGTTTTGAATATGCAACGATTCAATCATTTTCAGTCAAGCAACGATTTTAACTTTTCGACGATAGGGACGATTTTTTGCTGGTCTTTGATAACGACAAGAATCGTGTCGTCGCCCGCAACGCAGCCCATAACTTCCGGGAAATTGAGTTTATCGACAAGAGTCGCCGCCGAGTTTGCGCCGCCCGACACGGTTTTAATCACGATAAGGTGTCCGGCATAGTCGATGGAAATGACGCATTCCCTGAAAAGGTTGAGCATTTTGCCGGAACTTTTCTGCTCGGTCGAGGCGGGTTGGGCGTACTTATAGGTCTTGTTTGGAGTCATGACTTTGATGAGTCCCAAATCTTTTATATCGCGCGAAACGGTTGCCTGCGTGACGAGATAACCTTCGTTTCTCAGTGCTTCCGCAAGAGCTTCCTGCGTTTCGATTTCGTTTTTATTGATGATTTCGATAAGTTTAAGTTGTCTTCCTGTTCTTGCCATAATATTTCTCCGATTCGTTATTCGACGTCGTTGTGAAGGTCGTCCGCGGGGGTTGCCCAGTGAGCGAGTTTTGAAACGAGCCTTTCATAGAAGTCGTGATGGCGCGCTTTGATAAAATTCACCGTAAGATCGGCTTTTTTCACGATGACTGCCGTATCGCCCGAAACCTCCTGTTTTACGTCGCCGTCAACCATCAGAAGTCCGTCCAGGCTGTTTTTCGCAAGCCTTATCGAAAACGTATCTTTGTCCGACAACACAAGCGGTTTGTTCATAAGAGTGTGCGCGCAAATCATGCAAAGCGACACCGCATGCACGTCGGGCGACAGTATCGAGCCGCCTGCCGACATCGAATATGCCGTCGAGCCTGTCGGAGTCGCAAGGCATACGCCGTCCGCTTTCGCCGCGCCCAGAATCGTGTCGCGCCCTATGAACACCTCGATTTCGACGGGACGGGTGATATCCTTTTTATATACGATGACTTCGTTCAATGCGTAATACGTTTTGCCGCCGTAGGCTACTTCCAGAACGGTTCGTTTTTCAAGTTCGTACCCGCCCGAAAGCACTTTGTCGATTTCTTTGTCAAAGTCTTCGGGTTCGGTATCGGCAAGAAAACCGCACTGTCCGCGGTTTACAGCAAAAATCGGCGTTTCGAGCCCCGCTTCGGTAATTCCTTCCGCCGCGCGCAAAACCGTGCCGTCCCCGCCCACAACGATGACGACGTCCGCGTCGCCGACAACGTCCGAAAACTTGTTGTACGACATGCCGACAAATCCGCTCTCGCGATAGGACGCAAGCGAATAGGTTGCTTTTTTGTTATCGAGATTTTTTTGGATTTGTTTTACGACGGAAATATCGGCGTCGCGGTCAAACCCCGAATAAATGATAAAATGCATAAACCCTAAACCTTCTTTAAGTAATATCCATTATACGGAATAAAAACAAAAAAGTCTATTCGTTTATGCAATTAATATAAGTTTTTTATGAAACTTAAATCGACGCTTTTAACGGGGCGCAATACAAATGCGGTTTTTTTGAAATAAAGAAGATATTCGACGTTTTTGTTTTTGAAATTGTCGGGGACGGTCGTTATTCCTTCTGCCGAAAAACCGAGTTCTCGCGCGAAATTCAGAATATCGTTTACGACTTTCATTCTGTCGACGGGGTTTACGACGATTCCGCTTTTTCCGAGTTTTTTCCCTACTTCGAATTGCGGCTTCACCAGAACGACAGCCTGTCCGTCGTCTTTCAACAGATTGAAACAAGCGGGAAGCACGAGTTTCAAGGAAATGAAACTTACGTCGATTGTCAGAAAATCCTTTTTGCCGTTTACGTCGGAATCTTTTATTTCCCTTGCGTTCAAAAAGTCTTTCACGACGACTTTTTTGTTTTTCAAAAGGTTTTCGTTCAGCTGGGTTTGCCCGACGTCGACGGCATAAACGACTTTCGCGCCGTGTTTCAGCATGCAGTCGGTGAACCCGCCGTTCGACGCGCCGATATCGACGCCTTCCAAATTTTCAACGTCGATATTAAACTCCGTCAGTGCCTTTTGAAGTTTATCTCCGCCAAGGCTTTCAAACTCGTCGTTTTGAAAAACTTCGACTTTGTCGTCGTCCGAAACGTCGTGCGACGGTTTTTTCTGCGTTACATTATTTACGTTGACTTTGCCCTTTTTTATCAGATTTTCGGCAAAACTTCGTGATTTTAAGTTGAATTTTTGTAAAATAAATAAATCAAGGCGCATTGTCGTATCCTTATTTTTTGCGCGGATTTTCGTTTCTTTTTTTCTTTCGTTTTTCGGGCAAAAGTTCCGCAAGTACCTTTGAAAACATAATGACGAGTTCCGTAGATTTCGTAATCGACAGGTTTTTGAGAGCGGCTTTTCCGCCGACGATTATCGCCGAAATTATCGCGCTGACCGCCACCGCAACGAGTTTTCCCGTTACCGTATCAAGCCCTTTCGTTACGCTTGCCGTGATCACGACGGTGCATGCGCCCGACAATATTCCGAAGATATCGCCGATTACGTCGTTGCAGACGTTCGACACGATATCCGCGTTTTCGACAATGTATATCGCGATTTTTTCGCTGCGCCCGCAATGTTTTGAAAGGCGTTTGACTTCCGCTTCGTCGGCGGTCGCGGCGGCAATTCCGATTCCGTCAAAAACGACGTTGCCGACAATCAGGAACAACAACAGCACAACAATTACGATGAGATTCCCGTTCGACTCCGTCGATTCGGCAACAAAACTGAAAAAAGCCGACGTAAAAAACGTAATAATCGTCGCTTTTAACGCCCAGTGCGAATTTTTGACGCGCCCTTTTCGTTTCAGAAGTCGTACTTTGTTGTCGTCGCCATGCTTTTCCACAAAAGTAATTATGACGGCGGACGACGTAATATGATTATTCGGGCTTAAATTCCTCGCAAAGATTGTTAAGTTCGTCGGTCAGAAGCTGGATTTTCCCTTTCGATTCGTTCAGAAATTTCAGACATTCCTTTGAAAGTTCGATGCCGCTGTTGAAAAGCGCGATGCTTTCTTCCAGGCTTACGTTCTGACCTTCCAATTTTTTCACGATTTCTTCAAGTTTCGAGTATGCGGTTTCAAAATTCATACGTTCTCCTTCTCGACGCCGGTGACGGTCGCAAAAATTCGTCCGTCCGCGCCTTTTAATGAAATATCGTCGCCCGTTTTCACGTTTTCGACGCTTAAAACGGGTAAATTATCGCTGTAAACCCTGAAATATCCGCTTTTTAATATTCTTGTCGGATTGAGGTTGTCAAGCGAGTTTATGGATTTGTTTATCTGGTATTCTTTGGTTTTGATAATCGTGTTTTCGGCGTTTTTCATGCGATTGAGCAAAAGTTTAAGCCTTGCAAAATCGTCGCGATACAGTTTTTCCATGCCGCTGCCTACCTTCTGCGCCAGAAGTTTCGTGCGGTTTTCGGCGTTTTCAAGGTGTTTTACCGTCGCAAATTTTCCGCGCGACAAAAAGTCGAAAACGTTCTTTTTGTATTCCCGCACGTCGTATGCGATAAGTTCCGCCGCGGCTGTCGGAGTTGCGCTTCTTGCGTCGGCTGCAAAATCGCAAAGCGAAAAGTCGGTTTCGTGTCCGATTGCGGAAATAATCGGCGTTTTCATATCGTAAACCGCGCGCACGACCTTTTCGTCGTAAAACGGCATAAGGTCTTCAAGGCTGCCGCCACCGCGCGCAAGTATGCAACAATCGTATCCCAACTTATCGACGGCGTAAAGCGCGGACGTAATTTCCCGCGCGGCAAACTCGCCCTGAACTTTCACGTCTTTCACGACGATGTCGATATTGTCGTTGTATTTTCTTATCGTCCTGCAAATATCGCGGATGACCGCGCCCGATTTGCTTGTGACGACGATAACTTTTTTCGGAAATTTCGGAATGGGTTTTTTATGCGCGGCGTCGAAAATACCTTCGTCCGCGAGTTTCTTTTTCAACTCCTCGATTTTCTGATACAAAAGCCCGATGCCCTGCGGCTCGATCTGACTTACGATAAACGAAAACCTGCCGCCCTGAACGTAATAATCGGGGGAACCTACGACGATGACTTTTTCGCCTTCTTTCGGCACGTAGGTTTTTTTGTAATTGAAACAACTGCAAGGAAGTACCGCGCCGCTGTCTTTCAAGGAAAAGTACGAGTGCGCGCCCGACGCGCGGAAGCCGGAAATCTCGCCGACGATCGCGATGTTTTTCAGCATTTCTTCCGCCTGAAAAATCCTTTTTATGACGGTGCAAAACTCCGTTACCGTCACCAACTGTCTTTCGTTCATACGGGATACTCCAACATGACTTTTCCGAATTTTTGTTTTCGGAAATCGTCGATAATCGCGCGCGCCGTACGTTCGTAATCGTAATCGCCGCCGCGCAAAACGAAACCGCGTTTTACTGCAATTTCTTCAAAAATTTGTATATTTTCGGCGTTTTCGGAAGAAATTTTGTATCTTTCCGTCAATGCGCCGCTTTTATGCGTTTTCAAAAAATCAATAAGATTTATCGCCACTTCATTAATATCCAGCACGTCGTCTTTGATGCTGCCGATGAACGCAAGATGCATTGCGGCGTTCTGGTCGTCGAGTTTCGGCCACAGAGTGCCCGGCGTATCCAGCATATCGACGCCCTTTTGCACGCTCAGCCATTGCTTTGCTTTCGTGACGCCGGGACGGTCGCCCGTTATCGTGCGTTTGCCGCCGCAAAGACTGTTGATAAGCGTCGATTTTCCGCTGTTCGGAATGCCGATGACCATCGCTCTCACGGGGGTGTTCACGCCCTTTTCGCGATAACGTTTGATTTTGTCGTCTAAAACGAACAACAACTTTTTCAGGATTTTTGCGTTGTCTTTCCCGTTCGCGCTGTTGCTTGTGACGTAGGCAAAGCCTTTTTCGTCAAAATACGCGCACCATTTTTTAAGGTCGGATTCTTCGACAAGGTCGGCTTTGTTCAGGACGTACACGATTGGTTTGTTTTTGATAACGTCCGAAAACGACGGATTTATGCACGCCGAAACCGCGCGGCTGTCCAAAACGTAAATGACTGCGTCGACGATTTTGATATTCTCTTCGATAAGGCGCATGGCTTTCGTCATGTGCCCCGGGAACCAGTTAATCTGCATCGTTTTTCGTCAATAAATCGGGACGAACCCGTTTTGTGATTTCAAGCGCCTGTTCGTAGCGCCATTTTATTACTTTTTCGTGGTCGCCGGACGTCAGAACCTCGGGGACTTCCATTCCCATGAAGTTTTGCGGGCGAGTGTACTGCGGATATTCCAGAAGGTTTTCGGAAAAACTTTCTTCCGTCGTGGATTCGGAACTTCCCAACACCCCGGGGATATACCTTACGACGGCGTTGATAAGCACAAGCGCGGGCAATTCACCGCTTGTGAGCACATAGTCGCCGATTGAAATTTCCATGTCGATATCGAGGTCGATAACACGTTGATCGACGCCCTCGTAACTTCCGCAAAGAATGACGATATGTTCTTCATTCGACAGTTCCTGCACGAGTTTCTGAGTGAGCGGCACTCCGCGCGGCGACATATAAATACGTTTCGCCTTGTGCAAAGGATCGACGCTTTGAATTGCGTCGTGCACGGGCTGCGGCGTCATAATCATACCCGCGCCCCCGCCGAAACTGTAATCGTCGGTTTTGTGATGCTTATCCTTTGAAAAATCGCGGATTTGCGTCAGATTTACCTTGAAAAGGTTATTGTCGATTGCTTTTTTCAGAATGCCGCTGTCGAGTGCCGAAAAAACTTCGGGAAACAGCGTGACGACGTCATACTTGTTCAACTGCGACCTCCTTGAATCGTTTTCCGTCCAAAGTTATGGTTTTTTTGTCGATATCGACGTTTTTGATCAGGTCTTTCAGCGCGGGAAACATCGTTTCGTTTTTGCCGTCGGACACGACGTAAACGTCGACGGCGGCGTTTTGCATAACGTCGGTGAGCGTGCCAAGGTAATTGTCGTCCACAAAAACCTTTGAGCCGAGAATATCCACGATAAACCAGGTGTTTTCGGGAAGTTTCACGGCGTCTTCACGCGCGACGGACACATATTCGTTTTGCAAAAGTTCCGCGTCGTTTCTCGTATCCACGCCTTTGAACTTCACGTACGCGCAATCGTTTTGCACGCGCGAAGATTCAACCGTCATTTCCTGACCTTTGACGGTTGCTTTTTTCAACTTATTAAAACGCAGGACATCGTCGGTGATGGGTATGATTTTTACCTCGCCTTTAATGCCCTGTGCTTTTACGATTTTTCCGATAATCAACATTGATTATTCCTGCGCTTTATCTTCCGTTTCGTTATCGCCGTCTTTCTCGACGATGGAAACGGTGTAAAACTTGTGCTTGCCTTGCTTGCCGGACGCCGCTTTCACGATCGTGCGAATTGACTTTGCGATACGGCCTTGTTTTCCGATAACTTTTCCGATATCGTCTTTCGATGCGGAAATAACAATTTCGGTGGGCTTGTCATCGGCATACTCGACCGTGACGTCAGCGTCGCCGGTCAGCGTATCGACGATATATTTCACCAAATCTTTCATAGTTTAAGTTTATTACTTTTCGATGATGCCGTTTGCTTTGAACAGGTTGCGAACGGTTTCAGTGGGTTGCGCGCCGTTGTTGAGCCATTTTTTCGCGATTTCGGCGTCGATGTTTACGAGAGCGGGTTCTTTCGTCGGATCATAGTAACCGATTTGTTCGATATACATTCCGTCACGTGCTTTTCTGCTGTCGGTAGCGACGATGCGATAAAAAGGTGCTTTCTTTGCGCCCATTCTGGTTAATCTGATTTTTACAGCCATTGTTTAATCCTCCAATGTAAATTGTTATAAATTTTGATGTTTTATATAATACTTTTGATATTATCCGATGTTAAAACGGGAATTTCATGCCGCGCATGCCGTTTTTCGAAACGCGACGCATCATTTCCTTGCTCATGTCGAATTGCTTCAACAGTTGGTTCACGTCCTGAATGGAAGTGCCGCTACCCGCCGCGATTCTCTTGCGCCTGGACGCCTTGATAATGTCCGGATTGTTGCGTTCTTCCGGAGTCATCGAAAGGATAATCGCTTTCGTTTTAATGATTTTGCTTTCATCGATATCGTCTTCGTTGACCTTTCCGCCAAGCCCCGGCACCATCGACATAAGTTTCCCGATGCCGCCCATCTTCTTCACGCTTTCAAGTTGATTTAAGTAATCTTGCAGAGTGAAAGAGTTGGTCTTCATCTTCTTTTGAAGTTTCAACGCTTCTTCTTCCGAAAACGCTTCCTGCGCCTTTTCGATAAGCGTCAGAACGTCGCCCATGCCCAAAATTCGGCTTGCCATACGGTCGGGATAGAACGGCTCGATATCTTCCATCTTTTCGCCGCTGCCGACGAATTTTATGGGTTTGCCCGTCACCGCTTTTATCGAAAGCGCCGCGCCGCCGCGGGTATCGCCGTCGAGTTTCGTGATGATGACGCCCGTGATATCGAGTTTTTTGTTGAAAGTTTCAGCAACGTTTACGGCGTCTTGTCCCGTCATACTGTCGACTACAAGAAGAATTTCGTTTGGTTTTACTTCCGCTTTGATTTTTTGCAGTTCTTCCATCAACTGTTCGTCGATGTGAAGTCGTCCCGCCGTGTCGATGATAAGGACGTCCGTGCCTTGCCTTTTCGCTTCGTCCAAAGCGTCTTTCGCAATCTTTACAGGGTTGATTTGCCCTTCTTCAAAAACGGGAACGTTGACTTTCCCGCCGACGACCTGCAACTGCTTTATTGCCGCGGGACGATATACGTCGCACGCCGCAAGCATAACTTTTTTGTTTTGTTTTTTCAGCATCCCCGCAAGTTTTCCGCACATTGTGGTTTTGCCCGCGCCTTGAAGACCGCACATCATAATGATTGTCGGGGGTCTGTCCGCCACCGCAAGTTTGCTGTGCGTACTGCCCATAAGCGCGATAAGTTCGTCATTGACGATTTTTATAACTTGTTGCGTGCTGTTAAGACCTTTCAGGATATCTTCGCCCGAGGCTTTTTCGGACACTCTGTTGATAAAATCCCTTACGACCTGAAAATTTACGTCCGCTTCAAGCAGCGCGATTCGGATTTCACGCATTGCCTGCTTGATTTCAAGGTCGGTCAATTTGCCTTTTTCACGCATTTTCGAAAAAACGTGATTCAGTTTTTCCGACAAACTGTCAAATGCCATATTACTCCTCCAAAAGCGCGACGGCGTCGTCAAGACGCTTAATCGCAGCGTCGACGTTTCCCTTCTTCGCGTCTTCCTTTGCCGCGTTTATCGCGTCCAAAATATAGGAAGACCTTTCGATAAGGCGAAGTTTTTTGTCGACGTCTTTCAGCGTTTTCACGCTTCTCACAAGCACGTCTCTTACAGCCTGTCGCGAAACGTCAAGGTCGGACGCGATTTCAAACAATGAAATGTCGCAGTCGTAATACTGGCGCATAATCTCCGCCTGATGCGGCGTAAGCAGCGCGCCGTAAACCCTCAGTAGTTCGCTGACGTTAAGTTTTTCGTCGATATCAATCATAAAAAACAACTGTAAAGGCTTTTACCTTTACAGTCATTATAACAAATATAATTATATTGTCAATCGTTTATCGTCAGTTTTCAAAAATAGCGTCGACAAATTCTTCGGGATTAAACGGAAGAAGGTCGTCGATTTTTTCTCCGACGCCGACGAATACCACGGGAATTTCCTGTTCCGCGGAAATCGCCATTACTACGCCGCCCTTTGCCGTGCCGTCGAGTTTTGTTAAGATTATGCCGTCGATGTCGATTGCTTCCGAGAAAATCTCGACCTGCGACAATGCGTTTTGTCCCGTCGTCGCGTCAAGCACGATATAGCTGCGATAATCGGCGTTCGGCAGTTCCCTTATGATTACCTTGTGGATTTTTTTGAGTTCGTCCATAAGGTTTTTCTTGTTGTGAAGACGTCCTGCGGTATCGACGAGAATAACGTCGTCGCCCCTGGCTTTTGCCGACGAAATCGCGTCAAACACAACGCTTGCGGGGTCGCTGCCTTCCTTATGTTTGATGATTCTGACGTTCGCGCGGTCCGCCCATACTTCAAGTTGATCGGACGCCGCCGCCCTGAACGTGTCCGCGGCAGCCACAACGACGCTTTTCCCGATTGATTTGAAATAGTTTGCAAGTTTGCCGATTGCCGTCGTTTTTCCGACGCCGTTCACGCCTGCAAGCAAGATGACCAAAGGATAGTCATAGTCGGGAATGTCGTAACTGATGCTGTCAACCATGATACGTTTCAAAAGGTTTTTCGCCTTTTCGGTATCGGTGATTTTTTCGCGATAGACCTCGTCCTTGAACTCGTCAAGAATCTGTTCGGTTGCGGTCACGCCCATATCGGCGGTGAGCATCGCTTCTTCAAGTTCCTCATAAAAGTCGTCGTCGAGAGCGCGTCCCGAAAACGCCGCGAAAATCTTTTTGCCGATATTGTCTTTCGTCTTTTTAAGACCTTCTTTAAGTTTGCTGAAAAATCCCATATTATCAGTTCTCCTTCGTTGCGTACTTCAACGCTTCGGACAAGTTGACCGACAACAGCGTCGATACGCCGCGTTCTTCCATGGACACGCCGAAAATGTTGTCCGCGATTTCCATCGTCGGTTTTCTGTGCGAAATGATGATGAATTGCGTGCGTTCCGAAAAATGTTTCAGATACTTTGCAAGCAATCCCGCGTTCGCGTCGTCCAAAGCGGTGTCGATTTCGTCCAGCACGCAGAACGGCATCGGACGCATTTTGATAATCGCAAACAAGATAGCGATTGCGATAAGCGTTTGCTCGCCGCCCGAATAGGACGAAATGTTGAGCATGCGTTTTCCCGGGGGTTGCGCGTAGATTTCGATGCCCGATTCCAGCGGATTTCCGTTGGGATTTTCCACGATTTCCAGCTTCGCGCGGCCACCGCCGAACAACGCCGTGAACGTTTCCTTGAAGTTTTCGTTGATTTCGTTGAAAGCGTCGGTGAATCTCGTCGTCATCTCGGTCGTCAGATCTTCGATGATTTTGATAAGGTCGGCTTTGCCTTTTTCGATGTCTTCGCACTGCGCCGTTTCGCTTTCAAAGCGTTCCGACACTTCCTTATATTCTTCAATCGCGTGCGGGTTGACGTCGCCCAAAGCGTTAATCGACTTTTTCAGGCGGCTGATATTCTGTTGCGCGTCCTTGATTTCAAACTCTTCGTTCTTGAATTCAAGCGCGGTCTGATAAGTCAACTCGTACTCTTCCCAGATATGCTCGTGCAGATATTTGATTTCGTTGTTGGTTTGTTCCAACCTGTTTTCTTCCTTAAAGCGTTTTTCTTTAAGGTCGTTAATGGTTTTGTTGAGCGTATCGCGCTTGCCGTCGATAACGGAAATTTCCTCGTTCGTGGACGCTTTCGTCGCCTTGAACGCGTTGAGTTTCCTTTCGATATCCTCGATTTTTCTTCTGTCGTCCTCGCTGATAGCCTTGCGCTTGCCGGCGTCTTCAATCTGTTTCAGACTTGCGCGGTTGGTCGTGAGCGACGCGGATATATCAAGGAGCAAGTTGCTTATGCTCTGACATTCCTTTTTAAGTCGCGAAATGTCAAGGTCGATCTGGTCGATATCGGTCTTGGTTTTCGTCACGTCAAGACGCACCGACATAAGTTTGTCGTTAAGTGCCGCCTGCAACTTTTTGTTTTCGTCGGTGACCGATTTGGACTGCGCGTTTTCGGCGTCGGCGTTTTCGCGCTGAGCCTTGATGTCGCTTTCCATTTTGTCGGCAAGTTTCAACTTTTCTTCGGTGTCGCGGACGATGTCCGAAAGGCTTTGGATTTCATCGGCTTGCGCCTTGATTTCACTTTCTGACGACTGAATGATTTCTTTCGACTTATTAAACTTTTCTTCGGTGACGGAAAGCTGAATTTTCAGCGCGGATATTTCCGCCTCGGTGTCTTTTATCGTCTTTTCGGCAAGAACTTTTTCACGTTCCGCCTCGTTGCACATTTGAACGATATTGTCAAAATCGCGGCGCGCTTTGTCCAAATTCGCCTTAATTTCGGCGATTTCGCGGTCTTTTGCCAAAATATTTGCAACGTCGGGTTTCCTGCTGCCGCCTGTGATCGCACCGTGCGCGGCAATAAAGTCGCCGTCAAGCGTCACTATCTTGAACGTATAGCGATACATCTTGGAAATGCCGATTGCGGTGTCAAGGTTGTTCACGACAAGCGTGTTTCCGAGCATGCCGCGGATAACCCCTTCGAACCTGCTTTCGTATTCGATAAGGTCGGCGGCAAAGCCTATGACGCCGTGTTCTTTCAGCACGCGCATCTGGTCGGCGTCGGGTTTTCTTCCCCTGATGACGTTGATGGGCTGGAAAGTAACCTGTCCGTAACCCTTGCGTTTTAAGAAGTCGATGATATATTTTGCGTCTTCTTCGTCGTTCGTGACGATATTACGCAGCCCGTTGCCGAAAGCGACGTCCATTGCGACTTCCATGCCCTCGGGCGTTCTGATGATTTCCGCAACAAGCCCCTGCGACCTTCTTTTAAGTTCCGGATTGACTTTCATATCCGACATAAGAAGTTGAATCGCGCGGCCGAAGCTGTCGTAACTTTCTTTCGCCTGCACCGCAAGCATATGCTTTGTTTCAAGCGCGGTGATGCGGTTTGTGAATTTATTTTTGTCCTCGTTGAAACTTTTGAGTGTTTCGACGTTGTCAAAGTATGCGTTGTTCGCCTCGTTAAGCGTCATATCCAGCGACGCGATTTTGTTTTTTGCGACGGTGATATTGCCTTCGAGCACGGAATTTGCGACGTATTCTTCGTCAAGCGCCGCCTTTTTGTCCTTTAACGTGCCTTTCAAAAATTCAAGGCGTTTCGCGCTCATATCGCGTTCTGCAATGTATTTTCCGAGGTTCGCCTTGATATTTCCGAGTTCTTCCGCGGTAAGCACAAGGTTTCTTTGCGAGATTTCCCTTGCTCTCTCGTCGTCGGAGAGTTTTTCGGTGACGGCGTTGTACTTTTCGGTAACGTCTTTGAGTTCCGCCTCCAACTTTTCAAGAGAGCCGGTTTTTACTTCTTTTTCGGTGACTTTATCGACAAGCTCCTTGGACTTCCCGTCAAGTTCTTCCTTTTTGATTTCTTCTTCCTGTTCCAGACGTTTGATTTCGTTGCTGACAGACAAGGCGCGCTCTGCGTACAGTTTACTTTCGCCCTCGGCAGTCGCAAGCCCGACATTAAGTTTCAGAAGTTCCGCGTTCAAAACCGAAATTTCTTCGTCGATTTTTGCGATAATATCCTTATATTTCTCGTAATTATTCTCGTTTTCCTGATATTCCTGTTCAAACTTCACGGTGTCCAGAATGATTTTTTGGAGCTTTTCCGTGATGGCGTCGACAACGGATTTGTTGTTTTCGTAACGATAAATAAAGTAATTGATTTCGGCGTCTTTAAGTTCCTGATAAAGAGCGTTGTACTTTTCGGTCGCGCGGGCTTGCTTTGCCAGCGGTTCAAGCCGAAGTTCAAGTTCGTGCAAAATGTCTTTTACGCGCGCAAGGCTTTCGTTGGCGCGGTCGAGCTTTCTTTCGGTCTCGTCCTTTTGCGCCTTGAAGTTGGCGATGCCCGCTGCTTCTTCAAAGATACTGCGCCTGTCGATGGGTTTCGCCTGAATAATCTGCGCGACGCGACCTTGCCCGACGATGCTGTAACCTTCGCGGCCGATACCTGTGTCGTGCAAAAGCGTGATGACGTCTTTAAGGCGGCATTTCTGCTTGTTGATAAAGTATTCGCCGACGCCGCTTCTGTCGATTTTTCGTCCTAAAACCACGTCGTCCGACTCGATCGGGAAAATGCGGTTTTTGTTGTCGAAATACAAGTTGACTTCGGCGTACGACAAAGAACGGCGCGCTTCCGTACCCTTAAAAATAACGTCGGTCATCGACTTTCCGCGCATCGCCGAGGGGCGTTGATCGCCAAGAACCCATTTTACCGCTTCCGCAACGTTGGATTTGCCGCAGCCGTTCGGTCCGACGATGACGGTGATACCGTCCTGAAAAGTGATTTCCGTCTTGTCTGCAAAGGATTTGAACCCCTGCAATTCCATTTTTTGAAAACTCACAAAAAATCTCCTATATCTTGTGATACCTGATTATTATAACACAAAATATAGGAGATTGAAAAGTAATTTAAGTCTCTTAAATTATTTATTCGTTATCAATTTTTTGTACGCGACTTTCGCCGCCATTTGCTGGGCTTCTTTTTTGCTGCCGCCCGCGCCTTTGCCCATTTCTTCGCCGTCGATATAGACGATAAATTCAAACTTTTGTTTTTGCAGCGCGCTTTCGTCGTTCAGAGCGTCCTCGTATCTTACGGAAAGCGAGTGTTTCCCCGCAAACTCGTTGAGCATCGACTTATAATCGTAAAAATTATTGTTGTTGCATTCGCTCAGCCTGATTTTCGGTTCCAGAAATTTCAGAATGAAATTTTTCGCGTTTTTGATGCCGCCGTCCAAATAAATGCTGCCGACAATCGACTCAAACAAGTCGCTCATCACCGACGAATTGCGGTTTATACCCATTTTCGTCTCGGATTCGCCCATAATCAGAAACTCGTTAAGTCCGGTCTTTTTTATGGTTTCAGCAAGGGGTTTTTCGCTGACGATCGCCGCGCGCATACGGGTGAGTTGTCCCTCGTCAAACGACGGGTGTCGTTTCATCAACGCCTCGGCAATGACGAACGAAAGTATGCTGTCGCCCAAAAATTCAAGGTTCTGATATGAACGTTTTGTGCCCTTTTTTACGCCGCTATTGTGCGTAAAAGCGCGAATTAACAGGTTTTTGTCCTTAAATTTGTATCCGATGATGTCTTCGACTTCCGAAAAACTTTCAAGCATTTTTAACCTCGTAATCGGAAAGCGCGTCCCTTATCGCGCCGGTAATATCGCGCCGCGCAAGGTTTGCAGCCTGCAACAGTCCGACCGTAACCGAGCGAGCCTTGGAGCTTCCGTGGATTTTCACAACGACTTTATTTGCGCCCAGAAATACCGCGCCGCCCTTTTCGTTGACGTCCATAGTATGTTTCAGTTTTCTGAGTGCGGGTTTCAATAAAAGCGCGCCGATTTTCGCGCGGAGTCCGCCGGCGTTAATATTGTCTTTCAGCATTTTGAAAATGGAAAGTCCCGCGCCTTCCAGGCTCTTCAAAGCGATGTTTCCGTTGAAGCCGTCCGCAACGACGACGTCGTATTTGCCGGAAATAATATCCCGCGCTTCCATATTGCCAAGAAAGTTCAGCTTGCTTTCTTTAAGCAGCAAAAACGCCTCGTGATTGAGTTCCGTGCCTTTTTTGTCTTCCGTGCCGTTTGACAAAAGCGCGACTCTTGCGTCGTTTTTTCCCGTCGTGATTTTGTAATACGCGTCCGCCATAATCGCAAAATGCAAAAGGTTTTGCGGCTTGCAATCGACGTTCGCGCCACAATCGCACAGCACCACGCCCTCGTTATTGCCGTCAACCGTCGGAAGCAACGCCGCCATTGCGGGACGGGATATCCCTTTAATTCTTCCGATTTTCAGAAACGCGCCGGTAAGCAACGCGCCCGTCGAGCCTGCCGACACGATGCCGCCGATATCGTCGCGGTTTTTCAGCGCGTCAAAGGCTTTCACCATACTGCTTTCGGTTTTTTTGCGGATTGCGTCGGTGGGTACGTCGTCGTTCGTAACGACGTCTTGCGCGTCGATGATTTCGATGCGGTCGGAATTTCTCGTGACAAGCGTTTTCAAAACGTCTTCTTTCCCCGTAAGCACGAGAGAAAGGTTAGAGTCGTTGTCAAGTGCGTCAAGCGCGCCTTTTACTATTTCTTCCGGGGCGTTGTCGCCGCCGTAACAATCAAGTACGATTTTTGTCATAAATACCCTTGTTTTTCTTACTTAATCAATTAAAATCAGTATATCATATTCAAAATGCGTAAGCAAGCGATTTATTATATGCAAGACTCACGCGTGTGTCTACGACATTTTTCGACAATATTCGTTTTTACCGTAAAAAAATAACCCCGCGTCTGCGGGGTTAAAACTATTTTAAATTAAGCGTTCAATGCTGCTTTCGCTTTTTCGCAAAGAGCGGTGAAAGCGGGCGCGTCGTTGACGGCGATGTCTGCAAGAACCTTGCGGTTAAGATCGATACCTGCGACTTTCAAACCGTGAATGAGCGTGCTGTAAGACATATCGTTCATACGAGCGGCTGCATTGATACGAGCAATCCAAAGTTTACGGAAATCGCGTTTTTTGGCTTTACGTCCGACGTAAGCGTAGTTTTGCGATTTCATAACAGCCTGGCGAGCTACGCGGTAAAGTTTGGACTTGCCGCCCCAGTAGCCTTTGGCTTGTTTCAAGATTTTTCTGCGTTTTTTAACGGCGTTGACGCCTCTTTTAATTCTCATATTCTATACCTCCGACTTAGTACGGCAATTGACGTTTGATGTTGTTGGCGACTTGTCCTTCAAGGTAGTAACCTTTTCTCAAATTGCGCTTTCTTTTGGTGCTTTTCTTTGTTAAGATGTGCCTTCTGCCCATTTTGCTGCTTTTAACCTTACCGGATTTGGTAACGGTAAAACGCTTGGCGACAGTAGTTCTGGTTTTTTGTTTAGGCATATTTCTGTCCTCCAATGATTATATAAAGTTATTACCTTTTGTTGTTGGCGGGACTTATCGTCGTGGAGATGATACGTCCTTCGAGTTTGGCGGGTTTATCCACCTTATAACTGCCTTCTTCCAGCATTTGCAGGAATTCGGAAACGACTTCGAAAGCGAGGTCGGAATGTTGCATTTGTCTGCCTTTTAAGCGCAAAGCGATTTTGATTTTGTTGCCTTTTGACAAAAACTTTGCGGTCTGGTTGGCTTTCGTTTTCATATCCCCGACGTCGATTGTCGCCGAAAGTTGAATTTCTTTAAGTTCGACAACGCTTTGTTTTTTGCTGTCCTCTTTTTCGCGCTTTTTCTGGTCGAAAAGATATTTTCCGTAATCGATAATTTTGCACACGGGCGGAACGGCAGTCGGTGAAATTTTCACAAGGTCAAGACCTTGGTCGGCTGCGAGTTCAAGAGCGCTTCTGCTGGACATAATGCCAAGCATCTCGCCGTTTGAGCCGATAACCCTGATTTCAGGATCACGGATTTGCTCGTTAATTTGCGTGGATTTATCCGGTTTTATAAAATTATCCTCCTTGCGCCAAGCGCATTATAATGCAAAAAAAGGTAGTTTCCGCAAACAGAAACTACCCTTACAAAAGATTGACTTTTTAGTAAGAACCGGTGAGCCTGATTGCTGTCGGTGAGAAAGGTAATTTCTACTTGCGGACTAATAATATCAATATTATATTTTATTGTCAAGCAATTTTGAACTTATTTATCCAAAATTTCCAGAAGTTTAAGGTCGATTTTGGTCTTGTCGCCCTCTTTCATCACCTTGATGACTTCCGCTTTTACTCTGTCGCCGATGTTCACGACGTCCTCGACCTTTTCGACGCGCTTGTCGGCAAGTTTCGAAATGTGAATCATGCCGTCTTTGCCGGGAGCGATGTTGACGAATGCGCCGAATTGAAGAATACGTACGACGGGACCTTCAAACACGTCGCCGACCTCGGGATCTTTCGCGATTGCAAGGACGATTGCCTTTGCGCGTTCTGCGCGGTCGATGTCTTCGCAAGCGATAAATACCATTCCGTCGTCGCTGATGTCGATTTTGACGCCGGTTTCGTCGATGATCTTGTTGATGACTTTTCCGCCCGATCCGATGACGTCTTTAATCTTGTCGGGATCGATGTTGAAGCGGATAATCTTGGGCGCGTATTTCGAAAGTTCTTTCCTGGGTTCCGCGATGCATTCCGCCATCTTGTTAAGGATGAAGAGCCTGCCCTGACGAGCCTGTTCCAAAGCGGTGCGAAGGATTTCTTCGTTGATGCCCTTGATTTTGATATCCATCTGAATTGCGGTGATACCGTCTTTCGTGCCGGCAACCTTGAAGTCCATGTCGCCAAGGAAGTCTTCAAGTCCCTGAATATCGCTCATGATAGCGACTCTGCCGGTTTCGTCGTCTTTGATAAGTCCCATTGCGATACCTGCGACGGGAGCCTTGATAGGTACGCCTGCGTCTTCAAGAGCCATCGTGCTGCCGCATACGCTCGCCATAGAAGTCGAGCCGTTGCTGCTCAGAATGTCCGATACCGTACGGATTGCATACGGGAATTCGAGTTCGTCGGGAAGGACGGGTTCCAGCGCGCGTTCTGCAAGTGCGCCGTGTCCGATTTCGCGACGTCCGGGCGATTTTGCGGGTTTCGCTTCGCCGGTCGAATACGGGGGCATGTTGTAGTGATGCATGTATCTCTTGTAGTTGTCGTCGTCAAGACCTTCGAGTTTCTGCACTTCGGAAATCGTGCCGAGCGTGCAAGTCGTCAAAGCCTGGGTTTGTCCGCGGGTGAATACCGCGCTGCCGTGAACTCTCGGCAAAATGCCGTGTTCGCACCAGATAGGACGAATTTCGGTGAGCGAACGACCGTCGGGACGGATACCTTTGTCAAGGATTTTCGTGCGGACTTTGACTTTCTTCAAAGCGTAAAGCGCGTCGCCGACAGAACTTAAATCGTCGGGGAAAATTTCCGCGAAGTGTTCAATCGCTTCTTTGTTAAGAGCGTCGTCGCGGGCTTCGCGTTCGGTACGGTCAAACGTATCGAGGACGTAATCCATCTTTTTGTCTGCCCACTCGAAAACAGCCGCTTTGACTTCGTCGCTGGGGAGATAAAGGTGAACTTCCTGTTTTGCTTTTCCGCACGCTTCCTGAATACCTTCGATCCAGGTGATGATTTTCTTAATTTCTTCGTGGCCGAACAGGATTGCGTCAAGCATTTCTTTTTCGGAAATGATGTTTGCGCCCGCCTCGACCATCATGATTGCGTCTTTCGTGCCCGCAAGGCTCAGATGAAGTTTGCTCTTTTCGCGTTCCGCGGGCGTGGGGTTGATGATATATTTGCCGTCAACGTATCCGACGACGACCGACGCCGTGGGTCCTGCAAAAGGAATGTCGGAAATGCTGAGCGCGATCGAGCTGCCAAGCATGCCGAATACCTCGGGCGGGATTTCTTTGTCAACCGAAAGCGCGGTTGCGACGACTGCGACGTCGTTCAAGCAGCCCTTCGGGAACAAGGGACGAATGGGACGGTCGATAAGACGCGACGTAAGAATCGCTTTATCGGAAGGTCTGCCTTCTCTCTTTTTGAAGCCGCCGGGGATTTTGCCCACTGCGAACATTTTTTCTTCGAAGTCAACGCCGAGAGGGAAAAAGTCGATTCCGTCACGGGGTGTTTTTGCCATCGTAGCATTGGTAAGGACGACGGTTTCGCCGCATCTTATAAGACAACTGCCGTTTGCCTGACCGCAGTACGCGCCGATTTCAACGGAGACTTCGCGTCCGCCGATTTCGGTTTTGAAAATTTTTCTTTCCATATACTCTGTCCTCCAAAGACTTCCGCAATTCCCGCAAGAAGTCCAAATTTACGTTTTTAATGTTTTTTTCAAAAAAAACGGGGCGCAAAAGCACGCCCCGAAAAAATTACTTTCTGAGTTCCAACTTCTTAACGATAGCGCGGTATCTTTCGATGTCTTTGCTTTTAAGATAGTTGAGCATGTTGCGGCGTTGACCGACCATCATCAACAAACCTTTGCGGCTGTGGTGGTCTTTCTTGTGCGTCGCGAGATGCGCGGTGAGTTCGTTGATACGAGCGGTGAGAAGCGCGATTTGTACTTCGGGTGAACCGGTGTCGCCTTCCGACCTTGCGTTGTCCAAAATAATTTTTTGTTTGGTTTCCTTATCCATTGTTTTGCCTCCTTCGGTGGATAAATAATTCGCCTTAGGCAAAGTATATCTGCGGAGATTTAGATAAACGTTGCGAAAGGTACGAGAAGAATATTATCATAAAAATATTTTTATGTAAACCGAAAACGCCTACTTTTTCCAAAAATTTTCGTGTCTTTCCCTTAAAGTTTCGGCGCGTTCGATATATCCTTTCACGTCTTTGACGTCGGCAAGACGCTCGATGCGGTTTTCTTCCCTGAAAAGCCGTTTTGAAATCGCGCCCGCGCCCGCCGCAAGGATATTGCAGTTTTCTTCCATAATATCGACGTTGTAAACGCACTCGGTACCGGGCTTTGCGTAGCCGCTGTTTTCAAGGTTTCCGGTGTTGTACTTCTGGCGATACATATAATACGGCTCGTATCCGGCGTCCGTCAGCGCGCTTACCGAATAATCGATCATTTTTTCGGCGTCTTTGAGATTAAGCGGTTCGTAATGCGATTCGCTCAAAACGCTACCGCGTTTCAGGCTTAAATTGTGCACCGTGATGTTTTCGGGATCAAGGCTTATCGCCTTATCGACGGAATATCTGAAATCGTCAAAGTTTTCCTCGGGGAGCGTCGCGATTAAATCCATATTTACGATAAAATCGTAATTTTTCGCAAGGTCGTACGCCCTTAACGTGTCATCGACGGTGTGCGCCCGTCCGATAAGTTTCAGCGTTTTGTCGTGGAAAGTCTGCGGATTTACGGAAATTCTCGTGACGGCGGTGTCCGCCATCATATCGAGGACTTCTTTCGTTAGCGTGTCGGGACGTCCCGCCTCGACGGTAAACTCTTTTGCATTGAAATCGCAAAGGTCGATAAGGCTTTTGAGCATTGGGACGGGAATCGACGTCGGCGTACCTCCGCCGAAATACACGGCTCTGACCTTGAAATTGTTCTCGTTTATGACGTTTTTTATAATACTTATCTCGTTTTTCAGCGTTTCAACGTAACTTTCAAGGTATTTTCTGAGTTGTTTCATCGAAACCGCAACAAAGCTGCAATAAGCGCATCGTGTCGGACAAAACGGAATGTTCACAAACACGTCGACTTCGTCTTTTCCGATTTTCAGGAGCCTTTCCTGATTTTTTACAATCCTTGCGACGTGCTCGGCTTTCTCGGGGGTTACGTCAAAAAATCCCGTAAACTCCCCTTTTGCGTCGATACCTTCGCGCAATAGTTCGGCATAAAGTTTCGTCGGGCGCACGCCGGTCAGGCAGCCGTACGGCAGCCACTCGCCCGAATACTCTTTCAGCGTTTTGTAAATCGACCTTTTGCCGAAACGCCGCGCAAATTTTTTCTTGTTCAGTGCGTCGCTTTGCAAATTATATTCCTCGACGGTGGTTTTTCCGCAAATCGTCGACGTGATTATTATTTTGTCGTCGGTTATCTCGTCGCTGTAAAAATACTCGTCAAAGCCGTCGGTTTTTTCATACGAAAAATTGACGTACGCCTGATAAGCACGCACCATTTCCATAAGTTCGTTTTTATTAACCGAGTTTACAAAAACCGCAAGATTTTTCATTTATTCTTCCAAAAAAATGGGGTTATTCTTCTTTTCGTAATTCAAAGTTGTAAAATCGCCGTGTCCTGGATATACGTCGTAATTCTTGTTTATTTCAAAAAGTTTCCTGACGCTTTTCAACAATTCTTCAAAATCGCCGCCGTAAAAATCGGTGCGACCGTAACTTAATTTGAACAGCGTGTCGCCCGTAAACATTGCGTTTGCCGCGTCGACGATATACGTCATTCCGCCCGCGGTATGCCCTGCCGTCTCGATTGCTTTTATTTCAACGTCGGCAAGCGTGAAAACCTCGCCGTCTTTAAGTCTTACGTCGGCGGAAGTATAAGGAAAGTCGTAAATCCCCATCGCAAGCGCAAGGTTCGATTTGTTCGACAACATTTTGTCGTCGTTTTCCCCTATGTACGCTTTCACGCCCTTTTCCTTAAAATATTTCACAAGTTCGGTATGATCGAAGTGTCCGTGCGTGACGATTAAGCCGTCGATTGACAGCCCGTTTGCTTTCACGTATTCTTCGATGGGTGCGGGATTGCCCGTCGGATCGACGATAAAGCACTTGTTGGAGTTACTCACGACGTAAGTGTTCGTTTGCAATTCGCCCTGAATAAACCTTCTTATAACGCAGTTACTCATTTTCTTTCTCCACGATAAGCGTGACGGGGCCGTCGTTTTCAAGCGAAATCTGCATATCCGCGCCGAACTCGCCCGTCGCAAGATTTTCAAAAATATCCGAAAACTTTTTGACGGTAAGGTCGTACAAAGGCTTGCTGATTTCGGGGCGCGCCGACTTATCGAAAGACGGTCGCCTGCCTTTTCTGGTGTCGGCGTAAAGCGTGAAGTTTGAAACGATCATAACGTTTCCCTGTACGTCAAGCACGGAAAGATTGAGTTTTCCGTTTTCGTCCTCGAAAACCCGAAGGTTTGCGATTTTTTCCACGCAATAATCGACGATCTTCTCGTCGTCGCCGTCCGAAAACGCGCAAAGGACGAGCAATCCTTTTCCGATTTGCCCGCCGCTTTTTCCGTTAATTACTATGCTTGCGCGGTTTACCCGCTGAATAATACATCTCATTTTATCTGTGTACGTCGATGACTTCCGGCAAAGTTTTCAGTTTTTGGATGACGTCTTCGACCTGATCCGTGCTTTTGACTTCCAGCATAACGGTGATTTCCGCGGTGCCGTTGTCGTTGTCCGAGCGAGCAAACGCGCCCGTTATCGATATTTTCATGTTGGAAATAATCGTCGTGACCGCCGCAAGAATACCGCTCTTGTTTTCGCAATATATTTTCAGCGAGGCAAGGAAATTCTGACTGATTACGTCGTCCCATTTTGCCTCGATAAGCCTTTCGGGCTCCATATTTTTGACGTTGGGACAATCGACGCAGTGCACCGAAACGCCGCGCCCGCGCGAAACGTATCCGACGATTTTATCGCCCGGCACGGGATTGCAACAATGCGACAGCCTGACCAGAAAGTCGTCGTAACCCCTGATAAGGACGCCGTTTCCCGAAGAACTTTTTCCCGTCGTCGAGGTGGTTTTGATTTCCGCAACCGGGTTTTTCGACAGCAAGTCGCGCTTGAAGTAGTCGATAAGTTTGACGATAATCTGGTTTGTCGTAAGTCCTCCGAAGCCGACCGAAGCGTACAAATCGTCAATCGACGACAGCGTGTAGCGGTTCATAATATAATTGAGCCCCGCCGTGCTTAAAAGTTCCGAAAGATTATATCCGCGGCGTTTTGCCTCGCGTTCAAGCATATCTTTGCCGCGCTTGATATTTTCTTCCTTCATCTCCTTTTTGAAGTATTGACGGATTTTCGTGCGCGCCGATGCGGTTTTAACGAACTTAATCCAGTCGCGACTCGGACCTTTGCCGGAATTCGTCGTGAGAATTTCAACTATGTCGCCGGTGTTGAGCACGGTGTTGAGCGGCACGATTTTTCCGTTGACTTTCGCGCCGATACACTTGTTTCCGACCGCGCTGTGGATTGCGTAGGCAAAGTCGACGGTCGTGCTGCCGACAGGCAGATTCAGCACTTTTCCTTTCGGCGTGAAAACGTAAACTTCGTCGGTGAAAACGTTGCCTTCGATATTTTCCAGAAATTCGTGGCTGTCCGACGATTCGCGCTGGGTGTCCATAACTTCGCGCAGCCAGTTGATCTGGTCGTCGATTTTGGTCGCGCCGGTTTTTCCTTCCTTATATTTCCAGTGCGCCGCGATGCCGTATTCCGCGATGCGGTGCATTTCGTATGTGCGGATTTGGATTTCGAAAGTTTCCTTAAACTTCGTGATAACCGTCGTGTGCAGCGACTGATATCCGTTGGGTTTCGGCATTGCGATATAGTCCTTGAAACGTCCCGGGAGCGGCATCCACATCGTGTGAATCGCGCCAAGCACCGTATAGCAATCCTGCACCTCGTTGACGATGACGCGAACTGCGGATATGTCGTAAATCTGCTCGATATTCTTCCCTTGTTTCAGCATTTTTTTGTAAATGCCGTAAAGGTGTTTTTGTCTGCCGTTGACCTCGCCCTCGATGCCGAGTTCTTGAAGTTTCGCTTTCAGCTCGTCGCAAATTTTCTCGATAAACTGCTGGCGTTCTTTGGATTTCGTCTTTATAAACTCGACAAGTTCGTAATAATCGTCGGGATAAAGATAACGCATCGCAAGGTCTTCCAGCTCGCACTTGACGAAACTTAAACCAAGCCTTCCCGCAAGCGGCGCGTAAATTTTCAGCGACTGCGTTGCGATTTTGATTTGTTTTTCGGGTTTCAGCGCGTCGAGAGTACGCATATTGTGCAAACGGTCGGCAAGTTTAATTATGATGACGCGGTAATCTTTCGCCATCGCAAAAAACATTTTCCTAAGATTTTCCGCCTGCTCGTCTTCCGCCGACACGAATTTGATTTTGTCAAGTTTCGTGACGCCTTCCACAAGTTCCAGCACTTCTTTGCCAAACTTTTGTTCAAGTTCGTCAGAAGTTACGGGCGTGTCTTCCAGGACGTCGTGCAAAAATGCCGCGACAAGCGTCGATACGTCGTCGAAGCCCAAATCGACAAGGATATTCACAACGGCGCAGGGATGAATAAAGTACGGTTCGCCCGTTTGTCTTTTTTGTCCTTCGTGCGCCGCTGCCGAAAAATCGTACGCCGCTTTCAATTCCTGAAATTCGGCTTCCGAAAAATTCTTTTTAAGTTTTTGCAACAGTTCGTCCATAATACAATTTTTGTCTTAATTTTTAATATTTTTCAAGAAAATTATAAATTTTCGAGTTTTCAAGGTTGACTTTTGTTTTTTCGTCAAAAACAAATCCACCGTTTTCCGCGTTTTTTATCACGCCAAGTTCATACATTATGTAAAACGTCGAAAGCGCCTTGAACGGGCTGACGATTTTGTTGTCGTACAGTTTGTATTTTAGCATTGATAAGCTTGTCGCGCCCAAAAGATTTAAGCGTTTCAGCGTTTTATACACGTCGCGGTATTCGTCAATCGAACGACACTTAAACCGCCTTATTTCGTCGCAAAAAGGCACTTCTCCCGACACCTTTATTTTCGCTTTCGACGCGCCGTTTACGTACGACAAATACTCGTCCGTGGGCTTATCCAGAAACACGATTTCGTTGTAATAAGAAAAATCGAACTTCTCGTCGGGCGACAAAACGACGGTGTTATACGGGTTCAGCGAAAACGCCCCGCCCGAAGCGGTAAGGTAAAACCCTTTCTTCGTATTAACAAAATTATAATACGAATCATAAGTAAATGCAATATATAAAGTCCCGAAAATTTCGTTGCCGCACGACGTATTGTATGCAAGTTTCTTGGTTTTTCCCGCAAGAAAACTTTCAAGGTGCAGATATTCGATTGCGGATATTTCCGGTTTTTCCTTTTCAACGCTTTCGACGCTGTGACTTTTCACAACCGCCTGCGTGTAAACTTTTGAGCGGAAAGTCTTGTTTTCAAGCGACAAAATATAGTTCAATCCGTTTTTGAATTCTTTAAAGTTTTTCATCGCAGAAAACGCCACGACTTCAACGTCTTTTTTCGGGTTTGCTTTCAGATGTTCGGTGTTTCCGATTTCCGAAAAGTCGTATTTTTTCTTTCTTGCAAGAAACAGGGGCTCGGGGTTCATAAAGCCGAACGGCTCCAACCTTCTGACGTCGGCGACGGTATCAAAATCAATGCTTTCGTCATATTCAAGGTCATACAAAACTTCGGGCAAAAAACACGAAATATCATAAGTTTTTTTGACGTATTCGTTGATTTTTGAAGTAAAAATGTCAAAGCCGTCTTCCGTCACGGACACGCCCGCCGCTGCCGAATGACCGCCGAAACCGACGACGTAATCCTTCACACAGGACAAGCAGTCGAAAATATTTATCTTTGAAATGCTTCTTGCGCTGCCCTTCAAAAGCCCGTCTTCCGTAAACGTGAAAAGCATAACGGGACGGTTGAACACTTCGGCAAGTTTCGACGCGGCAATGCCCAGAACGCCGATATTCCACGACTTGTCGTACATTGCGATGACGCGGTTTTCGACAAGGTCGTAAGATTTCAACTTTTGCATTATGTCCGCGACGACCTTTTCGCACAGTATCTGTCGCTCCTTGTTGACTTCGTCCAGTGTTTCCAGAATTTTGTCAACGACTTTTTCGTCGTCCGACGTGAACAACGACACGACCGGCGTTGCGTCACGAAGTCTTCCCAGCGCATTTATTCGCGGAGCGACTTTGAACATAATGTCTTGGGACGTAATGGTTTCCTTTTTAAGGCACGCGGAAATACGTCTTGCGTACAAAACTTTGCCCGCGTTCATCTGGTCAAGCCCGAGTTTTGCGATTATGCGGTTTTCGCCGACAAGCGGCACGATGTCCGCAATCGTTCCGAGCGCGGCGATTCCGACGTATTTCAACGCTTCGTCAAGCCCTGCAATCGCCTGTATTAGTTTGAACACGACGCCCGCGCCGCAGTAATCCGAAAAGGATTTTCTGTCGACTTTCGGATTCAGCACGACGCCGTCGGGGATAAGTTCCGGAATCGGCTCGTGATGGTCGGTAACAACGACGTCGATGCCCATATCCTTTATGCACTTCACCTCGTTTTTTGACGTTATACCGCAGTCGACGGTGATAACAAGGTCGATACCTTCGTTTTTCGTCAGGTCTTCGACAACGATGTCGTGCAAGCCGTAGCCGTCGGAATGGCGGTTGGGGACGTAATACGAAACCTTGTCGATTTTATCCTTTAAGAAGGTGTACAAAATCGAGATTGCGGTAAGCCCGTCGCAGTCGTAGTCGCCGTAAATAAGCACGCTTTCGTTAAGCGAAATCGCCTTGTTTATGCGTTCGACGGCGGCGTTCATTCCGTACAGTTCAAACGGGTTTATGAAGTCGGATTTGTCGGGACTCAAAAACTTTTCGGCGGCTTCGACCGTGTTCACGCCGCGCGACGACAAAAGCCTTGCAACGGGTTTACTTATGCAAAGTTTTTTTGAAAGTTCGTCCGAAAGCGCGTCCGCATATTCTTGTCTTTTAAGATATTTTACCGCCATTTTTTCGTAAAAATGTATAAAAAAACCCTCTGAATGAGGGCTTTTTCAATTATTTCATTGCTTTGTATTTTGCATATTGTTTTGCGCGATACTTCAAAATACCGTTCTGCATTGCAGCCCACAACGGCGCCGCAAGGAAAATCGACGAGTACGTACCGGCAAGCAAACCGAACAAAATCGGAAGCGTGAAGTGACGCATCGAAACAACGCCGAGAGCCGTAAGCATAATGACCATGATAAGCGTCGTAAGCGACGTGAACATCGTACGGTTGAAAGTCATTGCGACAGCTTCGTCCGCAACGTCGTTATAGATAATTTTGTTTTTGTCAAACTGTTTTTTACGTTCGCGCACGCGGTCGAAAACGATAATCGTGTTGTTGATCGAATACGCAACGACGGTGATAACCGCGGCGATGAAACTGCTGTTTATGGGTATGCGGCAGATAACCGTCAAACATACCATAATAAACACGTCGTGCAACAGCGCAAGCACAGCCGCAACGCCCGAGAGCCACTCGAACCTGATAATGATATAAACAAGAATCAGGATAAGAGCGATGCCGACCGACAAGAAGGCTTTTTTGACAAGGTCTGCGCTTGCGGTCGAACTTCTGTTGGTGTAGTCGACCTTCACGCCGAACTTGCTTTCAAGCGCGGCTTTTGCAGAGTCGTTGATTTCCTTCATCTTGTTTGCGTCGGAGTTGACGTTTTTGTACTGCACGCGGATACCGTTTTGTCCGCCCGTGGTAACGCCCTGGATATAGTCGACGTTATTAATGCCCTTTTCTTTCAGGATTTCAAGGACTTCGTGTTCGTTCTTGGTGTTGTCTTCGATCATAACGGTCATTTCCGTACCGCCTGTGAAGTCGATACCGAGACCGAAGCCCGTTGCCGCGTCGGTTTTCGCGCCGGTCACCGCAAACACGATGACGAACACGCAAATGATAATCGCGGGAGCGATGCACCATAACGGAAGTTTTTTGGAAATTTTCAAATCAAGGAGTTTTTGTTGTAATTTATTCATTATGCTGCCTCCTTGTCGCTTCTTTTAAGCATATAGAGTTTGGGATTATTCATATTGTCGAACGCGCCCAAAAGACTTATGTTGAGCCTTGTTACAAGCAACGCCGTGAACATCGAAACGAGAATCGAAATGAACAACGTGACCGCAAATCCGACGATGGAAGTGCCGCCGAAAATCCACATTACGATTGCGCCGATAAGCGTCGTGACGTTACTGTCGATAACCGCAACCGCAGCCCTTCTGAAACCGCGGGAGATAGGACCGCCCTGGCTTGTAATCTTGCCGTCGCTGCCGCGCTGGGGTTTCAGGAACAAATTGTCGCTGCCGAGAAGTCCCGACCTGTATTCGTCCTTGATACGCTCAAAGATAATAATGTTCGCGTCGACCGCCATACCGATACCGATGATGATACCCGCAATACCCGGGAGCGTGAGCTGTACCCACGGAAGCACCGAGCACAGGAACAATACGAGTTCGATGTAGGCAAGAAGCGCCATATCCGCCATAAGACCGAACATTCCGTAAAGTGCAACCATGAAAATCATAACGAGAACAATACCTACGATACCCGCGATAAGGCTTGAACGGATTGCCGTCGTGCCAAGCGTCGGGCTGACGATGTTGGTCTCTCGGACGGTCATATCGACGCCGAACGTACCTGCCTGCAAACGAGTCGCCATGTTGTACGCTTCTTCGTAAGTGTAGCCGCCGGTCGTGGAACTGCTGCCCTGTTTGATGACGGCTTGTCCGTTTGAAATTTCGGAACTGACGGAAACAGTCATAAGCTTTTCGCCGTTGATGTAAATGTCAAGGGATTTACCGATGTTTTCCTTCGTTGCGGTTGCAAACGCCTTCGTGCCTTCCGCATTGAATTGCAACGAAATGACGTAAGTGCCGTTGTTCTTTTCAGTATCGGCTGCAACGCCAACGTTTTTCAAGTGCTTGCTGCCTACGATATAAACGGTTTTTTCGTCACCGCCCTTCGTGATTTTCAGCGACGCGGGACGACCGATAAGGTCGAATACGCGCTTGGGATCGTCGACGTCGGGAATTTCAACGGTGATCGTGGGGTTGCCCGTCGTGTTGTAAGTTACTACGGATTCGGGAAAACCTTTTGACGTGAGCAGGTCTTCCATACTTGCTTTGACGCCGTCAAGACGGGCTTTCAGTTCGTCCGTGGTGAGAGTTTCTCCGTCGGGTGCTTTCACGTCGAATACGGCAGAAACGCCGCCCGCAAGGTCAAGTCCGAGTTTTATTGAACGCGCATAGCCGGTGTAATCGTACATCGATTTGCCGATGGGGAACGTGGGCACGAATGCAAACACCATTCCGAGGACCAACAAAATGCACGCAATAGTAAAAATCGCAATTGATTTTTTCTTATTCAAAGGTCGTGGCCTCCTAAAATAATAAAAGTTACTCAAATATTATATAATTAAATACTCAATCCGTCAAACGAATACAAAAGATAAATGAGATTAAGCCGAATATTAAAGTAATTTTTAAAAAACTTCCGCCCTTTTCAAAACATTTTTCGGAAAAACAAAAATATCCGCAATTTTTTGCGGATAGAAATTTTGTTGATATTAAACTATTATTTCAAAAACGCCGGGAGTATATCTGCATTTTCCGTGTTATTTTTCGTGCAACGCACTTATTGTCATTGCGAGCGTAGCGTGGCAATCTCCCGGAAGGGACACGATATTAAAAAACAAGGTTCGCTTCCGCGGGATTCTCACGTCGTTTCACTCCTCAGAATGACATAAAAAAACTTTCCCTATAAAACGGCGAGAATTTGTAAAAATATATACCCGAAGAATCCGAAAATTTGATGAATTTTTGGGGTTCTTGACGGGTTCCGAAAAATCCAGTGTACTTGTCGTACACGATTTTTCGGGTTCAGGCAAAACGCCGAAAAGTCGCTAGTTTTCGGATTCTTCCACGGCGTAGATGGCGAGCGAACATTCAAGCCTATGCCTCATCATCTCGCAACTCAGCTTGTACGGCTTCGTCAGGTCGTGATTGAAGTTATAGCTGTTCGCGACGCAACCGCCGCTGCAATAATACTTCGCGGGACACTTTCCGCAATCTTCCTTGGAATACACGTTGATATTTTCAAAGGTTTTCTGGATATTGCGGTTGAACGTGCCGTCCATAACGTTGCCCATAAAGAATTTTCCGTCGCCGCCTGCAAACTGGTGACACGGGAAAATGTCGCCCGTCGGCGTGACCGCAACGTACTCCTTGCCCGCGCCGCAACCGGTGAGCCTTTTCGCAACGCACGGGCCGTTTTTAAGGTCGATCATATAATGGAAGAAATTGAACCATTTGTCGCCCTTTCTTCTTTCGATATATTCTTCCGACAACTCGTCGTACTGCTTAAAAATTTCGGGCAGGTCTTTTTCGTGCAATGCAAGCGGACTGTCGTCGGGCAAAACCACGGGTTCAATCGAAATCTGGTCAAACCCTTCGTCGTTCAGCACAAGGACGTCGCGCGAAAAGTCGACGTTATTTTGTGTAAAAGTGCCGCGGATATAGTAACGCTTGTCGCCCCTGACCGCGCGGAATTTTTTGGCGTTTTTCAGCGCGATGTCGTAACTTCCCTTGCCGTTCGGCGTGACGCGAAGTTTATCGTGAATTTCACGTCTGCCGTCGATGCTGATAACTACGTTATCCATCTCTTCGTTAAGGTATTTTATCGCGTCGTCGTTCAAAAGGACGCCGTTGGTCGTCAAAGTAAACTTGATATTTTTGCCCAAAGACTTTGCCTTTTCCTTGCCGTACGCCACGATTTTTTTGACGTTATCTAGATTCATCAGCGGTTCGCCGCCGAAAAAATCGACTTCCAGATTATGGCGTTTCCCGGAATTTGCAAACAGGAAATCGAGCGCGGCTTTGCCGACTTCAAACGACATATAATCGCGCGGGGTGTTGTACGTGCCGTCTTTTGCAAAGCAGTAACTGCACCTTAAATTGCAGTCGTGGCAGATATGCAGACACATCGCCTTGATTTCCCCCGACGACGGAAGATTTATCCTGACTTCGGGCGCGTTTAAGACGCCGTCTTTTTCAAGAAGGTCAAGTTCCGCGTCGATTTCTTCCAGGTCGGACTCCGACAATTTCAAAAAGCGTTTGTTTTCGTCGTCCGAAAGCTGTTGATATCTTTTTTTCGACACTAAAAAAGCAGCCTCGTCCACGTTATGCAGACTGCCGCTTTCTACGTCCCATACAAAGTAAAGCGGGTTACCTTTATGGGTATAGGTAAAACAATGTACCATTATTTGCTCTCTTTTTTGGTGTTGATCCTTTCTTCGCGTTGCGCGCAACTTTGATTGCCGACCGTGCAGCTGGTTTTGCAAGCCGATTGGCAGCTGCTGTTGCATTCTCCGCAACCGATTTTGCCTTCTTTATGTAAGCAAGATTTTACGACGGTGTTAACGTGTTTCATAATAGCCTCCGAAATTTCAAAAGTTAAATAAATTATACACTATATTATTTATTAGCGCAAGTAAAAGTCGCACTTTCCGTCACATTTTGTCAAGTTCGTAGCCGTGTTTTTGGCTTTTGCCGTACTGACGGTCGAAATTTTCCTTGTTTTTACGCATGTATCTTTCGTAAAGTTCCTTCGCGTCCATGCCGCTGTGAATGCACGCCGCGGTGAAAAAATGCAGGATATCGACAAGCTCGTCCTTGACGTTATCGTCGTTCACGGGCTTCGGGTTTTTCCACCATTTGAAGTTGACTTCCGCAAGGAGTTCCGCAAGTTCGGATACGATTGCAAGCACTTCTTTTTGTATCCACTCTTCCTTTGAAAACTCAAGATTTCGGTTTTTGATAAGGTCGCTGTCAAAAAGGTTCTGCATGTAAAAAATGCGTTCCAACATTTCCATTTCTTCAAACTGTTTTTCCATTAAAAATACCTCATTTGCAAAAAATTTCGTTAATTTTTCAGAATATCCAAAAGATTTTTGTCAATTCTCGGACCGACGTATCCGACTGTCGCCTTTGACAAATCATAGTTTACGTCGATGGCTTTTCTGACGTCCTCGGGAGTTACCGCGTCGATTTTCCCGATAAGCTCTTCGACGTCGGCGACTTCGCCCGTGAGCAACGCGTGTTTGCCCAAAAGGTTCATGTTTCCGATGCTTGTTTCCAGTCCGAAAACAAACGCGCTTTTTATCTGCGCTTTGCCGCGCAAAAATTCGTCGTCGGTAAGCCCCGTGCGCTTCACTTCTTCGATTTCTTTTCTCACGGCTTCCAATGCGCGCTCGACGTTTTGCACGTTCGTTCCGAGATATATCATGCCGTGTCCCGCTTGTTTGTATGCCGAAAGGTATGAATATACCGAATACGCAAGCCCCAGCCTTTCGCGAATATGCTGATACAGTCTTCCGCTCATGCCGAATCCGAATGCGGAGTTGAAAATTTTCACGGCGTTGAACGTTTCGTCGTTATACGACGTTGACGGGAACAGAATATTTATGTTGCTTTGCTCGATTTTTTTGAATTTTTTGACGTAAACGCTGCGGGTTTCGGGGACGTCGATTTTCCTTTTTTTGGACTTTATCCTTGTAAAATTCCCGATAAAATACTTTTCCACGATTTCATCGACCTTTTCAAAGCGGACGTTGCCGGCAACCGCAATCACGGTATTGTCAGCGGTATATCTTTCGTCCATATACTTAAAAACGTCGTCGCGCGTGAACGATGTTACGTTTTTCGCACTGCCCAGAATCGGGCGCGCCAAGGGGTGACCTTTGTAAAAAGCCGTCGACGCGATTTCGTACGACAAATCGTCGGGCGTGTCGTTGCACATTGCGATTTCTTCCAGAATGACGCCCTTCTCTTTTTCAAGCTCGTCAGCGGGAAACACGCTGTTGAAATATATGTCCGACAAAATATCGGCGCAGTTTTCAAAGTCGTTATCGACGCACTGAATGTAATAACAAGTTGCGGTTTTTGAAGTGTATGCGTTAATGTTCGCGCCCATTGCGTCGGTGTCGGCAACGATGTCGAATGCCGTGCGACGTTTTGTGCCCTTGAACATCGTATGTTCGATAAAATGCGAAAGCCCGTTCGTCTTTGGCGTTTCGTTGACGCTGCCCGTGTTTACAAATACGCCGATCGACACGCTGTGAAGCTCGGGCATGTCGTAATACGCAAGAGTTAATCCGTTTTTATATTTTTTTAATTTTTTCATATTTGATATTTTATCATAAGGCGCGACTATTTTCAATCAAAATCGCATTGAAATTAAATTACGTCGGACACCGCCGCCGCCTCGAAACCCGACGATTTCACGTATTCCAAAATTTTCGGCAACGCTTCGAGCGTGTGCGCCGTCGGATGCATCAGAATAAGGTCGCCAGCGGCAAGGTCTTTTATCGCGCGGGAAAACGTCAGCGACGGGTTTTTGTCCCGCCAATCTACGGTGTCTCTTGTCCACATTATCACCTTGTAGCCGTACTCGTCGCACACCTTGTTCATATTATCGCCCATTTCCCCCGAAGGCGGCGCAAAAAGCCGCGACGGCTCGCGCCCCGTGATTTCTTTCAGCAACCTTTCGGTAACGAGAATTTCCTTTTTGTTTTCTTCCTTGCTCAGTTTTTTGTGGTTTTTATGATTATATCCGTGATTTCCGAGTTCGAACCCCATGTCCGAAAGTTTTCTGACAACGTCGGGATTGGCAGCCGCCCAACTGCCGCCGATAAAAAACGTCGTGTTGAAATTATATTTTTTGAAAAGTTCCGCCATCGGCAGGACGTATTCCGTCCCCCAATACACGTTTATCATAAGGCAAATTTTTCTTTCTTCGCGCGAGCCTTTGTATATCGGCGCATAGGTTTCTTTTTCTTTCTGCACCGCATAAAATCCGCCCGAAAACGTCCCGACGACGACAATCGCCAGCATAAAAACAATGATAACGTTTGAAAGCAACTCATATTTTTTCGCTTTTTTCATACGAAAGTATATGAGATTATTTAATTAAATATGTTTTTCCCAAAACAAAAGCACCCTTTGAGGGTGCTTCTAAAAAGCGATGAAACGATGTTTTTGCCACAGGCAAAAGCGATGCACCTTCGGCGCGATGTGTGCCTTTGGCACGTTGCGGATAAAAAATGCTATTGCGAATGGAAACAAGGTTACCCCGCGAGTACACAGTATCCCGCGGGGACCCCTATAACTCCTCGCAATGACATAGAGTGCTTCGCACGAGTTATAAAAGTTTTCCCCAAAATAAAAGCACCCTTTTGGGTGCTTTTAATAACTCGTCGTAAAAGGCGAGAATTTGATGTCTTTAAGCCCCACAAGTACACAGTATCTTGTGGGGACCCCGATTACGCTCGCACTGAGATAAAAAAAATTCTCACCCCAAAAGGTGAGAATTATATTATTTATTCTGTTAAAAGTCAGAATTTTGATGAGATTTTGACGTTTCTTGGCAAGTTCTTACGAGGGC